>RRYU01019155.1_pt1 | contig 13839 bp, 10 predicted proteins | sample 2162651 | NCBI WGS metagenome assembly RRYU01 (sample SAMN10267283, study PRJNA491782) | microbial mat metagenome | isolation source: biomat in the production well | place: Japan: Minami-Kanto gas field, natural gas well KTG3 | collected 2017-06 | reverse complement strand
CCGGCATAAAACCGAACGCATTAATTTGGAATAACTGATTGATGCAAATCAAAATTCCGAGCGCCGTCACAATAAGAACCACGAGTCTGGGAAAACCGGTCATCCTGACCTTAGGGCTGTTATCTTCTTTTATGGGGGCAGCAGCTTTAGTCATCTGTATGTCTCACCTTAAGGCCAGAACCCCTCTTTCAGGCAACAAAGCACCATTCCAGGTTGCAAGAAAGAGGGGTTTGAGGATATAAAACCCACCTGAGCAGTTACATACTTCTTACTTTTTTTAACCAGAAATCTTGGAATTGCTCGACATCCAATCCCTTTGACTTGCCTTCGGCGACGGCTTTGGGCCACTCACTTTGCAGCCTTTTCATTTTCTGAATAGTGGCATCATTCCACTGCTGTTTTGCCTCTGGCCACAAGCCTTTTTCTTTGAGATAACGAATTGATCCCTCATGGTAAGGCAGATCTGTAGGCACGCTCGTTGCCAACTCGATACTCCACATTTCGAGACCCTTGGCCGCATCCTTGTACATGGGATAGGTTTCATCGAGGGCTTTGAGTAAATTGTAAACGAAGTCCGCATCTTCATCAGCGCGCACTGTAATGGTTGGATATGTATAACCAAGTAACCACACGGGATTATTCGGGTCCAATCCGGCACCGGTATCTTCAAGATATGGCGCCACAGTAGGCATAACTTTATTAACTTCCCGCCAGCCTTCTTTATTTTCCGGATCCAAGGGCACGAACGCCACCCCTTGAGGAGTTCCCTCCAGTTCGTACAAGGTACTGGCCCGTGGGCTGGAGAGCGATGCGTCGGTATTCCCTTGGATCAAGGCCTTAAGAGAAGCCCCATAGCTTGGGAAAACAACCTTTTCGACATCGTCCCAGGTCAGGCCTCCATAAGCCAGATAGGCTTCCATTTTGACATTCAAAGACGCGCTACCGACCACATAGGAAACACGCTTTCCCTTTAAATCCGCCGGTTCTTTTATGCCGCCTGTTTTGGTTACGGCAACCGCAGCGCTGGTGGGAGCTCCCATAACGCCTCTGATATCGATTGGGCCCGCACCATAGTTAGCAAAGTCATACAAGCCCAGAGCCCCGAACATTGCTTCGGTAGCAAGGAAAGCGACCCTGGCTTTTTCGTTGGTAAGGGCTTTGACACGACCAATAGATGTTCCTGAAGGTGACAGACGAACATTCTTGTCATATTTTTTTAGAATTGCATTCGCTACAGCCGAGGCCATCACATACCCAGACGACCCAACGTCATAACAGGACCAGACAGTATTGTCCGGCAAATCGACCTCTCCCGCCATCGCATTGCCAAAAGGCAATAGGAGAAACATACACACGATAGACAAACTTACAAATTTCTTCATGTAAACCTCTCTTTCTCTGAATGATTAACCGTCTTCGCTGCAACCTGCGGGATGAATCATCTTGACTAACATCCACAGGAAAAATACTCACAAAACACTGTTACATTAGTTGTGCCAAGTCTACTGACTTCAAAAATAAAGTCCCCGCAGCAAGCAGCTGAGTATTGACTAAGCAGCTTCCGAAGCCGGTTTCCAGTCGGTTTTCGCCCTAGAGAACTGGAAACGAACCCACAGAAATTAAATTTAAAATCAATCTGTAACAATATGTTATCTTAGGTCACAAGATTACATCGATCAGAGACGTTCCGAAATTTCGTAAATTCCACGATTTTTCGTACACCGATAAAACGTTTTTTTATTATTACTCAAACGACAAAAAAGCTAAGCCCCACCCACCCCTGCCCGGACAATCAGTAAGCACCGTCCCGGCCTGCTGACCGAGTGTTGGCGGGGCATTCCGGTACTGGACCGGCGTCTGGAAAAAACGCAGGGGACGGGCACCCTGGGGGATCTTGACGAGGGCAGGAAGAGCCCGTGTAAAGTCCGCCTGGATTAAGCAACATGCTGAGTTGCGGATCCATTCGCTGTGCCGGGTCTTACCGGCACGACTATGCGAGACTGAAGCGGCCTCTCAGCTGCCACAACGGCACCAAGGAGGACCTGTTGTCCCCGTATCTGAAAGTCTCTGACAGCCGGCAAGGTCCGGCAAGGTGACAGCTGAGCTCGAGTCGGCGCAGGTGTGAAAGTGGTCCGGCCATAGGTGTGCCCCCTGCCGCAGGCTCTCTATCGCCAGTAAAAGGTTTCGCCCATCTCAAAACTCTGCATCTTCACTAAAGGAGTAAATGCAACGACCGGTTCACCTCTCTGGTTAATCCCAGTTGTCGATCTTCATCGTCCCGTGATCCAGCAGGTTTTGCTGCATTTTGAACGCTTTCGCAAGCAAGTGGGGCTCATGCGCCGAGCCAATCTTGATCCCCTCGCGGGTGGCCCTATCCAGATAGTCTTGCAGAATCGGCCGATAATCAGGATGGGAGCATCTCTCGATGATCTTTTGGGCCCGTGGCCTGGGGGCAAGGCCGCGTAAATCGGCCAAGCCCTGTTCGGTTACCAGAATATCCAGATCATGCTCGGTGCTGTCGACATGAACCGGGAAAGGCAGGACACTGGAAATGCCCGTGGGATCGGTTTTGCTCGGGCGAGTCGAATGACAATGAATGATCGAAAGATAGGCATTGCCCAGAAAATCGCGGGCGCCACCGATACCGTTTATAATCCGTGAACCGTTTATTAGGGACGAATTCACATGCCCATAGATGTCAAAATCAATCCCCGTATTCATCGCGATCACACCGAGACGGCGAATAGGGTCAGGGTTGTTGGTAACCTGACAAGGTCTCAAAATCACCTTGTCCACATAGTGATCCCAGTTGTCATAAAGCTTCTTAAAGCCCAGGTCAGAAAGGGTATACGAAGTGCATGAGGCGAAATCGAGCTTCCCGGAATCAATCAAGGACAGCATACTGTCCTGGAAAACCTCGCTCCACACGGTCAAATTCCAAAATGGGCCGGCAGTCAGCCCGTCCATAACTGCATTAGCAATGTTGCCCGAACCTGACTGGATCGGCAGAAGACTTTTGGGAAGCCGTCCCGCTTTGACCTCAAATGAAAAAAAGTCGAGGATATTTTCTGCAATCTGCAGGGACGCTCGATCGGGAGGGGTCTTCACGTTCCCGCGATCAGGCATCCGGGATTCGACGATGGCAAGAATTTTTTCCTCCGGGCATTCGACAAAAGGAACCCCGATTCGATCACTCACTTTATTAATCAGAAGAGGCTTTTTATCTGGAGGCAACTCAGCTGTCACAATATCGTGCAGGCCCTCGAAAGAAGGCAGGTAGGTGTTAAGTTCAATGATGACATGTTTTGCAGCACGAATGAGTTCCGGCGCAGCACCGACACCAGCGGCAAGGATAATTCCCCCATGTTCATTAATAGCGGTTGCTTCTATAACGGCCAAATCAATCTTGTCGCCACGAGGCTCGGAATAAAAACCATAGAGAATATCCTGCGGAAACATCCCGATATGCTTATCACCCATCAGCACTTCGCCACGGTTGACTTTGTCCCGAAACCCTTTGGAATTCGTAAAAGTCCACCGTTCTCCGGTTATGCCAAGCTCGCCCCAGCGGGCCTCTGAATCTGCCGACCTGGAGGCGCCAACCAAGAGTTTTAAATCTAAAGTCTGCTGGAGACCATTCTTCTCGACATGATCAGCCAAAGCATGAGGAATAACCTTGGGATCACCGGCTGGACCAAACCCGGAGAAACCGACAATCATCCCTTTTTTAAAAAAAGGAATGGTCTCCTCAACAGAAACAATCTTGTGGTGAAGACTTTTTCTTCTGATTCTTTCATGAATGACCGACATGATTTTTCTCCGCATTTTAGCGAACGCTAGGGTCCTGCCCACGTATTGATTGAAACGTTTGCGTGCACCTTTTTACTCGATCTCGGCATAACGGGTTAATTACTAGCCAAACGATTGAGCCTGGCCATGGCTCGGCTGGCCTCAACTTCAAGCCTGCGAACAATTTCCTCAAGTGGCTCAATGCGGTCCACAAAAGCAATCCCCTGACCAGCCGCCAGGGCGCCGAGAGTTGTGTCTCCGCTTTCATATGCTTTTCGTCCCACTTTTCCGGAGATGTACGGCATAAGCATCGATATATCGATTTTTTCACCATGTTCTCGTTCCAGTTCCTGAACGATTTCCGTCGTCTTGTTCCGCAGAGTGCGCATGGTGTTGCGAACGGTTTGCAACATCAGGGTTGTGTCAGTTTCGCTGGCGGCGATAAGGCGTTCTTTGAAAGCACGGTGAGCCCAAATTTCCTCAGCGACCAAGAATCGCGTTCCCATGGCCACCCCTTCAGCCCCAAGAGCCAAGGCAGCTATAATTTGCGACCCGGTACCTACCCCGCCCCCAACAATCAATGGGATAGAAATCTCGCGTGCGGCAACAGCAGCCTGAACAAACGTACCAATCATCTCCATTCCCGGATGACCGCCGCATTCCGCACCAACAATTGTTACCGCGTCGACACCGACGGATTGTGCCTTGCGAGCATGTTTTACTGTTGGAACCTTGTGAAGAATTCGAACTCCGGCGGCGTGCAATTCCGCTAAAAACGGTTCCGGATTACGTCCTGAAGTCTCTACAAATTCGACACCTTCTTCGATAACAACATCGAATATTTTTTGTGTCGCCTCAATGTCTAACAACTTTGGCAGCATAGAAACGTTAACACCAAACGGGTGCCCTTCGCATAAATCCCGACACCTACGAATTTCTGAACGAAGGTCATCTAGGTCGGAAAAACTCCCCGCCGTTATGAAACTAATCATGCCACTTTTCGCAGCAGCTGCCACAAACTCTGCATTGGTCAGCCATTGCATACCACCCACTATGATAGGCAGGCGAATATCGAACAGATCATTAACGCGAGTTTTAAATTGATATTTCACGACTCACACCCTATTAAAAACGGCAGGACGTTTTGAAAAGAACGCCTCGATCCCTTCACCACACTCGTCATCGTAAATACTTTCAACCACCAGTTGCCGTTCAAGATCAAGTTGGGCAGAAAGCTCATTTTTGTACGCCTCTTCAATCAAGTACTTGATACGTGCCATGGCCCTTGCGGGACCCTTGGCAAGCTTCTCCGCAAAGTCCAACGCCGTTTGCAGAGCCTCACCTTTCGGACATGTCCGGTTAACAAGGCCAAAACTCCGAAGGGCCTCGGGCTGTATGATTCCTCCTCCCAGAAATAATTCGGAAAGCATCTGCGGAGGCAACGTCCGGGCAAGAGCAGCGGAGATCCCCCCATCCGGAGTAATACCAACCTTCACCTGTGCAACAAAAAATTTTACATCGTCAGCAGCAACGATAAAATCACATGCCAAAGCCAGAGAAAAACCGGCCCCGGCCGCGGCTCCCTCCACTGCCGCAATGACAGGCTTTGGATAGGATCGCAGATGTTGAACCAAATCATTCATCATCAGGAGACGCGCATCGGCAAAAGATGGGCCCTTCTTGCGATTCTCTTGCATCCGATTCAGGTCCCCGCCACTGGAAAAGACCCCCCCTGCTCCAGTCAGCACGGCCACGCCAATGGATGGGTCGGAGGCGGTTCTGACAAGTTCATCAATGAGGGGCACCCAAATTGCTGGACCCAAAGCGTTCCGGGCTTCAGGATTGTTCATGGTTAGCAGCAGAATCCGTCCTTTCCTTTCACAGAGCAGTCCGCCTTCATTTCGCATGAAATCTCCTTCGAACAATCTTAGACAACTTTCTCAACTTATCTTGTCGAGAAAGCCGAACATCATATTGTTTTTAGTTAGTCATATTTCCGTGTTGTATCTTCACACTCGATTGCAAATCATTAACTTGGGCAAGTGAAGGGTTAAACCCGCATTTCAGTAGATCTTGGTCCTCACATAGAACTTTTCTTTCTGCCGATATTGAGTAGGCCACTACATTGCGTTTTCTACATGATGTATGCCAATTCGATTTAAATTTATAACTACCCAATATATATATAATATTTAGCAAACCACCAAGACATGACCAACAGAACACGCTCCGAAAGATCGTAGGCCCTACGATTTATCAGATACATCTCGCTGGCGCCGTTTTGATCGTTTTGGTTAGGGAATTTGTGTAATTGGTTGTCCGGCATGCTGACAACATCTCTTGGAAGGTCGAACTCTCATTTCGATTGCAGATATCATTGCCAAAGGGATGAATCAGAGACTGCGTCCATTGGCGCTGGCAAACAGCAAATCACCTCTCGTTACGTTGGAAGAAGAGAATCAGATCAAGCCGCTCCAACTCATGTCCATCCGCAAGCTCCGGATAGACACGCTGGCGTTTTCGAGTTGGCAAACCTGGCAGGACAGAAACATGCCCGCGTACCGGAAGAGGCTAAGCCTGTCCAGGAAGCGGCAGGTACACGATAACTTTGGTGGATTCCCCCTCATGGCTTGCAATTTCCAGCTCACCTTGGTGCTTCCCGACGATTTCACTGACAATCGACAAACCCAGGCCCGTCCCTTCCGAGGCCGGTTTCGTGCTGAAAAAGGCGTCCCTGGCCCGCGCCAGAACTTTCTCAGACATACCGACACCATTATCCTGCACCTCGATGCAGAACCGTGATTTGTGCCCCAGCTCCGCCTGATAACTGCGCACCAGGATGACCTTGTCAGCCCGGCGCAGGTCTTTCACCCGCAAGGCGTCATAAGCATTGTCGACCAGGTTGATCACAACCTGCTGGATTCCCTGCGGGTTCACCAGCAGATCATCCGTGGCCTCGCTCAATTCCGTGTGAACCGTGATTCCGGAAGGCCGCACCTTGGGCACGATCAAGGACAGGGCGCTCTGAATGAGCTCCGGCATGTTGACGCTCTTCATTTCATTACGGTTATCTTTCGAGTAATGCAGCAAATCCCTGGTGATTTTGGCGATCCTTTCGCTCTCCCTGGTAATCCGCTGGGCTAGGTCGAGAACCTGGTCGCGATGCTCCGGTGACCTCAGCAACAAAGCAGCGTAGTTGAGAATCCCCTGAATCGGATTGTTGATTTCATGGGCGACACCAGCCGCGACGGTCCCCAGGACGGCAAGCTGTTCAGCCCGGCCGCGCTCCTCCATCAATTTTTGGCGATCTGTAACATCATGAACAATCGCAAACAGATGCGTTTTGGCATTGATCAGGATGGGGGTCGAATAGACTTCCACCGCCCTGAGTTCGCCACTGGCCAGGCGATGGGTAAATTCAAAGTAGTTTTGACCTGTTTGGGTGGCCTGCCGCATGGCATCATTGATTTCGTCTGCCGATAGCGGGTTGAGCTGCTGCACAGCCATGCCGGTGAGTTCTTCCCGCCGATAGCCATAGAAATTACAGGCGGCCGAATTGGCGTCGACAATGGACTTGGCTTCCGGATCAATCAGCAGCATGACCGCATTATGCTCGCGGAACATTTTCTGGAAACGCTGCTCATGCTCGCGAATCTCCGTGATATCAACAAAGTACCCATATAACTTTTCCGGCCCGTGCGCCCCGAGGGAAACAGTGACGATGTCATGGACCCAGACTTCCCGGCCATCCTTATGCAGACCCCTGTAGACAAAGTCGTGATCTTGCCCCTGCGCCGTCTGCAGGGAGCAAAAATCGACCGCCCGGTCGCGATCGTCAGGATGGACCTTTGCCGCCCAGCTGCCAATGTCTTGCCATGCTTCGGGCGGGTACCCTAAAACATCAACAATCCGTGGCCCGATGTAAGTGAATTTTGCCGTAGCAACATCCAGTTCCCAGGGGACCGCCCTGGTGGTCTCTGAGAGCTTGCGGAAGCGGGCCTCCCGATCGGCCAGTTCCCTGGTACGCAAGCGCACTTGCCTTTTCAGGCTGACATTGACGAGCGCCAGAGCCGCCAGGCCCCCGAGGACCGACAACAGCGACCAGTACACCCACGCCGGGACCACCTTGCGCTCAAGGTCTCTCCCGCCCATCCAGTAGGCGACCCGCTCATAGTAAAACGAATCCGGGTCGCGCTTCCATTGAGACAAGTACTTGTCGATATGCGCGAGGACCTGTTGATTGGTATTCTTCCTGCTGGCAAGGAAGACGGGAAAGGGCTGAAATTCGATGGTGGTAGGGACCAGCTGGTATTTTGCCGCCTCCCGAAAGCCGAAATGCTGAGGCACCACGCCAGCCACAACGTTGCCCAGGGAGATTTCCGAAAAGATATCGTGGTGCGATTCAACCTCAACCGCCACGGGTTCAACGCCCAGCTTATGGGCCGTCTCTAAAAAGTTCTGTCCATTGATGTCCTTGCGGGCAACAGCCACCCGCGCACCGTCCAGCGTGCTGATATCGGATATTTGCGTGCCCGGCCTCGTATAGACCTTTCCCCAGATGTCCGCGACCGCTTCCTGGTTATAGGTGAAAACCTGTGCGCGCTCTGCCGAATACGCCACCGTGGTGATCAGATCAATCTCATCATTCAGCAAGCGGTCATAGCATTGCCCCCAACTGCCCGGCACAAAGACCAGCTGCCATTTCTCCGCCCGGACAATCTCTCTGAGCAAATCCGGGTAAAGGCCCTGTTGGACGCCTTGCTCATCGGTGTAGTTCAAAGGAGGCATCTGGAAGATGCCAACCCGCAGCAGGCGTTCCTGTGCGGCGCAGGCCACACTGCCGACATGCAGCAGAAAAATCGCCATCAGGAAACTTTTCCAGGTTGGCTTCATCGTTTGCGCCTTAGCGAGCACATTGTTCTTCGATCTGTGACAAAACTTCTTGCAGGCCTTCCGCTCGACACGGCAATCGGGTCGTCAGAAGCAATGATAGCCGGCGAACAGAACGGTGTCCTGCTGGCGAAGTTTTGCATGGTCGAAGTTGCCAGAAGAGAGCAAACCGCGTTCCATGGTCACCCGGAGAGTCACATTGATTCCGATCGCATCGATTCCCGAACCATCACGGCGACGATCAAGGATTGCCATCTTGTCAAGATCAAAGAGGCCGCAGGCCTAGCCAACTTCGCATACTTAACTCACATTTCAGGAGCCTTCGGCAGACCGGTTACTTAATTGGAACATATTCACCACTTCGCACGATGGCCACGACAGTCAAAGGCCCGTCGATGCGAAGGTACCGATAGGTATGCTTTGTTCCTTTCGGAACGTAAACCGCGCAGGGCGTTGTCATGCGGTATGATTCATCTTCCAGTTCCACTTCGATTTCGGCATCCCCTTTTTTCGAGATATACAGGTACACCTCACTCTCGTCGTGGTGGTGCTTGTAAGAAATGGGGCTCTCTTGATGAATTTTATTGTGAATACCGCCAGCTACAAAAAAATCGGCGCCCGGAACCAGTTCGTTGTCCATGAGAATCTGGTATTTCCCAGGAACATGGGCGGCAAATTCGTCTACAATTTTCGGTTCGGTAACAATACAGTGCTTAAATTTTTCATTCATAACCAATTTCTCCTTTTTATTTTTAAGTTATCAATCAATTACTGGAAGATCTATTCCCAGGAAGAAAACTTAAGATTAGAGACGTCCAGTGCTGTTTTTCTTTAAATCTGGAGCCATCTTGGTTCTCATTATCCCCTCCTCACGATAGTGACTAAAATAGAATACCGCCTCATAGTCCCTTATCCTCCAACCTCGCAAGCATTGACTTCGCGAGGCCAGAATATTGAGCAGGCAGCTTGGTCTCCGGAGAGATATCAAACATAAAAACCAAGGATTTCCTTAAGGACAACATGTTAAGAGCATTTTTTATGCCAAACAAAATATGGCTTATAATTCAACAAGAAACACGATATCAGGGGCTTCCTCTTAGGTGACGGGAAGCTTTGCGCTACGAAATTTCATATCAACTACGATTATTCATAGCGAGCTAAGCAGGGAGGCGTAGAACTTTAGAAAAACGTAACAACCGGTGAGTGCTGCACCAAAGAGTTGATATCTCCAGGAGACCGTCGGACTCAACGACTATCAGCGGACAGGACAAAGACCACCGCTGGCGAACTTTATCGCCGAGCGGGACAAATTCCGGAAGAACACACCATGGCGGTTCAGCCACCTACCGAAAATCACGGTAGGTGCTCATTGACCATGACCCTCGACAAAAGCCGCTGCCTGTAAGCAACGGCTTTAGACACACGAGAACACGCGACACGCACGTTTACAAATTACGGCTCAGCCATGCTCCCGATATCGGCAAAGTCGTGCCTGTAGCTAGAGAACAACCTCACTTCGATCAGAGGCATTCAGAAGTTTATTGATTGCATTAACATAAGCCCTGGCACTGGCAACAATGATGTCGGAATGTTTTCCTTGTCCCAGCACCTCGCGACCTTCATTGGTGAGACGAACTGTGCACTCGCCGAGCGCATCAGTGCCACCCGTAATTGATCCGACCGAGAAATCGACTAAATAGGGATTCATCTTCGTCAGTTTTTTGATGGCTTTAAAAGCGGCATCGATCTGTCCGTCGCCAATGACGGCAATTTTCTTGATCTTTCCTTTGATTTCGAGCTCAACCGTCGCAGTCGGCGATGCGAAGGAACCGGAAGAGACATATATCTGCAACAATTTAACCGGTTCCGGCATACGAACTATTTCATCCGTAACTATCGCATCAAGATCTTCGTTAAAAATCTCTTTCTTCTTGTCCGCTAACAATTTGAAACGCACGAAAGCCTTTTCGATATCCTCCTTACCAAGGTCGTAGCCAAGGTCCTTAAGTCGCGCAGCAAACGCATGACGGCCGGAGTGTTTACCAAGCACCAATTTGTTTGAATTGATTCCAACCGACTCTGGAGTCATGATTTCATAAGTTTCTTTGGCCATCAGAACGCCGTGCTGATGTATGCCAGCCTCATGGGAGAATGCGTTCGCACCGACCACAGCCTTATTTGGTTGCACACCAACGCCGGTGATCGTCGACAGAAGCCGGCTGGCTCCGTAGATCTGGGTGGTATCGACATTGCTGGCGTAAGGCATGATGTCATGCCGAGTGCGCAGGGCCATGACCACTTCTTCAAGCGAGCAGTTCCCAGCACGCTCGCCGATGCCGTTGATAGTGCACTCAATCTGTCCGACACCTGCCTGCAGAGAGGCTAGAGAGTTGGCCACGGCCAAACCGAGATCATTATGACAGTGAACCGAAAGAGTCACCTTATCAATATTCGGCACGTTGGCATTGAGGTGCTTGATGATATTGAGGTACTCGAAGGGAACACTGTAACCAACGGTGTCTGGAATGTTGATCGTTTTCGCCCCGGCATCAATAACCGCATTAACTATCTCTGCAAGAAAATCAAGTCTCGAACGAGTCGCATCCTCACATGAAAACTGAACATTCGGGGTGTAGGCGGCGGCATGCTTGACAGCCCTGACAGCGGCTTCCTTTACCTGCTCCGGCGTCATCTGCAGCTTGCGCTCCATGTGGATATCCGAAGTGGCAATGAAGACATGTATCCTGCCTCGGTCACCAGCGTACTTAAGCGCCTCCCAAGCACGGTCAATATCCTTGAGGTTCGTACGACACAGACCCGCAATTTCGGGGCCCTTGATCGACTTGGCAATTTTCTTGACCGCCTCAAAATCCCCATCAGATGCAATTGGGAAGCCTGCTTCAATAATGTCGACCTTGAGCTTTGAAAGCTGGGTGGCGAGGCGCAGTTTCTCTTCGACATTCATGCTCGATCCAGGAGATTGCTCGCCATCACGTAAAGTCGTGTCAAAAATTTTCACCTGTTTCACTTCACTCATCTTCGACTCCTTCTCTGGCCTTCAATCTTTCCACAGAGAGCGCCGTGCCCCCCGGGACAAAATGATTCTCGAATATTTCCCCAAAAGGTCTGAATCAGCTAGGTCGGATTCCACAGAACCACCCCCTTTCAAAACTTGCGCGAAAAAGAAAAAGCTCCCGCCCCAGTCAGGGACGAAAGCTAAGCTTCGCGGTACCACCCTGTTCAGCTTCGCAAAAGCGAAACCCTTCATTAGCCATTTACGCAGGCTCACGACGGAAATTACTCAGACTTATCGTCCGTTCACGTCCGTAGCTCCAAGGCCAGTTCAGATCCTGAGCTGTACCGGTTTGCAGCACCACCGGCTCTCTGTGACAGCATCAGATCCTACTATTCCTCTTCAATGCTTTTAAAAAATGACGTAATATTTTCTTGACAAGCACGCATTAATTTAAGGCAGCAAACTATTAAACGCCCTCCACCAGACAAACCCTATCCGCTCATATCCAAACAAATATTCAGGATATATGCCAACCCCGGCCAAATTGATAACAGCCCGATATAAAATAAAAAAGTGCCATAAAGATCGATCTCACCAGGCGGCCAGATACGACATATCGTTGAAAATACGCTATTTGGGAGTCGTCTCTTTCCGGCTTTTCCCCAACCTCTGAGCTGGGGCTGGGCAACGGCCCCATTCAATCCAAGGCATGCAGAGTCATATAGATATGAAGCATAGTCACTCTCCCGGAAAGCCGTGGGGGGGGGGGCTTACGTACGAAAACAGATCGCGTGGGTTCCGGTCGTTTCAAGGGCTTCTCATCCTGTGGGGTCACTTCGGGATGGCGTTGGCTGAATCGTGCCGCACGTTTGACGCAGGTCGGCGTAAAGAGGATGCGAAAGCTCGTTCTGCTGCATTTTTGATGCGGGTCAGGTGCGCTTCGCCACACTCTGGTGATTGGCGGTTGTGCGGGTCCGCCCCGGCAATACGAACGGCTCCAACCAGGCAATACGGCAATAGCGTGACACAGCGGTCATTTAACTGCGCCGCAGATATATCTCTCTACGATGCCCCACTGCTAACGCTAAAACAATAAACTGCTGATCCTGGATTTCACAAATAACTCTGTAGTCTCCGATGCGGTAGCGCCAAAGCCCGGCCATCTCTCCTCGCAGAGGTTCCCCAAAATGCCTAGGGTTCTTGCAACCCTCAATACGATCTTCAAGCCAATCGAGAAGCCGTTTTTGTATAGGCTTATCTAGCTTGCGGAGCTGCTTCTCGGCGTAGTCGCTGACCTCAACTGTCCAGGCCAAGGTCTTTCCTCAAGTCTTTGAGAGATTTGCTACTAGTGGTTTCTGCGAGAGCCTGCTTTGCCAGTTCAAGATCTTCATTGTCTTCCAGGTAGCGTACAATCGCTTCACGCACGACAGCGCTTCGATTACTGCCTTTAGCCTTTGCCAGCAAATCAATTTCTTGTTCCAGGTCTTTTTCCAAACGAATAGCGAGCATAAGCGCCTCCCTAGTTGTAATACATTGTATAACACGCTATAAGAGTTATTCAAGAGCTATTGTCAAATCTGGTGTTTGACTCATTGATCAAGCTGCCTTCTGATTGTCCGCCGTCACCTCGATACCATCTTTAAATTTAATGCCTGTAATGACTTTGGCCAGGAAGTCAAAACCCCTTTGCCGCCGCCAATTCTTCTCTGCACATTCGGCCAGTTTGAACATCATATGCAGCATGCCGTCACGTGTCAGACAGCCTTTTGATCGCTTCGTCCTGTGCCGTATCGTGGCAAAGGTTGATTCAATCGGATTCGTTGTTCTCAGACTCTGCCAGTGCTGCGCCGGGAAATCATAAAACGTCAGCAGCTCGTCACGATCTTTTTCCAGCAACAATGTCGCTTTCGGATATTTGGCGTCATACGTCTGAATGAACAGGTCAAATGCCTTCGTTGCATTGTCCCGGCTTTCAGCTTGCCAGATGTCATGCAATGCCTGCTTGACCTTCGGCTGAATCGATTTGGGCATGGCATTCAGAACATTGCCTGTTTTGTGCATCCAGCAGCGCTGGTGTCGAGTTTCTGGATAGATTTCATCCAGCGCCGTCCAGAACCCCATGGCTCCGTCACCTATGCCAAGCT
>RRYU01013822.1_pt2 | contig 13840 bp, 8 predicted proteins | sample 2162651 | NCBI WGS metagenome assembly RRYU01 (sample SAMN10267283, study PRJNA491782) | microbial mat metagenome | isolation source: biomat in the production well | place: Japan: Minami-Kanto gas field, natural gas well KTG3 | collected 2017-06 | reverse complement strand
GCAGAATGGACGTACCGAAACTATTTCCCTGAAGCCGTAAATGTTATCGCTTCGAGCATGGTGCTATTTTTGTAAGCATTGGACTTATGGTTCGTGATGCAACGTAAACAATCAAATTCAATATCTTATCTTTTACTGGCAGGTTGCTTGATCATGCTGGTTACCCGGAGTCATCATTTCGACCTCGGGTTGAATATACCCGATGCATCCTGGGCCTTGTTTTTCTGGGCAGGTGTCCTGTTGCCTGGATTCAGCTGGCCGATCCTGGTGTTGGTGGCGGTTTTGATCGATCTTTTGATGGTTAGTCTGGGCGTGGTCAGTAATGCCTGTTTCTCACCCGCATACCCTTTTTTAGGGGTCGCTTACGCGTTACTCTGGCTCAGTGGGTGGGTGGTGCGTCCGTGGCTGACGACGCATAGATTCTGGCCATCGATATCAGTCTTGCTGGTGGCCTCGGCCAGTGTGTTTTGCGCTTATGTCATTAGCAACACCAGCTTTTATCTTTGGTCAGGCTTGTTTTTCGCGCCCAACTGGGCAGATTTTGTTCAGCAATTTATCAGTTACTTGCCCAGTTATTTTTATATCAACCTGTTTTATATTGGTTTGGCGCTGTTGATTTATCAACTCGGCATCCGCTTGTCAGGTCTGATTACCGATAGAAAAATTCACATCTGATTCGGTCGCGCTGATTAATGCGTCATCCTTTTGTTGGATTGGCGGTGATATGGCTGTTGTTCGTCATGTCACTGCTTGCCCTTCGTCCATTGTTGCCGGTAGATGAGACCCGTTATCTTGCTGTAGCCTGGGAAATGTGGTTACGCGACGATTTTCTGGTGCCTTATCTGAACGGCGTACCCTATAGTCACAAGCCGCCATTATTTTTTTGGTTGATCCATTCAGGGTGGTCGATTTTTGGTGTCAATGAATGGAGCGCCCGCCTGGTCGGGCCTTTGTCGGCATTAGGGGTGTTGGCTATAACCCGGACGCTTGCTGCTGAGATCTGGCCTAGCTATCGGCAAAGCCAAAAGCTTGCGCCAGTGGTGTTGATCGGATCTATGGGCTTTGGCCTTTACGGCGGCCTGACCCTGTTTGATTCATTACTTAGCTTGTTTGTTGTCGGCAGTTGGTGGCTGCTGTACCGGTTGAGCCAAAATTACCAATTTTACGATTGGCTTGGTCTGGCGCTGGCATTGGCCGGAGGTTTATTGACCAAGGGGCCGGTGGTTTTTGTTTATACTTTACCGGTGGCCTTGGCCATGCCTTACTGGTACCTTGAGCAGCGCGTTTCTTTGCGTTTGTGGTACTGCGGACTCTTTCTCAGTTTGTTGGTAGCGTTGATAGTGGCTTTGGCCTGGGCGATACCGGCCGGAGAGGCCGGTGGTGAAAGCTATCGTCAGGCAATTCTCTGGCGGCAGACTACAGGCCGCATGGTTAATGCTTTTGACCACCGGTTGCCATGGTGGTGGTATGCGCCGCATGGCTTATGGTTGCTGTTTCCATGGATTTACTGGACGTCGGTGTGGCATGGACTAAGGCGTCTGTCATGGCATGATTCCGGCGTTCGTTTTTGCGCTGTGATCATCGTCAGCGGCTTGTTGATTCTTGCTTTGCTCAGTGGCAAAAGGGTGCATTATTTGCTGCCGCTGTTGCCGGTCATGGCTTTGCTGATCGCGCATGGCTTGGCTTCAGCTACGGTCTTTCCCTATTCTCGGTTAATCGGTATTATCGCCGGCGCAGGCCTTTTGTTAGGTTTGATCAGTATTTTGAACAAAACCTGGAGTGGTTGGCCGGTGTCTCCGGTTTGGGGTGGCGTGATTGCGCTGACCGCTTTCAGTGCCCGCCTGATGGCCGGTAAATGGTCCGGTTTTACCCCGCATGCCTTAGCGTTGATGAGCCTGGGCCTGACCTGGAGCCTGTTTGCCGGTTATGTTCAGGCAATGGCGCCGGCGCTCTCGGTTAAGCAACCGGCCGAAAAAATTGCCCAACTTACCAAACAAAACCGAACGCTGGCTTATTTTGGCCGATATCATGGCCAGTTTAATTACTACGCCAGGCTTAGCGAGGGCTTGAAGCAAGCGGGTAATGTCTGGGATTATGTTTGCGAACACCCGGAAGGCGTTTTATTGCACGCTTATCAAAAGCCGGGTGAATGGCCGGAACATGCGGTGATTTACCGTCACGCCTATCGCAATAAGGAGTTGGTTTTGATTGAAAATCAGAAGCTGCGCAAAGAACCCAAATTACTGGGCTTGGTTTACGGACGCACGTCACCACCGCCCAGTCAATACGATTCGGCCTGTCAATAGTCAAGCCCATAGCATGGCCAACGCCTGCATGGCATATTCTCCAACGCGCTTATAAATTCCTGGCGTGTAAAAAAGCGGCTTCAGAAATAGCGCTCCACTTGGCTACTTGTCCACGGAATTGATTGACTGATTGATAAATCTTATCAGCCAAGGGGTCTTTGCCGGCAAGCTCCAAAACAACCTCATCCGACCAATGCTTTAAGGTTTTCAGTACATCATCGGGCAGTGGCAACACCTGGATCTTATGTTTATTTTGCAACGTTTCCAGCGCTTGAAAATTGCGTGCGGTAAATTCGCTGAGCATATCCAGATTCACCGCCTGGCAGGCGCATCGCACGATCTGCTGCAAATCTTCAGGCAAGGCGTTGAATGCCTCCAGATTGATCAGTGCCTCCAGCGTCGAGCCAGGTTCCTGCCAGCCGGGGTAATAATAGTATTTAGCCGCTTTATACAACCCGAACGCCAGGTCATTATACGGCCCCACCCATTCGGCGGCGTCCAACGCGCCGGATTGCAAAGCCAGAAATAACTCACCGCCGGGTAGGGTCACCGGCGTGCCGCCGGCCCGGCGCAAAACTTCGCCGCCCAGTCCCGGAATGCGCATTTTCAAACCTTTCAAATCTTCACTGGATTTGATTTCCCGGTTAAACCAACCGGCCATTTGCACGCCGGTGTTGCCGGCCGGCAAAGGCAGAATACCAAACGGTTTATACAGCTCCCGCCATAATTCCAAACCGCCGCCTTGATACAGCCAGGCGTTCATTTCCTGAGCAGTCAAACCGAACGGAATAGCAGAAAAAAACTGACTGGCTTCGGCCTTGCCTTTCCAGTAATAAGCGCCGGAATGGCCTATCTGTGCGGTACCTTTGGCGACGGCGTCAAATACTTCAAAAGCGGGAATCAACTCACCGGCACCGTAAACTTTAACGTTGAGCCGGCCGCCGGACAATTGCCCGATCAATTCCGCCAACCGATTGGCGCCGGTGCCCAGCCCCGGAAAATTTTTCGGCCAGGCAGTGACCATTTTCCAGTTGACGGTTTCGGCGGCTTGACTGGCCAAGGGCGTCAAAGCGGCTGCACCTACAAACACGCCGGATTGCTTCAAAAATGATCGTCTTTGCACGCTGTTCTCCAGACTAAAGGGTTGTAATTACGTTAAACTGCCCTTACCGATAAGGAATCGGGCTTTTGCTTTTCAGTTGACTATTTTAATGTTCAATATCGCGCTACACGAACCGAAACTGGCGCCGAATACCGGCAATATCATTCGTCTTGCCGCCAACAACGGTTGCCGTTTGCATCTGATCGAGCCGTTGGGCTTCGACCTTGAAGAAAAAAACCTGCGCCGCGCGGGGCTGGATTATCACGATCTGACCAAGGTTACGGTGCACGAGGACTATCAACAGTTTCTCGAAGCCATGCGTGGGCAGAGAATTTTCGCCTGTACCACCAAAGGCGTGGCCTGCTACGCCAGAATCAGTTACCAGCCGGGCGATGTGCTGCTGTTCGGCTCGGAAACTTCAGGTTTGCCGATGACGGTTATCAACAGCTTCGAGCAGGAGCGGCGCATCCGCATTCCGATGATGCCGAATAACCGCAGCCTCAACCTAGCCAATGCCGTGGCTATCATCAGCTATGAGGCTTGGCGTCAGCAGGATTTTGCCCCGGTCGGATTAACGCGCGATACGCTGTTTCCGTCAATCGATTGACGCCATGTTTTTCCGCCGCCTGGAGTTTACCGGCGCCGACTTTATCTCCGGTGATCAAATAATCGGTTTTGCCACTGACTGAGGTCGCGACCGTTGCGCCTAGCGCCTTGGCTTGCCTGATCATATCCTCACGCGAGCCGTCGCGCATGGTGCCGGTAAAGACCAGGGTTTTACCGGCAATGGGGCTTGCCGACGTGACCGGTTGTTGGCTTTGCGTCAGGTTAAAACCCAGCTCGGTCAAGGCTTCAAACTGTGGCCGGATACGCTTCAGGCCGCGCACAACCACGCCGGCGGTTTTCTCGGCAAAGCCTTCGATGGCGGCGATTTCCGTCTCATCCAGTTCGAACAACTCATCGAGGCGGTATTTGGCCAACAGCTTTTCGGCATTGCCCTTACCTAACCGAAACACGCCGAAGGCGGCCAGAAAACGCCAATCCTCGATCGCCTGTTCCCGGCTGCGGCGTAATTCAAGCAGCAGATTTTCCGATTGCCTGGGGCCAAAACCCATGCCTTCCAACTGACTTTGCCTCAACCGGTACAGCGACGGCACATCGGTGATGCCGTGGGCGTACAAACGCTCGACCGTGGCCGGGCCAAAGCCGTCGTTATTGCCCAAGGTTTTGAAAAAATATTCCATGGCCTTGGTGGTTTGTGCCGGACAGGTTAAATGTTCCGGGCAAAGCAGATAATCGCTGTCCCAGACCAGCACCGCGCCGCAGCTTGGACAGTTTTCCGGCAAAATCACGTCAACTTTTTTCAGCACCCGCTCGATCTTCGGAATCACTTCGCCGCTGCGGGCGATTTCGATTTCAGCGCCCGGGCCGATGCCTTGTTCCAGTACCATGCGGTAGTGATGTCCGGTGGCCCGTTGCAGCATCGCCCCGCTCAAGCGCACCGGCGCGAATTCGGCCACCGGCGTTACCCGACCGGAGCGGGCGGTTTGCGCGGTCACGGCGGTCACGGTCACGATGGCGGTTTCGGTGTTTTGTTTGTAGGCGATCTGCCAGCGGTGATGATGCCGGGTCGCGCCCAGATGGGCTTTCAGCTCCGGATCGATGATTTCGATAATCACGCCATCGACATCATACGGTACGGCGGTACGCTGCTGGCTGACAATGTGGTCAAAATCCTTGGCCAGTTCAGACCAGGTTCCCTGCCAGGCCGGGAGTCTGGCGAACGGAAAAAACACCGCCGCCCGGTCTTTCAAGGCTTGTTTCACTGCTGGGGTCAAGGCTTTTTCCTTGAGCACGCTGGCCTGAAAATTACGGCTGTTGTCGAAATGGGCGGCCAGATGTTGCTGGAAATAGGCTTTGTCGATCACGATTTCCCCCGCGCCCAGGCCGTGCGGCGCGTTACCCGCCACCGTTAAACCGCGTTCAAACGCCCGCCCGACATCACTGCCACGCACGCCATCGCCGCGGGTGTACAACGTGTTGCCGTCATCAAAAGCGGCGTAGCCGTCCAGTTTCGGGGTGACTTTGAAGGCCAGTTCGGCAAAGACTTTAGCCAACTCGTCGGCAGCTTTTTCGATGCGCGCAGCCCATTGGTTGATCGCAGCAAAATCATAAGCCTTGTCGGTGGACAACATGCGCTCGGGCAAAATAACGGTTTTTTCGCTCCAGACCGGTTCCGGCTCGACCGCTTGCAGAAAAGGATGTCCGGGCAGACGTTTTTGCAATTCGCCGATGACATAGTGGTCATAGTCAACATCGCTGATCAACGGATGACCGCCCCGGTATAGCGCATTCACGATGTGGGCGAAGGCGTCTAGTTGGTGGTCGTCAAGCTCGCTGACCGTATGCGGGTTTTGGCTGAGTTCTGTTAGCTGGTTTTCGGATAGCAGAGTATGACCGAAGTCGGTTTTTGTCAGCAGCATGTGCTGTTCTGGGTCAAGCATAGGCACTGTTGTTGTTAATTACTAAGAGCTATCGAAAACAGCCTGCACATCTTTTGTTAGCGGAGGCTAGGCTTAATTCGGGGTTATTGTGGATTGTAAATCCTGCCACAAATCGCCTTCGCCCGCCAGTCAGTCAAGCCAAACCGCTTGGCGTCAAAATAGGAACTTTCTTCATTTGAATGACCTCTGCTAAGCTTAAGCTATTTTCTCACTTCCATGAATAACCTAATGAATCAGATGCTGATATTTTTGACCATGCTACTGGCAGTCACCTCGGTCAGTGCGCAAACCTTTGATCAGCGCCCCGATGTCCGGCGTTTTATCGACCAACTCGCCAAAGAGCAACAATTCGATACCGGCTACTTAAAGCAAGTGTTCGCCGGCGTCGAGCCGCAGGCTAAAATCATCGAAGCCATCACTCGCCCGGCGGAGGCGATGAGTTGGGCGCGTTACCGCAAGATTTTTATGACCGATGCCCGCATCCAGGCCGGCAAGAGCTTTATGCGCGAGCATGCAAGAACGTTGGCCGAGCTGGAGCAACGCACCGGTGTTCCGAAAGCCATCATCGCCGCAATTCTGGGCGTGGAAACCTTTTATGGCCAACGCATGGGCAGTTACCGGGTGATCGACGCGCTAGCCACGCTGGGTTTCGACTACCCCAAACGCAGCAGTTTTTTTCTCGGTGAGTTGAAACAGTTTCTGCGTCTGGTGCGGGAACAGCATCTGGATCCTTATCAACCGAAGGGTTCTTATGCCGGCGCCATGGGTTGGCCCCAGTTTATGCCTTCCAGCTACCTGGCCTATGCCGCTGACTACGAGGGTGATGGTCAAAAAGACATCTGGAACAACCCCGCCGATGCCGCCGCCAGCATCGCCAATTATCTGAAAGTTCATCGTTGGCAGGCGGGTCGTCCGGTGGCTTTTCCAGTTAGTGCTCGCGGCCAAGGCTATCAAAATGCCTTGACCAAAGAGCTTAAGTCGCCGAAAACGCCTGTTACCAAACTGGCTGCGCTGGGGGTCGCGGTACCCGATCGGTTGCCAAAGGATACGCCGGTGAATTTGTTGCGCCTGGACGGCGAAGTCGGTGATGAATTGTGGCTGACATTGGAGAATTTTTATGTCATTACCCGTTACAATCACAGCCCGCTGTATGCCATGGCGGTATTCCAGCTCAGTCAGGCTCTGGCTGAATAACGTATGTTTAATTATTTTAGTATTACTGCTGGCCAGTTGCGGCAGCGAGCGCGGCCCTGTTGTCGATGGCGCACCGGAGCAAATACCGATTGACCTGAGTCGAATTCCGGATGCGGTGCCGCGTTACGAGCCGCGTACCCGGGCCGGCAACCCGGCCAGCTACGAAGTGTTCGGCAAAACCTATAACGTGTTAAACAGTAGCCGTGGTTATGTCGGACGCGGCCTGGCCTCCTGGTACGGCACCGGGTTTCACAAAAAAACCACGGCCAACGGCGAGCTTTATGACATGTTTCAAATGACTGCCGCTCACAAAACCCTGCCCATTCCCAGTTATGTCCAGGTCACCAATCTGGACAATGGTCGGCGCGTGGTAGTCAGAATCAATGACCGGGGACCGTTTCACGACGGCCGGATTATCGATTTGTCTTATGTCGCGGCGGCCAAACTTGGCATAGCCGAGAGCGGTACCGGCCCGGTTGAAGTGCGGGCCATCGAGCCAGATGATTCGCCAACCATCATCGCCGCCACGCCGAAGTTAAGCGATTCCATTATGTACCTGCAACTGGGCGCATTCCGGCAGCGTATCAACGCTGAACGGTTGCTGTCCCGTGTTAAAGCCTCGGGTCTGCCTGAGCCGCATATCGAAACCGATCAGAATCGGGGCTGGCACCGGGTTGTTATCGGCCCGGTTACCGGTCAAGCACAAGTCCGCTCGATTTCCACCCGACTATCGGAACTGGGCTTGACCGCGGTGGTGGCGGGCTCCGGGCAACCGTTTTAGGTCAGCCTCGTGCCAGTCGGGGTATAGCCCCGGTCAAGCCCATGGCCTCGGCCATGACTTTGTGTTTGACCGGGGTTAGCTTGTCGGCCAGGCCAAGCCCCAGATTGCGCAGCAATTTCAGTGGCGGCAAGTCATTGCTGAAAGCGTGGTAAAACACATCCATCGCGGTCATCATTTTAAGATTCTCAAAGCGCCGCATGCGTTCATAACGACTCAGCGTGGATAAACTGGCCAGCTGTGACGGTCGCGCCGCCAGCAACACTTCCGCCAAGGCCGCAGCATCGAGAAAACCGATATTGACCCCTTGACCGGCCAGCGGGTTGATGCGGTGCGCGGCATCGCCGACCAGCGCCAGGCCGGGCCTGACGTAGTGCTGGGCATGTTGCCGGCACAGCGGAAAACTGCCGCGCGCCAGTACCTTGCCAAGGCCGCCCAGACAAGCCGGAAACGCCTGCAAAATGGCTTGCCGCAAGTCCTCATCCGCTAAGTCTTTAAGATGTTTGACCGTTTCCGGTGACTGATACCAAACCAACGAACCGTGCGCGCCGGGCAAAGGCAAAAATGCCAAAGGGCCTGTGGGGAGAAACTTCTGCCAGGTAATATCCTGTTGCGGCAGCTCGGTTTCGACATTGATGACTAAAGCATGCTGGCCATAATCCCAGGCGGTGACGCCGATACCGGCTGCGGTTCTGACTTTAGACGCGCCGCCGTCGGCGCCGACCAAAAGCGTCGCCGTCAACGTTCGGCCATCGGTCAGTGTTACCCGGGATTCACCAGGGCGGTACTCCAGTTGACTGATTTCAGTGGGCGCGATCACTTCGATATTGGCAAAATCCGGCAACCTGGCCCATAAACCGAGCTGAGTCAGTCGGTTTTCGACAATATGTCCCAGTATCGGCTCGGCAATATCCTGGCTATTGAATTCGGTTGCGCCCTGGTCTTCCCACACCCGCATGCGCCGGTACGGACACAGGCGCATGTTGGCGATATGCGGCCAGGCACCGACATGCTCTAACAAACGTTGGGAAGCCAGGCTCAGCGCCGACACCCGTAAATCCAATGGGTCGTCAGGCTGGTAGCTTTTCGGTATCTCGCGTTCGATCAGCGCCACGCTCAATGGGCTGTCGCCCAAAGCGCAGGCCAACGCCGCGCCGACCATGCCGCCGCCAACAATGACAATATCGTAGTTTGAGTTCATATTTGCTTAGATTGTTGTGGTCAAGCCAGCTTGGCTCCGGCTTAAGTTAAGTCATGGTGCCAAGCGCTGTAAGCTGCTTGGATCGGCAGGCACAATGCGTAGGTTGGGTTGAGCTGTTGCGCCGGCTGGGGGTCAGTATTTAATGTATTCAATTGAAACGATCATAGCAGTAAATTTATGTTTATGCCTAACTAGGGTATAATTGAACGATTTCGCTTAATGAAAGTAGGTCGTTAAAGCTCGCCCGGGCTGCTGCGTTATGGTCTGATTTAGTGCGCTGCAAGGTCCGAACTGACGAACTAAAATCACCGGCCCATGGCCAAACAAAGCTCAACATGTGATTTTTGTTTGCGGCAATTGCCAAAAGGTTAACCTATGATTCAATCCATGCATAATTCGAACACTTTATATGATGCTGCGCTTGCCAAAGACAGCTGTGGCGTCGGTTTTATCGTCAACAAGCACAGCAAGCAAACCCATGACCTGCTGCTGAAAGCCCATCAGGCGCTGTGTACCATCCCACACCGGGGCGGCATGAGCGCCGAGGGCATCGGCGACGGTGCCGGCGTGAATGTTGATTTGTCACTGAGGTTTTTCCGCAAGATTACCGGCAACGCCAATCTGCGAGCGGGCGAATTTGCCGTGGCCAACTTCTTTTTTCCCGAAGACCACGATCATTACGACAGCGAAGCGCGGGCGCTGGTGGAAAAGCATCTGGCCGCGTTCGAGCTGCCGGTGTTGTTGTGGCGCGATATTCCGGTTGATGAAACCGCCATCAGTCCGGCGGCGCGCAAAGCACAGTTGCCGATCAAGCAAGTGGTGTTCGCCCGGCCTGAAAAGCTGGCCGGCGACAATCAGGATGCCTTTGAGCGTTATGTGCAACAGGCGCTGCTGGATATCGAGGCCGAAGGCTTTACCCGGCCGGAGTTGAACGGCTTTTACCCGTTGTCGATGAGCTCGCGCACCCAGGTTTACAAAGGCCGCCTGAATTCGTTCGAAGTGGTGCCGTATTTCAAGGATTTAAGCGATCCCGATCACGAAATTCACACCCTGTTTTTCCATACCCGGTTTTCCACCAACACCGCGCCGGCCACCATGATGGCGCAGCCGTTCCGCTACATGGCGCATAACGGCGAGTTGAACACCGACAAGAAAAACCGGCTCAGCGAAAACGCCATTGCCCGGCAGCACAACAAACACATCGTGTTTCCGTGCGGCCAGTCCGATTCCGGCCGGCTGGATCAAACCCTGACCCGCCGCATCAACGAAGACGAGCTGGATATCGTCACCGCAGTATTGGCGATGATGCCGCCGGCCTGGGAAAACGACACCAGCCTGTCGCCTAAAGTGCGCGCCATGCTGGAATATTTCAGCCTGTACGAAGAAAAAAACGACGGCCCCGCCGCGTTGATTTTCAGTGACGGTGTTCGCGTTGGAGCCCGGCTTGACCGGTTGGGTCTTCGGCCATTACGCTCGGTGGAAACGCCGGATTACCTGGTGGTGACTTCAGAAGCCGGGCAAATCGATTTTCCTTCCGATCAGGTGCTGAGACGCGGCCGCATCGAAGCCGGCGGTATGTTGTATTTCGATCACAGCACCGGTCAGTCCTGCGACCATCATCAACTGATGGAACGGTTGGCCGAGGCCCGAGATTATCAGGCACTGTTGCAAAAAAACGCGCTGCACATCGACCAGCTGCCGGCCTTGACCGAGGCTGATTTGCCGGCCATCGACAGCCCGTTTACCGTTGATCAACGCCATGTCGCTTACTCGCTGAACCAGGAAAGCTTCAAATTTCTGCTCGACCCCATGCTCAGCTCCGGCCAGGAAAAAGTCTCGGCCATGGGTTACGGTATCGCGCCTAATGCCTTGTCCGATGCCGAGGGCGGCCTGTCGCGTTATTTCAGCCAGCGTTTCGCGCAAGTCACCAACCCGCCGCTGGATTCGCTGCGGGAAAGTGACGGCATGACCTTGCGCATTGCTTTGGGCGCCAAACCGACCTTTTCGCCGGATGAAAACATCCAGCTGTTTATCGAGTCCCCGGTGTTGTTCAGAACCGACCTGGAGCGCATTAAACGGCAAACCCGGGTTAAGTTCACAGAACTGGATATGTTGTTCACCCCGGTTAAAGACGATCCTGACGCCAACCAACAGGCGCTGGAGCAAGCGGTCACCGCCGTCTGCCAACAAATCGAAACCGCCGCCCGCGCCCTGACCGGCATTATCGTGCTGAGCGATGCCCGGATTGCGCCCGACCAGGCCGCGATTCCGGCGGTGTTAATGGTGGCCGCGGCCAATCAGCATCTGGTGGCGCAAGGACTTCGCTTCAACTCTTCGCTGATTGTCGAGTCCGGCCAGATCGCCAGCAGTCACGACATTGCCACATTGCTGGGTTTCGGCGCCTCCGCCATTTGTCCGTTGAGCGTGCATAACCGGGTAGCCAGCGAATTCAGCGACGCCAAGGCGCAGCAAAAAGCCCTGGCCAATTTCAAAAAAGCCGCCGAAAAAGCGCTGATGAAAACCATGGGCAAATTCGGTCTGTGTACCGTGGAAAGTTATATTGGCGGCGAGTTTTTCGAATCCAATTTTCTCGACACCAACGAGCCGGCATTACAGCGCTATTTCCCCAACATCAACGCCCCGGTCGGTGGCGCGCGGTTTGCCGATATCGCCAGAAGCGCATTGGTCTGGCATTTGAAAGCCTTGAGTATCGCCTCGGACAAAGACATTCCGTTTTTGGGATTGTTCAAGGAGCGCCAGGAAGGCGCCGGGCATACCTTCGGCAATACCGCGGTGCGTGAATACATTCACATGACCGACGAGCCGATTCTGTACATCGCCCCGGAACAAGCGCCAAAAGCTTCCGATACTGCCTACCGCGATTTGGGTTACGGTCAGCGTACGCCGGAGCAAATCGACCGTTTCGGCATCACCCCGGCCTATCGCGGTTTTATCAAGAATCTGTATCAGGAACGCAGTCAGCGTCCGGCCGCCTTGCGCGACATCCTGGCCTTGCCGGCAGATGTTCGCAGCGCTGAAACCCAGGCTGATTTCGACAAAATTCTGGGCCAGCAGGATGTCTACGGCAACAACAATTTTCAAGTCAAAGGGCTGCTGATCGAACACGGCGCGCTGGGCGTGGCTTTACGCCTGGCAGGCAAATCATCGGCCGAGCGCTTGAACGCCTTGGCGGCACATTTGCAAAACCGTTTCCAGGCCAGCAGCACAGAAGTTAAGGTGAAAGAGGGCGCGGTCATTATTGAGCCGGCCTCGGAAACCGGCGAACTGGCCGGTTATCTGGCCCGATTGCAAACCGCAAAATCGGCAATAGCCTTGAATGAGGTGCAACCGGCGCATACCATTACCGCGACCTTCGCCTCGGGCGCGATGAGTCACGGCGCCTTGCTGGCCGAAGCCCATGAAGCAGTGGCGCAAGGCGTTAACATCGTCGGCGCGCTCAGTAACTCCGGCGAAGGCGGCGAGCATGTCAGCCGCTTTAACACCTTAAGATCCTGCAAGATCAAGCAATTCGCTTCCGGCCGGTTCGGCGTTTGGGCGGGTTATCTGGCCGACCCCAATATCGAGGAAATCGAAATCAAAATCGCCCAGGGCGCCAAGCCCGGCGAGGGCGGTCAATTGCCGGCGGCGAAAGTGACCGTGGAAATCGCCGCCTTGCGCGGTGGCACGCCGAAAGTCGAGCTGGTTAGCCCGCCGCCGCATCATGACACCTATTCGATCGAGGACTTGGGTCAGTTGATTCACGACGCCAAGGCGGCGCGGGTCAAAGTCGTAGTCAAACTGGTATCGTCGGAAGGTATCGGCACCATCGCTGTCGGCGTGGCCAAGGCCGGCGCCGATGTCATCAATGTCGCCGGCAACACCGGCGGCACCGGCGCGGCGGCGGTAACCAGTCTGAAAAACACCGGCCGCGCCGCAGAAATCGGCATTGCCGAAGTGCATCAGGCGCTGGCTATGAATGGCCTGCGCGATAAAGTGGTGTTGCGTTGCAGTGCCGCGCATCAAAGCGGGTTGGATGTGATCAAATCAGCCATATTAGGCGGCGATTCGTTCGAGTTCGGCACCAGCGCCCTGATGATGCTGCGCTGCGTGATGGCAAAAAACTGCAACGTTCGTTGCCCTGCCGGATTGACGACCGCGCACGAGGAATTTCGCGGTGATCCCAGGGTGCTGGCGCAGTATTTCATGAATATCGCCCATGAAGTGCGCGAGATTCTGGCCGACCTGGGTTACCAAAGCCTGGCAGACATCCGCGGCCGTACCGATCTGCTGCATTTGATCCGGCATCCGGCGATGATTGGGCAGCTGGATTTTCGCCGCCTGTTGGCGCCGGTCGAAGAAGTCAAAGTCGCCAAGCCTGTCTATCTGGAAGCCGACTTCAGCCTGGACGATCAGATCATTGCCCAGGTTAAAACCCGGCTGATCGACCAGGGCCAACCGCATCTGGTGCTGGAAGGCGACCGCTTCAAGCTTAACAACCGCAACAAAACCGTCGGCGGCCAGACCGCAATCGACATCGAGCGCCTGTTGCAATATCAGCTTGACGGCCAGCAACGCGCCAAACTGCCGTTTGTGTACCGGCACGACTCGGGCCGTTATTTCCTGGCGCCGGAGACCCTGGTGATCAAAACCCACGGTTCCGCCGGGCAAAGCTACGCCGCGTTCATCAACGACGGCATGCGCATGGAGCACAAAGGCACTTGCAACGATGGTGTCGGCAAAGGCGCCTGCGGCGGG
>RRYU01009970.1_pt1 | contig 13842 bp, 8 predicted proteins | sample 2162651 | NCBI WGS metagenome assembly RRYU01 (sample SAMN10267283, study PRJNA491782) | microbial mat metagenome | isolation source: biomat in the production well | place: Japan: Minami-Kanto gas field, natural gas well KTG3 | collected 2017-06 | reverse complement strand
GGAAATCCAAAAATTAGCGGAAACCGATGGAATCGGAGGCATTCATTTATGGAGCGGTAATACAGGATTATCCATAACAATGCTGAACGAATTACAGCGCAAATCCAAAGTTCCAATCATAGTTGATATGGATATTGAAAACGGAATCCAACAGCGATTTCCGGAGGGAACGCAAATCCCGCCTTCCATGGCAATCGCCGCTACCACTAACCCGCAAAATGCCTTTGAAGCCGGCAGGATTGTCGCTTTGGAGGGGCGCAGTGTGGGCGTCCATTGGAATTTAGCACCGGTGGTTGATGTGAATAATAATCCCGATAATCCGATAATTAATACCCGCGCTTACAGCGATGATCCTTTAATGGTGTCGGATTACGCAGTGCAATATATTAAGGGTCTCCATAGCGGAGGCATGTTGGCGACTGCCAAACATTTTCCGGGTCACGGCGATACAAAAACCGACTCACATAGATCGCTTGCCACCATCCCAAATGATTCAGTTCGTTTATGGACTATTGAGTTGGCTCCCTATAAAAAAGTAATTGACGCCAGAGTCGATGCGGTGATGATATCGCACTTGATTGCGCCTGATTTTCAAAAAGATAGCTATACTCCTGCAACATTATCAAAATTTTGGATTAAAGATATACTACGCGGGAAGCTTGGTTTTAAGGGTGTGGTTGTAACCGATGCAATGGATATGGGTGGAATCACCGGCGGATTTTCTGATGATTACGCCTTGATTCATTCCATTAATGCCGGCTGTGATGTAATTATCCAAAATCATAATTATCTGAGAGCAATTGATGTTATCGAAAATGCAGTGAACAAAGGAATCATTGAACAAAGTCGAATTGATGAATCAGCTTTAAGAATGTTAAAATTAAAGGAAAAGGTTGGATTGAATCACTCGAAAATATCAAATTTTAAGACAATGCAAAGATTTTTGGGGACTGCAGAGTTTAATCGTAAAGCAGAAGGTATTGCTCAAGAATCAATAACAGTTGTAAAAAATGATAAAAATCTGATTCCATTATATTACCAAGAAGATAGAACTGTTAATGTGATTGATATTTACGGAAGTCGTTTTAATCATACTCAGTCAGTTGCCACAAAAACATTAATTAAGAATTTGATCAATACAAATTCATATGTGATTGACGAAACTGACGATTTTGAATATTTAAAGATGATATCTAATAAGATCAAAGAAAATAGTATAGTGATTATCAATGTTTTTGCCAAGCCAAGTGCTTGGAAAGGAACGATTGCTTTAACGGATGGTCAAACAAAATTCATTAAAATGTTAACTGCCAAAACAAAAAACATCGTAATGGTAAGTTATGGAAATCCTTATATAATTAGACAGTTTCCTGAAATTTCAGCTTATATCTGTGTTTGGGATAATCAAAATATTCTGCAAGAATCAGGTGCAAGAGTAATATTGGGTCTGAATTCCGCTCAAGGTAAGTTACCAATTAATATTCCAGGAATCGCTTCACGAGGATATGGAATTCCTTTAAATAAAGCACCTAAGTATTTACCAAGCTCAGGAAGTGTCAGTGGAAAAACATTGAAATCCGTAATGTCATATGAAATTGGGGCAGATACTAAAAATGTTATTAAGTTATTAGAGGAAGCGGTTAATAGTTCTGCTTTCCCGGGAGGCGTACTTTTAGCAGCAAAAGATGGTAAAATATTTATCCACGAAGCATTCGGCTATCATACATACGCAAAAAATGCACCAACTGAAAAGGGGAGCATATTCGATTTGGCATCTCTTACAAAAGTAATCGCAACTACTGCCGCAATAATGAAATTATATGATGATGGAAAACTAAGTTTGGACGATACAATAGGGAAATATTTACCACAATTTATTGATAATAAATTAGAGGATGTTACTAATCGCAAAATGGTGACTATCAGACATCTGTTGATGCACACATCGGGATTGCCACCTTTCAAATTGTATTATAAAATTGAAGGAGATTATTCAAGCAGAATTGATTCTGTCTATAAAACAAGGTTAGAATCAAAACCGGGTGAAAAAAAAGTTTATTCGGACATCGGATTTATATTGCTCGGTAAGATAATTGAAAATATTTCCAGACTATCTTTAGATAAATATGTTAGCGAAAATATCTTTGCTCCGTTGGGGATGAATGATACTTACTTTAATCCTCCATTTATAAAATTGAAGCGGGTTCTACCGACCGAATACGATCAATCAGATGGCAAATTGATCCATGGTTATGTACATGATGAAAATTCGCAAGGTTTTGGTGGAATTGCCGGTCATGCAGGACTTTTTTCTACCGCAGATGATCTGGCAATTTTCTCGCAAATGATGTTGAATGGCGGCAAATATAAAGCTGAAAATATCTTTTCAATAGTAACAGTGGATTTGTTTACTAAACAAAATAAAAATAACCGCTATTTAGGATGGGAAGCCCCAAGCGGAACCGCATCCGGTGGCGTTTATTTGTCTGATAGTAGTTTTGGGCATACCGGTTTTACCGGTACATCACTTTGGATTGATCCGCATAATCAGATCTTTGTTGTTTTGCTCACCAATGCTGTTCATCCCCATCGTGATTTCAAAGACCCTGCCTACTTTGATTGGCGACAAAGGATTCACTCAGCCGTATATGAATCATTGGGATTGACCATTCAAAATCCAAGATTGGGATGGCGGAAAAATTGGAATGCTGATTAGAATTATTAAAATATTCGTTTTATTACTTATTGTAATTACCATTGGTTGCAACAATCAATCAGAATGGATTAACACATTACCAAAACCTTGGCTGCTTAATGAGGATGAAATCAACGAGATCTTACCTGAATTTCATAAAAAATATCCCAAATTTGAGGACAGACTAAAAGCGTTTGTGTTATGGCGAGTAGGAACCCCTTATGAAATTTTTAAATTGGGTGAAGAAACTCCACCGGATACTGATCCGATAATAAGATTAGATGTTTCTGATTGTACCGTTCATGTATTGACCAGTTTGGCATTTGCGCAAAGCAAGACTTGGAATGAGGCACGCAGTAAAATGATCAAGATTCATTATAAAAGTAATGAAGATGGTAACCACATTCCAACTTATGAATCGCGATGGCATTTTACGTCCGATAGAATATTAAATAATCCGTACACAGTGAACATTACCGATAAATTAATTGAGAACGATAAATTAGAAACGGTTGAATTGGTTTTAAATAAAAAGGATGACGACTCTAAATTATTAGAAATTGATTGTTCAGAAAAAGTCAATTTATCATTTATTCCAAATAACCATATTAATTCAGAATTGTTAGATAAACTGCCTGAAATTTGTGGTATCGCATTTGTTAAAAAATCATACTTTAAAAACGGATTAGCAATTGCGCATGAGGGAATCTTAATTGGCAATACAGATCTAATACATGCCTCATCAATTGCAAATAAAACAGTAGCGGTAAATTTTATAGATTACTATTTCAATGATAGAGAACCATTATTTGATGGAATTATGATATATAAATTTTTACCAATTGAATAAATCTTATATTACGATTGTACATCTTCATATTTTGTAATTAACTTTTAGTATTCCAAGTTAATTCTGAGGAGTAAGTTCTATGAGAAATTTAAAAATAGGATTAGTTTTTCTTTTCTCTCTTTTGTGTTTTATTCCATTTCCCTTATTAGCTGATATAACCCCTTTTGAAGAACTGATTAATATCGAGAAAAAAGTGCGCTCAGAATCCATTGCACTAAATTCGTTAATTCAGAAAGTTTATCCTGACTACACAGAAAATTTAGAATCAGTTAAAATAACTAAATTGAAGATAATAAGCAGTCAATGTCGTGTGCGTGAAACAATTGAAAGGTCATCGCAATCTTTATACTCACCAACTATCAATGAGGAATTTAAAATTATCAGCCACGATGATAATTACTACCACATAGAATTAGGTGACGGAAGAGATGGATGGATACATGAATCTTGTGGTCAGATAATTACTGAAACTATTGAGCAGAAAAAATCTGGAAGCAAGTTAGCGGACTCCGATATTGGGAAATATTTGGATTTTTCCGAAGCAGTTTATCTAAAAATTGAAGAAAACATGATTATAGCCGATAGAATAGTTAAAAAAAATGATATTAATAAAAGTGATAAGTCGTATAGTAATATATTAAAATATCATTCAGAGGCTAGAAGCATTTACAACAAATATTTAAAGGATAGAAAAAAATATATTGTTGAAAACTTTCCATTAGAGAAAAGGATTTCCGGTTCAACAGAATTTCTGGTAGGCAAATCTAATCATAATCAAGAGTATCTTGATGGTATTATTACAGAATTTGACGAGGGTAATCGGGATTTTGCATTTGCAGGAGATTTTATAATTAATAAATCAACCCAAGTGAATGTGCTATTTAATAGTAAGAGTGAGGTTCTGCAAACTCCATATAAAACAAAAAATTATGGAGTTGGTTTCAACTTTTCAGGAATAAATAAATTATTGTTGACTACCAATATTAATTTCAATTCTTATAATGATGCTTTAACAGCAAATAATGATTATGGCAGGTTCCATTTCAATGCAAATGTAAAACATCAACTATCACCTAAATCTAATTTTATTTATCATTATTCCTTCTTAAAAAATAATTATGAAATGGGCGATAGTGGAGATTATTCTAATCAAAAACTTTCTGCAATTGCAAATCTAAAATTAAATGAGATATCTAAATTAGTACTTTCAATGCTTGCAAATTTCGAAAATAGTGATTCAGAATATCACAAATTTAGTAATTTAATGCCTTCTCTTTCATTACAAAGAAAAATTGGCGATAAACGAACCGACTTAAATTTTCGATTTGAAAACATCACTTTTGAAGATTTAGAATTGCGCGATTATAATAGAATTATCCTCTCTTATTTAATTAATAATCGCAAAATAAATAAAAGAAAAACAACAGACTTATCGGCAAGTATGAAATCTTTTCCCAATAATGACATAAGTAATTATTATCAATTAAAAGGGAAGTTTGGTTCGTCAACCATTGGTGAAAAGAATAAGCGTAAATCACTATCACTGTATACAAATGTTTATCCCAACGCAACAGATAATAGTTTTACCGATTTCCGCTATGATTATAACGTCATATCAAAGACATTTTACAATTTATCTGCATATTATCGATTATGGCATAACATTTTCGTAAGCGATAGCGATAGTGTTTCTTCAGCCAGTCCTTCAATCGTTGATTTAAGCGGGAAATTCGGGTTCAAAGTTGGACCGATAAGAATTGGGCCTACTATTGGATTACACGCCATTCTTGATTTTGATGAAGATGAAATATTCAAAAGAGACGGTAATTTATTCCGGCTCGGCGGGGTAGCGGAGGGAACAATTCTTTTGCCAAAGATGATCAATGTATCACTTATGGCAGCATATGACTATGGTTCTGTTTATAATGAGGAGTTAACCATTGCTTCCTCTACAGGTGAAATAACAATTGGGGAATTGCAGGAGCGTCATCCAACTACGATACAAATTTCATCAACTATATCAGCGCCATTGATACATAATCTTGAACTAATCGGTAGAATAAATTATTATAAAATAAACACTGATTTGGATGAAACGTTAAGTATTAATCCAATTAAATTCACTAAACAGATGTCGTTCCAACTTGGCATCCGATATAGATATAATTAAGGTGGAATTATGAATTATAAATATATTAAATCGACAGTAATAATATTTTTGGTTCTGTGTGGAATTCTTTTTTCATCTGAAAAAGGCTTTGCGGATGAAAGAGATACATTTGATGTCCTTATGACCAGTGAAGAAAAGGCAGAGGTAGAAGACATTATTGAAAGATCTAAGACAATGTCTGCGGAAGCACAAGGTAAATTGCAAGAGGCTCTCGATTCTTGGGGGAAGTTGCAAGATCATTTTGAAAAATATCCCCTTGAGCTGCAGGATTTGATAAATAAAGTAAATGCTGCAGGGTTGAAGACTAAAATTATTACGGTTCAGGGAAAATTAAAAAAGTTTGATTCCGGACTTCAGAGTATTATGGATAAAAAAGAGAAGGTTGATCAAGTAATAGGATTTTACGATAGATATCGACCTGATGCAGATAATCCCTTTAGATCCCTTGAAGTATTAGAAAACCTATTGACTGATATCGAATCCTTTGCGTTGCCAGAAGAGCAAGAATATGAAGCATTGAAAAATACACCGGTATTTCTAATACGTACCGCGATAAGGTATTTCAAAGAGGGCATACAAAGTGCACAGGGTGGTTTAAAAAATATTCAGAAACAAATAAAAGATCGAGCAGGTAACTGCATCGGCTATGTTGGTGGAGATGCATATGGTGATCCCAATGATCCTAAACGAAAAACATTTGAGGAATTAAATACCGGCGACATTATCTGCTATACAGGTGTACGCCCCATTGGAGGTGAAGTATGGAAAAATACATCGGGAGATGGTGTTTATGTGTGGAGTTCCGATAGTTGGACAAAATTGGATTGTGGGTTTGGTATTGCTAATAAAGTATTCGACTATTGGAAGCTGGCTCATGAAAGTGCAATATCAAGTTATGATTTAATATACTGGTGCACGGGAAATTGGACTGATGTATTTACAAAGGCACATACAAAAGGGGAAACACAATTAAAAAAGTTAACGTCAGTAGATCAATGTCAACAGAAAATTTTAGGAATTCTGAACTTAGATAATGATTTTGAAGAATTAATGGAGTCTGATGGTAGTAATATAGATTTATTTATGGCAAAATATATTTTTGAAAAAGATAGAGTTAGGGAATTAGCAGACTTAATTGCAAATGTGATATCTGAAACTATTTTATTTGAAGGCATTGTTAAAGACAATGATGGCAACAGAGTCTCTAATGCAAATGTGAGGATTGAAATAAACTCTGACCAAGTTTCAATTGACACTAAATCAAATGGATCATTTGAAATACTTGCAGAGGTTACAGATGGAAGATATACAGGTTTACCTATTAAAATTAAAATCACAGCTACAAAATATCCGGATTTTCAGGAAACTTCTAGAATTCATAGTCAATGCATGGATCTTGGAGTTTTAAGTATTAAAGGATCAGGACAACTTATTATAAAACCGATTATTAGTAAAATAGAACAAGGAGAATCTGTTGATTTTGTTGTAATGTATACTGATCCAAGTGGGGATGTGCTTGATGTAACATCCGTGGCTCTGAAAAATGCTAAATTTAATGCAGAAACGGTTGGTGTATTTACGATTCTCGCGAAATATGATGATTTGTCTGCAAAGGCATCAGTAGAAGTAATCAAACACGATTGCAAAGAAAATGAAGAATGGAGCATTGATAAAAAGGCCTGCGTTTGTAAAGAAGGATTTACACCCAATAAAAATGGGGATTGCATTAAAGTAAAAGAATGTAAAGAAAATGAGCATGAACATTGGGATGCGGATATCGGTGATTGTATCTGCGATGATGGCTACAGCAAGAATAAAGAAAATGTGTGCGTATCTGATGAAGAAGAATCAACGGATGATTGTTCAATTGAATATATTAAATCGTTAGTATTTCTTTTGGAAGTATTAGTTGCAGATACAAAACTGAGCGAGACAGAATTATTATCCTATATTAATAAATTCAATAAAGAAATTAATGATCAATCGTCTAATCCTTGTGATAATAGCATTATTGCCTATTGTTATTATTCTGCCTCTGAGATTGCTGCTCGTATGGCAGAAAATGTAACCGATATTCATGATATTGCTGTGGAAATAATTATGCTCCAAGCAATGTGTCCAGATTTAAATCAACAAATGCAGACTGAGGGAATCACAGTAAAAAGTCTTATCTCAAGTATATCGGGGTTAGGAGCGTATAAAGATAAAATTAGTCAAATGGAATCGCGGTTGCGCGAAAACGGTTGTGATGAGGAAGAAGTGCACGAGGAAGGTGAAAAAATAGTTCCTCCAGAGGGCGACTCCGGATTTATCCAAGATGGTGGTACATCGACTGAAATGCCAGGAGATGGCGATGATAACGATGGTGATGGACAACAGGATGAAGAAATACAAGGATTAACCGGTTATAACGTTACTTTGGTATTGTACGATTCAGGTAGTGCTAAAGATGATGTTTTTAACCTATTTGTTCAGGGATATGGTAATTTAGGTCAGACACCTGCAGGAGGTTTGAGGTCATATGGACTCAATTTACCACCGGGTACTTACACTGCAATAGTTAAAGTAATCATAGCACCGGATAATGTTGGGACGTACACTTTAACTGCATTATATAAGGGTGAGTCAATCGGTACAATCTCCGGTTCACCACCACAAGGCTCAAGTGCAACATTAATATTTACAGTGCCATCTGAATAGGAAATATAATTTAGACACTCGTAGGGACAGATTGTGACCTGTCCCTACGGATATATTAAATACTTATTGCGAACATCTTTGAAATTATTTAGTTCAGCTTGAAATGAATTAACTATCTCAATTGGTGTTTTCCCGTTTTTAAGTTGCTTATAAAGATTACCTGAGCCCCAAAGTCTTCCCATAGAATCTTCTTTAATAGATAAACTTTCTGGGTATAAAATATTTATTGCCCAAAGTACCGATACACCGGTCAATATACTTTTAAATGCGTCACGATTGGTAATGTGTATTGCGACTCCATCGCAAATCTGATTTTCGTATTTGGGGTATTTTGACATCGTCGGAATTGACTTTGGTATGAATTGGATTGGACTGAATCCAACACCTGATAAGTTCTGATCTATAAGTAGATTAATTAAACTATCTGAAACAATCCACGGAGCACCAATTTGTTTAAATGGCGAATATGTGCCACGACCTTCACTGACATTGGTAGCCTCTAAAAGGCAAAGTCCCGGATAAATTAATGCAGTCTCTAAATCCGGTATATTCGGAGACGGTTTTGTCCATTTTAAATTTGTTTCATCATAATAGAGTTTTCTGCTATAATTTTCCATTTGAAAAACAGTTAGTTCAGGCAGATGCTCAATCATTTTTTCACCGATAATCATTTGTGCCAATTCTCCAACCGTCATCCCATATTCAATCGGAATAGGATACATTCCGATGAACGATTTGAATTCGGTATTTAGTACCGGGCCGTCAAGCTTATTTCCAAGCGGATTCGGACGATCAAGAATAATAATCGGAATATAGGCTTCTCCGGCAGCTTCCATTATGAGACCTAGGGTGCTAATGTAGGTATAGAACCGAGCACCTACATCTTGGATATCGTAAATAATTATATCGATATTAGATAGCATCTCCCGTGTTGGTTTTTTGATTGTGCCGTATAAACTTATTATTTGCGGTAAATCTTGATAATTGGTTTTATCATCAACATTTTCACCAGCCGGTATGTCTCCTGTGAAACCGTGTTCGGGTGAACCTATTTTAACTAATTTAATTGAATCATTTGCAATTAAATGAGTGATGTTGGATTTGCCATTTTTATCAATTCCGGAATGGTTAGTTACCAATGCAATGTTTTTTCCGTATAAAACATCAAGATGTTTTTCCAATAATACATCCAATCCGGTTTTAACGTCCTCTTTATCGTTTGAAGGAATCGCAGTCTTAGAAGTATGAGCAATTTGATGACAATTCCAAGATATGAAAATTGAGATTATAAGAAGTATTATTTTAGCAGTTCTCATATGGTAAATTACTAAAAAGGATGCGCAATCAAACAAGAACTGTTGCTTTTTAATTAGGATAACAATATCGTATATTTATTTATAATAATAAGTAAAATAATTTTAGGAAATAGATGACTTTGAATAAATACGACTGCCATGCCCCAATTTTTCAAGAATTCAATATTGACAATGAATTCTATAATTCTTTAAACAAAAAACATATTATTCGCACATTGATGGAAGAGCATCAAGTCATTTTAAATTTCTGTAAAGTATTAGAAAAATTAGCAAAAGATATTAAAAAGAAATCATCAATTAATGATGCTCAAGAAACGATCAATGATATTCAATCTGTTTCAGGGCATTTATTGAGAACCGAAAAACATCATATTCGCGAAGAATACACATTTATACGAAGATTGGTAAACATGGCTGAGTTTGATCCATCACAAGAAATACGCAAACAGCATGATGCTTTAGGGGTTCAAAAACGTCATTTAGAACGCACCATTTATGGGATATACACCACTCCATTCAATGAATTTCAAAAGGAATTACAGCAAGTTAGCCGAAAATTGATTAATGCTCTCAGAAAACATATTGAGATTGAAGAAAACGTATTGTATCCACAAGCTGTGAAATTAATTCCCGATGACAATTCTTGGAAAATGATGCGTAATGAATCAAAAATAATTGGCTATTGCTGTTTTACACCGGGTAAATATTGAATACAACGGTTATTTGACACAAATCATATTTAAATGTCAACTATAGTCAAAATATTAATTATTTCAGTAATATTTCTCAATACAGTTAATGCACAAGATCGTTACGAATCATTTCCAACTTGGGCAAAAAGCGTTCCTGAATATGGATTTGATGGAATGAAAAATTCTGTATCGCAAAAATCAAATTTAATAATAATCGGATCCGTCGGATTAGGAGCTGTACTGGCCCATCAGTTTGATTATAAAATTCAAGATTACGCTCAGAGCGAAGGTCTGCTTCCGGAAGGAGTAGCACAATTTGGAGATTTATACGGTGGGATTTGGTCAGCATGGTTGTTACCAGTCTCTGTAATTATCACTTCTAAAGCTACAAACGAATCTAATCGCGAAATGCTTGAAAAATTGGAATACACTGCTTCGGCATTAGTGGCAAATGGTGTAACGACTGTAATATTAAAATATATTATTGGTAGAGAGAGGCCTAACGGTAATGATAAGCGCTCAATGCCCTCAGGACATACATCGCACAGCTTTGCTGTGGCGGCAGTTGCAAATGAATTGTATGGAAACAAAATTGGCACCGTTGCTTATTTGACAGCGGGATTAGTCGCAATCAGCCGAATTAATGACAATAAGCATTATTTGAGTGATGTCATTGTAGGAGCCGGAATAGGTACGGTAATTGGACGCGGATTTGCCAAGACGTATAGAAATAGTAGATTGGAATTAAATAGTGATATGAGTTTTAGCATCAATTATTATTTTAATTAAAGGTATTAGCATGAGAAAAAAAATAGTGATAATAGGGGCAGGATTCGCAGGACACACAGCGGCATTATACCTTGGGAATGCGCTTGGAAAACATCATGATATAACTGTAATCAATCGGCAGAAGAATTTCGTTTATATACCTTCACTTGTCTGGGCAGGGATAGATCGCATGAACTTAAACCGTTTGCAATTTCCGCTTAAACCGGTCTATGATAGATTCAATGTGAAATTTTTTAACGGTCGCGCGACTGATATTTTTGTGGATAATCAATATGTTACTGCTATCGATGAAACCACTAATAAAAAACAAAAATTTGAATATAATTATTTAATAAATGCTACCGGACCATATTTGAATTTTGAAGCGACCCAAGGGCTTGGACCGCATGGTGGATTGACGCAGTCAATTTGTTCACCGCCCCACACCGAACAAGCTAAAAATCAATATCTTGCTACTATTGAAAGAATGCTGAAAGGGGAAAAACAAAAATTTGTGATAGGTACAGGTCATGGCACAGCAACTTGCCAAGGGGCGGCATTCGAATATATCACCAACATCCACAAAGATCTAATCCGCAGGAAATTACGTGATAAAGCAGAAATATTTTGGCTGTCCAATGAAGCATCAGCCGGTGATTTTGGAATTGATGGCGTAATGGTTTCTCATAAAAAGAGATTAAGAACTTCTAAGGAATTCATAGAATTAATTTTTAATGAATATGATATAAAATATCAGGTTCAGACTGCCGTCAAAAAAGTTGACGGAAATACTATCCATTGGGAAAATTATAAAGCAGAAACCGGTGCAACAAAGTTTGATTTTGCAATGCTAATTCCGGCCTTTAAAGCTAACAAATTGACTTATTGGGATGAGTACAACAATGATATTTCAGAAAAATTGACAAACCCTGGAGGATTCTTATTAGTTGACGGAGTTTATGGAAAATCGTATGATGAACTTCGCAAAAATCCTCAATATTGGCCGGCCACGTATCAATCTCCAGTATATTCAAATATTTATGCTGCCGGTATCGCTTTTGCGCCGCCGGGACCAATTTCCAAACCGTTCACTAATAAAAATGGCACTATAATTTCCGCAGCCCCGCCCCGCACCGGAATGGTTTCGGGCATTACCGGAAGAATTGTCGCAAAAAATATCATCGAAAAGATAAAGGATACAGGAAAAGTTCACGAAGAAAGAATGACCGAAATGTACGCGGCCTGCATCGCCTCTATGGGCGATTCCTTATTTGACGGTTCCGCGGCAGTGATTATGGTAAATCCGGTAGTCCCGGACTTTAAGAAGTATCCCGAAACCGGACGGGATTTGTTTTCATCTACAATGGAAATGGGTTTAGCCGGAGCCTGGATGAAACGAATGTTACATACCACCTTTATTTATAAATTAAAAGGATATCCCGGCTGGAAAATTATACCGGAATAAGGATAGAATTATGCAGATTACTAAATTTCAAAGACATATGATGAAGAATTGGATTTTTCAATTATACCGGTTCATAGTATTGAATCTAAAAATCTTAAAAGGGGTTGATCAGGCGAAGCGGAGTTGATGATTTAAATAGAAATATTATCGGAACATCAATTTTACTATTTAAGAATTATATACTTACTTCAATTAGTTCGTTATTGTAACCTTCTATTAAAATTCCCATCTATTACCTAAAAGCATTAAGGATAAATAAATGGATATGAAAATCACTTTTCCCAGTGGGAAAAAAGTCAATGCGGAATTTGACGGATTTACGCACAAAACAGATCAGTCGCCGATCAGTGGTGGAGAAGGAAGCGCCCCCGAACCATTCTCACTATTTTTATCATCGATTGGAACATGTGCAGGAATATATGTTTTGGGATTTTGTCAACAAAGGGGAATTGATACAAATGGCATGGAAATTGTCCAATCAATGAATTTCAATCCATTTTCCGGTTTAATAGATAAAATTAATTTAAATATAATTTTGCCGGAAGGATTCCCTGAAAAATATAAGAAAGCAGTGATCAATTCCGCCAATTTGTGCGCCGTAAAAAAACACTTAGAAAATCCTCCGCAATTCAATATTACTACAACTTAATGTAATTCTTCACTATAACTATCTTGATTGTGTAAATTGCACAATCTTGATTATGGACAAAACACTTCCAAAACTTAGTGGAATAGCTTCAAAGATTTTAAAAGCGGAAGCCAAAGAACTTCTAAATGTCGCCGATAGAATCGATGAGTCAGTCGTCAAAGCTGCTAAAATTATTTTGAAACATGAAGGAAAGGTTGTTGTCTGCGGTGTCGGAAAATCCGGTTTGATAGGGCAGAAAATTGTAGCCACATTTTGCAGCACAGGAACCCAAGCTGTATTTTTACACGCAAGCGATGCATTACATGGCGATTTAGGTATTTATCGTCCCGGTGATCCTACAATCCTAATTTCTAAAAGCGGTGCAACCGATGAGATTGTTCGCTTGATACCTCTGCTTCGTGAGTTTAACTCACCACTAATTGGTATTGTCGGAAATAATGATTCAGCTTTAGCGGATAAAGTTGATGTAGTGCTCGATAGCACAGTTTCATCCGAAGCAGATCCCTTGGGCGTTGTTCCAACCAATAGTACTACTGT
>RRYU01018108.1_pt1 | contig 13850 bp, 14 predicted proteins | sample 2162651 | NCBI WGS metagenome assembly RRYU01 (sample SAMN10267283, study PRJNA491782) | microbial mat metagenome | isolation source: biomat in the production well | place: Japan: Minami-Kanto gas field, natural gas well KTG3 | collected 2017-06 | reverse complement strand
GGGGGGCGGTAGAAATGTAATTATGTTGGATTATTGGCGCGAATTTGGAATTGCAAATATCACCTACCTAAAATGGATGAGTTATGCCTATCCAATGTTGCTTTTAGAAATTCCACTCGCTACTGCGATACTTTGGTTCACCTTTAAACCGGAGCATCGCAAGTTAGATACTGCTGTTAGAAAATTAACCGTTCAAGTCGCTAAAAGCGGTAAGATTACCGGCAAAGAAATATCAGCAATTTCCATATTTATTTTAGTGTTTTTGGGATGGGTGTTTTTAAGCTCCAAAATTGGTTTAGGTGTAGTTGCCTTAATTGGTGTAGTGCTGTATTTAATATTCGGATTGATCAATTGGAATGATCTAAACCGTAATACAAACTGGGGTGTGATATTACTTTTTGGGGCAGCAATTTCGATGGGTTTGCAAATGAAAGATTCCGGAGCTGCTTTGTGGGTTGCCGAAAATGGCATTGCTGCGCTTGAAAAAATCACACCAAATATTGATATACTACGGTGGTTTGTATCGGTTTTCTTAACCGGTATTTTAACGAATTTGCTCAGCAATGCGGCAACAGTGGCAGTTATCGGGCCTATCGTATTGAACATGGGTGGCGATCCCATTATTATAGGATTTTCTACTGCAATTGCATCGTCTTTTGCCTACTTGACAGTCGTTGCGTCACCAACATGCATGATAATTCATTCGAGCGGATTAGTCAAATCAAAGGACTATCTGAAAGCGGGCGGGAAAATGTTTTTAATGTCTGCTACGGTATTGTTTATTATGTCGCAACTTTGGTGATTTATACACTTACATTATTGGTTATAATATCTGCGGTATTTTGCGTACGCGCAAAATATAAAAAATCGCAAAAGCAGCTATTAATCTTTAAACCATTAACATTAATTCTGATTATCATGATTGCGATCACTTTTCCATCAATTGATGAAAAGTATAAAATATTAATAATCTCAGGATTGCTTTTTTCGCTTATCGGTGATTTATTATTAATATTTCCTGAGCATTATTTTAAAAATGGTCTTATCGCATTTTTAATTGGGCATATTTTCTACATAGCAGCTTTTTTAGTATCAATGGATATTAAGTTTACATATTGGATCTTTCTGCCAATTGCGCTAGCCGGAACCATATATATAAAATACATTTCACAGTATACAGGCAAAATGAAGCTACCAGTAAGTATTTATATTACAATTATTGCGCTAATGGGATGGCTCGCGATCGAAAGATTCAATAGTCTGCTAACATTTGGCACTTTTCTTGCTGCAATTGGTGCAGGTTTATTTATGATTTCAGATGCAATTTTGGCATTGAATAAATTCAAAAAATCATTTATCAGTGCTGAATTAGTAATATTATCGACATATTATGTTGCACAATACTTATTAGCACTTTCGGTAACTATTTTATAATATGTGTTTTAATATAAAATAATTATGAGTTTGGCATAATTATATAAATAAAGGAATTCAGATGAACACGAATCTTAAAAGATTAAAGTGACTGTTGTTCGTAGGAAGTTTATATTTTTTCCTCGTGGCTATTGCACATATGATAGGTGTGAAAATCCCCTTTTTCTTTATCTACTTTAACGTCCCTTCTTATGCTTACCAAGATCGGATAATTTCATTCTTGGTTTTTGGGTGGTCTATATTTCTCTTCACAGCTTTCTTAAATCCTATTAAAAATAGAATGCTAATTCAAGCTATATTATTTGCAGGTGTTGGAGCTATAATCGGTTTGGAATTAATTAATACATATACGGATTTTGAAGCTATATCAAACACCGTAAATCTAACTATCTTTAGATTAGAAACATTAGGATTAGCAATTTATTTAATTGTACTTGTAATATTTTACAACAAATCCAAAGATCTGCTAAAATGAACTTGGAGCTGATATTAGTCGTGTTTTTATTGGGGTTAATATTTTTATATGTTGGGTGGATTGTAAAAAGATTTTGGATTGATAAGAAATCTGTTTCTCTCGAAACAAATTTTGTAGCTGATAAAATGTTATCTGATTGGATGACACAAGATAAAAAGCGGGCTGTCGAATTAGTACGGCATATCAAAGAAGAGCAAAAGGAGGAGGACGAAAAAGGAGAAGATAGTAAATAATGGTTGTTCAGAAGATAAGACCTCCAAGATTAAGGCCCGGTGCAACAATTGGTGTTGTAAGTCCATCATACTATCTTGAGAAAAAAGTTTTAGACCGTATATCACAGATATTCAAGGATCGTGGATTCAATATTGTCGAAGGACAATCGCTAAATCTCAGGGATAATTTATATTCCGGGACAGCTGAACAGCGTGCTCAAGATTTAAATGATATGTTCGCAAATCCTAAGATTGATGCCATTATTTGCGCCCGCGGCGGTTACGGAGCAAATCGTGTTTTGTCGTTATTGGATTTTGAGTTAATTAGGCAAAATCCGAAAATCTTGATCGGTTATAGCGATATAACCGCAATTCTGCTATCTATAACACAATATACAGGATTGGTTACATTTCATGGCCCAATGCTCACATCCTACAAAGATGGGTTTATAAAGTATAATTATGCTCATTTCATTCAGTGCTTAAGTGGAAATTTTCCATTGATAATTGAACCACCAATTGATATGCATATGCGAGTCCTTAAAAAAGGCATAGCCACTGGACAACTATTTGGCGGTAATTTGTGTTTATTATCAAATAGACTTGGTACTGCTGACAACTTAGATACAAATGATGCAATTTTATTCATTGAGGATGTAGATGAACAGTATTATCGATTTGACAGAATGATGGTGCATATGCAAAAAGCCGGGATGTTTAAGAATATTAAGGGGCTCATCGTTGGTGAATTGGTCAATATGCAAGATACAAACCCCGGATTCGGCAAGACGGCTGATGAGATAGTAATGGATGTATGCGGTGATTTGAATATCCCGATCATTTCAAATTTCCCCTGCGGGCATGGAAAATATCAGGCTACACTACCAATTTCGGTTAACGCTGAACTTAATGCTGAAAGCGATAATTCAAGGTTAACTATACTTGAATCGCCTGTCGTATAGCAGAATAATTATAGCATCAATAAAATATTATTTTCAATAGGTATCAAAGAATGCCGTTCCTAATTTTTACTAATCAAAAGGAAAATTTAAAAAAACTTATGCCTTTAGTTTCACCAAAAATAACAAAATTATCATGGGGGAAGATTGTAATTGACGATGATAAAGTTTTTAAGGATGTCAAGCTATTCCCCGGTGGTTGCAGAGAATGGAACTGGCGAGAAACCGGTACGAACCATTCGCCTGGGATTCAGTATATCGATGTGGAAGAGTTGATTGAAAATGATGTAAAGATAATTATTTTATCACGAGGAGTTTTAGGCAGATTAAAGGTACAAAAAGCTTTGGTAGAAAAATTGGAATCAGAGGGATTCACCGTGCATGTTTTAAAAACAAAATCAGTAGTAAAATTATATAATGAACTTTCAGAATCTCAAAAAGTAGGAGCATTGGTACATACGACATGTTAATCACAATTATTATTCTAGCTATATTATTAATTTCCATTTCTTTACTCCTTGCATCGCATTCTTATAGGTTTAAAAAGGAACAAAACAGATATACTCCGGCTAAGTACGGTTTTAAGTTCGAAGAAATATCAATCCCAACCGAGAATAAAAAGAAATTGTATGGATGGTGGATTCCATCTAAAAATCCAAATAATGAGAAAAAACCGACAATAATACTCATCCATGGCTGGTCTCGCAATGTCGATCGGATGATGCCGTTTATTAAAAAACTGCATCCGGCCGGGTACAATTTATTGGCATTCGATTCGCGATGCCACGGAAAAAGTGATAATGATAAATTTTCATCAATGGTGAAATTCATGGAAGATATTCGGGCAGCGATCGACTTTTCAGAGTTACAAAAGAACGTAGATAAAAGTAGAGTTGGATTATTAGGACTTTCTATTGGCGGTTCCGCATCGATATATGCCGCAGCTTTAGACAAAAGAATAAAATCTGTTGTTACGGTTGGAGCATTTTCACATCCTAAAAAAGTAATGGGTCTAGAGTTTAAGAAACGGAAAATCCCGAAATTTCCTATTGTATGGTTTGTGTTCAAGTATATGGAATTCCGCATTGGAGCAAAGTTCAATGATATTGCCCCGGTAAAAAATATCTCAAAATCAGATGCAAATTTCTTTCTAATCCACGGGGTTAATGACGAAACAGTTCCAATTAAACAAGCTGATGAATTACTTGATTCCGGTAATCCCGATAAAGTTAAATTGTGGAAGGTAGAAGGGAAAGGTCATTCTGATTGCAACCATCATCCCGCGTTTTGGGAGAAAGTTCTTAACTTTTTCAAAACCACATTATAATTAGTATTAATAAAATATTGCTCTTCGTGTCATTATGGGCGTAGTCCCGCATTTTGCGGGACAAGTGAAGCAATCTCTTTTTTACTGCCATTCCGTACTTGATGCGGATTCCATATAATTAATTAGATTCCTGTTTTCGCGGGAATGACAACTGTGATTCTTTACTTCGTCCAGAATAGTTATTCATAATAGTAATCATTATTATTATTGTTTAATTCTGTTGGTATTATTAAATTCAATCCGAATTTAATTGGAATAATGATGCGTCATAGCAAACAAAGAGACATAATACAAAGTATCGTTCAAGGCACACAAAGTCATCCAACGGCTGATTGGGTTTACAACAAAGCTCGCAAGGAGTTGCCTAATATTAGTTTAGGTACGGTATATCGCAATCTTGGTCAATTAGTTAAAAGTAATTCCATCAAAACAGTTAATGTGGATGGTGTAATTCACTATGATGCCTTTTTATCAAATCATCAGCACTTTCAATGCAAAACATGCAATCAAGTATTTGATGTTGAAGTAGATACGCAAGATTTTATTTCGAAAGTTGAATCAAAAACGAAATATAAAATAGACGGATGTCAAATCCATTTGGTCGGCATCTGTGAAAAATGTGATAATAATTAAAAAGGAATATTAAATGTTAGTAACAAAACCTGCACCGGATTTCAAAGCAACTGCTGTAATGCCGGATGATTCATTCAAAGAAGTAAGTATGTCAGACTATAAAGGGAAAAAGGTGGTGTTGTTTTTCTATCCACTGGATTTTACTTTTGTCTGCCCGACTGAGATTATTGCTTTCGACCATCGCTTGGCGGAATTTGAAAAACGAGGTGTACAAGTTCTTGGTTGTTCAATAGATTCAAAACATACGCATTGGGCTTGGAGAAATACTGACGTAAACAATGGTGGAATCGGCAAAGTGAAATATCCGATTATCGCCGATATCGATAAATCAGTTTCCCGTAAATACGATGTATTAATTGGATCGAAGCCAGCGTACGTTGAAACAGCTGACGGCGAAGAAGAAACAACCGTTGGAGGTAACATCGCGTTACGCGCCTCTTTCTTAATTGATGAAGAAGGCATTGTTCGCCATGCTGTGATTAATGATCTACCGTTAGGAAGAAATATCGATGAAATGTTGCGCACAATTGACGCATTAACATATAATCAGAAACATGGCGAAGTATGTCCGGCCGGTTGGAAAGACGGTGATACCGGAATGGAAGAAACACACAGCGGTGTAGCCGAATATTTAGATAAGCACGCGAGTAAACTATAACCCTCGTATTAACGCAGGAGCAGAGTAAATTCTGCTCCTGTTAATTTTAATTTAAAGGAGTTTTTATGACACACAAACTACCGGAATTACCATATGCAATGGATGCTCTGCAACCGCATATATCCAAAGAAACCTTAGAATTTCATTATGGTAAACACCATAATGCTTATGTAACCAATTTAAATAATCTTATCCCTGGGACGGAATTTGAAAATTTATCATTAGAAGAAATTATTAAAAAAGCACCTGTCGGCGGTGTTTTTAATAATGCAGCGCAAGTTTGGAACCATAGTTTTTACTGGAATTGTTTAAGTCCTAACGGTGGGGGAGAGCCAAAAGGGAAATTGTTGGAACTCATTAATGATTCATTCGGTTCATTTGCAAAGTTCAAAGAACAGTTTACAAAATCCGCAGTTACAAATTTTGGATCAGGCTGGACCTGGTTAGTACAAAATAGTAATGGAAAGTTGGAACTAATCAATACAAGCAACGCCGGAACAGCTTTAACAAGCGGTAAAACACCCTTATTGACTTGTGATGTTTGGGAACACGCCTATTATGTGGACTATCGCAATGCGCGTCCGCAATATGTAGATGCTTTTTGGAATTTGGTTAATTGGGATTTTGTCGAAAAGAATCTTAGATAATAGCTATGATAAAATAAGTTCACGTTAATGTAAACTTATTTTTAAAATTAAAGAAGATATTGGAATATTATAATCAGCTTAAAACACAGGAGAAAAATATGGCATCTTTAAGAGGAACGAAAACAGAACAAAATTTACTAAAAGCGTTTGCGGGAGAATCGCAGGCGAGAATGCGCTATGATTATTTCGCCAAACAAGCAAAAAAAGAAGGTTTGGAACAAATTTCAGCAATATTTGCCGAAACAGCATTAAATGAGAAAGAACATGCTAAAAAGTTCTTTAAATATTTAGAGGGTAGAATGGTTGAAATCACAGCCACTTATCCCGCCGGTAAAATTGGAACTACTTTAGAGAATTTACATGCATCTGCTGACGGCGAAAAAGAAGAGTGGACAGAATTATATCCAAAATTTGCTGACATTGCCGAAGAAGAAGGTTTTAAAGATGTCGCAAATACATTTAGAATGATCGCGAAAGTTGAAAAAGCCCACGAAGAAAGATACCGCAAATTAGCCGAGAACCTAAATACTGGCGTCGTTTTCAAAAGAAATGATACTTTTATTTGGAAATGCCGCAATTGCGGATATTTGCATGAAGGGAAAGGCGCACCTAAAGTATGTCCTGCCTGTGATCATGCTCAAGCCTATTTTGAAATTGTTGAAATGAACTATTAATACCAATTAATTAGTTTTTCAAAAAAGCCTCGAAGTAACGGGGCTTTTTTGATTAAAATATAAGCGTCTATTAGACAACTATTTTTGGTATTATAGGTCTAAAAATAAATTACATAGTCCAATTCAAGGAAAAATTATGAAGACACTTTCAATATTTGTGCTCTCAATTTCAATACTAATTGCACAAAAACCATATTTTCAACAGCATGTAGCTTATGACATCGATGTAACGTTAGATGATTCACTGCATACATTGACCGGATACGAAAAATTAACTTATACTAATAATTCACCGGACGAACTAACTTTTATTTGGTTTCACTTATGGCCCAACGCCTATAAAAATAATGAAACCGCCTATGCTATACAGAAATTTGAACAAGGCTCAGCAAAATTCCATTTTGCTGATGAAGAAGAACGCGGTTTTATCGATAGTCTAAATTTCAAGGTAAATGGAAGAGATGTTGTATTGGAATATCACCCTGAGTGGATAGATGTAGCTAAAATTCATCTGAACAATCCGTTATTGCCTGATGAAAGTATTTTGATTGAGACACCCTTCTTTGTAAAAATTCCGAAAGTATTTTCTAGATTGGGGCATAGTGGAAAACATTATGAAATAACACAGTGGTATCCCAAACCGGCTGTGTATGATAATGATGGGTGGCATCCGATGCCATACCTTGATATGGGTGAATTTTATAGCGAATTTGGCACATTTGATGTAAAAATAACTCTACCGCAAAATTATAGAATCATGGCAACCGGAGATTTAATAGGAGGAGAAGCTGAATATGCCTGGCTTGATTCCTTAGCTGAGGAAGGCGATAAATTGCATCAATTAGATAAAAAAGAGTTTAAAAAAAGGATAAAGAAGCTTTCAAAAAAGGATAGTGACACATCGAAAGATATAAAAACATTACATTTTCACCAAGAAGATGTGCATGATTTTGCATGGTTTGCCGACCAGAAATGGATTGTGAGAAAAGGGGAATTGAAATTTGAGAAATCAGGCAGAGCAGTTACACTATGGAGCATGTATTTACCAAAAAATGCAGAATTATGGGAAAATTCAATTGAGTACCTAAACGATGCAACTTATTGGTACAGTAAGTTTTATTTGGAATATCCGTACAATCATGTTACGGCAGTTGACGGTGATATGTCAGCCGGGGGTGGTATGGAATATCCAAATATTACAGTGATTTCAGAATTTCCGTCCAAAGATTTATTAGAATATGTTATTATGCACGAAGTCGGACATAACTGGCTATACGGCATTATTGGTTCAAATGAAAGAGACCATGCTTGGATTGACGAAGGATTAAATGAATATACTAATATACGCTATTGGGAAAAGAAATATGGAGATCGCGGGGAGACTATAGTTATATCCGATTTTATGCAAAATAAATTAAAGATTGCTAATAACTTAAGAATGTCTTGGATTAACTATTTGGGATATAATATGCGAGCTGTACCGGGAGATGAACAGCCGGTTGATATAACGTCTGCAGAATTTGACCAAGCCAACTACGGTGCCTTAGTATATTATAAACCTGCTGTTTACACCTATTACTTACAGTATTATCTTGGTGAAGAACTAATGAACAAGATCATGCATGATTTTTTTGATAAATGGAAATTTAAACATCCGCAACCGGCAGATATTAGACAATTGTTCGAAGAACATACCGATAAAGACCTGTCTTGGTATTTTGACGGTGTACTGAACAGTACCAAAACGGTTGATTATGCCATAAAAAAGAAGGGTGCAGATTTTATAGTAATTAATAAAGGTGAATTAACCGCACCGGTTGAAATAGCTTATTTAGACAAGGATGGGGACAAGATAACCTCGGAATGGGTTGATGGATTCACAGGATCAAAAACATTTGCATCTCCAGAAGGAACGGTGACGGCGATTATTGATCCAAGTGCACTATTACCTGATTTGAATAAAAGTAATAATTCTACGAAACATCCAGTCAAATTGGATTTTGCATTTGATGAACCAGATTACTATAAGCATAACGTATATTGGTTGCCTTGGCTGTTTAGTTTAAATGAATATAATGGTTGGAGTCCGGGAGCTATGATTTATTCTGGTTACATACCAACCTTCAACTATGGAATTTCGGTTAAACCGATGTGGGATTTTGCCAATAATAAATTGATAGGTAGTGCTCAAATTCAAAAATCTTTCCATCAATTGTTTGGTTTCAGATCATTCACGCTATCAGCTGCTTACAGCGATTACGAAGGACGAAAGGGTGGAAAATATGCTTTCAACGGATTAATTCGGAAACCGATCGTCTCAACACCAGCAACACGGATAACAGCTGCGGTTTATGCACATGACATTGATAAAGATGCAGTTATTCCAAATTACTACACTGCCGGAAAATTTTTAATCGGCGACATTGGAATAAATTACAGTAATAGGCCAACAGCTCTTTTAAGATATTCAGTTGATGCGGGTCTAAAAAGTTCATTCTGTAAAGATGAATTCTCAAAAATTAATCTGATTGGAAACATAAGATGGAGAAACTCAAAGCGGAGTATTACCAATTTAAGAGGATGGGTCGGTCATTTCTTGAATGATGGCTATATTCCAAGGCAGTACCGTACCTATATAAGTGGAGGAGTTGATCCAGACTTCAATTCAGCTTTTGTGTTCAATCGAATGACGCTTGATGACAATACCTACCCTACAATTTATGAACTTCAATATATTCAAGATGGCCCAGGCTTGCGTGGTATAGTACTGGAAGGTAATCGGGCTGTTTATTCAAATGAAACCAATTGGGGATTCAACTTGACACAGTCTTTCACTAATATGCCGCTCGAGTTTTTTGCGGATTTTGCCGGAGCAACCGATCTGACCAAAAACTATATTGATGCAGGGCTTACTCTTTCTCTTGGTGTAATAAAAATCTATTTACCCGTATATCAAAGCTGGGATGAAGAATCGGTACTGTCAGATTTCGATTGGTTAAAAGAAAGGATAAGATTTGAATTTTCTTTTAGTATGAACTCAATTAGTTTTTAGAAAATATTATTAAATATTGAAATAAAGCATCTGTAAAAACAGATGCTTTATTTTTTCTACAATATCCGTAAATTCAACTCCTGAAAATTACTGTTTTCTAACATTTTATTTATACTGAGGTCAAATTTTAATGGCAAATTGGAATAAAAAAACTTTTATAGAAGATTTACGTAAAAATTGCACGCGAGAGGTAGCAAAAGTTGGAATTGAGCTAATCGATTTCGCCGAGAAACACGCCGATAATATCACTTGGGGTCGAGGAAGCGACAACGGTACGATGACTTTTAGATGTGAATCGGATTCCGGGATGATACCATTATTTCATTTTAGTTCTGACGGAAAATTAAATTTGCTGATCAATTTTCTGAGAAGTAAAGAGATACCCAAGCAGGTTATCCGCGATTTGACTCTAAAATTAGAAGCAAATTTGCTCAGGGATTATGATGAGGAAATGTATCCCTCGGATATTTTTGTAAATATCGAAGAGCTATTTCATACAAAAACACAAGTAGATAAATTTTTAAAAACTTTGGAAGGCACTGTTTACCGCTTAAAACAATAAGCGTTTAAATTTTTGATAAATAGCCCTGTTATTAAATATGGCAGGGCTATTTTAATAATAATGTGCAGAACGATAAATATTAAACTAAAGAAAGATATTATTAAATAAACTGGGATTTATAATGGATGTAAGTATAAAAGAGATTAATTCATATACGCAGGAAATGAGAGTTGCTTTGCAGTGGAATGAATTATCAGATGATTTTAGTAAATTTATTGGAAAATTCGGTAAGAAAATCAAGATGCCCGGATTTAGACCGGGTAAGGTACCACGACCGGTTTTAATTAAGCAATTTTTACCGCTGATTGAATCTGAATTCGTTGAAGATAATGTACAAAAATATTATTTAGAAGCTCTGCGTGAAAAAGAAATTCTTCCGGTAAATAAAGCGGAAATAAAAGACGTACATTTCCATAATAATGAGCATTTCAATTTCACAGCTGTTTTTGAGATTGAAGTCGAAACAAAACTGCCTGAATTAAAGAAAAATTATATTAAAGCAGAAAAAATAGTTTATGTAACCGACAAGGAGGATGTCAATCTTGCTATTGAAGATATGCAGCGTTCTCGTGCCGAAATGCGCACTGTTGAAGATGGCGCCAAAAACGGCGATTATATTTTAGCCGATCTGCAAAAAATTGACGAAACGGGCGTGCCGATTATTGGAGAGAAACTTGAAAAACGTTATATCAAAATTGGTGATGGTATCTTTATCGGCGATAATCAGAAGAAGTTAATCGGAGTGAAAGCCGGAAGCAAGGTGCAAATCATGATCCCGGAAGGAGAGGATAAAAAAGAAGTTCCATTCGAGGTAAGTGTAATAAATGTTGAAGAGCAAGTATTGCCGGAATTGGATATGGAATTTGTCAAACAGATGGATCCTGAGGCGAAAGATGTGGAAAGTTGGAAAAATAGCATCAAGGAGCAAATAGTTAAAAGTTATCAGCAGCGCGCCAATGAACAATTTGATAGAAATATATCCGATGCATTAATTGAAAAGATTAAACCGGAATTTGCTCCATCTATGGTAGAGTCTTACCTTGATCATATCATAGAAGATGTTAAAGCAAGTAATCAAGGAGCGAAGCTTGAAGAAGATAAAGTCCGTGAGACCTATCGTCCATTGTCCGAACGTAATTTAAAATGGTATTCGATTCGCAAGGCAATTATTAAAGATCAAGATTTTCAGATTTCTACCGACGAGGTCAAAGCGGAAATTGATCGTTTAATGGAAGAATCGCCCAAACAGGCGAAGGAGATCGAGAAATATTATAAAAAGCCGAGCAATCGCACACGCATTGACGATGATTTGATAGAGAAAAAAATAATCGACTATCTTGTTAATTTTACGAAGATTAAGGAAGTAAAAGTTTATACCAAAGATCTGCGTAAGAAAAAAGTATAGGAGTATATCATGAAAGAAACTATTTCACAATTAATTCCGGTAGTCGTAGAACAAGACGGACGGAATGAACGCGCTTTTGACATTTATTCGCGTTTATTGCGCGACAGAATAATTTTCCTGAGTACTCCAATTGATGACCACGTAGCGTCCTTGGTTGTGGCTCAATTGCTATTTTTAGATGCGGAAAATTCTGAAAAGGACATTTATCTGTATATTAATTCTCCCGGTGGCTATGTTTCAGCCGGTCTTGCGATCTATGACACGATGCAGTACATCAAACCCGATGTGGTAACTATATGTGTTGGGCAAGCTTCGAGTATGGGCGCATTTTTGCTGGCGGGTGGTAAAAAAGGGAAGCGTTCAGCTTTGCTGAATTCTCGAATTATGATACATCAACCACTGGGTGGTGCCGAAGGACAGGCTAGTGATATAAAGATCCAAGCGGATGAAATACTGTACTTAAGAAAAACCATCAACAAGATATTGGCTGGTAATACAAATAAATCAGTAAAAGAGATCGAGAGTGACACGGATCGGAATTTTTTCATGAGTCCCGATGATGCGGTTAAATACGGAATAATTGACAAGATATTATCTTAATTAAATATGTACATAAACAAAAAGCCCCGCGAATTGTGGGGCTTTTTGTTTATTAGATGAAAGTTATTTCATCATCAACATTTTTCGAGTTTGAGCAAAACCCTCAGCTTCCATTCTAAGGAAATATACACCACTCACCACTTGCTGGTTTAGTTCGTTTTGTCCATCCCATGTAAACGAGTAATTACCGGCGAGCAGATTCCTACTTTCTTTGTAAATAACACGTCCGAGGAGATCATGCACGGTAAATTTTACCAAGCCATCCTGTGGAGTAGCAAAATTAAAAGTTGTACTTGGGTTAAATGGGTTGGGGTAATTTTGTCCTAAACTGAAGTCCTTAGGGATGGTTACTATTCCATCTTGATCAATGGCAACTGTCGTTCCACCAACACTAACATAGGCGCGGATTAGATATTTAAAAATATTACCCGGATTGCCACTGTCAGAAATGTAATACCATTTGTTATCGCTTTTATAATAGGTGCGGCTATTTCTAATGCCATCATCCGGTTCGGAGCTAATCATTATCCCAGGTTCAGCAGGATTATTCCCGATTAGAAATGTAACCATAAAATCATTTGATGCGTCGATATTTTGACCTGTAAGGTCGACTGTTACCCAATTATCATAGGGAACAGGATATGGTATTGATGCGGTTGAATCAGGTGAATTGATTTGAACAGGACCATAAAGTTTAGTCCCACGCATATATGTTTGACCATCAAGTTCACTGATATCCATCAATATTCTTCCACTTCTTCTAAAAGCAATTTTAACACTATCCAATATTGCACCATTAATTCCGTTGAAGAATACTGCGCTACTGTCGCCAGTTGCAAATTTAAGATACCCTTCTGGTACGCCATCTTCATACTTTAACTCCACAGAACCTGCAACTGCAGCTCCGGTTGAAACATAGGAATAGTTTTTATTTTGAGAAGGAGACTGATTGTATACCAAGAACGTTACTTCCGGGTAAGTAGTACCAAACCCCGAGGGACTATATGCGACTCCTTTTGTTACGTTTTCAATAGCAAGACTTCCGATTTTTAGCGCTCTAATGGCTATTGTATTGTCACCTGTGAAGGTAATATTTAAATCACTCCCACCGCTAAATTTAATATATTGCGCACCAAATGGTAGAAGTGTACCGCTTCCTGTACCATTAGGGTTTCCAACATATGTTGCAACAGGTTCCGGTTTTGACAATGG
>RRYU01006063.1_pt1 | contig 13856 bp, 10 predicted proteins | sample 2162651 | NCBI WGS metagenome assembly RRYU01 (sample SAMN10267283, study PRJNA491782) | microbial mat metagenome | isolation source: biomat in the production well | place: Japan: Minami-Kanto gas field, natural gas well KTG3 | collected 2017-06 | reverse complement strand
TCTGGGTACGGGCGGGCTGCTGTTTCACGCTTCGGCGGTTGATGACAACGGCCGGGGAATTGTTTTCTCGGGACGATCCGGCGCGGGAAAGAGCACGCAGCTCGATCTGTGGCGGGGAAGGGAGGGCGTGATCACCATGACGGACGATCGCGTGGCCGTTCGCTGTCGCGCCGGAGAAGGCGCGACATGTTACGGAACGCCCTGGGGAGGGTATCCGGGTCTTTCACGCAATCACGCCGCCCCTCTCGTGGCGATCGTCATGCTCGAGCAGGCTTCCGAAAACTCGATCGGCAGGCTTTCCCCGCAGGCGGCGGCGGCCCGGCTCGCCTGCAGGGCGTTTCTGCCATACTGGGACAGGGGCCTCATGAGGCGCGCGTTCAGGAACCTGGAGGAACTGGTGCGGAGCGTGCCTGTTTACCGGCTCCGCTGCCGGGCCGAACCCGCCGCCGTCGATCTGGTGCGCTCGGTTCTATGATCGTTTCCGGCAAGGACTTCATTCCTGTTGTCGAGGATGCTCTTTCGAGGCGGCAGCAGGTTCGCATGACCGTGCGGGGCGACAGCATGGTTCCGTTCATCCACGGAGGAGAAACGGTGGAGCTTCGGTCTTGCGGAACCTGTCCCGGTATAGGAGAGATCGTTCTCGCGCGATACCGGGACGGCGGCTACGTCGTGCACCGGGTTGTCAGGATCGATCGGGGCGGCATAGTGCTGAGGGGCGACGCGCGTTACCGTTCCGAATGCGAGGGGCCTCTCGACGGCGGCCGAATAATCGGAACCGTCGTCCGTTCATGGCACAAGGGGAGTGTCCGCGACCACAGCCGGGGATCTTGGAAGGCGCTCGGCGTTCTCTGGGCCCTGACCTGCCCTGCAGGTATCCTGTTGTACCGGACGCTGCGCCGTTTACGGGACGTGACGGCGGTCAGGAAAGAACAGTGAAAGGGAGAACATGGCAGATTTTTCTACGTTACGCTTCAGGATACGAACCGCCATGCACCTCGACCGTGCGCTGCGGATAGTGTGGCGATTCGCCGCAGGGTGGACATCGGTCAATGCGGCGCTCATGCTTGTTCAGGGTTTGTTTCCCATCGCTGCGTTCTACCTGATGAAGCGGATCGTCGACGAGGTTTCCGTTCTGCTCTCTTCCCGTGCGGGGCCGGAATCCGATTACGGTCCGCTGTTGCTCTGGATAGGTCTTGCCTCGGCGGTCGCTCTCGGCGCCGCTCTCGCCCGCTCACTCGGGGAATATACCGGCAACGCGCAGTCGCAGATCCTTTCAGACAAGGTGGCCGACATCCTGCATGAAAAATCCATAGCGGTCGATCTGGCGTATTACGAGAATCCCGATTATTACGATAGCCTCCACAGAGCTCAGGAAGAGGCCCCTTTCCGCCTTCCGCGCGTCGTCGGCGGGCTTATGGAAATCGCACGCAGCGCGATAGCCCTCGCAGGCATCATGGTGTTGCTGTATTCGTTCAGTGGTTTTCTTGTGCTCGCCCTTCTCATTGCAACCGTACCCGTCGCGGCGATCCGTCTGATCTTTTCGCAGAAAGTGTACGACCTTGATCGTTCACAGACCGAAAACGAACGCAGGGCATGGTATTATCACAGCGTCATGACGGATATCTCCGGAGCCCAGGAACTGCGTGTGTTCGATCTCGGAGAGCTGTTTCGCCGACGCTACCAGAAACTTCGCTCGGCCATCCGGGAGCGTCGCCTCGATCTTTTCCGCTCGCGGGCTTTTATGGATGTTCTCGCCCAGTTGCTTGTCGTGGGCGTTTTGTTTGCTTCCGTCGCCTGGATCGCTTTCCGGACGCTTCGCGGAGAACGGACGCTCGGCGACCTGGTCGCTTTTTATCTGGCTTTTCAGGGGGGGCTGAACTATATGCAGACGGTTTTTCGCTCGTTTGCCGCTCTGTATGAAGACAACCTTTTTCTTTCCCACCTGTATGAATTTCTCGAATTGAAACCGGGAATCACGGCGCCGTCGAGTCCTGAACCGCTTCCTGAAGCGATTGAAAAAGGCATTGTATGCAGCGGACTGGGGTTCACCTATCCCGGAAGCCGTGAACCGGCCCTGAGCGGCATCAATATCGAGATCACGCCCGGACAGGTTGTCGCCATCGTCGGGGACAACGGGTCGGGAAAATCGACGCTGGTCAAGCTCCTTTGCAGTCTCTACGATCCGACGGAAGGATCGATAACGATCGACGGGACCGATCTGCGGCGGTTCGATCCCGCGGAATGGAGAAAGAAAATAGGAGTTATTTTTCAGGATTATTCGCACTATGCGCTCAGTGTGACCGAAAACATCTGGCTCGGCGACATTTCGGTTCCCCCGAACCCTGAGAAGATAGAAAGGGCAGCTGTGTTGTCGGGCGCAGCCTCGTTCATAAAGAAGCTGCCCTCCGCTTTCAATACGCAACTCGGACGCTGGTTCACCGAGGGATATGAGGTCAGCACAGGGGAATGGCAGAAAATCGCCCTTGCAAGAACTTTCTGGCGAGATGCGGATGTTCTCGTGTTCGACGAGCCGAGCAGTTCACTCGATCCGATTGCCGAGGATAGCCTGTTCAGCAATTTCAGAAAACTGATCGACGGCAGAAGCGCGATTCTGATCAGCCACCGTTTCTCGACTCTCCGCATGGCCGATTGCATCCATGTGCTGCGTCGGGGGCGTATCGTCGAATCCGGTACGCACGACGAACTGCTTGGCCGGCAGGGGCATTACGCCGAGTTGTATGACGCCCAGGCGAAACATTACAACGGGAGGAGCGACCGTGCCGGATGAATCCGCGGTCAGAAAAGCCATGCTCGGCATTCTCAGGGCCGATGAGGCGATGGTGAAGGCTTCGGTGGAAGGCCTTCTGCCGGAAGAGTGGCAGGAGTTCTGCGTCGAAGGCGAGGCCCATGGCATTGTTCCGCTCGCCCATGCCGTTTTGCGTTCCTCGGGAATTTCCGTTCCCGGTTTCGTTGAAAAAAAGCTTCGAGCGGCCTATCTCAGGACGGCCGAACAAAACAGTATCCATTATCATTACGCGGACAGGGTCTTTGCGGCCTGCGCCAAGGCGGGGATAGAGGTGATTCCGCTCAAGGGCATCGATCTCGCCCGGCGGGTTTACGAAACCATCGCGCTTCGCGAAATGAGCGATATCGACATACTCGTCAGAAGAGGCGATCTGGGAAGGATGGACAGTATTCTCGTCGATCACGGTTTCCGTCCTCTGCAGGCGTTCGGCGGTCCGCTGCTCGAGGAAGGCCATCATCTGCGTTACAGGCATGCCGACGCCGGAGCGATTATCGAGGTGCACTGGAACCTCATGGACCCTGCCGACAGGATCGTCGTAGACATCGATGCGCTTTGGGAGCGCGCCGGTACGGTTGACGGTTCGGCGGGCAGGCGGCGTGAACTCTCTTTCGAGGACCTGCTCCTGTATCTGGCGGTGCATCTTGCAAACCATACCTTCAGTCTGGGGCTCCGCGGGCTGTATGATATGGCGGCGGTCATACATGTTTTCGGCGACACGATCGACTGGTCGCGGCTTTTGAAAACCGCTTTTCGGTGGAATGCGACGAGGGCGCTTCAGGTAAACCTCAGACTACTCGAAGAACTGCTGCATGTGCCGTTGCCCGGCGGCGTTTTCGAAAAATTCGGCGATGCCGGCTTCGAAGAAAGCTATTACGAGGTTTGCAGGGAGCTTGTTTTCGCTTCTTATGAACCGAACAACCCCGTTTTCTCTCTCCGGTTCCAGCGTGAAGGAGGAAAGAAAGCCGGTTTCATACTCGAAAGCCTGTTGCCTGCGCCCCGCGCCATTGCGCTGAAATATCCTGACGCCAGACACGCTCTCGATATACTGCTTCGTTATCCTCTTTATTACGGAGAGCGGATCAAGAAATACTCGGGGGCGTTATGGAGACTGGCTCGGAGAGACCGTGAGGCTCTTGCCGCCGTCGATAGGCAGGAAAGCGTTCTGAAGGTAAAGCGATGGCTGCTCTCAGGTTGAGCCTGGCCGCGCTATCCGAGTGTTTTTTTTACGTAGCGCATGTTTTTTTATATTTACACAGGCATACTCAAAAATTATCGTTGCCTGAAAGCAGTAGCAGTTTTTATCAACCATTCTCAACGAACATGACAAAGAACAACTCGGAAGATCGCACGGGGCAGGAAAGGCTTCCCTACGAACAGCCGAAGATGCAGGTTGTTTCCATGGAGATCGAGGAGCGTTTGCTCGGTTGCGGCAAAGACGGGGCGATGTGCAGCGGTGCACCGTTCAGTCCGCCTCCTTCCGGCGGCGGCGGAAAGCCCGGTTTGCCCGGTATCACGCCCGTCGGCAAGACCTCCTGATCGCGTACAGGTGATCCCCCATTCACTTTTCCTGCTGTTTTCCGTCAGCCCTTCCTTACCGTTGCTTTATCATCCTTTGATTTTTCCTTTTGCAAAATCCTTCGCTATCCGTATATTTGCCTTCACATTTCATGGACAGATAGCTCAGTTGGTAGAGCAAAGGACTGAAAATCCTTGTGTCGGGGGTTCGATTCCCTCTCTGTCCACCAGGCAGGTTCCGCCAGCGTCCTCCGTCGTGCGATCGCCCAAGGTTTTGTGCCTTCCCTGTTGCCGCCAATCAAGACAAAAATCCTGTAGTGGATGAATATTTCCACTGAGCCTGATCGTGATATCTGGCATGATCTTCAGCAGCCCGGTTCCTACGAATGGTGGTATTTCGACGCTGAAGACAGGGAGCAGGGACTTTCGCTCGTCTGCATATGGTTTGCCGGTTTCGCGTTTTCTCCCTACTACATGAAGCGTTACCAGGAGTGGCGCCGCAACGGGGCGGCCGTCGATCCTCCTCTTGCCGCCGATCACGCGGGTTTCAGTTTCCAGCTCTACGAAAACGGCCGCGAGGTCGTCAACTTCATCAAGGAAGGCCCGGCTTCTCTTTTCGAAGCTGTTCGCGGCGGTATCGGCATTCGGTTCGAGAGCAACCGTTTTTTTTACGATGCAGCCCGGGATTCCTATGCGCTCGATATCGACTTCGATTTTCCCGCGAGGCGCAAGAGGGTTCGAGCAACAATGCTTTTCGAGGCTCTCAGCCGGTTTTCATACGAAAAACGCGACGGCAACAACAACGGGAAGGTGCCTCGCCACGAGTGGCTTCTCGCTCTTCCGAGAGCAGCCGTGTCCGGCTCGATAACCCTGGAGGATACCCTGAAAAAGCGTATGCGGACCCTGAGACTGCGCGCCGAAGGGTATCACGATCACAACCTCGGCGTGATGCCGGTGCACGAGTACATCGACAAATGGTATTGGGGGCGCGCGTTTTCTTCGCGTTTCGATCTTATCTACTACGTCATCTTTTTCAGGAACAACGGTTATGCGCCGCTGACGCTTTGTCTGATGCACGACAAGGAACAGGGGGCGCTCGATGTACACGAGCATCTGGATGTCAGGCAATCGAGGGTCAACAGGGGGCTTTTCGCGCCGTTGCACAGCAGGGAGCTTCTGTTTGCGGGAAACGGTTTCGGCATGCAGGTTCGTCAGCGCCGGGTTCTCGATTCGGGTCCATTCTATTTGCGTTTCAATACCCATATTTCTTGCAGCACAGACGGAAATGTTCCCCGCGAGTTCGAGGGGATTTCAGAATTTCTGAGACCGGGCCGTCTGCAGTCTCCATTGTTGCAGTTTTTCACTCGCTGCCGTGTCTGGAGGGGAGGGGAGAAATCGTTGATGTACGATCAGTATAATTTTCTGAAAACCTGTTTCAATTGGTTTAAAAGCTAAAAAATTTTAATTTCAAACCCTTGTTTGCTGAAAAAACCTGATAAGGTCTCATGTGCGTTACCGCTCTGCCAGGCGGTAACGATGGATTCCGCTGACCGGACGGCGCATCGACGCTGCCGTGCCAAGGCCGGATCGGGCCGGTTTCATATTCAGTCCGGTTCGCCGTTGCATCCCGACAGGTTCCGGAATGAGGCGACCGTTCTTCGCGTTCGACCGGCCGGGAGCAGAAACTTTATGCGAGATGTTCACAAGTCATATAAAAAGGAGATAGACAGCAATGGCACAAAAAAGTAATTTCAAAAGCCCGTCCAGGCTTGATTCGCTCGAGGGGGGCGCCGGTTCCTCCAGAGGAGCGGTATCCGCAGGCAAAGCCCGCGAAGGCTCCATGGGCGGGGTCGATTTCGAGCGCCGCAGCTTTCTCGGCAAGGTTGTCGGCGGCATCGGCGCCGTGGTGGCTGCAAGCACGCTCTATCCGGTCGTCCGCTACATCATTCCTCCCGCGCAGAAGGAAGTGAAAGAGCAGAATGAAATCGTGGTCGGCAAGGCTTCCGAAGTGCCGCCGGACAGCGGCAAGATTTTTCAGTTCAACAAGGACAAGGTTATCATCGTCAACAACGGCGGGACGCTGACCGCGGTCAGCGCCGTCTGCACCCATCTCGGTTGCCTGGTTCAGTGGAAGGCCGACGAGGATCTCATCTACTGCGCATGCCACGGGGCTAGGTACAAGCCCACCGGAGAGATCATTTCCGGTCCTCAGCCATTGCCGCTGGCTCCTTTCAATGTCAGGGTGGATGGCGACGATCTCGTAATCTCGAAAGCTTAACTTAACTACTTGAAAATCAAGGGAGTCAGGAAATATGGCTGAAGAAAACAATAAGCAAGCTACGGCAGGCAGCGGTTCGGCCAAGCCGAAACCGCCGGCAGTGAAACCGGCAGCCCCGGGCAAGCCCAAGCCTGCCGCGCCTGCTGCAGGGGCCCCTGCGGCGTCATCCGCCCGGAAAGGCGTGTACAAACCCGCCGAGGAGCGCGCGGACGCGAACCCCTTCAAGGACAGCAAGGTAGGCGCCTTCGGCGGCTGGTTCCAGGAGCGTTTTTCCATGGTTACGCCCATTCTGGATTACATGAAGAAAAAAGAGGTGCCGCAGCATCGCCTGTCCTTCTGGTACTACTTCGGCGGCCTCACTCTTTTCTTCTTCATCATCCAGATCATCACCGGGCTGTTGCTCCTGCTTTATTACCGCCCGACTGAAGCCGAGGCCTTCGCGCGTTTCGTCTATATCCAGACGGAAGTGCCCTACGGCTGGCTGATCCGCCAGGTGCATGCATGGTCGGCAAATCTCATGGTGCTCATGGCCTTTATCCACATGTTCAGCACCTTTTTCATGAAATCGTATCGTAAACCCCGCGAACTCATGTGGGTCAGCGGTTTCATTCTCCTCGTGCTCACCCTCGGCTTTGGTTTCACCGGTTATCTTCTTCCCTGGAACGAGCTTGCGTTCTTTGCTACCCAGGTCGGCACGGAGGTTCCGAAAGTCGCTCCCGGCGGTGAATTCCTGGTCGAAGTGCTGCGAGGAGGTCCTGAAGTGTCGGGAGAAACGCTCACCCGCATGTTCGCCATGCATGTCGTGCTGCTTCCCGGCCTCGTGATGCTTGTGCTTTCGGCGCACCTCATGCTTGTACAGGTCCTCGGCGCCTCCGCTCCGATAGGTTACAAGGAAGCCGGTCTCATCAAGGGCTACGAGAAGTTTTTCCCGACATTTCTCGCCAAGGACGCCATCGGATGGATGATCGGATTCGCGCTCCTTATCTATCTTGCAGTCATGTTCCCCTGGGAAATAGGCGTCAAGGCGGATCCCCTGGTCGCGGCTCCGCAGGGTATCAAGCCGGAATGGTATTTCTGGGCGCAATTCCAGTTGCTCAAGGACTTCAAGTTCGAGGGCGGTGAACTGCTCGCGATCATTCTTTTCACGATCGGCGCCATTGTCTGGATCCTCGTTCCCTTCATCGATACGAAAGCGTCGAAGGAACAGAAGAGCCCGCTCTTCACTATTTTCGGCATCCTCGTGCTCGCCTTCATGCTCGTGGAAACCTACAGGGTGTATCTCGAGTACGGCTGGTAGCCGCAAAACAGCGAATATCACACAGTGTCAGACGCCCGGCAATGTCCGGGCGTCCGGCGTTTCACGAGGTCTTGCGTTGTTGAGCGGGTGCTTTGGCGTCGCCAGCGGATTGAACAGGTTTTGACGAATGAAAAGCATGCCATCGATCCTTCTTGTCTGAGGCTCCGGACATGATGCAATTTCAGCTTTGGAGAATCATCCGTGAAATCCGTGAGCAGAATTTTCGAGGAAACGGTTTCCTCCCGGCGGTTTTCTGTCCGGGCATGAATATGGCGGAAATTGCTTACCTTTACCGGGGCGCCCGGAACCCGATGACAGGCTACCGCCGCCATATTCCATGCGCCTGATTTTTTAACCATCATAGTCACCGTTTCGATGCCAGACGCGCCTTCCGCACCGGTTTTGTTTCAGGACCCCCTGACTAAAGAGCATTTTTACGTTACCCGTGCAGCGCGCGAGCTTTTTCAGGCGACGGGTCAAGCGTCACTCGACATTCCTCCCGACAGGCAGGCTGCGTTCGAACAGGCGCAGGAGCTTGCTAAAAGCGTCAACAAACTCATCGAAGCCCGGGGCGGGGAGAATGTGAGACCGTTGCTGCCGGCCCAGTTGCACGGCATGAAGGTGTTACACGCCTTCAATCACATGATCGTGTCACGCTTTGCCCTGGCAACGAATCCCGACATGATGCATCATGTCGCCGGAGCGGTGAGCGAAACCATCACGGCCGGGGCGTTTCGGACGTATGTCGCCATGTTCGTTGACCGTTTTCCTCCCGCTGAAGTGTTCAGCGGGAAGAAGAGCCTATCCGAATTCCTCGATGCCGGCAGTAACAGGGAACTGGTCGTCGAGGAGTCCTTCATGGTATGGCTCAACAACCAGAACCCTGCATTCGATCCCTTCGCGTTTCTTCTGGCCGACAGCCGTATCCAGAAGGAGCGCGGGTTTTCCGCCGTTGCCGAAACCGCGCTCCGTTCCTTGAAGGCAATCGGTCCCGTCTGTCCCGGAAAGATCGATCCGGCTGAATTTCTGACCCTGCCGATCCGTCATGCACCCAACTCCATTCTCGGGCAGCTTCGTTATATCAGGCTCAACTGGGGAGATGTCTTCGAGGGAAGCGCCTTGTGGGAGATGCTCGACCAGGGAATCGGCATGATCGAGGACGAGGACAGCTATCTGTTTTTCGAAAAAATCGGAAGCCGTGAGACGAGGAAGCACGCAGGATGGTTCGAAAAGGAGGCCCGGGCGCCGGAATATGGCGATCCGGGAGAAGAACCGGAAAATTATTCCGCCGATGCATCATGGATGCCGGAGGTCGTCATGCTGGCCAAGAGCACCTTTGTCTGGCTCGATCAGTTGAGCAGGGCCTATGGCCGGCCGGTGAAGCGTCTGCAGGATATTCCTGACCGCGAGCTCGACATCATGGTTGAACGGGGATTCACGGTTCTCTGGCTCATCGGGCTCTGGGAAAGAAGTCCCGCATCGCAGAGGATCAAGCAGATACAGGGGAACCGGGACGCGAAAGCGTCTGCATACGCGCTCGATCGTTACGACATCGCTGAGGAGTTGGGCGGGTATGAGGGATACCTGAACCTCCGGACACGCTCCATGCAGCGGGGCATACGCCTTGCGAGCGATATGGTGCCGAATCACACCGGTCTTGATTCGCAGCTCGTGAAAGACAATCCCGACTGGTTCATTTCAGCCGCCGAGCCGCCGTATCCTTCCTATACCTTCAACGGCCCGAATCTCGGCAGCGACGGACGCTACGGCATCTATCTCGAAGACGGATACTGGAACCGTTCCGATGCAGCGGTGACCTTCAAGCGGGTCGACTTTCAGACGGGAGACACCCGCTACCTTTATCACGGCAACGACGGCACCACCATGCCCTGGAACGATACCGCACAGTTGAACTTTCTGAGCCCGGAAGTGCGCGAGGGGGTTATTCAGCAGATTCTCCACGTGGCGAGAATGTTTCCCGTCATACGGTTCGACGCGGCGATGGTGCTCGCCAAACGTCATATACAGCGGTTGTGGTTTCCGCTTCCGGGGCATGCGCCGGGGATTCCATCGCGTGGAGCGTCTTCAATGAGCATGGAGGAATTCAACCGGGCGATGCCGGAAGAGTTCTGGCGGGAGGTCGTCGACCGAATCCACAGGGAAGCGCCCGATACCCTGCTGCTCGCTGAAGCCTTCTGGATGCTCGAGGGCTACTTCGTGCGGACGCTCGGCATGCACCGGGTCTACAACAGCGCGTTCATGCACATGCTCAAGAAGGAAGACAACGCGGGCTACCGCTACCTCATCAAGAACACGCTCGAATACGATGCGAGAATTCTGAAGCGATACGTCAATTTCATGAACAACCCCGACGAGGACACCGCCGTCGCCCAGTTCGGCAAGGGAGACAAGTATTTCGGGGTCTGCATGGTCATGGCCACCGTGCCGGGCCTGCCGATGTTCGGCCACGGGCAGGTCGAGGGGTTTGGCGAAAAGTACGGGATGGAGTACGCCCGGCCGCTTCTCGACGAAACCCCGGACCCGGATCTCGTTGCCCGTCACGAACGCGAGATTTTTCCTGTTCTCAAGAAACGGTACCTTTTCGCCGAAGTCGGCCATTTCCGTCTCTACGACTTCTACGCCCCTGAAGGAGGGGTCAATGAAAACGTCCTTGCCTACACCAATCGCAAGGACGATGAGAAAGCTCTCGTCGTCTACAACAACAGCTACACATCCGCCGACGGATGGATACGGATTTCGGCCGGTTTCCGAGAGGATGGGCAACTGCGGCAGACTTCGCTTTCCGACGGCCTCGCGCTCGGTCATGCCGAATGTTCATTCGTGATTTTCAGAGACCATGTATCAGGCCTGGAATACATCCGGTCCGTGGGGCAATTGCGTGAAGAAGGGCTCCATGTTTTGCTCGGCGGTTATCAGTACAACGTTTTTCTCGATTTCAGGGAGGTCCGCTCTTCGCGCCTTTTCCCCTATGACAGGCTCTGCGGCGAGTTGCAGGGACGAGGTGTCGATTCGATCGATACCGCTGCTCTTGAAATAGCCCTGGAACCGCTTCATGACATTGTCGCCACGTTCCTCGACGAGGAAGCTCTCATGGAATTGATCGCCATCGATGATTCAGGCAAGCGGATCGAAAAGATCGGATCGTCCCTGGGCTGTTTTCTCGACGACGCGGGCGATGCGATAGGGCGGTTGCTCGATCTGGACCGCAAAGACGCCGGGATGCTTGCGGAGTCCGCCGCGCTTTCATTCGAGACGGCCCGCGGCATCGTCCACAAGCTTCGTGAAGACGGTGATGAGCGTGCCCAGACCTTGCTCGCGGGACTCGGTTTGTCAGCGGCCGGCGTGGACACCTTCGGCTATCTCTCTTTGACGAGGTATGCTCTCGGCGCTTTCTCCGGTATGCTGCGCGGGGCCTGTCCGCACAGGGACGATCCCGTGGACGATTGGCTGCTCGACAGGCCGTTATGCAAGGTTTTGTCCGGTAGCGCTGAAAGGCTCCGATTGCCCGTCGCCGACCTGACGGACATGTTCTGGTGCCTGCTTGCCGCCCAATCGACCCCGGCGATGTCGTTTCGACCCGAACAATACTTGTCTCGTTGTCTTTCCGGTCTTCTCGGAGAACATGAGCCGGGCCATGTCGGGCGCTTTCTGTCAGTCGAACATCTGTACGGAAAACGCTGGTTCCGGGAAGAGCGTTTCGCGCGCCTTCTTTCCTGGATCGCCCTCGACGGGCTGGTTCGTTCGGGCGGCGCGGGGGCCGGCGCTCACGACATCGAGCCTGACGCATGGCTCGAGGCCGTTTCCGCTATACTTGAAAAAGCGTTTCTTGCGGGATACGAAGCGGATCGTTTCCGGAAATCGCCCGATGTTTTTCCGGAAAAAGACAGGGGATGAAAGGAGGGCGCTGAGGATTCCCTGTTTTCAGGTAAAAATTTATTTCAATAAATTACGTTTTAGGAGAAATATACCCGGTTCTCCATGCCGACGCACAGCGGAAGCGTTGGACATTTCCCGGGCGCCGACATGAACGGCAAAGCCTTACTTGCATTTTTCCGTTTACGGAAGTGCCTCCTGCGAAGGTTGAGGACAGGCGGCATCCGATTTCACCATCCCCTGTTTCTTTTCAAGGGATTGAGTGCGGCATGAGCCGGCAAGGAAATGTTTTTAGGGAAAAAATCGATGTTCGGTTCAGAACCCTTTTCATTTAACAGCCAACCACAATCCGGGGGAGATATGAAAAAAGCCTTGAAAACTCTTGCTATCGGTATTCTGACAATGCAAATGCTTACCTTGCCGGTCATGATGCCGGTTTCGCATGCGCAGGTTTTCGATTCCCCCTCTTCAGCCGCCCCCGGTTTCGGTTCGCCGGCTTTTCCTGCCGCGCCGCTTGCCGCGCCACCTTCCGGAACTGAGTTCCCGAGCTACGGCGCGGTGCAACCAGGCAGTTACTTCACCGACGACCTGGGTAATATTCTCATGTATGTGAACGTCTGGGGCGAGGTGGGCGATCCCGGCCATCATGTCATCAGGGAGGGTGCGGACCTTGCCACGGTGCTTTCGATCGTGGGCGGTCCGACAGGCGATGCGAATCTGAAAAAAGTAAGGGTCAACCGTTTCATGCCGGATGAAGACGGCCAAAGAAGTTACCTGATCGATCTCAGGAAGTACGAAAGGGAGGGAGATCCCGCAGGGTTTGTCGATCTGAAGCCCAACGACACGATCATCATTCCGGAGGACGAGGGACTTGATGTCGGCACCGTCGCGACGATAGCCGGCCTGGTAGTCTCCATTGTCACACTGGTAACCATTTCAACCGACTGACAGAGGCGGATTTCTATTGTTTTCCAACTCTTCTTGCGTCCAATAACGGGAGCCGCACCATGCTTGAAATGAAAGATGCCGGCAGTCAGCTCAATGTTCAGGAACTGTTGCGGCTCGCCTGGAAGAACAGGTACGTCATCGGGCTGATTACCGGCCTTGCCCTGGTCATCGCCCTGTTTATCTACCTTTCTGCCAGACCGGTCTACAGCGCCACGGCTACCATCATGCTGAAAAGCTCCCAGAAAGAAGAGCTTGTCGGCGAACTCAGCGGCAGCGAGAGGGTCGGTGAAATGCAGGTCCAGAACCATTTACAGTTGCTTGCCTCGGTTCCTCTGGCCGAAGAGGTCATCAGGTCACTGGTCGCCGGCGGAGCGCAGGATTCGCTCGAACTTTTCGGGAACAGGCCCTATAAAACAAAAATCCAGGGGTTTCTCGACGGCATGTTCGGTGTCAGTGAGCCGAGTCGGCAGCCGGTTCAGGCCGGGGAGATTCTCGACAATATCCGTCCATACGCGGAATTGCTGCGTTCGCGCTTGTCCGTTCTCAACGAACGGGGTACCGATATCATCACCGTAACGGTTTCCAGTCCTTTTCCCCGGGAGGCGGCGCTTCTGGCCAACATTGTCGGCAGAACCTATCAGAAACAGGATGTCGCCTGGAACGTCGAGCAGGCCCGCAATGTCAACCAGTTCGTTGTCGATCAGCTTCGCGAGCAACAGAAAAAGGTCGCCGAAGTTGAGGCTGCCGTTTCCCGCTACATGAAGCAGGAAAATATCTACGAGGTGACTGGCGGCGCCGAGGAGCTTCAGGAAAGGCTTGCCGATGCCGACGCGCGCTACAACGAGGTACAGGCGGAAGCGAGAATCCTCAGGCAACGGCTCGCTTTTCTTCGCAGGAAACTTTCCGAGGATGAAAAGGCCTACAGCGAGCGCGTCGCCGAGACCATGGCGCCGAGGCTCAAGGCTGTGCAGGATATGATTCGCAAGGAGGAGTCCGTGCTGAGTGAATTGATCGTGCAGCGAGGCCCGGAGGATACGGCAGTCAGGACCAAGCAGGAACAGATCCGGAACATGAAAGCGCAGCTCGACCAGATAACCCGCACACGTATCGCGGGTGAA
>RRYU01018436.1_pt3 | contig 13905 bp, 16 predicted proteins | sample 2162651 | NCBI WGS metagenome assembly RRYU01 (sample SAMN10267283, study PRJNA491782) | microbial mat metagenome | isolation source: biomat in the production well | place: Japan: Minami-Kanto gas field, natural gas well KTG3 | collected 2017-06 | reverse complement strand
GCCGTCAGAATCTTTTCCTCGTACTCCTTGAGGGCCGCTATGGTATAGCGCTCAGCGTTGACGAGCGTCTGTTTTTTTTCGTAATCATCGGGAACCTTGTCGCTGTTTGCCTTGCTCACCTCTATGTAATAGCCGAACACCCGGTTGTACTGGACCTTGAGAGTGGAAATTCCTGTCCTGCTCCGTTCGGACTGCTGGATTTCCATAAGTCGACCCTTAGCACTGGAGGCAACCGAACGCAGTTCGTCGAGTTCCGGATCGAAGCCGCCCCGGATATAGCCGCCATCACGAAGCGAAGCTCCGGCGTCGGGCTCAACGGCCCTGTCGATGGTTTCGACGATGACGGACATCGGCACCAGTTGAGCGCCAAGCTCTCTCAACCGCTCGCCGGGGCTATCCCGAAGCAGTTCCTGAAGACCGGGCAGTTTTGCAAGCGATGCGCCGAGACCTCGCACCTCCCGCGGCATCGTCCTGAACGTCGCGATGCGTGCAAGCACCCGTTCGAGGTCGTTTATCCCGCCAAGCATTTCGCCAACCTTCGCGCGCAACGGCTCATGAGAAAACAGGGCGTCAACCGCGCCGAGCCGCTGGCGAATTGCGGAAACGCTTTTCAACGGACGCAGGAGCCAGCGCCGAAGCAGCCTCGCTCCCATGGGGTTTCTGGTCATGTCGATGACCTGGAGGAGACTGCCGCTGGTCGAGCCGTCCTGCATCGAGGAGATGATTTCCAGATTTCTTTTCGTCTGCTGATCCAGCGTCATGTAATCGCGGCTGTCCACAAGCGCGATGGTCGTGATATACTGCAACCGGTTCTGCTGTGTCTCCGCCAGGTACTGGAGAATCACTCCCGCGGCTATACGGGCGGTTTCCACGGCCTCGATCCCGAAACCTTTCAGTGAATGCGTCCTGAAATGCTTCGAAAGCACCTGTGAGGCGTTTTCGCCGCTAAACATCCATTCATCGAGTTCGGTAACGACCACCGAAGATGACAACACTCTTGCAAAAAGCTGTCGATACTCCCTGTCGCGCGATGAAATAAGAATCTCCGAAGGGTTGATCGACTGCAGGATATCCGAAGTCCGCTCCACGGGAACCTCGGCAATCCTGAACTCCGCGGTAGTCACGTCGATGAACGCGATACCGGCGAGATGCTGTCTGCCGGTTTTGCGAAAAACGAGCGCGCAGAGATAATTGTTGTGGCGGTCATCGAGAATCCTGTCGCTGTAGATCACTCCGGGCGTGACGATATCGGTGATCTCCCTCCTGACGATCCCCTTCGCCTGCGAAGGATCCTCTACCTGGTCGCAAACAGCCACCTTGAAGCCTTTCTTCACCAGCCGGGCAATGTAACCCTCGCAGGCATGATGCGGAAAGCCCGCCATGGGAATATCGGCCGTTGAACCGTTCGAACGGCGGGTGAGCACAATATTGAGAGCTTCCGACACCCGCCGGGCATCGTCGAAAAAGGACTCGTAGAAATCCCCAACGCGAAACAGCAGCAGAAACTCCGGGTAACGGTCCTTGACCTCGAGATACTGCCGCATCATCGGCGTACTCTCTTTACGTATTTTTGCCGTTTTCGCGGTCATGCAGATGGCTGATGCTGGTAAAATGAGGATACCTGCTGAAACTACCTCAGATCGATAAAAAAAGCAAACCCGCGCGTGAAGGATCGTGCTGGTCATATGAACGTTTTGCGTTAACGCTTGCGATCTTTCCGGCTTTTTACGATTTTTAACCGCTGTGATCCAAGAAAACACTTCTTCCCGTCGAGCGCTTCCGCTCAGAGAGCATCTATCATGAATTGGCACAACCTGCTGCTTTTCGTCCACGTCACATCGTTCGCCGCCTGGTTCGGCACCGTGTTCGCGTCGCTCTTTCTTCTCAAAACGCTCGAACCCAGGCTAACGGCGAACGACGGAAACACCGACGAATACACTTCGTTCCTGCACACCTACATCAGGCTTGAAACGAAAGTTGCCGACATCGGGTTCAAGACGGCAGTCGCGACGGGCCTGCTGCTCGCGTTCCTGTTTCACGGCTGGTCGTTCTGGGTATTCGTAAAGGCTGGACTCGTCGCGCTGCAGGTCGCCCTTACCATAGGCTATATCGTCAAGGCCATCCAACCCCTGTCCTACCCCTGCGACGCCGAAGAATACGGCAGATGGTACAGGCTGTTCACGATCTCGTTCACCATGTTCGTCCTCGTGCTCGGAGTGAGCTTCTTTCTGCTGTAGGATCGACTGAAAAGAATGCGCTTCCCGTTTGAATTTCTTTCGTAATTACCTATATTACGGTTCTTGGTTTATTCTAATATAACGGGTACCGTAATGCAGGCACTGATAAAGATTTCAGACAAACAGTTTCTTGTCGGCAAAGGCGAAGAGCTGGCCATTCCCCGCCAGGCCGCGGAAGTCGGCGATGTTCTCGACGTCAAGCCGCTGGCGACAATCGACGGCGAAAGCACATCGATGGAACCTTCTGGCAATGTCCAGCTCAAGGTGCTTGGGCACTACAAGGACGAGAAAGTCATCGTATTCAAAAAGAAAAGAAGGAAACGCTATCAGAAAAGAAACGGACATCGCCAGCAGATGACGAAGGTCGAGGTTGTCTCCGTTTAAAGGTATCGGCTTTTTTTTCACCATAAACTTCATTTCTCATGGCTCATAAAAAAGGTGGTGGTTCAACCAAGAACGGCCGCGACAGCAATCCGAAATATCTGGGCGTCAAAGCCTCGGGCGGTTCGCTCGTCACCGCGGGCTCCATCGTCGTTCGCCAGAGAGGCACGGTCTTCAAACCCGGAAACAATGCCGGAATAGGCAAGGATCATACTATTTTCGCCCTTGTGGACGGAACGGTTCAGTTCAGAAACGGACGCAAGGACAAAAAACACATCGACATCCTCCCGGTCTGACTTCTTGCCTTGGAACGAAAATAAGTGTATATTTTCAAAGCCGACCTATAAAGGCCGGCTTTTTTTTTGCTTACCGATCGAGCCAGAACATACCCCCGTTTTCCGGGCGACTCACTGGCTTCTGTACCACAGAAGAATTAAACGTTACATAATATGAAAATTACCGTTATTGGCGCCGGCCATGTGGGCGCGACTGCAGCTCACCGAATCGCCGAAAAGCAGCTCGCGAAAACCGTGGTGCTTCTCGACATTCTCGAAGGCATCCCCCAGGGCAAAGCGCTCGATATGTACGAATCCGCCCCTGTCGGACTGTTCGACACGCGAATCCAGGGGACCAATGACTATGCGGACACAGCTGATTCCGATATCGTGCTGATTACCGCCGGCCTGGCGCGCAAGCCCGGAATGTCCCGCGAGGACCTTCTGATGAAAAACGCCGGCATCGTCAAGGAGGTGACCGACAATGTCATGCGGTACTCGCAAAACCCGATCATCATCATGGTATCGAATCCTCTCGATATCATGACCCATGTCGGCTATGTGAGAAGCAAGCTACAAAGCTCGAGAGTCATCGGCATGGCCGGCGTTCTCGATTCAGCCCGCTTCAGGTCCTTCATCGCCGAGGAGCTCAACGTCTCGATGCAGGACGTCAATGCATTCGTCCTTGGCGGTCATGGCGATTCCATGGTTCCCGTGGTCAAGTACACCAGCGTCGCGGGAATTCCCGTTTCCGAACTCCTCAGTGCCGAAAAAATCGAATCCCTTGTCGAGAGAACACGCAAGGGTGGAGCCGAAATCGTCAACTATCTCAAGGACGGCTCCGCCTACTACGCGCCTGCCGCTTCCGCTGTCGAGATGATCGACTCCATCGTCAACGACCGCAAGCGCATCCTCCCGTGCTCGGTACTGCTCGAAGGTCAGTACGGCATCGAAAACGTCTATATCGGCGTACCCGTCAAACTCGGCGCAGCCGGTGTCGAGGAAATTCTCGAAATCAACCTCTCTCGTGACGAACTCGAAGCCCTCAGAAAATCCGCGGCGATTGTTGAGCAAAACTGCAACAACCTGACGGACCTTCTTGCCTGAATACGCAAATCCGGATACAAAAAAACAAGCACAGCGGCGGCCTGGTTACGGCCGCCGCTGTGCTTTTCGACTTTCGCAAAAAAACAATCAATAAAAAAAGCGCCTCGCCAATACTTCCGAGACGCTTTTGTAATGAACAGGCGTCCCCCATTCCGCCTGTTCGACCCCACGGGCGTGAGGTATACCATTAACCTTACTTTATACAGTACAAACTCCGTGCCAAAAAAACGCAAGCATCGCGCGCCGCCTGAAGAACCCCGTCTGAAGAGCCATCTGAAATAACAGCCGTTTTCGTCAAGGCAATCAAGGCACCAAAAAACACATATCATAGTGAGACATATTCTCATTATAACACATCAGCGTACGTCTTTCGATACACCACGAATACCTCTTTTTTTCGCCAAACATAAATAAAATTACACTATATTTTCCTCGACGCCCCACTCGCACACCATGCAACGAAAACAGGCGAACAATGCGCATCCACGACCTCGATCCGGAAAACAGACCGAGAGAACGTTTCATCCGTTCGGGCGTATCGTCGCTCAGTCCGGCTGAGTTGCTGGCCCTGGTTCTGAAATACGGGACGAAAGGGAAAAACATTCTGGAAACCTGCAATGAACTCATCGGACGCCACGGCCTTGAAAGACTGGCGGATCTTTCCGTGAACGAGCTGCAGGAAACCGGGGGAATAGGACCAGCGAAAGCCATGCAGATAATCGCGATTTTCGAACTGCAGAAACGCCTTCAGCACGTAAAAAGCCTCAACCGCAAGGTCCGGTCGGCCAGGGATGTATACGAATACATGAACGGAAGGCTACCCGACGAAACGAGGGAACATCTCTTCCTTCTCCACCTGAACACCAAAAATCACATCATTCGCCATGATATCGTCTCTGTCGGCACGCTGAATGCATCGCTTATCCATCCAAGGGAGATATACAAGGCCGCCATCCGCGAAAGCGCGCACGCTATCGTGCTGGTGCACAATCACCCGTCAGGCGAGGTGGAACCGAGCACCGCCGACAGGCAGGTGACGGCGATACTGAAACAGGCGGGATCAATACTGCAGATAGAGCTGCTGGACCACGTAATTATCGGAAGGACTACGTTTTTCAGTTTCAGGGAACATTCGCTGCTCGATTAGAATTACGCCATGCGCATGCGCCGCAAACCCGTGGCGCATGGCTTTCCTGAGCAAAACGCCGAAACCATGGCAACAAATCACCGCACGGGGAAATCCGTGAAACCAGTCACAGATCGAAAATGCAGAAAAGTGCCGCAACGGAAACATGGCTCAAGAAGCGGAGGAACAGGGTTGGCTCGCAGAAAAGACCGACCTGCCGCGAACAACTCTACTCCTGCCCCGCCGTCCCTTCGCCAGCCTGACTGAACGAGCCCTGAACGGCCGAAGTCTGCACAGAATCAGCGGGACCGCAGATCTCGCAGACGTTTCTCGCCTGAAGGCCTTTATCTGTCTTGTCGAGTTCGAACTCGACCTCGGCATCCTGATTCAGGACCTTGAAACTCTGTTCGGAAACGATCGCCGAAAAATGCACGAAAATATCCTCTCCGCCCTCAGGGTTCACAATGAATCCATAGCCTTTTTTTCCGTCAAACCATTTTACTTTACTTTTCCTCAACATAACTCAAACGCAGGGGGTTAATGTAGGGTTGACTGTGCGGCAACTTCTCTTGCCACTATGGTAAATATAGGTTAATTATAGAGTAGCGTCAAGATTTACAGGTCTTTTTTCGATGTAAATACAGCATTTTATACCTTTATTATGCGTCTTGCGAAAACGGCAAGACGGCAATGGCAATGAAAAAGAGCGGCGACAGGACGAGCATGCGTCCATGCTCACGCTCGTATGAGCCTCATTTCAATGAGCAATGCGGGTTAATCGGGGCATGGCCCCCAGCGCAAAACGCACGTGAACAGGCTGTTGCTGCATCACTGAATCACAGGACCTCAGGCCGCAAGCGAAATGCGGAAGAGAAACACAAACAAATCGACAGCAACAATGAAAGACATCATCGTACTGACCGGCGCCGGCAAAGGCATAGGCAAGGCCATCGCGCTCGAGTTCGTCCGCCGGTCGAAGGAAATCCCTTCCTTCAATCCTTCACTTGTCCTCTGCTCCAGAACCCCCGAAGACCTCGAAAGCCTCGCCGTCACATGCCGCGCCTCCGGAGTCGAAACCCTCTGCATAACCGCCGATATCGCCAGGCTGGACGATATCGAGCGTATCGTGGACGAAACCTTGCGGGAATTCGGAACGATCGACTGCCTGATCAACAACGCAGGCGTGGGTAGATTCAGGGATCTGAAAGATTTTACCGAGGACGATTTCGACTACACGATGTCGGTCAACATGAAGGGAACATTCTTCCTGACGCAGAAAGTCTTCCCCTGCATGGAACGAAATCGCTCCGGGCACATTTTTTTCATCTCTTCCATCGCGGCTGAAACCGCGTTCAGGAGCTCGGCGGTTTACTCCATGTCCAAGTTCGGACAAAACGGCCTCGTCGAAGCCCTCAGGCTGTATGCCCGGGAATGCAATGTCAGGGTAACCAACGTCATGCCAGGCGCGGTTTACACTCCCATGTGGGGAGAAGCGGGCGAAGAGCTCAAACCGCTGATGATGATGCCTGAGGATATCGCCGCTCCCGTGGCGGACGCCTATCTGCAACCGTCGAGAACCGTGGTGGAGGAAATCGTTATTCGTCCGACGGGGGGTGACATCAACAGTTGACGGGCCGACGATCCCGCAAACCCGCGCGGTCCGGCGAAACGCGACTTTTTTTCTCTTTTGACCTTTCTGCATTTGGGTTTATTTTGGCTTACGAAATTCTACCAGCAACGCATAACCAGTCCATAAGCATGGGTATAAAAGACCAGATCAATCAGGACCTCAAAGAAGCTATGAAAGGGGGCGAAAAAACCCGCCTTAACGCCATCCGCGCCATCAGGGCCGCCCTGCTTGAAAAAGAGGTGTCAATCCGCGTCGGTGGCAAAGCCGAACTCAGCGAGGAACAGGAGCTCGAAGTACTCATGAGCCTGGCGAAAAAACGCAAGGACTCCATACAGCAGTACGGCCAAGCCGGCCGAAACGATCTTGCTGAAACCGAAAAAGCCGAACTGGACGTGATCGAAACCTACCTGCCGGCACCGCTTTCCGATGAAGAAGTGCAGGAGATCGTCCGTGACATTATCGGCAAAACCGGCGCAACGTCGATGAAAGACATGGGCAAGGTCATGGGCGCCGCGATGAAGGCCCTGAAGGGCAAGACGGACGGAGGCAAGGTACAGGAAATAGTCAAGGCGGCATTGTCGTAAGCACGACAGGCACAACAACAACAACGCTCACCGTAATGCTCGATATCAATTTCATTCGTCAGAACCCCGAGGAAGTCGCGTCCATACTCAAGAAACGGCAGCAATCCGAGGATTGCCCGAAAATCGATGAACTGCTCGGTCTCGATACCCGGCGGCGCCAGCTCGTCAAGCGCTCCGATGAACTCAAATCGGTCAGAAACAGGGTCTCGAAGGATATCGCGGTCATCAAACGCTCGGGGCAGGGCTCGGCCGAGGAGCTCATCCGCGAGATGAAAACCGTCGCCGACGAAATCGGTTCCATTGACGAAAAAATCTCCGCCACAGAGAAACAGCTCGAAAACATCCTGCTCTCCCTGCCCAACAAACTCCACCCCGACGTACCGAAGGGCGCATCAGCCGCCGACAACGTCGTCTACAGGGAACCGACAACGTTCTCCCGCCCGCTCGATTTTCCACTGAAGAATCACCTCGAGCTTGGCGAAAGCCTCGGCATACTGGATTTCGAACGCGGTTCGAAAATCACGGGTTCCGGTTTTCCCGTCTACACCGGAAAAGGCGCGCGGCTCGAAAGAGCCCTTTTGAATTTCATGCTCGACTGCCACACGGAACGGCACGGCTACACCGAGATCTTTCCGCCCTTCATGGTTAACGAGGCGTCTCTTCGCGGCACCGGCCAGTGGCCGAAGTTCGCCGACCAGGCCTACTACATGAACGAAGACGACCTTTACGCGATCCCGACCGCCGAGGTGCCGGTCACGAATCTCCACCGCGACGAAATCCTCAGGGACGAGCAACTGCCTCTTTCCTATGCAGCCTACTCGGCCTGTTTCCGACGTGAAGCGGGAAGTTACGGCAAGGATACCCGCGGCTTCCTGAGGGTACATCAGTTCAACAAGGTCGAGATGGTGAAGTTCACCCGGCCTGAAGCATCCTACGAAGCCCTCGAGGAAATTCTGCGGCATGCGGAGACAATTCTCAAGGCCCTGGAAATACCCTACCGCGTGCTGCTCCTCTGCAGCGGGGACATCAGCGCCACCGCCGCGAAATGCTACGACATCGAAGTCTGGTCTCCCGCGGAAAAGAAATACCTCGAAGCGTCGAGCTGTTCGAACTTCGAGGACTACCAGGCGCGGCGTGCGAACATCCGCTTCCGGCCCTCCGATTCGTCGAAACCGGCCTACGTCCATACCCTGAACGGATCGGGCCTCGCGACATCGAGACTGATGGTCTCACTCCTCGAAAACTACCAGACCCCGGAAGGCAAGATCGTCGTACCCGAGGCGCTGAGGAAATACACCGACTTCGACCTGATCGGCTGACGCCTCGACAGACCTCGCGCAAGGAAAAACAAAAAAGGCCCCGGAACAGTTCCGGGGCCTTTTCAGTTCTGTCATGCAGGAAACGACCCGTTTCAGGCGGCGGAACTGTCCTTCGCTTCTATCATCCCGAGAAACTCCCTTACCATATCGCTCACCTTGTCGACGACGATGAGAAACGCATCGTGACCGAACGGCTCTGACAGGTAACGGATGGTGCAGTCGCGGATATAGCGGGCCAGCTCCTCCTGCTCTTCCTTCGGATAGAGAATGTCAGAGGTGATCGAAAGAACTTCCACCGGCACGGCCAACGACGCGAGCACCCGTTCATAGCTGCCCCTTCCCCGTGCGAGATCGTGCGTATCCATGGCCTTCGTAAGAGCGACATAGGTATTTGCGTCGAAACGTTCGACAAGTTTCTCGCCCTGATGCCGCAAATAGCTTTCAGCCTGGAAGGTGGCCCCGTCCTTTTTTTCTCGTCCGAAACGCTCCCGGAAGTTCTCAAAGCTCCGGTAAGAGCACATTGCCATCATTCGGGCCGCGGCGAGCCCTTTGGCAGGAAGAACCTCCGGCTCATACCAGCCGTCCTTCCAGTTGCTGTCCGCCGCGATCGCCTGGCGCTGCGCCTCGCTCTGCGCGATGCACCACGCCGAATGCCTGCCGGAAATCCCCATCGGCATGAGCGCACGAACCTTTTCGGGAAACATGCAACCCCACTCCAGCACCTGCATGCCGCCGAGGGAAGCGCCGACGACGAGCTTGACCTGTTCGATGCCGAGCTCATCGAGCAGCAGGCGTTGGAGATGCACCATGTCACGAATCGTGATCGAAGGAAAATCCGGGCCATAGCGTTTCCCGGTAAGGGGATTGACCGCCAGGGGACCGGTCGTGCCGTAGCAGCTTCCGAGGACGTTGCTGCAGATGATGAAATCCTTCGTCTCGTCGAACGCCTTCCCTTTCCCGAAAAGCCCTTCCCACCAGCGGTCGGCGTCGGCGGATCCCGTAAGCGCATGGCAGATCATGATAACGTTGCTCCGTTCACGGTTGAGCGCACCCCAGGTTCTGTAAGCCACAGTCACTTCCGGCAAGGTTACACCCGATTCGAGAACAAAAGGCTTTTTTGAAACCAGGAAACCGGTCTTTTCTGAAATGATATCGATATACCCCATGGAAATCACGATGCTATTGTGAAAACGCCTGTTCGAAGTCGGCACGGATATCGTCGATATGCTCGATACCGACGGAAACCCTTACCATGTCGCCACGGACCCCCGCCGAGGCCTGCTCCTCATCGCCAAGCTGCTGATGCGTCGTCGAGGCCGGATGGATCACCAGGGTCTTCGCGTCGCCGACATTGGCGAGGTGACTGGCGAGCTTTACCTTTTCGATGAAGCGCACAGCGCCGTCGTATCCGTTCTTCAGCCCGAAACTCAGCACGCAGCCGTAACCATTGTCGAGATATTTGCGTGCGTTGCGGTGCGAGGGATGGTCGGGCAGACCGGGATACGTAACCCAGGCGACCGCCGGCTGTTCCTGCAGCCAGAGTGCGAGTGCCATCGCGTTGTCAGCGTGACGCTGGGCACGCAACGAGAGGGTTTCGAGCCCCTGCAGCAGCATGAAGGAGTTGAATGGGCTGATGACCGGCCCCAGATCCCTCAGACCCTCGACCCTGGCGCGAATGATGAACGCCAGATTCCCGAACGTCTCGTGGAATTTCAGGCCGTGATAACCGGGAGAGGGCTCGGTAAAAACGGGAAATTTCCCGCTGCTCCAGTCGAACCGTCCCGCATCGACAATGATGCCGCCCATAGAGGTGCCGTGCCCTCCGATCCATTTCGTGGCAGAAGCCACGACGATATCCGCGCCGTAATCGATCGGCCGACAGAGATACCCCGCGCAGCCGAAGGTGTTATCGACGATCAGCGGGATACGGTGCCGTTGCGCAACCCCGGCTATCGCCTCGAAATCGGGCACGTTGAAGGCAGGATTACCGATGGATTCGAGATAGATGGCTTTCGTGGTTTCGTCAATCCGTTCCTCGAAAGCGTCCGCATCGAGTGAACGGGCGAAGCGTACGTCAACGCCCAGCCTCGGAAAGGAAACCTTGAACTGGTTATACGTCCCTCCGTACAGAAAGGAGGAAGAAACGATCGAATCCCCTGTGCCGCAGAGGTTGTTAATCGCGATAAACTGCGCCGAGTGACCGCTGGCCAGGGCAAGTCCGGCGACACCGCCTTCGAGAGCGGCAAGACGTTTTTCGAGAACGTCCGTTGTCGGGTTCATCAGGCGGGTATAGATATTGCCGAATTCCTTCAGGGCGAACAGGTCTGCGCCATGCTTGACGCTCTTGAATACATAGGAAGTCGTCTGATAGATCGGTACGGCCCTCGACAGGGTCGACGGGTCGGGCTCCTGTCCCGCATGAACCTGCAACGTTTCATAGCGGTAGCCTGGGTATGCGTTGTTCATGATCGATGTTTATCAATGGTGAAAGCGATCATCCGGATAGGAAGGAACTGCGGTGCGGGCTACAACAGCATGAGAGGACGGGGCAAAACAAAGGCATGCGTTCAAAGAATGCACATGCGATCATCTTTCCCGTCCTGCCTGCACGGGATGGAATTGGCACCAATCATTGCTGACGGTTGCCAAGGCTTCTCAGGGCCAGTCCCTCCACCTTTCTGGATGATGCTTGAAAACTTAAGAGAAAGAACTATTCTGTCTGGTTTTCATTAATCTACGACAGAGATTCTTATTTTACAAGGATATCGCCAGAGCAATACGTCAGGATTTCTATGAATGCAAGAGAAACCGCCCTTCTGGTCCTGAAGGAGATCGAACAGCAGGGCATCAAGTCGGATCAGTCCCTGCACCGTCATTTCCGGCGGCATAGCCTCGACAGAAACGAAAGCGCTCTTGCGACGGAGCTGGTAAACGGAGTCCTACGCCAGCGTCTCCTGCTCGATTTCGTACTCTCGCGCCACTACCACCACGACATGGCAAAAGCAGCCCCCGTCCTGCGCGCGGTCCTGCGTATCGGAGCCTACCAGCTCCTTTTCCTTGACCGGATACCGGCATGGTCCGCTGTCGACGAATGCGTCAAGCTCGCCAAGAAATACAAGGGAAGGCACCTGGCAGGCATCGTCAACGCCGTCCTTCGCAAGATTCCGAAGGACCGGGAAGCCGCCGAAGCGCCGCTTCGCGCCGAGCCACCGGCAAAAAGGCTTTCTATCGCTTCATCCCATCCCGAATGGCTGGTCCTTCGGTGGCTCGAACGCTACGGCGAGGAAAAAACCCTGGCGATGCTTTCGGCGAACAATGAACCGCCGCTGACGGGACTCCGGGTAAACGCCCTGAAGACATCTCCCGAAACCATGAGGAAAGCTCTCCTGGACGCAGGCGTCGTTCCTGTCGAAACCGGAATGGAGCGGTTCATGCTGACGAGGGACTTCACCTCGGTGGAACCCTTCGTCCGCCTCGGCCTCGTCACCGTGCAGAATCCCACCCAGGCGCTCCCCTGCCTGCTCCTCGGCGCCTGTCCTGGAAATACCGTGCTGGACATGTGCGCCGCGCCGGGAGGAAAATCGACCTTCCTCGGAGAACTGATGCAGAACAAGGGACGCATCATCGCACTCGACCGCTACCCGAACAAATGCGAAAAAATCGCCAGGCGCGCTGAATCACTCGGCATAACGATCATAGAAACCATCGCCGGTGACGCCCTCGACTCCGCCGGCGAAGAACGTCCCGATGCGATTCTTCTTGATACGCCCTGCACCGGCAGCGGCGTTCTTGCCCGGCGGCCGGATCTCAGATGGCGCATAACTCCCGGAAAACTCGACGAACTGACCGCCCTGCAGGCCCGGCTGCTCGACCGCGCGGCAGGACTGCTCCGAGCGGGCGGGATACTGGTCTACGCTACCTGCTCCGTCGAAGAGGAAGAAAACGGCCGCCAGATCGACCGTTTTCTCGATCGCCATCCGGATTTCGTGCGTGAACGCTCCCCGCATGCGCTCCCGGAGATATTCAGCAGCCGGGAAGAGAAGCCGGGTTCTTACCTGACGCTCCCCGGAGAACACGAGGGATTCGACGGAGGCTTCGCCCAGAGGCTGCGTAAAAGGCGTTGAGAACGGATGATGCGGCTCACCTCTCCATACAGGGAATATTTCGACAGCTTCCTCGACTACCTGACCCTGGAAAGAAACTTCTCCGTGAATACCAGGCAGTCCTACGCGAACGACCTTGTCCGTTATCTCCGATACTTTCAGGAACTGAACAGACCGCTTGCAGAAGTTTCCCTTCCGGACATCCAGGATTTCGTGCGAAAGCTCCATGCCGCCGGACTCGAAACGCGTTCGGTCGCACGAAACATCTCCGCCATCCGTTCGCTGCACAAGTTCCTCGTCCGTGAAAACACGCTGGGACAAAACGCGGCTGAAAACCTTCGCCAGCCGAAACCGGCGCAGCACCTCCCGACCGTGCTCTCGGTGGACGAAACATTCAGGCTGCTCGACGCGCCTCTCACAGCAACCCCTCCGGGAAAATATCGGCTCAGGGACAAGGCGCTGCTCGAATTTCTCTATGCGACCGGCGTGCGCGTCAGCGAACTCGTCGACCTCCGTCAGGGAAACTGCTATCTGGATTCAGGTTTCGCGCGGATTTTCGGAAAAGGTTCGAAGGAAAGACTCGTGCCGGTCGGGGCCTCCGCCGTCGAGTGGGTCCGGCGCTATCAGCGTGAACTGCGGCTGAAGCTCTCGGGAAGGGAGTCCGGGGATTACCTTTTCCTCAATTCAAGGGGAACGAAGCTGTCGCGAATGTCAGCCTACACTATCGTCCGGCGCAGCAGCGTTCTCGCGGGAATCACCAAAAAGATCAGTCCGCACACCCTCCGTCACACCTTCGCCACGCATCTCCTCGAAGGCGGCGCGGACCTGCGGGCGGTACAGGAAATGCTCGGTCACAGCTCGATCGTCGCGACGCAGATCTATACCCACATCGACAGGACCTTCATCAAGGAGGTCCACAAGACCTTCCATCCCCGAGGGTAAAACGCCTGTTTGTCCGTTGAATTTTCATTTTTCATTTGCGCCCTTTTCCCCGACCTCCTACCCCTTGATGACCGCGAGAGGTTCGAGGAAGGCCACCTTTGATGCCAACCCCGCGGCGGTCACCGTCCCGATCACGTCGTGAATATCCTTGTAGGCCTCCGGAGCTTCTTCGGCCAACCCTTTCATCGATCCTGCCCTGAC
>RRYU01009329.1_pt1 | contig 13910 bp, 13 predicted proteins | sample 2162651 | NCBI WGS metagenome assembly RRYU01 (sample SAMN10267283, study PRJNA491782) | microbial mat metagenome | isolation source: biomat in the production well | place: Japan: Minami-Kanto gas field, natural gas well KTG3 | collected 2017-06 | reverse complement strand
AGGTCGATTCTGTGGCCGGATATGGTCTTATCGGTGGATGGGGCCGCATCCATGTAAACCAAATGGTGCGCCCCGTTTTCCCAAAACTGCATACTGCGGCACTGGCGGGCCATGCGGCTGAACAGATCCAGCAGCCGCGGCGGATCCAAAAGGCACACGCCGAAAACCCAGCTGTTGGAATCATAAGATGTGCCGCTCGCTGTGTAGCTGGTAGAGTCGACCTTTGAGCTCGCCAGGCCGAGAACCTCGGTGATGATGTGCTCAAAAATGTGGTCCGGCCGCTCGATCAAACTGTCTGCGGAGCCCGTGATGGTCCCGCTCGGATCATCCCGGTACCCGTCAACATTCGCGGACACAATCGTGCCGATCACTGTATCGGCAACCGAGTTCCCCGTCAGCGTAACGGTCCCGGTCTTGCTCGCGCTCCCGGTCTTGCTCGCGCTCCCGGTCTTGCTCACCCCGGCCGTGGCACTCGGCGCAGTAACCTTGATTTCGGCCCAGGCCTCCTTTATGGCAAAGTTGCCGCTGTTGCGGTCGGTCCGCTCGATTCGGCCAGTGGCGGCGTTGATCTCGCTCCAGGTGTCATAGCTGCTGCCCAGATTCGTCCAGGATCCCCGCTTTACGCTGTCCTCATCCGCCTTGGCCAGAGAGAGTGTTAATCCGCAGAAGGTGTACTCGGCCGTGTTATTGGCGGCATCCACCGTCCCCACTTTGGCGCAGAGTCTCATCTGGACAGGGGTTCCAGCCGACGGCGCGCGGTAATATGTAGTGTCCGCCTCGGAATAGGCGTCAGTCGCGATGTAAGCCTGAAGCGTGGTCGCGGTGTCAAAGTCGCCGTCGTACCAATTATAAGGATACGCAACGTTGCCGCCGGAACCGGAGTCAATCTCATGCTCCCATATCACCACCTCGTCCTCGCTCGGAGAATGCGAGTGCCCCGGATCATCAACACCGATTGTATCGCTAACACCGATTGTGTCATCCACGCCTATCGTGTCATCCACCGACACGTTCACCTGCTTTTCGAGCTTTGGCAGTACGGTGAACTTGATCACGGCCTTGGCGCCATATGTGCCGTGCTGGTCGCCGGTCCGGCCCGTGTACGCGGTATAATCGCCTGTCTGCTGCAGCACGCCGTCAACAAAAACCTTATTGATCGCATGAACCGGGTGGTCAGCGACTAAATAGAAGTAGTCCGACTGAATCTCCGCGCAGACAGCTCCCTTGTCATGCTCCACGTTGTCCGTGCCGTTTGCGCCCCGGGTGCATCCGGTCAAAGAGTCCCCGGTTTTGCCTGTGTAGGTAATCTCCTCGTTGTCGATACCCACTGTGCCGGAGGAGGGCAGGCCACTGGCGTCGGTCAGGTCGATGGTGGTCTCGGTGCTGTCCAGGGCCTCGGCGATTGTGGTCTTCCAGCCTGCATCCACCGCCCGCGCCGGCACGCGCTTGCAGGACCCCCATACCTGTGGCACCATCTTGCCCACATCGTCCGGATCCGCGTCCGGGTAGTCGTCCGTGTTAATGATGGTATAGGGCCACCTGGACGTAAAGGCCAGGGCCTGATCGGAAATCAGCAGGCTGACCTTTTCGCGGGTCATCTCTTCCAGATTTTCTATCAGGCCGGCGAACACGGCGATCTCGTCCCCAACAGCCCTGGCCCCTTCGTGTATCTGAGATATGGTCACGTCCACATACGCCCAGTCCGCCGCCGCCAACAGCGCGGAAAAACGGTCGTAGCCGCCGACGGGAGAGTCGTTCATGATATCCAGCCGGAGCTGGCCTGCGTTTAGCCTGTATTCTATGGGGTCGATTTCCCCGAGCTGTATCGGCCCCCAACTCATAACGAGAGGATCGTACACCTCATCACCAAAAACGTTTCGATCTCCGAACGGACGGGAGCAAAGCCGCAATGTCAGCGCCGGCGTAGTGAACGACATCGTCACGAGCAGAATCGGCGCCACGAACGGGCTGTCTATTGCAATCGCAGCATTAGCGCTCAAGGTCTTCACAGCATCTCCACCACGCTGATGTCAATTTCAGTGGCCGCTTTGTTGAAGTAATCCTCGGACGGAGGCGGATCGAACCGGGCCAAAAACCACTCGCCGTCCTTGTCTTTAAACAGCAGGGGAACACTGAACCCGCTCAAATCCGAAAACACGGCCTGCATGTCGTCCAGACCGGAAGAATCGAGACGGAGCGTGTAACTTCGCACCCGGCGAACATCCCCCAGTTTGATGCCTCGCTCCTGACCTCCCACGGACCTGGACCAAAGCACGTTGTCCCTGGGTTGATGGACCGGCGAGGGGCGCGCCTGAATCCCGAACGACCTGCCTGCTCCCAACACAATCTCGCCGGCCGTGACGTCCCCCTGCATGGCGTTGAACTTGATTCTCCAGTAGGCCTTGGACAAGGCGGCCGCCAGGGTCTTCACGATGTACCCGCTTCCTTCCTGGAGCCACGCGGGCACCGCGTCTGTCCACGCGCTGCCGTCATCAGAGTACTGCCACGCCATGCTGTGCCCACCGAGGTTATGGTTTTCGATGAACAGGGTGTCCACTGCCTCGATTGCAGACTGACTGATCTGAATTACATAATCGCTCCCTGCCTCAGGGCCTATTTTGTAGTCGTCGCCCCCCATCGGCCCGAGCTGATAGTCGTCGCCTCCCATCGGCCCGATTTCATAATCGTCGCCGTCCGTGGCGTCCGATTTCCAGAGCAGGTTTTTGCTCCAATCGTACAAACGGGCCTCCGGGTAAGACCCGTACGTCGCGCCGCCGGTGATCGTCACCGTTCCCGACTCCAGGATGTTATTCGATACCAGCGTGCACTGTGCGCCCATCAAAGAGCCCCACGGGTTTCCAGGTTTTCGATCTGGCGCTTGATTTTCAGGGCGAGGTCATCTTCGCTGGATCCCCCGCCCGCCTGCCCCGATCCGCTTATGTTGATGTTGTACTCCCGGCTGTTTGTCATAGGGCCGTACTGAGAAAACGTTCGCTCGGGCTGCTCTGCTGTGAGCATTTTACCCAGGGAACCCATCGAGGTTTTTACTCCACCGAGCACCTGGCCCGTACCCGCTGCGCCCTGGCGGATGGCTGCGCCTCTTGCGCCAAACTCAGCCTTGTGTTGGTCCAGAACCTCTTTCGTGGACTCGGCCGCGATAGAGGAGCCAGAAACAAGGCCCGATGCCTTTTCTCTCAAGAAGCTTGTGGCTTTTGCATCAAGCTCCATAGCGCTCTTTACGCCCGACGCGATGGTTCCCAGTGCACCGCCCTTTTCCGATATTTTGCTAAGCCAGCTTTGAATCTTGGCAAATTTTTTATCGAGCCACGCGAAAACCGGCGTCATTATATCTTCGATTCTATTGGCCAGCCACGAGAACCCGATCGCAATTTTATTAAAGTACCAGTCGTAAGCGATCCGCACGGCGTCAAAGGCATCGCTCAGCCAGCCGATTTTGTCCCCGAACCACTCAATGGTCTTTCCCGCAGCCTCGAACGCATTGGCAACTCGGCCGGGCAGCTCGCTGAGCCAATTCCAAATCTTGTCCAGCTTGGTCACGATCCACTTCCCCAGCGCCTCACCCATCGCCTTAAGCTTGCCGGTCTCGGTCATATCATCAAGCCAGTCCACAACCCCTTTCAGTCTATCCTCCATCCAAGCCAGCACTCCGGAGTCCATTACCACCCGCACAAACTCGTTCCAGTAGCTCTTAAGCGACTCAGTCAACCCGGACCATTTTTCCGCAATTTTGGTGGATTGCCCCCCAAATCGCTCGTCCATGCCTCTAACAATAGCCGCGATCACCTCGTCGACTTCGCGACCGCTCGTGGCTAGATTCTGGAGCTCGTCGTCCGTGAGCTTCAGTTGTTCTTTAAGGATCTCGAACACGGGCACGCCCCGTTCGGCGAGCCGGATCAGTTGTTCCATCGACGCCTGGCCCTTTGTTTTCATCTGACCGAGGGCCTGGGAAATGCTCATCATTGTGTCCGCGCCGCCGCCCAGCGCGCTGGCGGTGTCCACCAGGGTGGTCATGTCCGCGATGGTGGGCTTGAGGCCCATTGCGCGCATCTGCGTGAACGCCTGGATGGCCTTGCCGGTGTTGATCGGCATTTTAAGTGCCCACTTATTGAGCTTTTCGAACCACTCAACCCCCTTGCCTTTGGTGATAGTATCGAGGCTGACCCTCATGTCCTGAAAGCCGCTCGCCACACCAATCGCCTGCTTGGCCAGGTACCCGAGGCCCAGGCCCAGCAGTGCTCCCTTGAACGAAAATACGGCCCTGGTCAGGCCTCGAAACGCCCCGAACGCGCTCTTGGAAAACCGGCTCATGGCGTTTACCATGTTGCGCGAGATAGATCGCTCCACCTTCCCGAACTCGCTCACGGCCCGCTTACGGAAGCTTGCGATTTCAGGGGTTCCCCGATCATCCACCGCAATTACAAAATCGTACCGGTCAGCCACGCCTCTGCCTCCTTCGGGCCTTCTCAGCCTCCATAGCCAAATACTCCTGTCGCGCCTCGACTACGCCCAGGATTTTGCAGAAGAGCTCCTCGCGATCCTCTTGGGGCACACCGCACAGGTCGAAGGTCACCTGTAGCGCCTGATAGTCCACACCGCCGTCCGGGCGAAACAGCCCCGGAGCCGCCAGGCTCGCCAGGCCCCAGGCCTCGGCGTTTTCCTCCAAAAGATGAATGTCGTACTCGCATCGGTCGCATGCTTGATCCTGTATCAACCCGTCTTTTAAGGCCTTCGCACACTCGGCACAGGGGTCCTCCTGGCCCGGGTAGATCATTCGGGAGAGTGCGAAGTCGTGGAGTTTTTTCGGAGCTCCTCCATGCGGGCGTCCTGGATTGAGGCAAAGGACGTCAGCGTTTCTTGGATAAAGTCCGCGAACCCGTACACCTCGCGGATCATGGCGACCTTGTTTTTATCCGTGCAGGGCAGCTCATCAAAGTCCAGCTTACTCCTGTCGAGCGGCAGAAGTCGCGCCAGCACATCGGGCGTGAGGCCTCTCCAGTCGAGAATGTACGGGCATATGTGTTTTGCCATCAGCGCCTCGCTCAGCTCTTCCACGGGCCGATGCTTGTCGTCCCAGGTTTTCCGGGTGCTCTTTCGCACAATCGCCTGGAGGTCCAAGCGGCTGAGGTACGCCAGGCGGACCTCGAATCCGTCGCAGAACTCCATCCAGGCCGACGCCTCCTCTGCGCTGTGGCCGGCTTCTTTCAGTATGGCATCGAGCTCATTATGCATGGTTAATCCCCTTATGTTGCTTACGTGTTTGCCACGAAAACCGGTGTGCCCGAGCCCTGAAAGCTGATCTCCTCGGAGACGGCTCCGCCCAGGCCCGCGGTCAGGCTCAGGCCCGGAAAGGACACCCAGGCGTTGTAATGGTCGCCGGTCTGGTCGTCGTCCGGGTCGTAGGAAAAAAGCTGAATCAGGTAGAGCGGCTGGGTGCCGTCGGCCATGTTTTCCAGGATCTCGAACCAGCGGGATCCCACAAAATACCCCTGCGCCGAGCCTGAAAACTCTCCCAGCCCGGCAATGTGGTCCTTCCAGTCCTCCTGAAACGCGCTCACCTCAGCGGTTTCCAGGGCAAAATCCAGGGTCCACTCGAAGAGATACCCCACTTTCTCCAGCATGGTGGATCGGATGTAGCCGTTCGTGCCCGTGACCGTCACCGTGGTGACCGAGTCGTTGAAAACGGCCTTGCCCAGCAGGTGGATTATCTGGTCCACCAGGGCCCCGCCCGTGTCCGCGAAGGTGATCGTGGCGTTGGGGTTGAGGAGCCGTTTCGCTGTATCCGTGATCTGGGCCTCCTCGCTCGACTCGGTGCAGGCCTCGTTTTTGAGATTTGCAATAGTCCAGGCATCGCCGGACGCGTGGCCCGTGGTAGCCGCGAACGTGAGCTTCTGGTCCCCGTTCGTGCCCGACAGGGTCTGCTCCGCCCCTGTAATGGCATACCCGGCGCCCCCGTTGTCGTCCCAGGCTCCTCCGTTCTCCCGCCACCGGAAGGTGTCCGGCACGGCCTCGGCCAGGATCTCCACCTCGAAGTATGACGAGGCCGTTGCCCCGGAGAACGCGCCCCAGGAGAGGTCGTTCAGGCCGGATCCGTCGTGCCCGTTCGGTCGCAGCAGGTACACCGCGGCCTTCTTGCCGTGCGTGGCGCCCATGCCGTCCTCCTGTTATACGGTCAGGGTCAGGGCCCCGGTCCCGATGAACCCGTACTCCACCGTGACCTTGCCGCCGATGCCCGCCGAGATGCTGGCTGAGTTAATGATGATCGATCCGGAGTAGTAATCCCCGGTATCGAGCTGGAACCGGCCGTCCGAGAGCAGCCCGGAGGGAGACGCCGCGACGATATAATCGTGGATCTCCTTCTGGTACGTGTCGCTCGGATCGAACGATCCGCTCATCGAGCCGCTCCACCCGGCCATGCCCACGATATGTGTCTTCCAATCGTCCTCGAACTGGCTGTCCTCGTCCGTGTCCAGCTCCACATCGATGGTGAACTCGTTCAGCTCAGCCACCTTGTTTTCAGTGGCGTCGTCCACCGTGACCTTGCAGTTCTTGCCGTGTAGCGGATAGCTCATTGTCCTGTCCTCCTGGTTTTACGGTGATCCCGTGTCGTGATGTGTCTGAATGGCCACCTCGGCCATGAGCACTCCGATTCGCTCTTCCACTCCCCCGAAAAAGTACCGGAACGCGCTCAACTGGGTAAACCCTTCGTAATGCCAGTTCGCCCCGTGCAGCAGGGCCTCGATATCCGCAGCCAGCATTTCCAGGTTATCGAAATCGTCCGGCTGCGCCCGCACGAAACCGTGCAGCCACACATGCAAAGAGCTTTCGGTCCGCTCGAAGGCATACGGCGCCAGGGACCGCTCATCGCAATAGATTGACACGTTCGGCAGGTTCAGGTTCTCCTCCAGGCTCGGCGGCCCGTCATATGCATCCGCCATGTCGCTCAGATATCCATTCGCCGTGGAGATGCCTGCGAGGGCCGCCTTAAGTTCGTCCAATATCAGCCGGGCCTTGCTGGGAGCGTAATAGAGCACCGCCTCGGCCTCGCTGATTCGGGCCTCCACCCCGGTCGCAGCCGGCTCCACGCGCACCCGGACATCCGAAAGCTCGGTTGCGGTCTTCCGAAAGGCGGCCGCGGCCGTTCCGCTTCCTTCGGCCGACCAGGTGAGCTCCTGTACCTCCCAGCCCGCAGCGGCAAAGTCCCCGGTCTCCTGCTCGCTTCCGATCTGGGTGGCGCCGTCATAGATCCGCACCTTGGCCTTCTCGTTAAGCGCCGCGCTTGCGTACATGCGGAGGCGCACCTTGATCTTGTAGCAGTACCCGCTGAAGCTCGGGTCCTCGAATCCCCAGGTGTCGTACTCGCCGGCTGTTGCGTGCTTGACCAGCGTAATATCGTCCGGCGTGTCCACGCTATTCGCGATCCTGGCCGCATGTGTTGCCCCGGCCCCTTCGGTGGACCACTGGGCGAGCACATCCGCGTTCGGTCTGATCGTAATTGTGGCCATATCAGCTCATGGCCTCCCTGATCCGGTCCCTGATCAGCCGGCGAATGTCGGCCAGGTTATCCTCCACTCCCGGGCGGAGAAACGGCCGGGCTTGCACATTCACATCCCGCGTGTGGGCCCGCACATTTACCGAAGTGGCGGCGATTGACCGGCCGAACGCCTGGCGGATCGTCCGCGTGTGCGCCTTGACGCTCACCGTGCCGGAAAACCCCAGCTCCCAATACCGACCGTAGACCACATTCGTACCGATCCGGCCGATCACTGTGTTTCCCAGGATTCGGACCTCGTGCGTGATGGAGTTCCGGAGCCTCCCTGTACGGCGGTTCAGGGCTTTGCCCGACAGATAGGACCCGCGCACCGACCTTTCGGCCAGGGCCATCCCCTGTCGCATGGCTCTGTACACGGCCGGCACGATCACGTCGGGTTTCCGCTGAAGCAAACGCCGGCTTTTTGCAGATAATTTCAGATTTATGGCCATGCCCGCCTCAAATCGCGAATCGTTTCCGGTATCGCTCCACCATGCGCTTTACCTGGGGCAGCAGATCTCCGGACACATACGAAATAGAGCTGCCGTCTCCCATGCTGCGGCTCTCTACCCCGAGCAGCCCCAGCCCCTTGGGGCTCTGCCGATACATCCAGGATGCCTGCTCAATCGCTGCCTGAGCCAGTTCGTCAGGGATAGAGGCAAAACCGGCGCTGTATTCCAGCTCGATGTTTGCCCGGCCTTTGGTGAACTCGTATCCACGCAGACGCAGGATGCCCCGCTTTTTGTCCGCGAACCACCCGGAGAGATATACGCCCGTACTCTCGTCGATGGACAGCTCGCTGATACGCACCGTGGTGACGGAGACAATAGGGTACTGGGGCAGGGCGAGCTCCTGGAGGCCGTTGCCGTCCAGGACCGCGTTGTCCGAATCGTAATCATCCGAGTCAGAGTCGTATGAGTAATCCCGGGCCTTTATTTTTCGGTCCGTATATTCCTCGATCTGGGCCGTCGCGCGGTCGATCAGCTCCTCCAGCAGGGTATCGTAGGTGTCCACGGTGAGATTCAGATACCGCTTGAGGGCTTCCAGGCTCGTAAGTGCATAGGTCCCGACTGCCATTTATTTTCTTGCGCCTCCCTTTACAGCCTTGTCAGCCGGAGGGCTGTCCGCGGTTTTTTTCTTTTCGGTTGCCTGTTCGGCCAGGCCTTCTTCGATCCACACCTGGGCGTTATCGTCCGATGCCTCGAATGTGTCGCCCGGATCGTGGTTGTTGAATCTTGTAAGCGCGATCAGTTTCTTCATGTTTCGTGCTCCTTTCGTGGGGGTTTGGCTGCGGGGCCGCCCAGGCCCCCGCAGCCTATCGACATTGCCCTCCGAGGCTTCGTCGTTCGGTTATTCGTACCGGACCGTTGCTCCGTTCAGGTACGTCGCGCTCCCGGCCGAAACCGACCCGGTCTCGTCAACCAGCAGGAGCATTGGGTCCCCTTTGCTCGTCGCGAAGATCCCCTGCGAGTTGTCCACCTGCTTGGTTGCTGCTCCCACCGTGAGCGATCCGACCTTCTCCATGATGAAAATCCGGGCCCCTGCCGCCCATGTAGTGCTGGACCTGGCCGGTGAGGTGGCGAAGTCGCTCACCGAGCTGGTCAGGGTGGCGATTGCGCCTGCCACGCTTGTCACCTCGGCCCACCCGCAATTGCCCGCGCCGTCGTCCACCACCACCAGGTCCCCGGCTGACAGAGCCGAGGCGGCAGCGGCACTGTCAGCGTGCAGGGCCGTGGTGGCCCCGGAAAAATCGTAACCGCTGGTGACGTAGCCGGTGGCGCCGTAGCAGTCCACCGAGACCCCGGCTGTCTGCGCTGTGGCGTCGATGTAGTAGGCCACGATCTGGGCGTTGGGGTCGTACGGGAACGACACCGCAACCGGCGATACGCCCGAAGCCAGGGAGCTGAGCTTGAGGTTGGTGTCCTGGGCCGTCCATATCCTGTCTCCCTGGGACCCCGCCATAGCCGGTGTACCGATCAGGCAGAGCAGGGCGAAAGCCATAACCGCGATCAGTGAAAATCTCTTCATGATGTCCTCCTGGATTGTATTTCCCGGCCCGCTTTCGGGCCGTCAGTGCGTTTTTGCCTAGGGTTCCATGCCGGAGGCCGCGTCAATCCGAATCAGGCCCGCCACGGCCCGATTTCGGCCTCCCGCGCTATGCCGTAGGCACTCCTTCGAGCAGGCTGAACCGGCTCTCGTCGTCCACCTGGAAACCCCGCCTGAACTCGGCCAAAAACGCCGTCTGGTTCTGGGTGAATCCCGTGCCCCAGGGGTTTGCCCGGACCGATACCTGGTTTCTCAGGCCCACGTAGGCGTGGTTGGCAAAATCCCCGCTGAAAATCCGGGTTTTGTCGGTGTTGGTGCCCAGGTTGGTCAGGATGTTATTGTCCCGGTGCCACGGCTCGCCCCAAAGGCTCGGGGAACCCTTGGTCGGGTCATTGGGCCGGCGGTAAACGTACTGTCCGTCATTGTCCTTCACCTTCAGGAGTTGCCTCTCAGCCTTGGTGTGCCCGATGATGTCCACCTGAGTGGTGCCGCCGTCCGAGTTGTCCAGGACCGAGTAGATCAGGTCCAGGATGTCATCGAAATCCAGGACCGCACCCGTTGCGAGCTTGTTGGTGGTTACCCGGTTGGCCAGGCCCGTCACCGGATCCGTGGTAGTGCCCGCCCCTCGCAGGATCGCGATGTCCAGGTACTTTGCCAGGGTCTTGCCGAAGATGTTATAAAGCACCCCGTCAACCGAGGGGTCCGAGTCGTCCAGGAGCTGATTGGACACGTAGACCAGCACCGCGAGCACGTGGTTCGTGATGTTCATCTGGCTGAATGTCGGAGTGGACTCCTGCTTCACGCCCGCGGCCTGGGTTGCCGGGCTCGAGCTCTGGGCCTCGGGGATCCAATAGGCGGTCAGGCCCGAGGTCAGCGTGGGAAACGTGATCGAGTTGGTGCGCATGGGCACCTGGGTGCAGAGCGGAGCCACCACGGACCAGTTCGTGGTCAGATCGATCAGGGTCCGCATCTCCTCGGTTGGCACCAAATACCCGCCTGCCGCGCCCGAGGCCTCGTACAGGCTCTTGGCCTGCTCGGGCGCCAGGCTCGCCAGGTACGCCTGGTCGATGTTGGTGACCGCCTTGACGAAGTCCTTTTGCCCGTCCTTGGCCCAGATCGGGCTCTCGCCCCGGGAGACCCGGGCCATATCGCCCAGCCACTGGCTGAATGTCATGCCCTTGGGCTTTTCCGGCTGTGCCCAGTCGCCCAACAGCACCTGCTGTTTCCTGAGCGGCTCCAGCAGGGCTTTTAATTTATCGTCCACCACCGAGCCGATGGTCTCCTCGTTGAACCGCTTGTCCAGGGCCTCCTCTACGAGGCCGATGATTTCCTTCAGTTCCATGTGCTTCCCTCCGTCAGTCCACCTTGCCCAGGTGGTATTTGAGTCTGTCCGAGACGATCCCGGCGATTCTCCGCTCGAGTCCGTCGGTCAATGCCTGTGTTAATTCGCCGGCCTGGCTTTCGTCCAGGGTGAGGGTTTCGGGTTTCGGGGTGGTTGCCGTGCGCGGCTCCGCGCGGTTCGGGTTGTCGTCTTCAAGGTTTTCGTCCGTGTTGTCCATGCGCTCGACCAGGCCGGAGACAGCCTCGGTCAAGGCGTTGATGCCCTCCAGAATATCGTCCAGCCGCTTCAAATGCTCGGAGTAGGGCTCGTTCTCGCCCCCTGTAGCCGGGCCCTCAAACCCGCCCAGCGTGTTCGGTGCCTCGAACAAGCTGCCCAGATCGTCAATGGCGCCCATAATCTGCTCCATTTCCTCACTTGACGGCTCCAGGCTGTCCAGGTCCAGAAAGATCCCCGCCAGGATGTTGCCTTCGTCCGCCAGGACTTGCAGCCTCTCCCTGTTCTGCTCCACGTAATCGTCGAGGGCGTCTTTTACGTGGGCCGGCACGGCATTGGCGTTGAGGGCCTTGGCCACCTCCACGGCATTGGCATTGAGCGCGTTTGCCTCCTCCTCGCTGATCACGCCCTTCTGTTTCGCCGCCACCAGGGCGTTGGGGTTGGCCGGCACGGTCACAGCCGAGATCTCCCAAAGCTCCTGCTCCAGGAAGTCGTAGCCGCGGCCCTTGCCCTGGGCTTTTTCGTCCCGGTCCACCACCTCGAATCGTTTGGGCATGAACCCTACCGAGAAGGACCTCAAAAAGCCGCCCTTGTAGAGCCTGTAAATCGTATCTGCAAAGTCGTATTGCTCTTTTGTGGCGAACTTGGGCCGGAACATCAGCTTGCCGTCCTCCACGTATACCTCGGTGGCCTGCGCGACCGGAGGATCGCCGTACCTGTGCGACCACGGAATCACGGGGTTTTTTAGGAAATTGTCCAGATCCCACCCGTCAGACATGATGCGGTCGTTGTCGCGGTCCAGGTCCTCTGTGGAGGCAACGGCCAGAAACGACCTGGTCTCGTCGTCAAACTCCTTGATCTCGCATGCTATTACCTTGCGCTTCCTGTCCATGCCGTCTCCTCCTATCAGTCGCGCCGAACCACGGGCACCAGCGCGCACCGGCAGTTGATGTCCTCTTCGGGCAGGCCAATGCTCCCCGGCGCCGGGCCCCGGCCGGCGCCCACCTCGAAGTCCGCGTCCAGCGGTATGGGCCCGGGGTCCCCGCCCTCGCGGTACCGGGCCGCCGCCACCTGGTGGCTCTCCCGCGCATCCGGCCCGGCCACCCATATTTTTGCAGAAACCACGTGGCTCTGCTTGTAGCCCTCCAGGGTGCCGGCGTTGGCGGTTGTGTTCATCTCGGTCTGGGCGATCCGGAGGCTCCGAACCTCGTCGGAGTGGGTGTACACGCCCCGGATCCGTGCGGCTATGGTGTCCATCGCCTCGCCCGCCTCGAACCCGGCTGTAAGCTCCGACCGGATCGCGTCAAACGTGACCCGGTTCACGTCCTTGATCAGGTTGGCCCGCTGCTGTATCTCCGCCAGAACCCTGGGGTTGGTGAGATCGAAATCCAGGGTCAGCCCCAGCACGCGGATTGCCTCTTCTCCGGCCGTGAGCAGCATGCCCTCCCAGTAGGGCATTGAGCCGGCGGGCAGCAGGTGGTTGGCCTCTTCGATGTCGAACCCGATCTGCTCCACCAGGTCCTTGTGCTCGACCAGCCAGGTCTTTACCTTTTTGGCACTCATGCCGGCCGTGGCGCCGTTGATCCGGTCATAGTGCCGCGCGAGATTTTCCAGCACCTGGTCCCGCTGCTTCCGGAAAAACTTCCGCAGCCAGGACCGGTACGCGCGCGACCTGGTGGCGATCATGCGCTCATGGTGAAGGCGGATCTGTTCGCGCTGCGTGTCGTCGCCCTTGTCTGCCGCCTTTGTCCCGGCCGGGGCCGCACCGCGGTCCTCTATTCGGGGCTCGTCCCCCACTTGAATTTCCGAGATCAGCGCCCAGGGCCTGTCTCCCCAGGGCACAGGCTCCATGCCCTCACGCGCACGCTCCTCGTTGACCGTGCTGAACTTGGTCTTGAGGTTGCTCTCCCTCTCCTTCAGATCGAACTCCCGGTCTCTCGGAATGGGGTTTGCGTGCTCGATGTGGAGCCGCTGATCGTAGTGGGGCAGCAGGGCCAGGCTCACGGTCTCGTCGAACAGGTCCAGGCGGGGCACGATGCACTCCGAGTTGAACGTGATGTCAATGCCGATGCTGTTGGCCCGGTTCACGTCCTTGACCGATCCGAGCTTGCCCTCCGGCACGCCGTATGCCTCCAGGATGTCCTCCTTGGACCAGCCTGCAAGTGCCGCAAACTCCATGTCCTTGTTGGTCGATCCCACCACCTCGGCCTTGAGGCCCTTGTCCAGCACCGCCGGCTCCCATGACCTGTCAACGCCCTGATGCCTCGCCTTCCACGCGAGGAGCAGCCTCCTGGCATCCTCCTCCTGGATCTCCTGGTCGGTCTGGAGCACCACGTCGGGCCGGGCCGAATTTTGAAAGAAATTGCGCTGATACGTCCTGTGCGCCAGGTCCGTATCGTAGGCGAAGGCCATTGCCTGAATGGGACTCGCGCCCTCCAGCATGTACTCGGGGTGCGGGTACCGGAAATACACGATATCGTCCGCCGGATAGACCACCGACCGGCCACCCTCGGTCAAAAACTCGAACCCCACGAGTTCCGTTTTTGCATCATTGAACCGCAGCCGGGTAAAATTGCCCGCGGGCAGGGGCCAAAGCTGTGCCGGCCGCCGCAGGCCGTTCATGACCTTCAGCCAGAACGCGACCCCGCACAGATCCAGGTGCATGACGGTCATGGCCTTCAGCAGCCTGCCGCTCATGTACGGGTTGGGCTTGCGCATCAGGTCGATGAACGGGTGCCGCGACACCTCCTCATCCTCGTC
>RRYU01004429.1_pt1 | contig 13914 bp, 13 predicted proteins | sample 2162651 | NCBI WGS metagenome assembly RRYU01 (sample SAMN10267283, study PRJNA491782) | microbial mat metagenome | isolation source: biomat in the production well | place: Japan: Minami-Kanto gas field, natural gas well KTG3 | collected 2017-06 | reverse complement strand
CGGGTGGGGTCGAATGGACGAACCGGCAGGGTGCCGGTGAGGATGGTGGTGTTCTGCATGGTGTGTTCCTGTATAGCTATGGAGCAGCGGAGCCACACCACGCCCACCAGGGGCGGAGGATGGACTCCGATGCCCCTGGGATGGGGAGAAAAAAAGGTGTTACGCGCCGGACACAGCAACCTGAAAGCCGCTGTCGCCCGTGTCGAAGAGATTCACGCTATCAGGTGTCACAAACAGCCGCACCAGGCCGAGTGTCTGCGCCTGGGGGCGGAAGGCCGACCAGAACTGGTCAAACCCCGCCGCGTTCAGCGTGACCCCAACCTGCCCGGCTCCGTCGCTGCCATGCACCGTCGTTGCGTGGTCGCCCACCGCGACGGTCATGGTGGAGTCCGTAATCGAAAACCGCACCGCTTGCCCCGCATCAGCCAGCACGCGGGCGAACCCGCCTGCGGCCAGCAGGGTCTTCGATGGAATCTCAATGAAGGCCATGCCGTCGGTGTCTGACTCCTCAGACTCCTCGGCGGATTCCTCCGGGCCGATGAAACGGGTGTCAGCCGAGTCGAGGGCATCTCGCAGATGCGTCAACTGCCCCATGCCCAGCTGGCACAGCACGAGCAGCACCCGCAGCGCGAGATGTTTGCACATCCCGGTGTGGTGCTGGTGTCTGCGCCACACGTCGTCACAGGTACACGTCTCCGTGACCTGATACGACGATGAGCCAGACGAGGGCAGAACGAGAATCGTGTCGCCGTCAATCGTCCAACGGCGGGGGTTTTCCGTGAGCAGCGCCAGCGCCTTATCGATACTCCGCCGCACCTCGCGGGTGCGGAAGAACCGATAGGCTAGATCCTGGGCCAGCGCGATTACATCGTCGGAAAAGGTCGTCCCCGTGCTGCGCAGATCCAGGCCGACGCTGCGCACGAAGCACAGCATGTCAACCTCCATCCGTGCGCGGTGGGCGGACTCAAAGCTGTCTGCCTCCGAGACGCCATCGAGGGCGATCTCGTAGGCATCATGCTGCGCCGCCGAGCGGATCGACCGCCGGGGCACGTACAGCCCTGATGGAATCGGACGAGTCGTCTCCCCCCATGCCAGATCGTCATCAACGTCCTGCTGGGCGTCGAGGTCGATGGCGAGGGTTTCCAATTTTTGCAGCAGGACAGCCACGTCCCCTTTTGGGAGCTTGACTACTTTGAGGGAGTCGTCGTTCTGCAGCGATTCGAGGGTGATATCAGCATATGGCTCACAGATGTCCGTAACGATCTCGCTGGCATGCGGATCAATCTCGACAATCTGCGATGCCGCAGCAATCAAGCGGGTGCGTTTGTCTTTGGGAATGGTGATCGGCGCAGTGGGGTTTTTTGCCCCCTTCGCGCCGGATGTTGGTTCAACAGGGTCGAACATCTCCAGGAACTCAGACAGAGAGTCTTTTGCCCCCTTCGCGCCGGATGGTGATGCAACAGCGGCGACCGTCATGGTCACGCTCCTTTCAAAAAGGGCCGACCATGCTGCCGCCCCGCCGGGCGATCAGGTGATCGGCCCAGATGCGGGTGTGTTCGTCTGTGTTACGCGAACGGTTCCCCCTCGGTGAAGAGGAACGCTGCGTGCAGGAGTGCCTGGGTGTGTGAATCCGTCACGTCCGTCCCCCAGACCTCTGCAAAGTTCGTTCCAAAACTGTCTATCTCGCGGAGCGACTCACCGTCGTCCGCATCCAGATCGAACAGCCACCAGTGTGATTCACTGATGGTGTCTGCCATCAGACTCACCGAGAGCGAATCCCCGTCCCGGCGTATGCGCCAGCCAGCCTGCTGACGTGCGATGACCGCTCGGTAGCGGTCATCGCCATATCTATCCAGCACCAGCATGGCAGAGGCGAATCGGGTCAGGGACGTGATGTGGTCAGCGAGCGCCGCGTACAGCGTCTGCCGGTGGGCCGGGTCGACCTGCAGCGGATCATCTGGGATGGGGATGGGGATGGTCATGAGACCACCAACTCGTCGGCCTTCAACACATCAATCAGCCGACTGGCCTGCTTCTTAGTCAACCCAAGCGTGCGCACGCCGTCCGTTCCGTTGATGTCGGTCAGATCCAGCCCAACCTGCTGCCCTACCCGATCCCGTTCCGGGCCATCGGGGCGTGGGGCAAGCAACATAGCAATCATGCCAAGTTGCCGATCCGTTGCCAGATCGCCAGGCTGTTGCCGGGGTGCGGCGGCTGCCGGGGCACGGCTCGCGCCGTTCTGGCTGCCGGTCATGCCTGCCCGCGCTTCGGCCTCCTGGAGGAGTGCGCGTGCGCGAGCCAGCTTGTCGCCGTTGCTGCCGTTGCCGTTGCTGCCGTTGCTACCGTTACCGTTGCCGTTGCTGCCATTCTTGCCAGTGCCAGCCCGCACGGGCGGCTCTGGCTCTGGCGAAATCTGCAAGATCGGTTCATGCGAAGATTCGAGCAACCCAGCGCGGCGGTACATCTCGTACACCACGCGATGCTCTTCTCCGTCCGCGAAGCGAAAACTGTTCCGCGACCCACTCCCCTTGCCCCACATCTTGGGCAGGGTATACAAAAATCGGCCGAGTCCGAACTCGGCACATGCCCGCTTCTTGGCCTGCGCCTCAGCGGTCGTGCCGCAGTTTTCGTCGTTCGGGTCGCCCTCTCCGGTCGCGGTCTTGGTCACTCCCAGGATGGTCAAGCGCGCAATGATGCGCGTCGGCCCCCAGGGCACAAGCTCAATCGTCCAGTTCTCCGGCCCCACGGCCTCATCAAGGCGCTGGAGATAACAGCGCCAGTCGGCATAGGGCACTGCCAACGCCGATGTGCCGTCCTGGTTGACGGCGGTGGGGCGCACCTGGATCTCCTCGCGGGCAAACGGGTCGGTTAATTCGGCTAGGATGTCATCAAGGGTGGTCATTAGGTGGATTCCTCCAGCAGAACGCAGCCACCCCCACCGGCGGCTGCAACAGGTGTTGCGCCTCCAGGTGGGTGGAGGAAAGAGGTGAGCCTACCCGGCGATATGCCCCTGCACCGGGTGCGTGGCCGGGATGGCGGGAATCACAACAGATCTGTGGACTGTCCACAGATCGGAAGATAAAGCAGTGGCAGGAAAAAAACCAGCACAGCAGGGGTCTTGCAGACGCACGTCGCCCATCTCCGCGAGGCTCGCGGTAGGCGGGTTTGATGATGGTCGTGCGATGATGCGCCACTGGCCGAAAGGCCAGGCGGGATGCTGCAAGATGTCGCTCTGATCACGCACACTCGTGCAGCGGGGCATGAGGGGCGTTCAGAGGGTGTGTGCTGGTTAGAAAGGTGCAAAACAGCCCTGGGGGACAGGTGCAAATGCCGGAGCACGGGAACCGGCCACTGGCAACGCGGTGCTGGGTAGCCCGAAGGAGATGGGCCAGTCAGCAGCACGCCGCCACCGGGCGGCTGCCGTACGGAGGCAGCCACACCACTCTGTCCAGGTGCTATCTCGTAGTATAGCAGAGGATGGGGCGAGAAGGGGATAGGCGGTCAGTCCTGTTCTGCGGGTGGTACGGAGGCGCAGCGTCGTGCGCCTCCAGGGTGTTCCTTATCAGGCCCAAACCCAACGTTCGCGCCACCAGGGGCAACTCCGTTAAAACCTCGTTAAACCCCGGAAGAAGAGAGACTTTTTTGCTCTATCATTCCAGACATCACGCTGAATGGTCAGCGCGTCAGAATGCGATAGAGAAAGCAGTGGAGCTAGGGGTTGCTGTATAACACGTATGAGAGAGGACATGCACGCTGCCAAGACAAGCAACGTATCAGTCGGACGGCGTGCTTTAGGAGCGTGCAGCTCAAAGGCTTTCTATCAAACGATCGTGAAGACCCCGCAAGCTTATTCCGCACTACTGCGCTTTGCTGCGACCTATTGTGTAAGCTTGCGGCATATCTATAATCATTTGGTATCTGATGGGGCGGGCAAACTTTGCCATGACATCCTTTACATATACGTAGACTCTTCTGGCAAAAACCGAAAAAAACTGGTTTTCCCGCTTCCTGATGGGCCATCTCATCTTCGTGGCTGATAGCAGACAGTACTCGTTCTGTCTGTTTATGGCTTTGTAGTCAGTATCATGCTTCTCTGATGTATACCTGGTTTCTGCCAGTACGATCCAGGTATATGTAAAGGAAGGTGTTGGCGACGTTTGTGATCGGTATCTCTGTTATCTTAACCGAGTTGCACGTCATGGGGCACATGTTGGGTTTGGGCCCAATTGGGAGCGAGTACCACAGCGGTACATTGGACTGTCTGACAGTGCAGGTGGTCGTACCACTGTGGTACGTTTTTGTGCGAAAGGATGATGATGAGCGACTTGCCGGAGCGCCGACTGGCGAACTACCAGGATGTTGAATGTGATGGAGACCAGTTGGTCGCGATTATTCTGGAGAACGATGGTGTGGCTGTTCCCGCACGGTCGGTCAGTCTGGCGCTGGGCCTTGACCCGGAAAACCAGAGTCGCCGTCTGCGGGAGCATGACGTGCTCTCGCAAGGTCTGCGGGTGGTGCTGATTCCCCAGGAGGGCAAACTGCGCCCAATGCTGGCGATCTTGCACAAGTACATCCCCTTCTGGCTGGCGACGATTACCCCCGGACACGTCAGCGACGCGGTGCATCCCAAGCTGGTGCGCTATCAGATCGAACTGGTTGATCTGCTGGCTGCGCTCTACGGGAACGAACTGCGGCGCACCCAGTCCACAACCGGCGACCCGGTAACCGACGCACTTCAGCAGCGCCTCGATGATGCTTTGACGGAAGTAAGACTGGCGCGGGAGGCGCTCCTCGCTACCCAGCAGCGCACGAGCGACCAGATCGAAGACCACGAAGCGCGTATCGGGTCGCTCGAAGGACTGATGGATGATTTCCAGCAGCAACTCAGCACCCATACCACCATCACGGCAGCACAGCAGGATGGTATCAAGCGGGCGCTCCAGCGGCTTGCCGCCCGCTATGAAAAACGTCACGGGAAGAACATCTGTCAACAACTGCCAGCTAGAAGCAGGCAGCTTGCGCCTCACATCCGCACGAGTCGGATGTGGACACGATAGGCCGGTTGACAGACGGCCCACCCAGGCAAGCTGTACCCACCTGGGCACGGTACTTCGCCGCACTATTTCTGGCAGCATTCAGATCGGCATGCAGGTGAAACCCACACGCACGACAGATGAACACGCCACGAGAACGCCGGTTGGTACGAGCCGTATGCCCGCAGCAGCGACACATCTGCGAGGTATGTCGGGGGTCAACCCCAACCACCGTGCATCCGCGTTCTTCGGCCTTGTACATGATAAAGGATTTCAATTGGGCAAACGACCAGCCGTGAATCCGGCGTTTGGTAGCCGTCTTTCGTTTGGCTTTCACCCGCTTTCTGATGTCTTTCAGGTTTTCCAGAACAATCGTACTGCCTGGTTCGCTTGCGTGAACAATCTGCTTGGAGAGAACATGATCGCAATCACGCCGGAACCTGGCACGCGTGTGTCTCAGTTTTTTCAACCGGCGTTTGGCACTCTTTGTCCGTTTCTTGTGCAACGACCGGATGTGCTTGAAATAGTGTCCTTCGGTTGCTTTCCAGGCTTTTTTACCCAGGACGTGATTCGTACTCGTACCAGCTGGTTGTGCCAACCCCAGGTCAACCCCAACAACCTGATCGGTCGGTTCGACCTCCGGCGCAGGAACGGTTACGACGACGTGCAACCACCACTGCCCATCACGCTCAATCAGATCAGCCGTATCAACCGGATTGCCGACATATTTTTCGGCATACTCCGGTACATCAAAGCGAATCGTCTGCCGCCCACCAATCAGCGACAAACGCACCGTCTGACTCTCCCAATCCATACGATAGGTGTGATGATTATAGCGTGGTGGGCATGCGTTCGACTGGGGCATGCTGACCGTTCGCCCTGCTCGGTGCAACGCCAGGGCACGTGTGACGGCTTCGGTTGCTTTGACCCGTGCCTGGATATGCAGATCGCTGACCAGGTCAGGATAGGCAGCACGAAGCGGATACTAGGTCGCATGGTGGAGTGTGACTCCATGGGACACGCGTTCATGCCAGCCATGCGCACACACAGCGTTACACACCGCTGTAAACTGGCGGCTGGTTGCTGCACGTGCGGGTGCGTGTGCCGGTGTTGGTGTGAGGTGGATACGAATAGTTCGTTTCATATGACCATGATACCATATAGAATGCTGTCATGTCAAGAACAAATGTGTTGCCCGGCGCTTCCCCAGTCGCCTAAAGGCAGACTGTCCCCGCGCCGTGGATACACAGCAGGCAAACAACAGAAGGAGTCTTTTTATGGGCGCTTGTTTGGGCAATTGTGCGCTGATCTCGGCACGCCCAAATATGGCCTGCTGCCAGCGGGAAAGTATGATACTGCCCTGGAGTGGCTGCGGCGCAAGGCTGCCGAGCTGCTTCCCGATGATCCCGATGCGCTCCCTCCATTGCAGGAGGCCATGGTGTGACCGGGAACGATCTCAATCACCAGATTGGCGCGGCGCTGCGGCAGGCGCGGCTGTCGCGCGGCGTGACCCAGGACGATCTGGCGCAGCTGCTTGCCGTTGATCGCGTGACGATCTCACGCTATGAGCATGGTACACGCCCGCTGCCGCTGGCCTCCTTGCTTCAGATTGCCACATACCTGGAGCAGCCTGCCAGCGCGTTGCTGCCCACCGAACACCGAGCACCAATGATCCTGCCCACTCCCCCGGAGCAGGTAGCCGTGCAGTCAGTGGTGCAGGTTCTCACCGACCATCCCGAGCTGGTGCCGACGGTGCTCGATCTGCTGGAGACGATGTTGGAGGCAAAAGAGTAGGAACTGACCCGCCGACAGGATAAGGAGGCCGTTCCAGATGGCGTAGTTGCCATATACCACAACCGAGGTGTTTCACACCATCTATCGAAAGAAGGGGCACCCATTCATTGCCCTGCGCGAAGAACTCGGCAGCCTGCTGAGTGAGGCCCGCTTTGCGCCATTGGTCATGACAGCGGGGCGGCGTTCTGAGGCTCCGGTTACGCTAGCGCTGACGACCATCCTCCAGCTTGCCCATGGGGTAAGTGACGCGCAGGCTGCCAAAGCGGTGATTGACAGTATCGATTGGAAGTACCTGTGACTGTACGCATACTGTGGCACTCACTGTACTGTTTACCTACATCGTGAGTCGGTGTACCATGATCGTGAACGTTTATTCCATAGCATAAGTGCGTCGTGAAACGCACATTCACGATGTCGGGAAACACATTCACGATGTCGGGAAACCATACACTCACTGCCACAGTATGCGTACAATATCAGAAGGTTTTGTTGTACCAGAGCAGGGCACGACACTATAGACGGTACAGCATCCTAAAGACGTCTAGACTCCGATTGATTGTGTGCGTCTGTGACGAGAACACGCTCGACGGTTCCTCGGTCTCACCTATCTGGCTACCTCCTGGAAGGTCGTACACGCGGCAGTGAGCTTCTGCTTGCCTTGAACGCATATTCTGGCAGTAGGGGGCTAGACTGCATCACAACGCAATGAATGAGCGGTTGCGGGGTTGGAGATCAACCTGGTATGGTACAACCGTCGAAATGTGAAAGCATATTCTGGCACGCACTGCCAGAATATGCTTAAAGTCACAAGTACCTGCTTGACCTCGATATGGGCTGCGAGGAGGAATGGAACGGTGAACTGGACTAATCGTAACCGTGTAGCACACCCCAACCGCGTGCAGCCTATGACACCCACCATGGTCGTCATGGGCTGCACCCCAGTATACGGTTTCGTTTATCGGGTTTTACGTTCCATTCCTCCTCGCAGCCCGGGTTGGGAAGGAAGGAGAGGCATGTGACTTAACCCATATTATGTCCGTTTTGGACAGAATATGGGTTATTTTTCCAAGGTTTGTATGAGTTAAGTCACATGCTACTTTGCGTCTGGTTGCAGCAATGTTCATACTGGCCCGAGTCGGTTGGCAGACAGTATGCCATAGGTGAACGGCTCTGCCAACTCGTTGAATACGAAACTATTTCTATCCTTTAACAACAGTATCTCGATGAGAAGTGCCCTATTCAGAAAGGAAAACGGAACGCGAAGACGAGAAGAAACATTTGTTTGGATGATACGTTCTTCTATATAGGATGTATGGCATCAGGACGGGGTAAAAATCGCTACGTTGCGGGATATGACAAAATGTTCCCTGGTATCCTAGATGTGCTTGATGTTTTGAGGTGTAGTAACAAGAACTTTATTGTGTGAATGAGCACAAAGAGCAGAAACAAGTCCACTCTCTGCGCCCATGTCGTAGCGTTCGTACAGATGAACGCCGAGCGTAACCAACTTACACATTCTATCTATGCGGCTATGTATTAGCGTACCAGGAAAGGCAGATATATCTTTAGTCGCTCCGTTACTAACAAGTTTACCTCGATAGTTTGCGTGCCTGCCTGTCCGCCTGCCCCCATCACTGTTACTGTACCTGTATACGTACCTGCTTGAAGATCAGTGGCATCAAACGACACGGTTAGAAAGTCATCCGTTCCACTTGTTGCCCCAAGCTTGATCCAGGCCTGATCTGCACTGGCAGTCCAATCCAGGTCGCCGTCTCCATCATTCCGAATGACAAGGGACTCTGTCTCCGTCATGGTACGCCCTTCCTGGACAACAAAATCCAAACGTGTTGGAACCACTGCTAGACCAGGCGGTAATGCCGGACGCTCATGAGCAACCTGGATCGTCGTGGTGATTACTGCGGTCTGGCCATCGCTATCCGTTGCAATTAGGCTGATAGTATGTTCGCCCTCGTGGAGTAAAGAAACGTCAATATTCAATGATTCACCTGTACCCAGATTTCCATCCAGGTTCGATGTCCAGGTCAGCTTTTCTCCAGGTATTGGGCCATCGTCTTTGTCATAGGCGCTGCCTTCTAGCAAAAGCGGCTGAGCCTCCACTAACAGTGAGCCTGGAGCTGGACTCTCGATGACCGGCTGGGGAGGTTCCCGCGTCACCGTGAAGGGTTCGGATACCGCCTCAGATGTAAGCACGCCATCACTCGCATAGATACGCACCCGCACACGTGTACTACCCGGCAGTTGATTGAGGGGCAGCGAGTAGTGCTGCTTTGTCCACTCTGCCGTAAGTGTATTCCATGTTGTGCCATCATCCGCGCTATACTGCACTACATAGGAAAGATCATCACCATCAGGGTCGTCTGCCGTCCATGTAATATCACCGGTCGAGACACTTCCATTTGGTACATTGATGCTAGTAACGGTTGGTGTACTGGATGAGACGATACGCTGATCCAGTTCATGCTCACCATGAAGCAGAACAATGCGCTGTGCCTGCGCATTCCAGGGTAAGAGCAAGCTAAACCCCTGAAGGTTCCCTTCTGACATTGCCTCTGGTACAAAGGGGTAATTGGACAGAACCGTACCACTAGCATCCTCATAGATGATGCTATATGCACCTTCCACTGGTGCATCGGCCTGCACGGGTGCTGGTACCTGATATATTGAAGAGATGATGCCGCTCTCTTCGGTTGGGGATACAACTCCCGTGATAACAATAGCAGGCTGCTCAGCACTGAGAATTGTTGCAGGAGCATCTGCGAACACTGGTGCGTACCCATAGCGGCTCGCCAGATAGTTGCGCATCCCTTTAAACGTGTAGTCGGATATCCAGCGCGTTTGACAGTAGCTCATTAGATCGCCGGAGGTGGGTTTATAGATTTGATATGGATATGTATTCAGATCGAAGCCATAGAACGCACCATTTCCAGACATATCTGAACTGATGAGTCCGTTTGCATAGGGATAGCTATTGTCTGGCCCGACCTCGTCACCAGTACACCGGACATGATAGCGTCCGAGCGTATGACCAAGCTCGTGAGGATGCGTAAAGCGATCCGTCAGATATGCCGTGGCAACATCTGCGGGGATATCATAAGCCAAGCCGTTTAATTGCGCACTAGCCGGTTGGTCTACAATGACACCGAGATAATAACGTCGACATGTACTCCCACAGCCGTCCATCCAGCGCTGGATCCGTAGCATATTATTGAGCCGGATAAAGTCCCCTAACGTACTTGGCGCTCCAGCGAAAAAGAGCGGCTCAATATCATAGGGACGATCCCAGGCCACGTATGGCACAGGAAGTGTTGAGTCGATCTGGCGAGCAACCGTGCGAATCTCCTCCCATGAGGGCTGGTGAATACGCCCTCCCTCACGCCAGATAATCCCGACCAGGCGTACCTCAATAGCTGGAGAAGGTTGAAAGCGTGCCGTTGACCGACAGTCGCCAGGCGTACCGGCAGCATCGCGACAGACCAGGGGATCTGTAATCCCACGCACTTCTAACTCCACATTACCGCTGCGCCATGACGATGGTAGCTCAAAGTAAAAGCTATCATTCAGGGCTATACGGTTCGGTGCTGAGATTACCCGCACACGGCCGCCAAGGTTTCGTGCTCGGAGTGGAGATCCTGGCAATGGCTGGCCATTCCGTGTACCTACTAGCTCAGCGATTACACCATAGACTGTCGCGCTGCTGCGCACATGGGCTCGTACGATGGTACGCCGACCTGCCAGCAAAACGGTGTCATTCCGCAGGTTCTGAACTGACTGAGTTATTTCGATGCCGGTCAGTTCGACTGGCGGATGTTCAGGTGGGGGAGGAGTCGTGGGACACGACGACTGCCGGTATAACACAAACGACGATATCGTGTCATTCAATGAAGAACCATCCTCGAATGTGTTGTTCCTGAGATCTGTATCGCTTGCGGTGAGGCAGCGACCTGGTCCACCCTGAGCGAGATCACGATAGACACGCACCGACCAGCCAGATCGTAGCTTGAGCGAGGAGATCCGATCATTGCAGGTATAGTGGATATTCGCCGTTATTGGCGCATTAGAGTAGCACATTGCACCGCCATAATCAGGATCAGTATAGACCTCAAATGCGTACGATGGAGGAGGGGGCGGTGGAGGCGTATCCGGGCAATTCGACTGGTTGTACAGAACAAATGATGAAATCGTATCGTTCAGCGGTGAGCCGTCCGCAAAGGTGTTATCGCTGAGATTATTGTCGCTGGCACTCAGGCAGCGGTCTGGTCCAGTCTGGTTCTGATCACGATACACCCGGATTGACCAGCCCGTGCGAAGCAAGATCGAGGAGATCCGATTATCACAACTGGTATGGATATTTTCCGTCTCAGCTTGTGATGAATAACACCAGCCACCAGCATAGCTCGGATCGGTGTACACCTCAAGTGGATATGCTGGTGTAGGCGACCCACCGCACCAGGGTGTATTGTAGAGGATAAACGAGGAAATGGTATCGTTTGCTGATGAGCCGTTTTCAAACGTATTGTTGCTCAGATCAGCGTCGTTGCGGTTCAGACACAAACTTGAGCCACCCTGATTCTGATCCGGGTACAGGCGTACTGACCAGCCCGGGGCAAGCTGGATGGACGATATCTTGTCGTTACAAGAGACATGAATGTTTGCCCCCATCGGTGTGTCGGAGTAGCAGATCGATCCGGCATAGTTAGGATCAGTGTACACGGTCAATGAATGTGGTTGAGCCGTACTCATGCCTGGAAAGAGGCCAGCAAGAAAAAAACACAGAACGATTAATGCCGTGGGACGAAGACGCCGTGTGGTCATGATGCGATACCTCCACATAAAATGGATAGTTCCCTCTCCATGATTCCGGGCAACACAACCAGATACGCTTACCGCGTGGTCTAAACTGAAAGTTGCTGACGTAACACCTATCGAGAAGCGATGACAGCGGCTTCTTCAAGGCAACCGTACTCTGCCATCGCTTCGTCTTGTTCATCGTTGAGCTGTTTATCTCACAACCAGGGGCAAATAAACCGCATGGAGTCCCTGGGTAACTGTACTCGCTATGTCCGAAACATTGCCAGCATCGTCAAGCACGCGGACATAGATTGTGTCGCGGCACATCGACCTGCACAACCTCGGTGAATGGTTGCCATGGCACGTCGACAAAGTCATTCGTTGTACCGATCTGCATGGCGGTGACGCCACTGCCATCAGGCTGATCCGTGGCGGTCAGCCTGATGCCGATCTCGTCGGTGACGGCTGCCGGTGATGTTCCTGCTGCATTCAGCTCAGGCTGGACTACTTCGACCTGTACGGCTGGCGGCAGCGGATCATAGATGATGTCATCAAGCAGATTCCCGCTCCCACAGAGTAGTGTACCGTCGGCATCCCGGAACCGCACATAGACCAGCATGGTTGCAATACGCTGTCCCGGATCGGAGAGTGTCCAGTCCAGCACGGGTTGGTAGGGTTGCCATTCTGCATCACCAAACCCACCATCATTAGTGTGTGAGTAGGGTTGTTCATGAGCAGGAACCTTTCTTCAAAGGAGCAGAACGACGGCTGGGCCAGTCTTCCATGCTACCGTGTGCTAGAATCTGCGATTGCTATGGGGGCTGAATTCTCGCCTGGATGGCTGGTTTGAGACTGGCCCGGTCTTTTCACATAGTCTCTTAGCGCTGCACCAGCGGTAGGAAAACCTGGTTATCGGTCTGCGGATCAGGGCTATTTTCTGGATAAAGCGTTGTGCGAAGATCCTCAGAAACTGACCCGTTCTCATCGCGGAAACGCACAAAGATTTCTTCGCTGATAGGGAGTTCAACATAATCGCTGAATGGTTGCCAGCTTGTCTCGGCAATGCTATCTGTCCAGATCTGCATCTCAGTGGTTTCATCTACATTGCCGGGCGCATTTAGTTCGAGGGTCATAGTCATCTCCGTAGCTTGATACACCAGCACTGACCCTGCCGGATCTTCTGTTGATGAGACGACATCGGTCACTTGCACGCCAGTGTCAGGTTGCTCGCTTGTAGCAATCGCTGTCAGATCACATGGAGTAGTGCCAGCATAGACCGATATCCACCGAAACACCCATCCGTTTGATGCTGGCACACTCAATTTTCTGCCTGCTCCGCCTGAAAATGCCGGATCATTGATTGTATAGTTTGCCGGGTTACTGCCACTCCCTTTCACTACGACGATCCAGTGAGTTTTTCCATTACGTGACATCCCCAGAATGACCGGACGGCGGTTTTGATTGACTTCCTGATCCAGCTGGCTCCAGCTAAATGCATATCGGGTGGGGTGGCTGGCTTTGCCACCGGAACAGGAGTTAGCACCTTTAATCCAGTCGAAAGGACAAGCTAGTGTGCCCATGCAATCGCTCAGTTTCGCCGGATTGGTATCCGCACCATAGAACTTGAAGAGCATCGCTGCCGCTGTCAGCGTGCAACCGCATTTGCCAATGGTATTGCAGCTTGCCGAGCATTGTCCGGCGGTTCGTAGCGGGTGATTCTTCCAGGCCGGGTCGTCCTGCCAGAAGAACGGTACGCTGCACGAACCCGGATTGTGGGGAGGGGGCTTAGCGATCGGATCAGGGATCGGCGGTGCAACATCGCCCCGGGCACATTTGATCTTTCCCAGTGCGATGACCGTACAGCTATCCCGGCGTGCTTGTTTCAGGAAATCAGCTTCTGATAGGGCGGCATTGGTAACAGTAGTATAGATGCCGAATTTCTCGCCTGGCACTGCATTAATAACCGCTCGATAATCGGGCGAACATCCATCTAGTTGATCCTTTGGCCATGTCCCAAAAAAGCGATGTTGTGGTGCGGTACTCTCGGAGCCAAGCATATGGACTGCACCAGTGCCGCAGATGTTGACCATCAGTGTCGTTTTGCCATTCTCTGCCACACCTCGGATCTTTGTGTCTGTATGTTGTGCAGGTGGATTGGCAACTGGACCTTGCAATATCTCAATGGGTGCATCATACAGGGCAGCAGCAAACTCAGCATAGCTGTAGTACCGATCTTTGCCTTTCCAGGAGCCGTCTGCATAAGTATCCCGCCCTTTTT
>RRYU01005044.1_pt1 | contig 13919 bp, 6 predicted proteins | sample 2162651 | NCBI WGS metagenome assembly RRYU01 (sample SAMN10267283, study PRJNA491782) | microbial mat metagenome | isolation source: biomat in the production well | place: Japan: Minami-Kanto gas field, natural gas well KTG3 | collected 2017-06 | reverse complement strand
GGTTTTGAGTGGGGAACAAGTCCAGGAGTCTATACGACAGGTTCAAGCACAGTATCAGGTAGCTTCACTCCTAGTTCTTGGACTCAGGATATAGAAGAATTCCAAGCAGGTACCACTTACTACTACCGAGCGATGGCTCATAACTCCGCTGGCTGGGCTTATGGTGAGGAGAAGATTTTTACTACATTGTTAATAACTCACTACAACTCCGCCATGGTGGTTTCGGAAAATTTACTTGTGAATGTGGAGCAAAGACTTCTTGAGACTGTTGATTATTTTGGATACAATATTGATTTACCAGCTAACACTTCGGCCAGTGTTCAATTTTCTCAAGACGGGACGACTTTTTATGATTCTTCCGGCGCTACTTGGGGATGGGATGCTTTGTCTGATGGCGATAATCTGGCTACTGCCAGTGCTATTGATTTGTCTTTGCTTGATTGGGGGACTCCTTTTCTTTACTATAAATTAAAACTAGAATCAACAAGCACTACAACATCGCCCACTTTGTATGAAGTGAAGGCTCATTATACAAGACCACCACCGGCAAAAGTGTATTACTCCGTCGGACAAACCACAGACAATCTAATGACCGGAACTCCGACTATTACAATAGCCTCAGGAACGGCTACATTCTCTGAAGCCCAAACAGGAAATATAGGAGTAGGTGATAGAGTGACTTATGGTGTTGCCTCAACTACCGCCTATATCTCAGGTAAAATATCTACAACTCAGTGGAGCCTAGTCACAGCGACCGGAACAGTAGTGGCTGACTTGGGTGTAGCTACTTCTGTTGGTTCTATCACTCGTGAATATACATCTCTAGCGGCCGCAGAAGCTGGGGCGAGTGATTCTAACCATCTAGATAGCACGGACCTTTTTTATCTAAATGTTCAGCTAAATTTTCCTCTATATTATGATGATGGGCCAGATACCACAGCCGTAACAATTGATGGCTGGGAAACAAGCTCTACAACATATATAAAAATATATACTCCAAATAACACCGCAACTGAAGCGAATCAAAATCAGAGGCATGATGGGGTTTGGGATGATGGGAAATATGTTTTAAATCCTACTACTGCTTGGAGTGTTCTTCGGATACAGAATGGTTATGTTAAAGCTAGGGGTTTGCAAATTACAGAATCTGACTATAAGCAATTTGGGATTGATCTCTATGGCGGAAATGACTCTGAGTTATCAGATAATATAGTTAGGGGTTTTATAAATGGACAAGCTTTTAGGTTGTACGCAAGTAATGATAATACAAAAATTTATAATAATATTACATACAATAATAATTGTGGTTTTTTTCTAAGAGGTTATCATAATTTATATGTTTACAATAACACAAGTATCGACAATGATTATGGTATCTGTGGAGAGAATGCTAGCGGAAGTGTGCTTACAAACAATATTGTATTAAATAATACTATTGATTATTTAGATACTTTTCATTCATCCTCCTCCAACAACATCTCCTCCGACGCAACAGCCCCCGGCACAAACTCCATCACCAATGCCACAGTAATGTTTAAAAACGAAGCTGGCAACGATTTTCGTCTTCACCCAGAGGACACCACCGCTCGTGATGCCGGCACTTCTAGCCCCGCCACCCTGTCATCCTTGGATCCGCCAGCTGGCGGAGATAGGATCTTGTATGATATCCAAGGAACCGCCCGTGGAGGAGCCTGGGATATCGGCGCTGATGAACTCCCGGTAGATTTTGTCTCCACAATTTGTGAAAACACTAGTGCTGGAGGAGATTGCGCTAATCTGGACTACAATACTCTCTCAACCTGGGAAAATGCGGTGGAAAGCGACTTGACCGTAGAAACCACTAGAATATTTTCGGGTACTCTATCGGGTACTCTATCCGAAAATAATTTAGTAGAGCTATATAGAAATGATGCCGATATCGGCATAGATGGATATGTGGTCGCTCATACAGCGAATGGTCAAATACTTATTGATGGAATCACAGGGACAACAACTCCGCTAATAGCCGAATCAGGAGATCAATGGAGATATAATGATTCAACCTCTACTATGTGGACTGTTTCAGGGGCTGGAGATGATCTTGGAGCAAGTGGTAGAGCAGTTGCGAAGATTGACGGTACTTGGGCTGCGGCAGAGACGAACTCGGTCACAATATCTGGCTGGAGTGCTGATAGTGATAATAGTATAAAAATATATACGACTGATTTAGCTAGGCACAAAGGAAAATGGAGTGATAATTCGTATAGAAGAAGTGGATTTTCTGATTGGGCCGGATTATGGATTGATGAATCATTTGTTGAGGTGTCTGGCTTACAAATAGAATTAAATAATACCAATAATAGATTTGGGATAATTTTGAGTAATACTAATATGGAAAATGTCTTGGATGGTAATATTATATTCGCCAATGATATTCAATACACTTCAAGTACAACTGGAATAAATAATGGCGATTCTCACGATCACCATCTTTACAATAATATTATATATGGAAAACTGGATATAGGAATGAATATCGGGCCAGGTAGCGGAGCAATAATTTCTCCAAGCAGTAAAATTTTGGTTTATAACAATACAGTTATCGGCTCAACTGATAGATGTATTAGGGCTCACAGGTCTGATCTAGAGATAAGAAACAACATTGCTATCAACTGTGGAGAAGATTTTTATTTCTATGCTCAACCAAATGCCACCCCAATAAACTCAAGTCATAATATATCATCCGACGATACCGCTCTTGGAGGTAATAGTATTATTTATGCTAGTTCAACGGAGTTATTTATTGATTATGAAAATAATGATTTTCATATAAAAAATGATTCAGTAGCTGTAGATGTTGGCCTTGATCTTAGCGAATACTTCTCAACCGACATAGATAACTCATCCCGCACCTCAGGTGAAGCTCTCTGGTCTATAGGGGCTGACGAGCCAGCAACTCCAATATATAGATCGGTAGGACCATCTAGAACTAGCTCCATAGCATCCGGAGCATCTAGATCTGTATCTTTATCATCAACCACGGCTACATTTAGCACTGCTCTCCCTGACAATATAGGAGTAGGTGATGTCATCCAATATGACTCTAATAACGATGGAGCCATAGACGCTCTCGCTTTTATTCACGGCCGAGCCAGCTCCACAGAATACTCAGTTAGAGAAGCAGATGGAGGATTTATAGTATCAACAACAACAGTCGCTGATAACGACTGGGCAATATTTAGAGCATATACCTCATTATCTAATGCTGAAGCTGGTATAGAAAATACCGGTATTAACTCAACTCTTAGGAATTTTGATGACTGGACAGAAGGCGGAACAGCCTCTACTAATGACACAGGGAGAGACTTATTTACAAACAATGAACAGTGGAATATAACACTCTATGCTAATGGAACGACAGCGGATACCACAGCTGTTGATATTCAAGATTGGGAAACCGGAGAACAAAACTATCTAAAGATATATACCCCAACAGAGGAAACGGAAGTAGGTGTCAGCCAGAGGCATAATGGGGTTTGGGATGATGGGAAGTATAATATTAGTTTAGCTATAACCTACAATGATGTTATTGGTATTTTTGATGATTATATTAAAATAAATGGTTTGCAAATTGAAAATATAGGGAGCGGTGAAATTGAAGCAGGAGGAGTAGAATATAGTGGCAGTGGAAGTCTGTATTTTTCTAATAACATAGTTGTATATAATAACGATGACATTCCTGATCATTATGAAGTTTCTGGTTTTCTTTGTAATACAATATCTTCAGGGGAAACTTTATATATTTGGAATAATATTTTTATAGGATGGTATCATGGTATAAGGAGCAATAGGTTTACAACTAATAAAACTGATATTGTATACAATAATACAATAATCAATAGTATAGATAGTGGTCTTTATTTGTCCGGCGATCATTCCGCTGCATATGTAAAAAATAATATAATTCAAAATTCAGGAGGAAGCGATTATAGTATAAATAATATTGATAATCCTCTTGAAACTTCAAATAATATTTCGTCTGATAACACTGCTGATAACTGGGGTGGTGAAGGAAATATCACCAACGCAATGGTAAGATTTAACGACGAAGCCAACTACGACTTCCATCTTCACCCTCTGGATACTGTCGCGAAGAATGCAGGAACTTCAACTCTATCTCTCTTAGACACTGGGTGTCTTGGAGACACCCAGTGTCTCGCGTCTCTTTCTAAGGATATTGATGACCACGAAAGAAACGCCGACGGTCAGGGTTGGGATATCGGCGCTGACGAAGCGGCTAACTTTGTCGCATATTCTGTTGGTCAAACCACAGACAATCTAATGACAGGAACTTCAACTATTACTATTTTAAATGGCTTAGCTACATTTTCAACTGCTCAAACAGGAAATATTGGAGTAGGAGATAGAATATCTTTTGGAACACCAACAACCACTGTCTATATATCAGAAAAACAAAATACCTCCAATTGGTATGTAGTTACCGCCACAGGGACTATCCCCGCAGATGTCACAAATGAATTAGTCGGCTCTATAACCCGTGAATATACCTCACTTTCTGCCGCCGTCGCAGGAGCCACAGATTCAAATCATTTAAATACAGTAGATTTAAAAACAAGCAATATTCAATTAAACTTTCCGACGTATGACGATGGAGGAAAAGATACAAATTCTATCTCTACTTCAGGGTATATTACTGGTCAGCCAAATTTTATTAGTTTTTTCACTCCTAATGACACAGATACGCAATCAAATAGAAGTCAAAGACATCAAGGGGCGTGGGATGATAATAAGCACTATATTGAAGCAGGTTATGTATTTAGTCTTGGTGGAACTAACTATGCAAAAGTTGATGGTTTTCAAATAAGACCTAAAACTTATGTTGGTGATTCTTGGGCAGTTGATACATGGGGGACTAGCGATATATCTGAATATATTATTTCAAATAATATAATTACATTCATAGATACTGGCAGTGAAGCATATAACCCAACTGCTGGTGGGATAAGACTAAGTGGATCAAACTCAACTGCTAATATTTTTAACAATATTATTTTTGGAATGAGAGATGAATCTAACACAAAAGGAATCGGAATAGGATTGAGTGTTTTTAGAAGAGCATATGTTTACAATAATACTATTTATGATTCTAGAACTGGTGTTTTAAAAGAATATAACTATAATCTTTTGTTAAAAAATAACATCTCAGTAAGTAACGATATTGATTATAATATTGTTTCAACTAGCGTGGGGGCCTATGAATATAATATATCTTCTGACGCAACAGCTCCCGGTGCAAATTCCATGACAAACGCCAAGGTTAAATTCCTAGATGAAAAAAACAACGACTTCCGTCTATCACCGGATGATACGATTGCTCGCAATGCAGGGATTGATTTAACTACTTCCACTCCGCCAGTTGGCGGATTCGCCTTCACTCTAGATAATGCCGGACACACAAGAGGAACAGATGGTTATTGGGATATAGGAGCCTCAGAGGCAGCTAATGAGATATTCCGTTCAGTGGGTCCTGGCAACACTTCGCCACTCGCTATGGGAACCACAAACGCTCTAACTATCACAGACTCAACCGCTACTTTCACCAACCCCCTTCCTCTTAATATCGGAGTAGGAGACGCTATCCAATATGACTCAAACAATGACGGCACAGTAGACTCTATCGCTTTTATTCACGAGAGAAATACTAATAAAATATATACCATCAAAAGTATAGACGGCCTCGCTCCAACATCAACAACTATTGCAGATAATGATTGGACTATATACAGGGCGTACACTTCGTTAAATAATGCAATTACGGGAAGTGAAAATACTGGAATAAATGAAAGTCTCAGAGCTTTTGAATCTTGGTCTGGAGGAAAAGATATATTTAGCTCAAATGAACAGTGGAATATTGTCGCTTACGCTGATGGAGTATCTTCTGCTGGCTCAATTAGTGGTTGGTCAACTTTTCCAACCAATTATATTAGGATTTATGCTCCTTCTAAGGAAAACGAAGTAGGAGTTTCGCAAAGGCATAAAGGGGTTTGGGATGAAAATAAGTTTATGATAAACACGAATCCAGGTCTTACTGGCAGTGGTTTTCGTATTATTGATGGTCAGGATAATGTTGTTTTGGATGGTCTGCAAATAAAAGTCGGTGGCACAAATAATTATGTGGCTGCTATTCGCATACAAAATTCTCTTAATAATATATTGTTGTCAAATAATATCATTCAAAGTACAAATACGGGAACTAATAATTTTGGAGTGCTTTTAGTTCAATATATGAAGAATTTTAGAGCATATAACAATATTATCTATAATTTTGGTACATCTGCATTCACTTCTTCTTATAGTCCCAATACTAAAGATTATATTTTTTATAATAATACAGTAGTTAACTCAGGTGATTGTTTTAGCGGTGGATACCAGTCTCATTACTATATAAATAATATCGCTATTGGATGTGCTGATGGTTTTGACGGTTCTGACCCCGACTCCGACTACAATATCTCCGACCTAGTAGATGACGCCCCTGGTGCTAACTCCAAAAATTCAACTACCGTCGCCTTCCGCAACGCCTCAAGTAGTGACTTCCGCCTAGACCCATACGACACAAGCGCTCGTAACGCCGGTGTTGATTTAACTAACGACCCATATCTCTGGTTTGAACATGATATCAAGGGTGTTGCTCGTGATGGACAATGGGATATTGGAGCAGATGAAGCGGTTCGTGTAACCATTCAACCAAGTGTAGAGACAACTCACTATAATAAAGAAATAGGTCTAAGTGAAGGGCTTGTTGGCTACTGGACTTTTGATGGACCAGATATTGATTGGGAAAACAATATTGTAATGGATAGATCAGGAAACTATAACCATGGAGTAGCGACAGGAAGCCCCAAGGCTGTTGCCGGTAAATATGGGCAGGCACTAGAGTTTGATGGGGTTGATGACAGCGTCGCAATTTCCAATTTCCAATTTCCAATTTCCAATAAATTTTCAATCTCACAATGGGTAAAGATAAACACTCTCGCAACAAGCACTCCACTGATTTCTCAATGGGGAGAGGGACAAAACAATGTTTTAGTTAAACTAGATGATGCAAATCCTGATGAAATAAAAGTTTGTATAGCTTCAAGTCTTTCTGATGATTGTACAAACTTTGGATATACTAATAATGCTAACCTAACAATTACCGATTGGTACAATATTCAAATAATATATAATGGCTCACAGTCAACAAATTCAGATAGATTAAAAATATATATCAACGGAGAACAGAAAACACTGACGTTCTCTGGCACAATCCCGGCGTCAGTTCAAAACACTGCAACTTCATCTCTAGAAATTGGTACCAATGACAGCCTATCCTCTGGTATCACAGCTAAGCTAGATGAAACAAGAATATACAACCGCGCCCTCTCACAAACAGACGTCGGCTTCCTCTACCGCCGGGGACAAACTCATCTCCAAACCAGTCAAAAAGACTATCACAAAAAAGGTCTAGTTGGTTATTGGTCTTTTGATGGGCCGGATATTAATTGGTCAGCTAGCCCAGTGTCTATTTTAGATAGAAGTGGAAGTAATTTTCACGGAAATATAACAGGAGGATTTAAAGCGGTTCCCGGTAGAATAGGACAAGGGATGAGCTTTGATGGATCTAGCGCTCAAGTAAATATTGGAACCCTAGATTTAGGAACAGAATTATCAGAAGTAACAATGTGTGCTTGGTTAAAGTATATACCAGAAACAGTCACAGCCGATGGAGCTATTATTTCTGCTTTTAACGGGCTTAATTCCGGTTGGTTTTTCTGGGTGGATGATGTAGCCTTCCATTCGGGACGTCAGAATACAATCTCTTTTGCTGTTAACACTGGTGCAGCTGCTAATGGTAGAGTAGAGGGATCTGAAAATCTAGTTACTTCAGGTCAATGGGATCATTACTGCGGATCATTTAAAGGAGGTCAATATGTACGTCTTTACAAAAATGGTGAATTAGACCAAGAAAACACAACATTAATTACCTCCTTTTTATCATCCTCTATAGCTAACCCATATTTAGGGAGAAAAGATGGCGCTACACCCAATTGGTTTAACGGCACCATAGACGAAGTCCGCATATTTAACTACGCCCTAACTGAACAAGAAATAAAGTCTCTCTATGGTTCTGGGAAGGTTGAGATAGTGCCGTGAGCTTGATAAAATCCCCTCTCAGAGAGGGGTGCCCGATAGGGTGGGGTGTGTAAAGATTGGCGAGGTAAATGTCATGTTTTAGTTATCTAAAAACACACCCCGTCAGCAGAGCTGCCACCCCTCTCAAGATGGGAATAAATCAAAAAAATGAAAAAAATAATTTCATACAAATCAGATTTAAAAGAAAAGGCTAAGGAATTGAGAAATAATAGCACTTTATCAGAAGTTATACTTTGGAAATATTTGAAAGGTAAAAAACTAAAAGGTCATAGGTTTATAAGACAGAAGCCAATTGATAATTATATAGTAGATTTTTTTTGTAAGGAATTAATGTTGATAATTGAAATCGACGGAGCTAGCCATTGGGAGAATGAAGATTATGATAGAAAAAGAGATAATAAGTTAAAAAATTTGGGTTTTAATATTTTGAGATTTAGTGATTTGAAAGTAAAGAAAAATATTGAAAGTGTTATAATAGAAATTGAGGAGTGGGTAGATGGTTCAGGATTTTAACACACCCCGTCAGCAAAGCTGCCACCCCTCTCAAGAGGGGAATAAAAACCTCCTCTCGAGACAAGGTGAATCAGTGAATACTGAGAGAAGGTACCCTGGGGTAGGAGTACCGCGATAGGAGGGGATTAATAAAAAATCTCCTCTTGAGAGGAGTACCGCGATAGCGGGGAGGTGTGTAAAGATTGGTGAGGTAAATGTCATGTTTTATTTATTCAAAAAACACACCCCGTCAGCAGAGCTGCCACCCCCGCCCGAACGACGTTCAGTCGGGCAGGCCTCTACCCCAGGGAACCATTTCTTGCTTCGCAATTCACCTTGTCAAGAGGGGAATAAAAAAATCTTTCGGAGAGGTAATAATTAATAAAAAATATTTATGATAAACAAAAACTATACCTACGCTGTGGTAGGGGCTTCTAATGATTCTTCTAAATATGGGAATAAGGTTTTTTTGGATTTGCTTGAAGGTGGTTATAGGGTTATCCCTATTAATCCAAAAGAGGCTAAAATAGCTGGTGAAAAGGTTTATAGAACTTTGTCTGATTTTGAAGGAGTGATTGACGTCGTTATTTTCGTAGTTCCTCCGGCTGTTACAGAAAAAGTATTAGCAGAGGTTTTGTCTCTTGAAATAAAAAACGTCTGGATGCAACCGGGGAGTGAGAGTGATGAGGCTTTGGAATTTTGCAAAAAAAATAATATTAGAGCTATATCTAATTCGTGTATTATGGTTCAGAGAAAAAACTAAAGAAGGGAAGATATGTTTTGATAGACAGCATAAGCAAGTGCCACAAAAGATATTCCAAAGATAGCTATATAATTCCACTTTGCAAGACTTGTTTTTAGTCCTGATAATATATAGACCAAGGCTTCTTGGTCTTTTGAATCTAGTGATTCTCCTTTTGCAATTTTTTCTGATAACCTAAGGTCTTCTATTAATTTATCTCTTTTTGATTCTATCTTGTAGCGGTGAGCGAAGTACCAAATAAATCCTATGGTGCCAACATACCAAGCTATCTCCACCCAGAGGTCAGAGTAGTGGTTTAGGATAACGATAATTCTGTAAGCAATGGTAGCTACTATCCCAACCAAAAAAATAAAAATGCGATAATATTTGTTGTTTAATTTTGCCATAATAAAAGTATAGCATATATTCTTATTTAATGTTAATGATATTATTTATTAATTAGTAATTATTATCACTTATCCACAGAATGCAGTTTTTTTTATTAAAAATATTATAATATTTTCTTTTTTTCTCTAAAAATAGACGATTTATCAAATACTACATATAGTGTTATAATATAGCTCATAACTACAATTTATAGTAAAAAATATGAATGGATTAAAAATTCAAAAAAGAAATGGTGATTTGGTTGACTTTGATATCTCAAAGATTCAAAATGCAGTCCAAAAAGCCTTTGAGGCAACTAAAATAGAATCACGAGAGATAGAATTTATCGTTGATCGTGTATATGAAAAATTAGAAAAAAACTATATTGACCAAGACAAGCTTCTTACTATTGAGTTGGTGCAAGATGCTGTTGAGGACACTTTGATTAATCTCGGCTTTAATAATGTTGCTAAAAGCTATATTAGATATCGTGAAGCAAGAAAAGTATTGAGAGAGCTTGAAAAAGATAAAAATTTAAAAGAAGAGCCCTCTTCTTTCAAAATAATCACCGACAAAGGGAGTGAGGAAATTTTTAATGAAGATAAAATAAGAATAAAACTTCTAAAACTTTCTCAAAATCTTGAACACATTGACGTAGAAAAAATAATCAAAGAAACAAGAAAAAATCTCTATAGCGGCATAACAGAACACGAACTTAAAAAAGCTATTCTAAACTCAACAAGAACCTTTACCGAGAATCATTATAATTATTCTCTTCTCTCGGCTAGACTTTTATTTGATGATCTATATCATGAGGTGCTTAGTGGAAATGGAGAAGACCAGAATCTTAAATATAAAAAAGAATTTCAATCTTATATTTTTGTTGGCATAAAGGAGGGTATTTTAAATAAGCAATTAGCAGATTTTGATCTTGACTTGCTTTCAGAAAACCTAAAACCAGAAAGAGATAATCTATTCCACTATCTAGGAGCCCAAACCATTCATGATAGATATTTGCTAAAAAAAACCAATAAACCAAGAAAGATATTTGAGCTTCCGCAGTGGTTTTGGATGAGAGTGGCAATGGGTCTTGCCTTGAAAGAGGAGTCAAAAACCGAAAAAGCCCTTGAATTTTACAATGTATTATCCCAGTTCCTTTTTGTCTCATCAACACCGACTCTCTTTAATTCAGGCACAACGCACAGTCAACTTAGTTCATGTTACTTAAATACAGTAGAAGATTCGCTCTCTGGAATTTTTAAAGGTTATGGTGATGTTGCTCAAGTTTCTAAATGGGCCGGAGGAGTTGGTACAGACTGGACTCCCGTTCGCGCTATGGGGTCTAAGATATTGGGAACTAATGGGGACTCTCAAGGTGTTATTCCTTTTTTGCGTATATATAATGATATAGCAGTCGCTGTAAATCAAGGAGGAAAAAGAAGAGGAGCACTCGCTGCTTATCTTGAGGTTTGGCATTCTGATATTGAAGAATTTGTAGAACTCAAGAAAAATACCGGAGATGAGAGAAGAAGAACTCACGACATTCACCCCGTGACTTGGATACCGGATCTTTTTATGAAAAGAGTGGAAGAGGATAGCGATTGGTCTCTTTTTTCTCCGAACACTGTTCCAGAACTTCATGATTTATATGGAAAAAAATTTGAAGAGAAATATAAAGAATATGAGAAAGATGCTAGCGTAGTTGTAAAAAAAATAAGAGCTAGGGTGTTGTGGCAAAAAATATTAACAATGCTCTATGAAACAGGTCATCCATGGATAACTTTCAAAGATCCATCAAATGTAAGGTCACCTCAGGATCATGTTGGTGTTGTTCACAATTCTAATCTTTGTACTGAAATCACCCTAAACAATTCAAAAGATGAAATATCTGTATGTAATCTTGGAAGTGTCAATATGGCTCTGATGATAAAAAATGGTGATATAGATAGAGAACTTTTGAGAAGTACAGTCAGGACTGGAATGAGAATGCTTGATAATGTTGTTGATGTCAATTTCTATCCGGTACCTGAAACAGAAAATTCCAACATGAAACACAGGCCAGTTGGACTGGGTATGATGGGTTATCAGGATGCACTCTATAAATTGGGAATAAATTTTGATAGTTTTGAAAATGTAGAATTTTCAGATAGAAGCATGGAACTGATTTCATATTACGCCATTGAAGCTAGTTCTGAAATAGCAAAAGAAAAAGGAGTTTACTCAAGTTATCGTGGAAGCAAATGGGATCGTGGACTTCTCCCTATAGATACTTTAAAATTACTTGAAGAAGAGCGAGGTCAGAAAATTGAAGTAGACAAAAAGGCCAGTCTGGATTGGTCTTCACTTCGCGCTAAAATAAAAGCTAATGGAATGAGAAATTCAAATTGCATGGCTATAGCCCCAACGGCAACAATCTCTAACATAGCCGGTAGCGTTCCCTCTATTGAACCAATTTTCAAAAACCTATATATTAAAGAAAACCTCTCAGGCAATTTTTTAGTAATAAATAAACACTTGATTGATGATATGGTTGATGCAGGTATTTGGAGCGAAGAAATATTAACCGAAATAAAAGCAAAAGACGGCTCTCTGCAGAGTATAGATAAAATACCATCGCACATCAAGGCAAAGTATAAAGAAGCCTTTGAGATAGCTCCAGAATGGGTAATAGAAACATCGGCTCGTAGAGCAAAATGGATAGATCAGAGCGCTTCTACTAATATTTTTATTTCAACTACTAGTGGAAAAGTTTTGAGTGACATATATATGAAGGCTTGGAAGTCTGGATTGAAAACCACTTATTATCTAAGAACTTTAGCAGCTTCGCAAATAAGCAAAGGTGGAGAAGTGATAGCGAGCGAAGTTAAAGAGCTTAAAGCTTGTTCAATAATAGAGCCAGATTGCGAGGCTTGTCAATAAAATAATACAAAAGAATTAAAATAATAATTTAAATTATGAAAGCAGAAATTAAAATGAATGATCTCAAGAATGCTGAGGTCATAAACAACAGAAAAGTAATTAACGGGATTGACGATGGTCTTATGCAAGTTGCTCCTCTAAAGCACGACTTTGCCGATAAGATTTTTAGGACCATGCTGCAAAACAATTGGGTTCCTCAGGAAATTCCTTTGCAGGAGGATATTGAACAATGGAACAGGCCTGGCTTTATGACAGAGCAAGAAAAAAGGGTTTATAAGAGAAGTCTTGCTTTTGTGTCAAATTTGGACGGAATTCAGACAGATAATCTAACTAATAAAATTCTAGGACATATCACTTCACCAGAAATAGCCCTCGCTATTGTTAGACAAGCTTATGAAGAGGCTCTCCATGTACATAGTTATGCTACTATGATTGAGGCACTCGGATTTGATCCTGATGAAATATATGGCATGTACAAGGTAGACAAAGAGCTTTATAAGAAAAATAAATATGTTTTAGAAGCTGTCAATAAAATAGCTGATTCTAATTTCAAGACCGGAACCGTAGAAACTGACAAAATGTTTTTAGAGGCTTGCATAGGTAATATTATCTTGGAAGGTATTTATTTTTATTCTGCTTTTTTGACTTTTTATGTTTTACGAAGAAATCACAAAATGCCTGGAAGCGCTCAGATGATCCAGTTTATAAATAGAGACGAAGATATGCATTTGAGACTTTTTGTTGAAGTTGTTAATGCTATTAAAAAAGAGAACCCTCATCTTTGGGATGATGAAATGAAAGAAATTGCCAAGAAGAATATTATTGGAGCAGTTGAGCATGAACTTGCTTGGGGATTATCTTCTATCGGTGATGGTATATTGGGGCTCAACAAAGAAAACCTGACAGATTATTTAGAATATGTGGGAGACCTTCGCTTGATGGCTGTTGGACTTCCTAAACATTGGAACAAGAAAAATCCATTTCCTTGGATAGATGAGATAACACAAGGCAATATGACAGAAAGCAATTTCTTTGAATCAACTGTTCGTGAATACTCCACAGGAAGTCTTGAATGGTAAAAAATAATAATTAAAAAAATAAATATGGACAACATACAAAATTACAGAAAACCTCTAATTGGAACAAAACTAGAAAATATGACATTAGAGGCCTATCATAAAAA
>RRYU01000658.1_pt1 | contig 13927 bp, 7 predicted proteins | sample 2162651 | NCBI WGS metagenome assembly RRYU01 (sample SAMN10267283, study PRJNA491782) | microbial mat metagenome | isolation source: biomat in the production well | place: Japan: Minami-Kanto gas field, natural gas well KTG3 | collected 2017-06 | reverse complement strand
CGATGCGCCACCGACCGGCTGGAAGCCGGTGCTACCTTAACCAGCCGCCTATGCGGCAAGCCCCCGAACACCCACGACATGGATACAATACACCTATGTCAATGAAACGTGTTGACCGCGACCTGAACCGTTTTCGGCAGATTGTGCGCGGTAAAATCAAGAAGGATCTGCGTAAGTACATGTCGCACGGCGAGATGATCGGGCGGCAAGGGAAGCGATTGGTCAGTATTCCTGTGCCCTCGATTGACCTGCCCCAGTTCCGTTATGGGGCCAAGCAGGGCGGTGGGGTGGGACAGGGCGAGGGCGACGTTGGCGACCCGGTCGGCCAGGGTGATCCGCAGCCCGGTCAGGGTGAAGCCGGCTCTGAGCCGGGGCAGCATGTGCTTGAAGTAGATATGACGCTGGAGGAACTGGCCGAGATTCTGGGTGAGGAGCTGCAACTGCCCAACATCCAGCCCAAGGGGCGCAAGAACCTGATCAGTGAGAAGGATCGCTACGTCGGTATCCGGCGCACCGGCCCCAACTCGCTGCGCCACTTCAAGCGTACCTACCGCGAGGCGCTGCGCCGCCAGATCTCTTCGGGTGAGTATGATCAGGCCGATCCGATTGTGGTGCCCATCCGTGAGGATATGCGTTACCGCTCCTGGAAGGAGACGTTGCAACCAGAGAGTAACGCGGTCATCATCTATATGATGGATGTCTCCGGTTCGATGGGTACCGAACAGAAGGAGCTGGTGCGCATTACCGCCTTTTGGATCGAGACCTGGTTGCGTTCGCAGTACAAGGAGATCGAGATACGCTATATCGTCCATGATGCGGCGGCCAAGGAGGTAGATCAGGAGACCTTCTACCACATCCGTGAGGGTGGCGGTACTAAGATCTCCTCGGCATACAAGCTCTGCAACCGCATGATTGACGAGCGATACCCATCGAGTGAGTGGAATATCTACCCCTTCCACTTTTCCGATGGCGATAACTGGGGGGGCGGGGATACCCGCGAGTGTGTCGAGTTGCTGAGGAACGAGATTCTGCCCAAAGTGAACCAGTTCTGCTATGGGCAGGTGCGCTCGCTCTATGGCTCTGGCCGCTTTGCGCACGACCTTGAGGAACTGCTGGGGGTTGATGAGCGCGTGGTGGTGAGTGAGATTACCGAGCGCGAGGACATCTACGATACGATTAAGGATTTTTTGGGTAAGGGTAAGTGAAGTCGCTCTTTCATACTGCTCCACCATGGCGCATCCTCCCACCACTGCTCTTGGGTCTGTGTACCCTGATCGTGACTCTCATCTACTATGGTGGTTCCTACCGCACGCAGGTGCGGGCCGAGGATCGTTTTCGTGACATCTTTGTTGGCTTTCAGTCCTTAGAGGGCGGCACTGAACTTCCCTATCGCTGGACGAAAGGTGAGGGTGTCGTCTGTTTGCCCGCTGCCGGAGCAACCCGCCCGCTGGGTATGTTGCGTCTGGATCTGTTAGGTAGTTCCTTCTCTGGCATTGCCGATCTGGAGTTGCGCATGGCCGGGGTGAGTCTGCCCCTGCATCTCGCCCCGGATCACCGGCGCTACCACCTGCTCATGCCACCCGATCCTAGCCCTGGGCCACTCTGCCTCTCTATCCTGAGTGAGGTCTTTGTCCCAGAGAATGGCCGGGTGGCCGGGATTGGCTTGCGGGTGGCCGAGTTTCGCCCACTTACCCCCGCCTTCCCGCCATTGGCTCAACTCAGTGTCAATCTTTGGCTGAGTGTGGGTGGCTACTGGCTGTTGCGGCGGCTGCGGGTACCGTGGTGGTTGGGCATGGGGGTGGTGCTACTGCCCCTGCTCCTGATCGGGGTAGGGGTGATCCAGGGGCATCTGCGGGTGGCTCCCAACCTACCCTTTTGGAGCGGCTTTACCGCGCTGGCACTGGCTGCCATTCTGGCCGCGCTGCTGCTCTACCAGGCTATTGCCCCGCGTTTGCGTATCTGGCAGCGCGAGCTAACCGGGGTGGCGCTGATCAGCGTGCTGCTGGGGGTGGGCTGGTACGAGTTGGCGCATCTCCCCGGCTATATCTGGCCCTTCCCGCTGATGGCGCGGGGGGGCACGGTGATGACCTGGATGGCCATCTGGCCCACATTGGGCGCGGCGCTCTTCATCGCCCTGGTGCTCTTCTGGCTCAGGCGCGAGACGCCGCCCCATGCGGCGCTGGTGGTGGGGAGTAGCTGGCTGGCCGCCTTCAGCCTGCCGGTCATACTCAAAGCCAGTGTGCGCGGCTGGGATACGCTCTTCCAGACCTTTGCGCTGCAAGAGGGCGACTATATCCGCGATGTGCCGCTGGTCGCCAATGATCCTCTCGCCTTTCTGCGCGGCTACGTGGCACAGATGCCCGATCTGGTGCTGCATAACAAGACCCACCCACCCGGTAACACGCTCTTCCTGTGGGTGGTCGAGCGCACCTTTGGCACGGGGCCAGAACCCGCCACTTGGGTGGTGGTCGCCATTGCGGCGCTGGGGGTGTGGCCCACCTACCTCTTGGCGCGGCGTATCAGTGGCTGGCGTGCGGGTATCCTGGCGGCAGCGATCTTCAGCCTGCTGCCCGCTGCGATGGCCTACAATGTGGTTTCGATGGATGCGCTGCTGGCGACGATCTTGGCCTGGGCGATCTACGCGCTCTATGTGGCCTTCGTCCCGACTGGTGGCAAGGCTGAACGCGCCGCACTGGTTGCGGGGCTACTCCTCGGATTAGGCATCTTCTTCAGCTTTACGACGCTGATGGTGGCGTTGGTGGCGGCGGCGCTGCTGGTGTGGCAACTCTGGCAGCGGCCCTACGACCCGGCGGCGCTGCGTCGGTGGGCCGGGTTGGCTACGCGGGTACTGGCCACGATGCTGCTGGTACACCTGGGGCTGTGGGGCTTCACCGGCTATAACAGCCTGGATGCCTTCTTTATGGGCATGGCCAACAACACCGTTGATGTCAGTAACCGCATCTCGCCGCTCGGACTCTCCAGCTACCTCTTCTTCCTGGCCGTCAATGCGGTATCTTACGGCTGGTTCCTAGGGCCATGGCCACTCTACCGGTTGCTGGGCAGTGCCAACCAAGCGATTGCGCGGCTTGGCAACCCGGCCACAGCCGCGCAGCAGAACAATGCGCTCGGTCTGGGGATGTTGCTGCTTATTGGCGGGATGCTTGGTTCGGGACTCTTCTTCCGCGAAATTGAACGTATCTGGCTCTTTAGCCATATTCTCATCGCCACAACCTTAGCTAGTGGTATCATGGATGAAGAACGAGGGCGGCGCACCCAGATCATTCTCGCTGGGTTGCTGCTAACCACCCTCTTCGTCCACAGTCTCATCTTCCGCAGCATACTGCGTATCTCATGGTGAGAGAGGGGGTTCTATGCGCAACACCCGTCTACCAGCCAACCTAGAGGCCGCCCGCGAAGAGATCGAGACCCATGCGCGTGCCTATGGCCTCGATTTCTTCCCCATCATCTACGAGGTGCTGGATTACCGTACCCTGTATGAGACGGCGGCGATGGGCGGCTTCCCAACCCGCTACCCGCACTGGCGCTTCGGGATGGATTTTGACCAGTTGATGAAGGGTCATGTCTGGCAGGGATCAACCATCTACGAGATGGTGATCAATACCAACCCCTCCTATGCCTATTTGCTGGAGGGCAACGAAGATGTTACCCAGAAGATGGTTATGGCGCATGTGACCGGGCATGTGGACTTCTTCAAGCACAATATGTGGTTTGCCCATACCAACCGCAAGATGCTCGATGCCATGGCCAACCATGCCACGCGCATCCAGCGCATCATTGATCGAATTGGCTATGATGTGGTTGAGGAGTTCATTGATACCTGTCTCTCGCTCGAAAACCTGATTGACTACCACTCGCCCTATATCAAGCGCCCCGACGCCCACACCCCCCAGCCGCTGGTGGGTGAAGAAGAGCCACAGGTGGCGCAGGGCTTACGAGTAGAGCGCGACTACATGCGCGACTACATCAATCCGCCGGAGTATCTGGCAGCGCAGCGTCAGAAGATCGAGGAAGAACGCGCCAAACAGCGCCGCTTCCCCGAACATCCGCAGCGTGATATTCTCCTCTTTCTCTTGAACTATGCGCCGCTGGAACGGTGGCAACATACGGTGCTAGAGATTGTGCGCGATGAAGCCTACTACTTTGCGCCCCAGGGCATGACCAAGATCCTGAATGAGGGTTGGGCGAGTTACTGGCATAGCATGATCATGACCCAGAAGGTGGCCTCGGCAGCCGAGATCGTTACGTTTGCCGACCTGCATAGTGGAGTGGTGGCGACAGGTGGTGGGCGGCTGAACCCGTACAAGTTGGGGCTGGAACTGCTGCGCGATGTGGAAGATCGCTGGAACCGGGGGCGTTTCGGCAAGGAGTATGATGAATGTGACGACATCGCTGCGAAGCGCACCTGGGATCGCCAATTAGGCTTGGGGCGGCAGAAGATCTTCGAGATCCGCAAGCTGTATAATGATGTCACCTTTATTGACGAGTTCCTGACCCCAGAGTTTGTGATCGAGAACAAACTCTTCACCTTCCGCTACAACCGCGATACCGATCTCTACGAGATCGCCTCGCGTGAGTTTCAGGAGATCAAGGAGAAACTGCTCTTCCGGCTCACCAACTTCGGCCAGCCCTTCATTTCCATAGAAGATGGCAACTACAACAACCGGGGCGAACTCTACCTCTACCATCGGCATGAAGGGGTAGATCTGAAGATGGACTACGCCCGCGACACGATGCGCAACCTCCAGCGCGTCTGGACGCGCCCGGTACACCTAGAGACGCGCATTGATGATCGCAAGCGCCTGCTCTCGTTTGATGGCAGCGATTATACTGAGCGACGGATAGATTAGTGCTACAGCTTCTGAACATAGCCACCACCCGCCTCAGCACCACCAGCACCACCCCGCGCCTGGATGCGGAGCTCCTCCTCACCCATCTCCTCGGCTGGTCGCGGGCTAGGCTGTTGGCCGAGCGCGCTGCGCCGATCCCCCCGCCGGTAGCCGAGGCATTTATGGATCTGGTCGAGCGCCGCGCCACCGGCGAACCCGTGGCCTACTTGGTGGGGCACAAGGAGTTCTACGGCTACGAGCTACTGGTAGATCGGCGGGTGCTGGTGCCCCGCCCAGAGACCGAGTTGCTGGTAGAGGTGGCGCTGGCCGGGTTGGGTAATCGTGAGGCGGCGTGGCGCATTGCCGACCTCGGTACCGGCAGCGGGGCGATAGCGGTAGCCTTGGGGCTACAGTTACCCCACGCGCAGATCGAGGCGGTGGATCTTTCAGCGGACGCCCTGGAGGTGGCGGCGGCCAATGTGCAGCGCCACGAACTGAGTGATCGGGTGCGGCTCATCCTGGGCGATCTGTGCGCACCCTTGGCGGGGCAGTACGACCTGATCGTCAGTAACCCGCCCTACACCATCCTCGCCGATGTCGAACCGAACGTCCTGGCTCACGAACCCCACCTTGCCCTAGAGGGCGGCGGCGCAGATGGAGCCGATCTTTACCGCCGCATCTTTGCCACTGCCCCCCAGCACCTCCGGGCGGGCGGAGCCATCGTGTGCGAGATCGGCGCATGGCAGGGAGAGATCGTCACCACACTGGCGCAGGCGGCATTCCCCCATGCCGAGGTGCGGCTCTACCACGATCTCGCCGGACACCCACGGGTAGTACGAGTCATGACCGCAACGTAATCCACCTGTCATCCATAGGCATAGTCAACAGCGCAGCCACTTCCTATACTAGCAGTAGGTAGGAGGAGGTCATATGACAGCACTCTTTGTTGCACTCGGCATTGCCGTTATCACCCTGCTCGCTCTGTTGCTCTGGTTTGTACCGCACCTGCTCCACCAGCAGGCTCTGCGCAGCGCCGACGAAGCTGCAAAACTGCGGGACATGCTGCTTGACATGCTCAACGAGCAGGAAGCCGTCACGATGCGTCAGTCACAGCTTGGCTCATCCATCGCCTACTTGCAAGAGCAACTTGAGCAGATGGTGAACCAGGCGCAGAAAGCGGGGGAGCCTGGGGGCGTGCGCAGTGCTGCGGACGAAGCAGCGTTGCGGCAACTCGAAGATCGGATTAGTGCGCTTCAGGCACAGATTCAGGGATGGCTGGACACACGCGGCAAAGCGCAGCGCACCGCGAGTGTCCAGGATAATGAGTCCTGGGCTTACCTGATGAGCCTGTTAGCGGCAATTCAGGAGCGGGTGGGGCAGATCTCGGTAGATCGCGGCAATGCCCAGGTGAGTGTGCATGCGCGGGCATTGCTCGACGAGTTGGAGCAGGAGATGGCCCAACTACGCGGCATCTCCGAGGATATTGCCACCCTGCAATGGCGGCTGCGGCGTTCGCTCCACGAGCGCGAGCATAATATCTCCTCGCTGCGGGCACGTACCAGCACCAGTGGGAGTGTGTAGGGGCGGCTCAACCGCCCCAACCTAAAACGGTTATACACGTGCGTTAATATGAAGAGACGACGTAGTACGATACGCCCCTATCTAGTGTTAGTAGACACCTATGAGCATCGTGGTCATTGACAATCAGGCGGTTCACTATGAAGTGTTTGGTCGCGGACGACCGGTGCTCTTCTTGCATGGCTGGTTGGGAAGTTGGCGCTACTGGTTTCCCACCATGGAGGTCGTGTCCGAACACTTCCGCACCTACTCCTTCGATTTTTGGGGCTTTGGTGATTCGCGCCGCAAACTGACCCAAGAGAGCATCCAGAGCTATTCGGATCAGGTGATTCGGTTCCTTGATGCCCTGGGCATTGATCGGGTACAACTGGTGGGTCACTCAATGGGTGGGATGGTCGCGCTGAAGACGGCAATCAGCTACCCCAACCGCATCCAGCGCGTGGCGACCGTAGGTGCCCCGATTGATGGTGACTCACTCTCGTGGCTGCTCAAACTCACCGACCGCCCATTCTTCGCCGATGCCTTGGCGCGCATGCCCTGGCTACGTCGTCGCCTCTTCCGCTTCTTCCTGGGCGAAACGAGCGACCATGCGATCAGCGAGATGATTGATGACAGTGTCAAATCGAGTGCCGTGTCGCTACGCCGCGCAATCAGTTCGATGTGGCGCACCGACCTACGCCCAGAGTTAGGGCGGCTCAAGATCCCCGCGCTGATCGTCCATGGTGGCCGCGACGACATTGTCAACCCGAACCAGGCCGATCTCTTCGACCACGTACCACTAGCCGAGGTCGTGGTGATGCCACGCAGCCGCCACTTTCCCTTCTTAGACGAAGCAACCCTCTTTAATGATGTCTTGTTGCGCTTCCTCCGCGCCCAAGCGGCCACCACCGGGGTCAAACCAGCCCTGATCAGTTGCGGCACCTCATAGGCGTTGATCCAGACATAGAAAAAGGCCGTTTTTCTGCATTCAAATGCAGAGAAACGGCCTTTTTGAGTCTTCAAAAAGAAACATTTATACCAAACATACGTACTACTATTTCATGGCTTTGTAATGCCCTAAAACCGAGTTGGAAAATCTGAGAGGCGATCTAAGGCTTCTGTATCACATAAGGGTCTTGACAAGCGCAGTATACTGCATTCTGAAGGCAAATACGTGACACAGACATACCAAGTTAAGGAGGACTGCACTCATGCAGAAGACAGATTTTATTAGGGCAGTAGCAGAGAAGGCGGGTATCTCACAGAAGGAGACCAAACTCGTTGTCGACTCGGCGCTAGAGGTCATTACGGAAGCCCTCGCGCGGGGGGAGAAGGTCACCCTCACCGGATTTGGCACCTTTGAGGTACGTGCGCGGCGGGCGCGCAAGGGTGTCAACCCGAAGACCAAAGAAGAGATCCACATTCCTGAGACCAAGACCCCCGGTTTCAGCGCCAGCAGTACGCTGAAGGGTGCGGTGAAGGAGTAAGAGGAAAGAGCGGGGTGCGCGGTGGCGCACCTCGCTCTTTTTTGGGGTTTAATGGGAACAAATATTCTTTTTGTGACAACAAATTCCCCCAAGCGGCGATTTTAAAATGTTCATATCATGATGGCAAAATGTTCATTTTTTGACCTTCCAAATCGTCTGCATGTTGGGTAGAATATCTGCGACATACTAGCATACGTAGATAAGGAATACTATGCAGCACCATACGACTTGGCGCTCGTTCGTGCATCTTGTTACTCTTTTGGGTCTTTTAGTGAGTTTGGTATCACCAACATTTACTCCCCAAACAGTGCAGGCTGCCAACCAGATGCCATCAGCGATGGATGCTGCGCATTGGCCCCAACCGCAGAATCCCGATTCTGTGGCCTTCGAGCCATTTGTTGACCCAGCGAGCCAGGCGCTTGAGCAGGCGCTTGGCTCTTCTGTGCCGGGTGTGACGTGGTTAGAGCCGCTGCCCGCCCAACCGCGCCCCGGTGGGGTGGTTCCAACCCCACCGATTCCGCTCGTGCAGCCACATGATCCAGTAGCGGCGCTCAATCCGAGTTTGCAGCCTCCTACGGATCTGGAGGCAATTCAGGCGCGTGATCTTGAATCAACTCCTTCTGCTACCCCAACAACCAATAGTACAGCGGTTGCACCTAGCCCCACCTCCACCCCAGTTGCCGCCACACCAACAACTAGCCTCCCAGATGCAACCTTGGCTGCTTCTTCGGAGGAGATGCAGTATCTTCTGTATGCCCCTCTCATTCTTGTATCTGGCCCTATGGTATCGAACAATCAGGTTACGGTGACATCTCGCCGGGGTGGGACGCTGACCACTGCGGATGGCCGCTTGAACCTGACGATCCCAGCGGGTGCGGTTAGTGGTACGGTGACGATCCAGTATGTCGCTACGAGTGCTACGCTACCCCAGGGCTTGCAGAGTACGGGCATCTTCTTCACCCTTACCGCAACCGATAGCAACGGCCAGCCGGTGCATACCTTTGCCCAGCCGCTGACGCTGCGGGTGCGTTATGCCGATCAGCCGGGGCTTGATGAGTCGCGTTTGGGGCTCTATTTTACCGATGCGGCTCACCCAACCTGGACGGCGCTGCCCTCGACGCTCGATGCGCAGGCCAATGTGGTGGTGGCGCAAACCGATCATTTCACGACGTTTGCACTACTCCAATCCGAGCCAACTGCCTGTGAGGTGGCGAGTGCCGGCAATGGTGCGCCCGATGATACGGTGAAGCAGGCGTTTATTGACGAGTGCGAGTTGCGCGGTCTCTCCAACCTGGGTGGTAATCCCAATACGGGGGTCTATGATGTTGGGGGTGCCTCAGCCCAAGATTTCCCGATTGGCTCACTGCTCTATGCCGCAGGAACCTTCTTCTTCCTCCAGCCAGAGTATGTTGCGGTATATAAGGCTGAAGGTGGAGTGTCGGGTTGGCTAGGTGCGCCCCAAGCGGGCAACCCCAACCCAACCTCGGCACCGGCAACTTTTACTGATGAGAACGGGAATAACTTTGTCGGCCAGGATGTCTTCTTCCTTGCCGGTGGTTTCATCAGCAGGAATAATGGCAACGTTGAGGCCCACCCCTTCTTCCCGGCTATTCCGGGGATTGGCTCTATGGGGGTGCAGGCAACGCTGGTTGAGTATCCCCCGGACATTCCGGGCGATCCTCCGATCTATAAGATCCGACTCTCGTTTGGAACCGGGGTTGAAACGGCTCCCAAATATACGTCGAAGCCTAGTGTTGAGTTGACCCTGACAGTTGAGGCTGAGGGCCAATCGCCATGGATCTCGACGCGCATAGTTGGCCCATCCTCCCAGTCCTTCGAGTACCCGTATGAGCTTGATCCCGGTACACAGGTCATCTTCTCCTACAAGGCTGCGCGTACCGGCAGCCCCGATACCCTGGTTGGGTATGCACCGTGTACGGCGTTCATTCTGGGTACAACCTTCGCACTGGTTGCCCAAGAGGGTACCTTCCCCTTTGAGAATGCCTGCGAAGGGGCGGATGGTATGTTGCCCCCCGCCGATACGACACCCCCGACGATCCACCACATGGATGTCTTCCAAGATGGTACGGGTGGGGTCTATGTCGAGGCGCGGGTAACGGATAATCGGGCGGTGGCTACGGTTGAACTGATCTTCAATGGTACAACCTATACCATGCAGTCGCTGGGTGGGGATCGCTATGGCGTCGCCATTCCCAATGGCCCGACCACGGGGATGAATTCGTATCTCATCCATGCCCTGGATACCTCAAATAATGAAGCCTACTTACCCAGTAGTCGAAACCCATTGCAGATACCTGCGAGTCAGGCGGGTAGTTTTGGTCACGAGAATGTTCTGTGCCCATCCTGTGTCCCAGATACGGTATCGCAGGGCTACCAGCTTGGGGCTGGCGATCCGGTCAATACCTACAATGGGAACTATGCTGATGGCTTCATCCATCTGATGGTGGCTGGGGTAGGCGATACCTCTATTCTGATGAAACTTTCCTACAACTCGCTGGCTGCCTTTGGCAGTGGTGGCGGTACGACCCGCTATAGCGAGGAGGGCGGGAGTATGAAGTCCGAGGTGATCGCCGGGGCACCCCAGGTTTTCGGGCGTGGCTGGACATTCCCCTACGCGGTGCGGCTGGTGGTGGTGGATAACCTGCTCATGCAGGGGGCGCAGGTCTTCTATCCGGATGGGCGGGTGGTGAGTTTTGTGCGCAATGGCAATGCCTTTGAACCCAAGACGCCGTTTAGTTTTGATGTGCTGACGGCGACGGGATCGGGCTATGAATTGCGCAATAAGCGCACGCTTGTCAGTGAGGTCTTTGATGCCGATGGGCGGCTGGTTGAGCGCCGCGACCGTAATGGGAATACGATCACGCTTACCTATAACGGCGAGCAGTTGACCCAGGTGACGAATGCGAGTGGCCGCACGATTACCTTTGAGTATAACGGCGAGGGCTTTATTACTGCCATCCACGCGCCGGAGGGTAAGACGCTCACCTATGCCTATACCAATGGCGATCTGACCAGTTTCACCGATGCACGGGGCAATACGACCCAGTACCACTACGATGAGAACCACCAACTGATCGAGATCACTACCCCTGAAGGGTATCCGGCACTGCGCATGGAGTATGACGATCAGTTCCGGGTGGCTCAACAGATTGTTGGGGCTGCTGAACGCTATACCTTCAACTATAGCGATGATCGTACCTTGACGGTTATCACCGATAGCTACAATCAGCCCACGAAGACCTTCTATGATGAGCAGGGGCGTATGATCCGCCAGGAGAATGCCCTCGGCTTCTCCGAGTTCTACGCCTATGATGAGGACTTCAACCGTACCTCGTTCACGGATCGGCTTGGGCGGGTCTATACGTATACGTATGATGCGCGTGGCAATAAGTTGACTGAGGATGGCCCGCTGGGTTGGCATCGTGCGTGGGCCTATAACGATCTCGATCTGGTGACGCGGGCGGAAGATGCCGAGGGCCGTGCGACGCTCTTTGCCTATGATGAGCGCGGCAATCTGACCGCAGTGACCAATGCGGCGGGTGATACTAGCCGTATCACCTATGATGAGCGCGGCCTGCCGCTGACGGTGGTGGATTTTAATGCCAACCAGATAACTAATACCTATGCTGCGACCACCGGCGATCTGCTCACTACCACCAATGGCGTGGGGGATCAGGTTGGGTTTACCTACGATGGGTTGGGTCGCCTGAGCACCATGACCAATGGGCGCGGCTTTAGCTACACGTATACCTACGATCAGAACGATAACCTCATCAGCATGGCGGGGCCGCTGGGCTACCAGATCAGCAACACCTACGATAAGAACGATAACCAGATCAGTGCCACCGACCCCAACGGCGGGGTGAGCCACTTCACCTATGATGAGTCGGGTTGGCTGATTGAGCAGCGCGACCAGCTTGGCCTTCCCACTAGCTTTGCCTATGATGCGATGGGCAATCTGATCCGGGTTACTGATGCGGAGAATCACGTTTGGGACTTTGTCTACGACGCGGTCTATAACCAGATCGCGGTGCATGGCCCGGAGGATACGCATACCTTCTCGACCTACAATGCGCTGGGGATGCTGACCGAGATTGCGGCTTGCAACAGCGCCCTGGCGGGGGAGGATTGCGCCACCAAGCAGGTGCAGCACTTTGTCTATGATGATCTGGATCGCATGATCCGTAGCGTTGCCAACTATGTGCCCGGTGCGCCTGCGAGTGCCGATACCAATGTTGCAACTGACTATACCTACGACAAGGTTGGGAATCTGCTCAGTATCACCGATGCGCTGGGCAACCCGACGCTCTTTGTCTATGACCAGCTTGACCGGCTGATCACCCAGACTGATGCCGAGCAGCAGGTGACGCAGTTTGCCTATGATGCGATGGGTAATCTGACCCAGATCACCAACCCGCGCAGTTTTGTTTCTACCTTCACCTATGATGCGGCCAATCGCCTAGCGGCGACGACTGATGCGCAGAATCAGACGATCCGCTACGCCTACGATCCGAATGGCAATCTGCTCACGCTAACCGATCCGCAGGGGATCGTCACGGGCTACACCTATGACGCCCTGGATCGCCTGGTGGCGCTCACTCAGAACGCCGTGGACGACGCGCCTGCCAGCAGCGACACGAACGTCACCACGCGCTACGCCTACGATATGGCGGGCAACCTGCGCTTTGTCTATGATCCACGCGGCAGCTATGTCACCGAGCATCAGTACGACGCGGCGCACCGCCGGGTGCTGACGATTGATGCCGAGGGCGGCCAGACGCGCTTTGCCTATGACAAGATCGCCAACCTGATCAGCGTCACCGACGCCAACGGCCACACCACCAGCACCACCTACGACGCGCTGAGTCGCCCGGTGCGGATCACCAACGCCGAAGGGCACCACGTTGATTTTGCCTATGACCGCCTGGGTAATTTGCTGACGCTGACTGATGCACGCGGCAATCGCAGCTTCTACCAGTATGATGGCATGAACCGGGTGCTGGTCTACACCGATAATGAGCAGGGCATCTGGCGCTACACCTACGACGCCATGGGCAACCTGTTGGCCGAAGATGACGCCAACCGCCATGTGGACACCTTCAGCTACGACAAGGTCTACCGCATGCTGAGCCACACCGATGCGGAGGGCTATGTCACGGCGCGGCGCTACGACGCCAACGGCAACCCGATCAGCCTGACGGACGGCAACGGTCATGTCACGACCTTCAGCTATGATGAACTGGATCGGTTGGTAGCGCAGACCAACGCTGAGAACGAGACGACTCGTTACGCCTACAATTGGCGCGGCGACCAGATCGCCATGACCGAGGCCGACGGCGTGGTGACGGGCTATGCCTATGATCCGCTCTACCGTCTGGCCAGTGTCACCATGAACCAGCGCCCCGGTGTGCCCGCGTCGGTGGATACTAACGTCGTTACCCGGTATCGGTATGACGCGGTCGGTAATCTGGTCACGATCATTGACGGGAACGGCAACCCCACCACCTTCAGCTTCGACGGCCTGAATCGGCTGGTGCAAGAAGTAGATGCGCTGGGCAACACCTGGGACTACCTCTACGACAAGACCTTCAACCGCACTGCGCGCATTGATGCGCTGCGCCACCGTACCGACTACAGCTACTACCCGGATGACCAACTGAAGCAGATCAGCTACTTCGACGGTACTTCGGTCAGCTACACCTACGACGAGAACAACAACCAGGTGCGCATGGTTGATCACCTGGGGACGAGTAGTTGGAGCTACGACAAGCTCAACCGTGTCACCACGGCGGTGGATGCCTTCAACCGTAGTTTGGGCTACACCTACGATGCAGTGGGCAACCGCACCAGCATCACCTACCCGGATGGGCGCACGGTCAGTTACGGCTACCAGCGCAACGACTGGCTCCAGAGCGTCACCGACCCGGAGAACAACACCACCCGCTACACCCGCGACGGTGTGGGCCAGATGATCCGCACCGAGAACCCGAATAGCACGATCACCGACGCGACCTA
>RRYU01018243.1_pt1 | contig 13941 bp, 12 predicted proteins | sample 2162651 | NCBI WGS metagenome assembly RRYU01 (sample SAMN10267283, study PRJNA491782) | microbial mat metagenome | isolation source: biomat in the production well | place: Japan: Minami-Kanto gas field, natural gas well KTG3 | collected 2017-06 | reverse complement strand
GTTACGGCCAAACTGGTGCGCAAATCAATCCGCAAAGCGAATCAGAAAATAGAGACTCTGGATGATACTCTCGTGCCAATCCTCTGTGCTACAGCTAGCTATGCCGTTTATGCTGTTGGCCTGATCATTGTGCTTGATATCTTCGGGGTTAACACCAACAGTATCATTGCGTTGCTAGGCGCTGCTGGACTTGCGGTTGGTCTGGCACTAAAAGACACACTGAGTAATATTGCCGCAGGGATTATGCTGCTGATCTTGAGACAATTCAGAGTTGGACATCTGATTGAGTGTGGTGACTACCTGGGAACCGTCAAGGAAATTGGCCTTTTCACTACGATTTTAGAAACCATCGACGGTCTTTTCCTGTCGATGCCGAACAGCACCTTATGGGGATCACCGATCAAAAATTTTACCCGTAACGGCAAACGAAGAATGGATTTGATCGTCGGTATCTCCTACGCCGATTCCATCGATAAGGGATTCGAGGTGCTGCGACAAATAGTCGAGTCAGATTCGAGATTTCTTAAAGACCCTCCGCCTCAATTCATGGTTCAGTCACTAGCGGACAGCTCGGTCAACTTGCAATTGCGTGCTTGGGCAACGGTCGATGATTACTGGAACGTTGTCTGGGAGCACAACAAGGTCCTCAAGGAGAAGATCGAAGCGGCGGGTCTGACCATCCCCTTCCCGCAGCGGGATGTGCATATGATTGAAACGAAATAAGTCATATTCGCAGTACCCCGAAAGGAATATCTGATGCAAAAATTCAAATTGACTACTATTGCCGTAGCGGCAGGACTGCTTGCAATCATCCTGCTGCAGAACACCGCCCAGGTCGAAACCAAAATCCTGTTCATGTCATTCATCATGCCCAGGGCGGCCCTGTTGTTCATGACGGCCCTACTCGGTTTTTTGTGTGGCGTGGTGCTGACCTTGATCGTCACCAGAAAAAGCAAGCCAGATGTGCAGAAGAATTCTCGCTACAACTGAGTCCGGAGTTACTCTTTCTCGTGAGGAATACCTATGAGACATTTAGAAAATCATCGAACCCAGCGCATCGGCTGGTTGCGGGCTGCGGTACTGGGCGCGAACGATGGCCTGGTATCCACCGCCAGCTTGATCGTCGGCGTGGCCGCGGCGGAATCCTCACGTGGCAACATTCTGGTCGCTGGAATCGCTGGTCTGGTGGCCGGTGCGATGTCGATGGCAGCGGGAGAATATGTCTCGGTCAGTTCCCAATCGGATACTGAAGAAGCGGATTTGGCCAAAGAGCGTCAGGAGCTGCTCACCGAGCCGGAGCATGAGCTGGCAGAACTGACGGCGATTTATGTTGGTCGTGGACTTGACGAGGGCCTGGCCGGACAGGTCGCTGAGCAACTAACGGCCCATAATGCCCTAGAAGCTCATGCACGCGATGAGCTGGGGATTTCAGAAATCACCTCCGCCCGCCCGGTTCAGGCAGCACTGGCCTCAGCGGCCACCTTTGCGGTCGGTGCGGTGATGCCTCTGCTGATTTCTCTGCTGGTACCACTCAAGACAATCATCCCGACTGTCGCAATTTCCTCTCTCTTCTTCCTTGCGCTTTTGGGTGGATTGTCTGCGCATGCTGGCGGTGCGGGGCGCAGGAAAGCCGCATTTCGCGTCACCTTCTGGGGCGCGCTGGCGATGGCATTGACGGCAGGTGTTGGAGCTTTATTCGGCGTCGCTACCTGATTTTTCGCGGCGTCAGGGTCAGGCACAGATCGGATTTCGATGTCTAAAATGAACTATCAACGCTTTTCAAAAAACGGGCCCTTCTGTGAGGAAGGGCCCGTTTCATTAAGGGTGACCAGATTACAGTTTAGTCTGGCCTTTCGGCGTAATGATCAGATCAATCCGCCGATTCTGGGCCCGACCCTCGGCCGAAGTGTTGGGAGCAAGGGGCCGACTCGGGCCATAGCCCACAGCCGCAATCTTATCGGCAGTGCTCACACCGTTAGCCAGAAGATATTCACGTACCGCCTCGGCACGCATCTGTGAAAGGTGGTTATTAAGCTCTGGTGCACCGGTCGAGTCGGTATGACCTTCGATCGTGAGATCTGGACTTTCAAAGGTCCGCACCGCCTGCTGCACTTTGCTCAAAAGCGCATAGTTTTCCGGCATAATCATCGATTGTCCCACCGGGAAACTCATGCCGCGTAAACGAACCACCATCTGTTGCCCCTGTTTGTAGCACTCGGCTTCATCCTTGGCAAAGAGCACCTGCACCTCGTTGTACTGCTCGTTAAACTTGCGCTCACCTGCCAATTTTTCTTCTGCCTGTCGCTTTTCGAGGGCGAGACGTTCCTGCTCAACACGCTGGCCGGCTTCAGCCTTTTCCCGTTCCACCCGCTGATCAACCAGCAATTTCTCAAGCCGGGCTTGTTCTTCACGACTTTTCCCTTCTAGCGCAGCGACCTTTTTTACTAGATCGCCGACCTCGCTCTCCTGTTTTGTTTTCAGAGCGGAGAGCTCAGCGACCTGCTTTTGACGCAAAATTTGAAGTTCTACTTGCTGTTGAGCACGCAGTGCTTCCAACTCCGCCTGCTGATCTTTGCTTTTTTGGGCCAGAAAGACCTGATCTCGTTTCAACGAATCGGCTGCCCCCAAAATATTTTCCACCTGGGTTTCAAACGGTTGGTCGCGCATATCTGCCGCGCCAAGTTTGGTTGCAGTTTTTTGGATGACCGACTCGGTCAAAAGAGCCGCTTCAATCGGTTGCATTTTGCGCAGCTGTTCACTCTTGCGCGTGAGTTGAACCAAACGGTTCGCCTTGAACAGCGCAGCATTGGCTTTTTGATGCATCTCCTCTTTGGCATAAGGGTTGGCAGTGATAAAAGCGTCAACATCCTGCAAATCTTTCTGGGCATCTGTCAAAATTTCCGGGGCTAATTTTCGCGCACCTTCCCTGTCCGCCCGGTCCAGCAATTTACGCACTTCACCCAGAGTTGTTTCTTTAATGGCACGAATCTCGATCGCCTGAAAGGCATCAACGACCTTTTTTTGATTACGCTGGGCATAGCTCAGGTTGTTGTCTTCAATCTCGCGGGTCAAATCAAGGAACTGTGCCTCGACATTGGCGTAATCCTGGCCAAAGGAGATCGCCCCGGCAACCCGCGCCATATCGCGCCCCTTGATCGCTTCGGGGATAGCAGTCCGGGAGATTTTCGCCATTTCCTGGGCCTTGGCCAATTCGGCGTGTCCACGTGACACGTTGGTGCCAATTTCACCAATGGCTCCTTTTGCGACAATCAACTTCTGACTCTCAGCCAACGAGGCCTCGGCCTTGCTAAACCAGGTTGGCGACAGCACGTTCACCTGCTGCTGACGTGCATTGGCCAGCTCATTTTCAAGTTTAGTCACTTCTTCTGTTGGATTGGCGGATACTGGAATCGGCTCAAGTTTCAACTGTGGACCAGCACAGGCAGTCAGAATCAACAGGCCTCCCAGCAGAAAGATTGTGATTGAAGTGGACAGATTTTTTTTCATATTTCTTCTCCTGTTGGGCACCAGAGCCCGTGACCATGTGTTTTGGATGACGGATGTAGGCTCCCCCATGGAAGTATCCAGCATCTGAAATTTGTGCCACTAGTGACACAACGGCAGAGATACTAGACCAATTAGGTAATAATTACAAGTTATATTAATGCATTCAGTCACTTGCGGATTTTTCATTTGGCTTTCTTAAAAGTGAGGGTAGATTACTCGGTTAGAGAGAGGAAGTTAGGCAACATAGAATGAATTTTGAGACAGGCTGGGTTACAGCACTTAGTTCAAAATTTAATAATGAACTACCCCGCCGCAAGCAGCGGAGTATCAACAGCCTGCAACCTTTGCTAAAAAGCGCAGCAAGCTGCGGGGAATTAAACCCATTTACGATTAAATACAGCGGGTTAGGGTATAAATTAGGTCAATTGAAAAAGAGGTGATACCTTTTTAATTGGACCGAAGCAGTTAATGTGTATGTTTTGCGCTCTATTCATCTCTTTTTTCGCAATCTTGCCATTGTCTCCTTGCAGGAGTTCTTTATGGGATTCGACATTTTCACCCGGATGTGTCAAGAACTCGGCCAACTCGTCCCGATAGATGCCCTGGCCATAATTACTCTCGCCATCCTAGAGGGGATTCTTTCGGTCGACAATGCCCTCGTCCTAGCTATTCTCGTACGGGAGCTGCCCAAGGAGCAGCAGAAAAAAGCCTTGCTTTATGGCATTGGCGGCGCTTTTGTTTTCCGACTCATCGCATTAATTTTTGCCGCGCAGTTGATGCAGTTCACGATATTCAAGTTGATCGGCGGAGGCTACCTGCTTTACTTGGCGATGAAGCATCTCTTCTTTTTTCAGAAGGAAGATGCCCATCAGAGCGGACTGTCTACATCCACCAGATTCTGGCGCACTGTCTTGGTGGTAGAGATCACTGACATTGCTTTTTCTATAGACAGCATCACAACAGCAGTAGCTATGACCGACAGGCTGGTGGTGGTTTGGATTGGCGGTATCCTCGGAATTATCTTTTTGCGTTTCGCTGCCGGTCAACTTGTGCGCCTGCTCGAAAAACTCCCCCGCCTTGAAGATCTAGCTTATCAGTTAATCTTTTTTATCGGTACCAAGCTTTCTCTTGAGGGATTTCACGTCGAAATTGCGCCCGAATCTTTCTGGCTCACGATGGGTGTTATCTTCATTCTTGGGGCTTCTCTGGTCTACCGCGACTATCAACAACGCCGCACGCGTACAGAGTTTCACCATAGGCTGCTCGCCAAATTGGAAAAAGGCGAAACCACGCTTACAGAAGTTTTGTCCATGGAATATATTCCACGCGAGGTGATTGAGATGATGCTTAAAGGAGGGCAACTCACACCTTGCCAACCCCTTAATACGACCGAACGTTGATTGGTTTGTCGTGCGGAAGAATTTATTATGCTTTCAATCTCCAACGTTGATAGGCATTAGCCTATTTTCCGATCTAACCCCCGATACTGAATTGCCTCTGCCAAATGCATCTGGCAAATATTCTCTTCTCCTGCGAGATCAGCAATGGTCCTCGCCACCTTGAGAATCCGGCTGTAACTACGAGCTGACATACCGAGTTTATCAACCACCATCTCCAGCAGTTTTTGCCCGGCTTCATCAAGCGGACAGAACTTGCGAATATGTCGGGCAGCCATGGCAGAATTCGCATGCAGTCCATAAGGCGCGAGACGTTTTCTCTGTATGTCACGGGCCTTTTCCACCCGGACACGAATGGTCGCAGAAGATTCGCTATCCCCTGGATCAACCAAATCCTTATGAAGGACCCGTGGAACCTCGATATGCAGGTCGATTCTATCCAGTAATGGACCTGACAATCGGTGCCGATAACGTTGGACATCATGTGGTGTACACACACATAAGTTATTGAAATCACCGAGAAATCCGCACTTACAGGGGTTTGAACATCTTTTACAAGTATTCCAACTCACAGAAAACTCCGCATAAAATCGAAATCCCCTTTAAAATCCAACCACCTAAAGAACTCACCGAAGATCCTGTCACTCTCAGTGATCACCTGCGCCGGCGCCGTATTGAGCTTGGATTGTACCAGAAAGATGTCGCTGCACGTATCGGCGTAACCACTTCCACCATTTGGAACTGGGAAAATAACTGGTCATCGATCACGTTGCGTTGCATGCCGAAAATCATCAAGTTCCTCGGCTACAATCCCATCCCCTGCCCCGATGATCTGGTAGATAAATTGGGTTAGTACAAACAGGTGAATGGCCTGACATTGGAGCAACTTGGTGTTTTAATGGGGCGCGATCCCGAGCAGTTGGCGGATTGGCTAAGTGGAAGACATGTCCCCTGCCGGAAAAATCGGGATGAGATTGAGATCTTTTGGGTTGAGAGAGTAGTGGAACCTGACCGGGTACAGCCTACCGAAAATGCCTGAGTCGAATAGCAATCTAAACATCTCAGATATTCAGTCGATCAGGTTGGAATAAACCCTGCCCTCAAAACTACTGTAATATCAAGAGTTTTTGTTGAAGACGAAGAAACCAGATTCATTCCTATAATAATCCTGATTATCTTCTCATCCCCAGACCTTTATGGAATCTTTATGCTCATCCTTTTACTTTTAATGCTCTATTTATGCGTTTTCTGTTAGCGTTCAAATGGTTTTAAAATATTCAAATACAGCACCCTGGCGGTTTTTCATAGAAATTTACAAATTATAGAATTAATTCAAAGTCCCTCTGTTGAGAGGATGGAAACATATGATGGAAGAATGCAATTCCGATTCTGACTCTTCAATGAAAAGTGTTCCTCAAAAGCGGGATTCAGATTGCCAAGAAAAAATTCCGGCTGCCGATCGGATTCTGGTCTGCATTGGGGCGAATCCACGGTCAATTCATCTAATCCGCACCGGCAAGCAAATGTCCACAGATCTTGGTTGTGATTGGATGGCAGTCACGGTCGAGGCCCCGGTCAAGGTCAACCCTTCCGAACAGGATCTTCTGCAACTGGCCGAGCATGTACAATTGGCCGAAAACCTCGGGGCCGAAACGGTCACTCTTTCCGGGCAAAAAGTGAGCGATGAGATTCTCAGCTATGCCCGCTCGCGCAATGTCACCCGGATCATCATCGGCAAGCCGACCCATCCCCGCTGGAAGGATCGCGTTTTCGGATCGGTTCTTGACGAAGTGGTGCGGGGTAGTAGGGAAATTGACATTTATGTCGTCACTGGCGAGAACAAAGAATTTCAACCTCGCCCGGTTCCGAGACCTGCCCGTAAACAGCCGATCCAAATTCGACACTGGCTGTTGAGCATCGGCAATGTCGCCCTTTTCAGCTTCATTGCGGCCTTGATGCACCCACATTTCACCCTGGTTGACCTTGCAATGGTTTATCTGCTCGGCATTATGTTGACAGCGAGCCGGTTGAGCAGGGGACCGAGTCTGCTGGCTACACTGCTGAGTGTCGCTGCCTTCAATTTTCTATTTATCCCGCCGCTCTACACGTTCACCGTCGAGGACGCACGTTATTTTGTGACCTTCGCCGTTATGTTCACGGTTGCACTGGTCATCAGTCGATTGACCTGGCGGGTTCGCGAGCAGGCCGAAAAAGCCCACCAACGGGAACACCGCACGGCCGCCCTCTATCATCTAAGTCGCGAATTAGCCCACGCTGAAGGCCGGGAACGATTGAGCGCGATCGCGATCCGCCATCTCTTCGAAGTTTTCTCCAGCCAGGCGATCATTCTTGTAGCTAATGACCAAGGTGTTTTGATGCCTCCCAGTACCGGTCGGCAAACCTACGACCTTGATCAGGAGGAGCAAGGCGTAGCGCAATGGGCGTTCGAACATCGGCAAAAGGCAGGTATCTCAACCAATACCCATCCGGAAGCTAAGGCGCTGTATCTGCCCCTGATTGCCGCAGCCAAGACAATTGGTGTGGTTGGCCTGCTTCCAGGTCTTTCCGCAGAGCCGTTTTCACCGGAACAGATCCACGCCCTGGAAAGTTTTGCTAACCAGACCGCTATGGCCCTGGAGAGAGCCTCTCTCGCCGAGGAAGCGCAGCGAACGTTGCTTAAGATCGAAACTGAAGCCTTACGCAATATACTGCTCAGCTCGGTTTCTCACGATCTGAGAACTCCTCTGGCTGCGATTACCGGTGCCGGTACGACCCTGCTGCAAAGCGAAAAACTGCTGGACGCCGAGAATCGCAGGGAGTTGGTGCAGACCATAGTTGAGGAATCCGAGCATCTCAATCGGATCATCCGCAACGTTCTCGACATGACCCGTCTGGAGGCAGGTGGAATCAAGATCAACCGGGAGTGGCAATCCCTGGAGGAAATCGTCGGCGCGGTCACCAATCGCATGGCCGGGCAGTTTCAGACTCATCCCCTGCACATTAGTCTCCCGACCGATCTTCCGCTGATCCCATGTGACGATCTGCTCATCGAACAGGTGATGCGGAATCTGTTGGAAAACGCTCTCAAATACTCGCCGGAAGGGACCGATATCAGCCTGTCGGCCATGGTCAAGGATCTGGAGGTGCTGGTGTCTGTAGCAGACCGGGGACAGGGTGTTCCTCCAAGGGAGAGCGAACGGATTTTCGAGAAGTTTGTGCGCGGAAAACACGTAGGTGGCGGGGTCGGACTCGGACTGGCGATCTGCCAGGGGGTCGTTGCCCTTCATGGTGGGCGGATCTGGATGGACAATCTTCCAGAAGGAGGGTGCGCTTTCACTTTTACCCTGCCCATTGCCCAATCGCCGCCTCTCATTGAACAGGAGCAGGAAGGGCAAGAGTCCTGAAATTCTGGCGCTCAGAATGGAGTACAACCGATGACCGACGATAAACATCTGATTCTACTAATCGAGGACGAACCACAGATGCGCCGCTTTCTGCGAGTCTCCCTGCAAAGTCAGGGTTATCGCCTGATCGAAGCGGAAACCGGTGAAGATGGACTGATTCAGGTGGCCAGTCGCAAGCCAACCGTTATTCTGCTCGATTTGGGGCTTCCGGATATGGACGGACTGGAGGTGACCAAGAAACTGCGCGAATGGACGACCACGCCGATCATCATCATCTCTGCCCGGGAACAAGAGCGGGACAAGGTGCGGGCGCTCGATGCGGGGGCTGACGACTACCTGACCAAACCGTTTGGTTCGGACGAGCTGCTGGCCCGGATCAGGGTTGCGTTACGACACCTGGCCCGGCAGGAATCCGGTCAAGAGGATGTTGTATTTGATGCGGGACAAATTAAGGTCGATTTCAACAAGCGCCAAGTCTTTTTGAGAGATGAGAATATTCATCTTACTCCAATTGAGTACCGGCTGCTGACTACACTGATCCGCCATGCCGACAAGGTAGTGACTCACGCCCAATTACTCAGGGAGGTCTGGGGGCCTCGCCACGCCAACCAGGTACAGTACCTGCGGGTTTACATGGCCCAGTTGCGGCAGAAGTTAGAAGCAGATCCGGCCCGGCCAGTCCATTTGATCAATGAACCGGGAATTGGCTATCGCTTCAAGTCAGACTGAACTTGTTCGTGAAAGACAAAATGATAAAGGACAAAGAGGTGACCCCATGAGACATATCACGATTGTACTGGCTTGCGTGTTGGTAATATTGACCGGATGTCAGAAGAGTGCTGTAGAACGAGGAGCATGGGTGCCCGCGCTTGAGGACACGGGCTTTTCTCATCTCAAAACGGCGGGGGAGCGACTGCAAGCCTCACTGTCAGAACTCCAGTCGGACCTGAACCAGGGAAAGGTCGAGGATGCCCGGCAAGAGGTTGAGAAGGCGCAGAAACATATTCGTGCCCTGGTTTATTACGACATCCCGATCACCGAGGTCCGTCAACTGATCTATGACGCCGGCCGACTTCACGCCCTTAATCGTCATGATGCGACATTTGAGCACCTGAACCGGGCGGACCGCCTGCTGGGCGAGATTGAGACCCACGGCAATACATCTCTGCACCAGGCGCTGCAGGAACCACGGGTCTTGATCGGAAAGCTTCGCGAAACCCTGGAGCAGGAACGTCAGACCACCTCGACCAAATACCTGGTGGAGATGTCGCATTCGGCAGCCGCACAGTTCAGCACCCTCGGCCACAAGGTCAACATGATGGCGAACAAGGGGGATCTGATCCTTTCAGGCGTCGATTTTAACCCAATGAAACAGGATTCCAAGTAGGCATGAACTCTTCCCGCGCAATCAAAAGAATCAAAAACTTCTCGCCAGCCCAGGCGCTGGTGTCCTCCTACGCCGCCGCCATCCTTCTCGGTACCCTGCTTTTGGCCACGCCCTGGGCAGCCCATGGCGAGCCGCTCTCTTTTCTCGACGCCCTGTTTACTGCCACTTCGGCGCAATGCGTGACCGGTTTGATCGTTGTGGACACCGGGACCAAGCTGACCCTGTTCGGGCAATGCGTGGTTCTGGCCCTGATCCAGATCGGCGGCTTGGGGATCATGACCTTCTCAGTCTACCTGTTCATCTACCTGAAGGTTGGAGTCAGCGCCCGCGGCCGCTGGATCATCAACGAAACCCTGATGCATTCTCCGGTCAGCTCCTGGCGTGAGCTGATCCGGGGGATTTTCCTGATGACGCTGGTCATTGAAGCGGTCGGGGCGCTGCTGCTTGCCTTCGCCTTTGTCCCGGTCCTAGGCTTCTGGGAAGGGGTCTACAGTGCTGTGTTCCATTCCATCTCGGCGTTCTGCAATGCCGGGTTCTCTCTGTTTACCGACAGCTTGATCGGATTCCGTGACAACCCGTTGGTCAATCTGACCGTTATGGGGTTGATCATCCTCGGCGGGATCGGCTTTTTGGTTATCCGGGAATTGATCCAGGTCAGCAGGGTCCGCGCCAGGAAACGCTCCCAGCGCCCGAAACTCTCCCTGCACAGCAAGATCGTGCTGGTCGCCAGCTCTTTACTGATCGTCTATGGCGCGGTGATGATCGGCTGGCTGGAAAGTAACAACTCCTTGGCCGGCATGCCGCTGATCGAAGGTTTCTGGACGGCTCTGTTTCAATCCGTGACCGCCCGCACCGCCGGGTTCAACACCATCGATCTGAACGCGTTTCGCGCGCCGACCATTTTTTTGATCATCTTCCTGATGTTTGTCGGAGCGTCGCCGGGATCGGCAGGTGGAGGGGTCAAAACCACCAGCATGGCGCTGTTCTTCGCAATTTTCTATAACCGCCTCAGGGGCAATCAGCACACCAGTCTGTTCCGGCGCACCATCCCCGAGGAAGCGATTACCAAGGCACTGGCTCTGGTGCTGCTCGCGATCATTCTGATCGCGTTGGCGCTGTTCGGATTGATGATGGTGCAGACGCCGGATACGGCCCATGAAAACATGCGGGAATTTCTCGGTTACACCTTTGAGGCGTTTTCCGCTTTCGGGACGGTTGGTCTGTCGATCGGCGCGACGGCTAAGCTGAACTCTCTGGGCAAACTCATCATCATTGTGCTGATGTTTATCGGCAGGGTCGGTCTTTTGACCATGGCCTTTGCCATCGCCGGGCGCACCAAGCGGCATGCCCCGCGGTACGCCGAAGAAAACATCATGATCGGATAACAGGAGAAATCGCTATGAAAAAGAAATTTTGCGTGATTGGTCTGGGAAACTTTGGGTTTCATATTGTTTCGACCCTTTACGAAGCAGGCAATGAGGTCACCGCCATTGATACCGACCGGGATAAGGTTCAGGCGGTCAAGGATATCTGTGACTACGCGATTCTGGGTGATGCGGCCAACAAAGAGTTTCTGGCCGCTCAAGGAGTCCAGGAGATGGATGCCGTGGTGGTGTCAACCGGCGAGCATTCTCATTTATCGACCTTGATGACCCTTTATCTGAAGGAGTTGAAGGTTCGGAGGATTCTGGTCAAGGCGATCAGTGAAGACCATGGACGCATTCTCGACAGGGTGGGAGCGACGGATGTCATCTACCCAGAGAAAGACATGGCGATCCGCGTGGCCCGGAACATGTCGAGTCCCAATATTCTGGAATTCATCCCGCTCGCAGAAGAATATTCCTTGTCCGAGACCGAGCCTCCCAAGCATTTTCTCGGTAAAACCTTGATTGAACTCGATTTACGTAAGAAATATCACCTGACGATCATCGCCATCAAGGATGTCCTGACTGACCAGTTCATTCCTGCCCCTCCCCCGACCTACATGATAAAGGACAGCGATGTGCTTATCATTTTGGGGAAAACGGACGATATTGATATGGCGCTGGGAGCTAAAAAGTAGACGAACTGAGAGGTGTCCGTGTGAAAAGTTTATTATTTTTCATTGTCGCGGTGCTGGTTTTCAGTGGCTGCTCACAAAGAGAACAGAGCCAGCCAGAGTCCCCTGAAAACAAGCGATTCAAGTCCTTGGAAAAATTTGAGGTCCTTGGCAATAAAGCCCAGGTGATTGTGGACATCGAGACGGGGATCAAATACCTATATATCTGGGAGGGGGGCTCAAATGGAGGTCCAGCAATCACCCGACTTTGGGAGAAATAGTTGAGGGAAGAATTGAAGTTGTTCTCAACTCGCGATCACTCCGTACACCAGAAAAGCCGTATAGCCGACATAACACGCAAGTAGGGCAATGCCTTCATACCGATTAATGCGCCCGGGGCCTCGGAATCCATAGCCAACGACGAAGAGCGCTCCGGTTAACGACCCCATGACGAGGATATCCCGAGAAAGTACTTCTGGACCAACCGTCAGTGGATGAATTGTGCCGGCAATACCGACAACTGCAAGAGTATTGAACAGGTTAGAACCGATGACGTTACCAAGGGCGATGTCATGTTCACCTTTACGCGTCGCGATGATTGATGAAGCCAGCTCTGGAAGGGAAGTGCCTACCGCGACGACCGTCAGGCCGATGATCAGATCACTCACCCCGAGTCCGTGGGCGATCTCTACCGCACCCCACACCAGAAGTCGAGAACTTGCGATCAGCAGAACCAGTCCGGTCGCCAACCAGAAAATGGCCCGACGAAGAGGAATTGCCCGCTCTTCCATTTCCTGTTCTACCTCGCCGCCGAACGCGTCGGTTTTCTTCTGCATCCCCTGCCAGATCGTCCAGACCATCAATCCAATAAAAACACCCAATAAAACCAGGGCGTCACTTCTGGAGAGTTCACCATCCCATAGTTGCCAGGCTGCCAATATCGTGACCGCCATGAGAATCGGCAACTCTTTGCGCAGCACCTGGGAATGAACTGCGATCGGGCTGATCAAGGCGGTCAATCCTAGAATCAGAGCGATATTGGTGATGTTCGAACCGTAAGCGTTACCCAAGGCAATCCCGGGGTTGCCCTGCGATGATGCAATCGCCGAGACGACCATTTCAGGTGCCGATGTGCCGAAGCCTACGATCACCATGCCGATCAGCAGCGCCGGCATTCCGAAATGTTTAGCCGTTGACGCGGCCCCTTCCACAAAACGATCAGCGCTCCAAACGAGGAGAATGAGGCCTCCCAAGACTGCGATTACTGGAAATGTCATTTAAATCCTTATCATACTGGCAAGGTAAACTATGTCTCTTTTTTGCCGGTGAATTTTGAAGGTTTTCATGCCATGGCACAAGCTTAAACGCAAAAAGCCTTTGGCTGTTGGGAACCAAGGGCTGATCTCTCTCAATCAATCTCGAAAAATATTATGGCTTAGGTTCAAGTACTTTCCATATATCCGGGAGCAAGAGTCCAAAAAGTTGATCAAAATTTCGCTCTTGGAGATAATCTCCTGTATGTGTGGATTTCCACTCGCGGATTCCTTCTCGGATATTATCCAATTTTTCATCCCAGCTTGTGTGGCTCTTGAATTTTCGTCTCTTCCCCTCGGCGGCGTGCCTGTCTTCCTCCATCAAAACAGGCATATTCCCATACCCTTTTAGGGCCGTACAAAAATACCATAACAGCGGTCGACAATGATCGTAAGCAAAGTTTGCTACCTCCAATAGCGTTTTATGATCGAAACCTATTGGTTTTCCTTCCTTTGCGCTTAGGACAAGGCACGAGAAACGGGCAATGTCCTGTTTCGGATTTTGAGGAAGAGCGATATCCACTTCTTTTAAGGCACGATGTAGAGCCGAATATTCCTTTGATGCCTCCTCCCCTCTGTAACCTGTATATCGGTAGGTCTCCCAGAACTTTAGATATTTCTTGCGGAGATTTTCTATTCTGTTGGCAGCCTGAAACTCCTCTAAACGCTCAAGTTCTTTCCTGCAGTCATAGAAGAAAATTCGTTGATTTTCCCGATCGATACTCAGATCACTAAAAGTGACGACTTGCTCCCGCCATTCCTCTTGGATCACGCCACCATTCAGGATTGGCTGAAGGTAATAACAGCGCAGCATGAGCTTCTGATTTTCTTGGGACAGCCTGCAAGTTTCCTCGTCGACAACAAACATGTTACTGTTGTTATTATAAAATATGTC
>RRYU01000120.1_pt1 | contig 13948 bp, 13 predicted proteins | sample 2162651 | NCBI WGS metagenome assembly RRYU01 (sample SAMN10267283, study PRJNA491782) | microbial mat metagenome | isolation source: biomat in the production well | place: Japan: Minami-Kanto gas field, natural gas well KTG3 | collected 2017-06 | reverse complement strand
CGACTGGCATCTGCCTGCAACGAAAGGTGTTACTGCCGACACCCAGCACACTTATGGCATACAGGGCGATAAGGCCCTGCACCTGATATTCAAAGGTAGGGAATTTCGCTTCAGGCATTTGTTTCAGATACTTTTTCTTGCCCCTGGCGACTATGAATTCATCAGTCGAGCACGGCTTGAGCGTTTGCAGGGCAGGGGGGGGATCAGTTGGGTCATCCGCTGCGCAGAGGATGAAGATGCGGTTTTAGGGATGAGCGGGAGACTTGTTGGGTCCGGTGAATGGAAGACGCAGAAATTTGATTTTACCGTGCCTGAATACCAGCCTTGCGCCGCCCAGGTGCTGAGACTAGAATCTCAAGGAAATAGGTTATTTGATCATGTCTTGGAGGGTGAAATCTGGTTCGACCGGATTGGTATCAGGAGCATCCGGCCCGAATGATGCATATTATTGATTCGAGTTTGACGGTCTTTTAATACTTATATGAACCCTGAGGTGGACGTATGAACAGCATCCTTAAAACTGCACTCTTCTCCCTCTCTATCTGCATAGCGATGGTCGCCGATGTTTCCGCATTTGAGGCGCCAGCGGCGATTCTGAAGCGCATTGAAGGATCGGTATTGGTCAATAAGGGCGAGACTTACCGGTCAGCCGTGGAGGGCATGGATCTCCATGTGGGTGACCGTATCATGATCATGGAAAATGCCAACGCAGTGCTGGTCTACGAAGATGGCTGTGTTGCTGAGTTCAAGCAGAATCAAATACTGATAGTCCGCAGCCGCAGTACCTGTGATGGTGGCATGGCCTACTCACGGACCAAAGGTCCACTCTACGCAGCGCCTCTGGGTGGCACTCCCTCTGCAACGGGTGGAGGATCATACGGCTTAAGCCCCGCTGGCACGGCCGGATTATTCGGTACTGCACTGGTCGTCGGCGCAGCCGTTATGAGCACTGATAACGACGACGACTCCATCAGCGCCCAATAGGCGCCAGGAAACCTAGGGATAGACCCGACTGGAGACGGTCGGGTTTTTTTATGCTGCACTCCATGACGCATGGACTTTTCAGTATTCGTGTATGAAATCGCAGTTCAGCCCAGGATATCGCCATGAGACATGGCCATGGGCCGCGGCGCGGGAGGATAATGCAACCCTGGCTGCGAAGGGCGCCTCTGCAAGGTTAAACACCCTTGGTGTTGGCGGGTCAATATGGGGATTAGCGACAATAAAATGTATTTAGCATTGCGTGGACTGCTGTTTTTTCTGGGTTTACTGGTGCTTGTCTCATCAGGTTTCTGGCCTGCTGCAACTCAAGCTGGCGTTGCTACCTATGTCGACTGTTACTTTGACCCGGAAGAGGGGGGCAAGGTAAAACAGCGCGATACCGGCATTGTGTTGCGTTTCATGCTGAATACTAAACTCGAGTTGGCGTTCCGCATCGATACGGCGGTGGCCCGCCCGGTTCTGCTGTATGTCGAAGAGGATGGCAGTTTTACTCTCCTGGATTATCATGCCACTACAGATGTGATCCTGATCACTGTGCAGCGAAATGGTAATTCCATGTACAGCCGCCATCGACTCATACCCCCCCTTGGAATGAGCGACTCAATGGGCAGTCAAAGAACCGGCCGTTGTGGGGAGTCGGAAAGTCTGGCGCACGCGAGTCTTCCCAGTCCTGCGATCTCCTGATCAGGATAGAAAGAACGATGAATAGTCAACTCGATTCTTGGCACAAGCTGAGTTACTACGGGTTGATGCTGCTGTTGCTGTTTGCCCCCTTGTTTCGGGCAGGCAATCGGCCGCTGCCTCTGTTGGTGATTGAGCTGTTATCCCTGGGTTTGCTTCTGGCCATGACATGGAACCCCGGGCGGATAGTGCGCATTCCTCTGGTATTTCGCACAATTGGCCTGGCCATGCTGCTGCTGCCCATGGCCTATCTCCTGCCCTTGCCGGAAAGCCTGATCCATGCCATGCCGGGCCGCGCAATCTATGCCGATGTGCTCGCCTCCATCGCAGCTGATGGTTGGCGCAGTATCAGTATCATTCCCTCGGCCACCGAGTACGCCCTGTATGCCACGCTGCCAGTGGTGGCGGTGTTCGCCGTCGTTTATCTGCTACCCGTGCCTCAGGTGAAAAATCTGGTTTACTTAGTCATCGGTGTCGCCGCATTGCAGGCAACGCTTGGGCTGATGCAATACGGGGCGGGACCGGACAGCGCACTGCATTTCGGCAATCCCTATGCATCCAAGAGCGCATCCGGCACCTTCGCGAACAGAGACCATTTGGCGGGCATGCTGGAAATGGTGTTGCCCGTCGTGCTGGCTCTGATGGCTGCAAGCCTGGGTCACGGCGGCATGAAGTCACATCGCAGACGTGCGCGATGGCGGCAGAAGATTGCCTTCTTATCCAGTTTCAAAGGCCATCAGGCCGCTTTTTTCGGCGCACTGGGTGTTCTTCTGCTTTTGGGTTTGGTGTTCACTCGTTCACGGGCGGGGCTGGCCTTGGCCATGCTGGGCCTATTCCTGTCTTTGCTGGCTTTTGCCAGGCGGCTGGGGGGGAGCAATGTCTATGGCACCTTGGGTACCGTGCTGGCTGTGGCCATGATCGCAGCAGTTGAAATCGGTTTGGCCCCGGTGTTGGATCGTTTTTCCGTGGATCCTTTGACGGACAGCCGCTTGTCTATTTTCTCCTCCACCTTGGATGGTATCGGCAGCTTGTTTCCGTTTGGTGGCGGGGCGGGCGTTTTTCCGCCGGTGTATCCGCTTTTTCAGCCTGCGAATCTGGGCCAGGTTTTTGTCAATCACGCCCACAATGACTATTTGGAAGCCCTGTTCGAACAAGGCGTCTTTGCGCTGTTTATCCTGATAGCTGGATTACTGATCTACCTGCGGCAATGGCCACGCCTGTGGATACGCTCGCGCTGGGGCAGTTTCCGGTTTATTCAAGTGGGAGCAGGAATCGGTCTGTTGCTTATGCTGTTGCATTCCTTACTGGATTTCAATCTGCAGATTCCGGCCAATGCCATCACCTTCGCCTTTCTGGCGGCAGTGTTTCTGAAGGAATACAATGAGCAGCCCCGGCGCAGGAAACACAGTGCCCCTGCCCGGTTGCAGTCTGCTGCAGTTGTAGTGCCGGAGGCAAAGGCGGATGAGGAAGAGGAAAATCCGTTTCTGCGTTAGCCGGCGGTATTCTTGGAAGCCAATCCGCAAGGGATGCGACACTGAATTTTCCGGATTTTGTAAGCGTCCTTGCGGATTGGGCTCAGACTTCCACCAGTTCCGGAATACCGCCTGTGTTCTTGCTTTCCACCTTGCTGTAAAGGTCATATAAGGCAGCCTGCATGGCCTCCTCGATGACCGGGTGATAGAAAGGCATGCGCAACAGGTCACCAACGCTGAGGCCCTGCTGGATGCTCCATGCCAGTAGGTGCGCGAGGTTTTCACCTTTAACGGTGATCATCTCCGAACCCAGCAGCCGGCCCGTGGTTTTGTCCGCGTAAATGCGGATGATACCCCTGTTCTTGCCCATGATCAGCGCCCGGCCAACGGGGGCCAGCTTGATTTGACCGACGGCGGTGGTGTCCGGATTCAGGTCGTTCCAGCGCTTTCCCACGATGCAGATATTGGGGTCGCAGAAATTGATGAATAGCGGAGTCTTGCGCCGGAAAGACTTATTCAATCCGTTGGCGGCGTTGAAGCCGGCAATGCGTCCCTCGTCACCCGCCTCGTGCAGCACCAGGCGCTCGCCGGTTGCATCTCCCGCGATGTAGACCGGCAGTTCACCTACCTGCATGGTATGACGATCGAACAGGGGAATCCCGCGCTCGTCCAGTTCGCAGCCGAGCATGTCCAGGGCCAGACCGCTCAGGTTAGGGATCCGGCCCATGGCGGCCAGCACCTTGTCCACTACTACCGATACCTCACCGGCGGTGACTCTCAGTTTGCCGCCCTCCGCCTCGCTGATCTCGGCGCGATGTCCAAGGTGGATGGGGAAACTCTTGCCCAGAATTTCCTTGGCGCAGGCGCAGACTTCCGGATCCTGGGCGCCACCCAGGGTGTCCAGCTGGTCAAACCCGGTGACGTCGATACCGAGGCGACTCATGGACTGACCCAGTTCCAGGCCAATGGTGCCCATGCCGATCACGGCCAGGGACTCAGGCAGATCCTCCTGCTCGAATACATCATCGGTGGTGATGATTCGCTCGCCAAAGGCCTTCCAGGGTTCCGGCAGAATGGGCCGTGAACCGGTCGCGATGACGATGCTGGCGGCACGGATGCGCTTGCCATCCTCAGTCTCCAACAGATCCGGCTCGACGAAGCGCACATACTGCTGGATGAATTCGTCCCCCATATCATCGGTACTGTTGGTCAGCACCCGGTCGACGAAGGTGTCGCGCAGGTCCTGTACATGTTCCATGGCCTCCGGAATGTCCAGGTTCATGGCCTCGTGCCCGTCCACGCCATAGCGTCCCAGGACAGTACGGCGATGATAGTCTTCTGCCACCTGGATCAATGCCTTGGAAGGCATGCAGCCGACCCGGGCACAGGTAGTGCCGGGCTCGCCGCCATTGATCAGTACCCAGCTTTTACCGGAAGGGCGGACCTTGCTCAGGGCATAAAGGCCGGCACTGCCTGATCCGATAATGGCGACATCAACTTGTTTTTCTTCCACCGTATACTCCTGGTTATGAGGGCTTCTGATATTGCGAAATGAGGGCGGGATAAGATTATTCCAGGATACTCAAGCATTAACTAATGCGAAATCCTCATGCGTCTGCGGCGAGCTTCTTGAGATTAAGACTATCACGATGCAGCCTGCCGGGATTCAAGATGTGATGTGGATCGAACACGGCCTTGAGCCGGCTGTGCAGTCTGCCTTCCATGCGGCCCAAGGGCTGAAATATATCGCCGCTACGATCGCCACCTCGAAACAAGGTGGCATGGCCTCCCGCGGCCTGGGCGAACTCTCGTGGATCCTGCATGTCCGCTTGTGCATACAACCAACGCTGTGCGCCGCCCCAGTCAATCAGGGCCGGTTGCGGTTGAGGGGTGGCCGGTGGCACGGATATGCGCCAAAGGGGATCCGTCCGTTGGAAAAAATCCAGTTGTTGATCACGCAGGCTGCGCCAGAAATCACCTGTAGTTTCCAGTCTGGCTCCAAGTTCGCGGGCGCAGGCTCCGGCATAGTCCTCGCTGGCCGCGAGCCGCAGGTGCAGGACCCCATCCATGTGGCATGCACCGCTCAGGGGTACCGGGCGGCCTTGCAGCCTGTTCATCAGTTCCAGGGCCTGCCCCCCGGATGCTGCAAGATTCAGTGACCACTCCTGCGCTGGGTGCGGTAATACCTTGAGCGAGACCTCCAGCAGCACACCCAGAGTACCCAGGGCGCCGGCCATGAGCCGGGACAGATCGTAGCCGGCCACGTTTTTCATCACTTGGCCGCCGAAACTCAGGATGTCGCCTTTGCCATCCAGCAGTTTCACGCCCAGAAGCAGGTCACGAGGAGCTCCACCCCAGGGTCGCCGCGGACCGGCCAGCCCGCTGGCTACCGCACCGCCGATGGTGCCGCCGGGTGCGAATCGCGGTGGTTCAAAGGGCAGCATCTGGCCCTTGTCCGCCAGCGCAGCCTGTACCTCCTCCAATGGGGTGCCGGCCCGGGCGGTAAGTACCAGTTCGGTAGGCTCATAACTGATGATGCCACGGTGTGGATTGAGGTCCAGCACCTCGCCTTGCAGCGTGCGGCCGTAAAAATCCTTGGTGCCGCCACCACGCAGGCACAGGCCGGTTCCATCTGCGGCCGCACTGCGTATACGCTCACGCAGCGCCTGTGAAATATCCTTATCCTGCATGGCTAAAAACGCTCAATGTCGGGGAATGGCAGTTGGCCTGCATGAACATGCATGCCGCCGATTTCGGCACAGCGGCTCAGCGTGGGTATGGCCTTACCCGGGTTGAGCAGGCCTTGCGGGTCGAAGACCGCCTTGACGTCATGAAATATCTGCAATTCCGCATCTGGAAACTGGGCGCACATCTGGTCGATTTTTTCCAGTCCCACACCGTGCTCACCGCTGATGGTGCCACCGACTTCGACGCACAGTTCCAGGATCTTGCCGCCGAATTCCTCGGCCTTGTGCAATTCACCTGGACGGTTTGCATCGTACAGAATCAGCGGGTGGAGATTGCCGTCACCCGCGTGAAAGACATTGGCGCATCGCAACCCGTATTCGTCGGACAGTTCGCCGATTCGCTTGAGTACATGCCCCAGATGGCGGCGTGGGATGGTTCCGTCCATACAGTAATAATCCGGAGAGATACGACCCACAGCCGGGAAGGCGTTTTTCCGCCCGGCCCAGAATCGCAGGCGCTGGGCCTCGTCGTTCGCGGTGCGCACCTCGTCGGCGCCGGCATCCAGCAGCAGTTGGCGCACCTCGAGAATCTGATCGGACACCTCGGCATTGGAACCATCCAGCTCACATAACAGGATGGCGGCGGCGTCCACGGGGTACCCTGCCTTAGCGAAGGCTTCGGATGCACGTATGGATAAATTGTCCATCATCTCCAGTCCTGCGGGGATAATGCCCTGACCTATGATCCGTGCCACCGCATCTCCTGCCAGTTGCACCGAAGCGAAGGCGGCCAATACCACCTGGGCCCGTTCCGGCACCGGTAGCAGTTTGACGCGGATTTCCAGCACCACGGCCAGCATGCCCTCGGAGCCGGCAAGCAGGGCCAGCAGGTCGTAGCCCGGCCCGTCCAGTCCGCCGCCGCCCAGGCGGATGATGTCGCCGTCCATGGTCATGGCGGTGATTTCCAGTACATTGTGAACGGTCAGGCCGTATTTCAGGCAGTGCACACCGCCGGCGTTTTCCGCCACGTTACCGCCGATACTGCAGGCGATCTGGGAAGAAGGGTCAGGCGCGTAGTATAGCCCATGGGCCTTGGCTGCCTCGCTGATGGCCAGGTTACGCACCCCGGGTTGCACCCGTGCCTGACGATTGGCCGGGTCTATCTCCAGGATGCGGTTGAAGCGGGCCAGGCTCAGCACAACGCCTCCTTCATGCGGCAGGGCGCCACCGGACAGGCCGGTGCCGGCCCCCCGGGCCACCACTGGTAATTTCCGCTCCCGGCATATGGATAGAATGGTCTGTACCTGGTGCTGGTCCCATGGCAGGAATACCAGCAATGGCAGACGACGATAGGCCGTCAATCCGTCACACTCGTAAGGTTTAAGCTCGTCTTCGCGAAATAGAACCGTGTCGTCCGGCAGGTGGCGAAGGAAATCCAGGGCCAACTCGGCGCGCTGATCCATAGAAGTCTTGGGACTAGTGCGTAGGGTCATAGGGTAGTCAGAATTGGTTTGATCGTCGCCATCATAACCCGCGAGCCGACTTGCCGCGAGGTTGATTGACGCGGGCGGTTACGTATCTTGACAAGCATATGCGCTGTATGGCGGTAAATTTATCTAACACATCCACCGGATGCCAGTGGATACAATCAACTCCTGCCATATACCGGAATGGACGCGCCGCTCACGCAACGGGCCCCATCCGAGGCCAGAAACAGCACGACATCAGCCAACGCAGCCGGCGGAACCCAATTGTCATAGTCCGAGTCTGGCATGGCGTTGCGGTTTTGTGGGGTGTCAACGGTTCCAGGCAATATGCAGTTAACGTTGATTTCATTGAACTTGTGCTCCGCTGCCAGGCTTTCGGTCAGACTGATGACCGCCGCCTTGGAGGCACAATAGGGCGCCATCCGGCCCTTGCCATGTTCAGCAGCCCGGGCAGAAACATTGACAATGCGTCCATGACCGCGCCCCAGCATGTGCGGAACGACGGCTCGGCAACAGTTGAAAACGCTCCGGGCATTGAGATCCATCATGAAATTCCAGTCCTTGTCCTCGGTTTCGTGCAGCAAAGGACCCATGGTGAATCCGCCGGCTATATTGGCCAGGATATCGATGCGCCTGAAATGAGCCATGGCCCGGCTGCACATGTCCGCCACCGATTCTGGCTTGAGCAGGTCTGTGGGCACTGCAAGAGCATCCACACCCACGCCGAGTCCGGCCTGGGTCTCGTGCAATGCCTTTTCATTCAGATCCGCCAGTATCAGATCCGCCCCTTCGGCCGCGAAGGCGGCAGCGACCGCACGCCCCACATTGCCTCCCGCTCCGGTGACCAACGCGATTTTACCTTCGAATCTTTGCATGTCTCTCTCCTTGCCTTAATGTCGGCAAAGACTAACGAATTTTGCCCTCGAACGGTAGCCGCCAACGATCTGGATTGGCATGTATTCTGCTGTAACCCTGGCATATCCCTGTCCATAGCGACTCAACCAAAGGTTTCCGCCATGATCCTGCCTATGCTGTCCGTCCTCGGCGATACAGAGACCGTCAACCCGCTAAAGTGTTTGGCTGCTGCGCAGGAGGAGGGTGAATCGACTGAAGAGGCCGATGGTTTCGCCGCTTTACTGGCGGCATTGGGGGAGATGGACACGCCTGAGCAAACAAGCATGGCAGCCACCATGGGCGTGCCTTTGGAAAAGGGCATCAATGAACTGCCCACCACTGAATTGTCTGGGCTGCATGATGCTGTGCCACCCCAGGATGATCAAGTACTGGCGGACTTGTCAGACGAACTTCAGGGCCTGTTGCAGACCTTGGCTGCGGCCACACCCGGCGAGGAAATCCCCAGTTCTGTGCAGCAACAGCTCGAATCCTTGAATACACGAATCGGACAATGGCTGGAACAGTCGCCGTCGTCCGCCTTGGCGGAAATGCAAAACCTGGTACAGACGCTGGGCGACGGACTTGCTGAAATCCAGGCAGCGGGTGCGCAATTACCAGCAGAAGTCGGGAGTCTACTGTCACGTCTGCTGGGTCCTGGAATTTCGGCGAATCTGCAGGGACAAGGCCAGGATAGCGGCGGCAAACAATTGCCGCAGACGGCAATGGGTCTGGGTAGCCTGGCTGCTGCTCCAGTCGCCAGTGACCCCGCTCCGTTGGATGAACTGGCGCGCTCAGACCTGAAACCATCTTCCGGCCAGGAAGTGCTCCAGGAGGCTGGGAGCGCCCGGGATCCTTCCCTTTTGAAGCTGAAGAATGCGGATGGCAATGTCAGCTTCCAGCTCAAGTCCCTGGCGGCAGGGGATGTGGAAAACCCCTCTTCGCAGACGGACATCGATATTGATGGCTTGATAAACATGCCCGAAACTACGCGACTGTCTGCGAATGCCGCGGTCTTACAGCAGACAATCGGTACTGGATCGAGTATGCCGCCTGTGACTGCTGCCGGCCAGATTGCTGGAGTGCAGACGGGTGCGTCCGTGCAAACCGGTGCGACTACACTGCCCCAACTGCCCCCCATTGTGACCAGTCCTGGGGAATCGGCCTGGAGCCAGGCCTTGGGTGAGCGGGTTTTGTGGATGGCGGGCCGGGATATTCAACGGGCCGAAATTCGCCTGAATCCACCGCAACTGGGCCCGGTGGAAATCCGAATCAGCATGCACAACGATCAGGCCAGTGTAAGTCTGGTCGCTCAGCATCCCTTTACCCGGGATGCCCTGGAGGCCTCCATCCCGCGTCTACGGGAAATGTTGGGAGAATCAAACATCGACCTGGCAGACGTGGACGTCGGGCAACGTGACACGCGGGAATCGAGTCCCGGACAGGATAATCGTGAACGGGGCAGTGGTGAAGGTGGAGGCAATTGGCTGGCTGAGGCGGAGGCCCCGGATGGAGATCACAGCGAGACACTGATGCGAACCCGCGCTGGACTGGTGGACGACTTCGCCTGAGGCACTGGCTAGTACACACACTGTCTGGGTATGATACCGGATCGCGCAGCCTACTTGGTCGTGCGCAACCCATGGGTGTCTTAGCCGGAGCCTCGGTGTGTGGATTCTTAAATTATTCGTCATATTACTGGTCGTGGTACTTGGCGCCTCCCTGGCGACCCTGAACGCCGAGTTGGTGCATTTCGACTACTATTTCGCGACCATTGAACTCCCTCTGTCCATCGTCCTGGTCATAACACTGGGACTGGGCGCCCTGTTCGGCATGCTGGCGGGCTTGGCCCTGTCTCTGGACATACGCCGCGAGAATACCCGGTTGCGACGCAAGATCAGTGTGGCTGAACAGGAAATCAGTAACCTGCGCACCCTGCCGTTACAGGACCGCTGATCTTAATGTACGAACTCCTGCTCCTATTGTTGCCCGTTGCCGCCGCTTCCGGCTGGTGGGTGGCTCGACGCGGCCAGGAAAGGGAACAAGACAATTATGTGGATCGGGACCCCGCCTATTTTCGCGGCCTGAACTACCTGCTGAATGAACAGCCTGACAAGGCCATCGACATCTTCATCAAGCTGCTCGAAGTGGATAGCGAGACTGTGGAGACGCACCTGGCGCTGGGCAACCTGTTTCGCCGCCGCGGCGAGGTGGATCGGGCCATCCGCATTCACCAGAACCTCATCGCACGTCCCACCCTGAGTCGTGAACAACGCGGGCTGGCCCTGCTGGAACTGGGGCAGGACTATATGCGCGCGGGACTTTTCGACCGAGCCGAGAGCCTGTTCATTGAATTGGTGGATATGGAACTGCACCGTGAGCGTGCGCTCGTCAACCTTAAGGAAATCTACCAGCAGGAGAAGGACTGGGCGCGCTGCCTGCATGTGGTAAGCCAACTGGAGACAGTCAGCGGCCAGAATCACCCTAAGGAAAAAGCCAGTTACTACTGCGAGCAGGCTCAAGAGGCAGTTGCCAATGGTGATGCGGCCGGCGCCTGGACCCTGACCAAGAAGGCCCTGGATGCGGACCGGCAATGCACCCGTGCGTGGTTGATCCAGGCAGACTTGGAAAAGGCGCGTAACGGCTGGAAGAACGCCGCGCGTATCTATCGGCAAGTGGTGCAGGTAGACCCGCTGCTGCTGGCGGAAATATTGGATGCGCTGCGCGAGTGCCATCAGCAACTCGGCACGCAGAAGGAGTTGATCGATTTTCTGCGAGAACTGTATCTCAAGGATGACGATACCCGGGTGATGCTGGCCCTGTCCGAAGTTCTGCGTGCTGAGACTGGTCTGGATGCGGCCCTGGCAGTGGTGGAGGAGCATGTACACCGGCATGCGGACCTATTGGGGCTGCAGCGCTACATCGAATACGAGCGCGTGGCCTCGCCACATGCCACACAGCCGGAGACCCTGGAGATGCTGCGCATTTTGGTGGACAAACTGGTGGAGAAGCGCGCCGCCTATCAGTGCACCCGATGTGGCTTTTCCGCCCGTCACCTGCATTGGCAGTGTCCTGGCTGCAAGGGCTGGGGGACTGTGCGCTCGGTCTCGGCGGATGTTATCGAATCCCCTTAAATAGCATCCTGGAGCATATCTATGGAGCATATATCGGGTCCCCGCATCATCGTGGCCCTGGATTTCCCTGACCGGGACTCTGCCCTTGGCCTGGCCCGGCGACTGGACCCCCTGAGTTGCCGGCTCAAGGTGGGCAAGGAGTTGTTTACCCGCGCCGGTCCGGCCCTGGTGGAGAAACTCCGGAGTATGGGTTTCGACCTGTTTCTGGACCTCAAATTCCACGATATTCCCAATACAGTGGCCGCTGCCTGTGCCGTCGCTGCAGATTTGGGTGTGTGGATGGTCAATGTACACGCCAGTGGTGGCCGGCGCATGATGGAGGCGGCCAGGGAGCGCCTGGAACAGGCCACGCCCCGGCCGCTGCTGATTGCGGTGACGGTACTAACCAGCATGGATGGCAGCGATTTGGCTGAAATCGGCATTTCGGCCGAGCCACAGCAGCAGGTGCGCAGGCTGGCGTATCTGGCCCGGGATGCCGGCCTGGACGGTGTGGTGTGCTCCCCGCTTGAGGCCGGGTTGTTGAAACAAGAACTCGGTGTGGCTTTTCGCCTGATTACACCGGGTGTCCGGCCGGCCAGTGCCGCCCTGGATGACCAACGGCGGGTGATGACGCCGGCCCAGGCATTGGCCGGCGGTTCCGACTATCTGGTCATAGGCCGGCCTATTACAGCCGCCGCCGATCCTTTGGCGGCCCTGTTGGCAATTCAGGGGGAAATCGCGTAATGTCCCCTAGGTTTTCCGTTCGCTGCATAGCTGGCGGGCACTAGAAATTTGTTGTGAGTGAGACCATGAAAAAGACAATCTCCAAAGTGGTGTTCCCAGTGGCTGGCATGGGCACCCGCTTTCTGCCGGCCACTAAGGCCAATCCCAAGGAAATGCTGCCGATTGTAGACAAACCACTCATCCAGTATGCGGCCGAGGAAGCGGAAGCAGCCGGCATTGACAATTTAGTCTTCATCACCGGCCGCAACAAACGATCCATTCCCGACCACTTCGACAAGGCTTATGAGTTGGAGGCGGAACTCCAGGCCGCCGGCAAGCAGGCCTTGCTGGACAAGGTGCAGAACGTCCTGCCGAGCGAGGTCAGCTGTGTCTATCTACGTCAGGTCGAGGCCCTGGGGCTGGGCCATGCGGTGTTATGTGCCAAACCTGTGGTGGGAGACGAGGCCTTCGCGGTCAGTCTGGCTGACGACCTGATCCAGGGTGGTAGTGAGGGCTGCCTGGAACAGATGATCCAGGTATATGAGCGCTTTGCCTGCAGCGTGCTGGCGGTGATGGAAGTGCCGCACGAGGAGACCTCGAAATACGGTATCGTGGAAACCCGCGAGGGCGCTCAGGGTGAACTGCTCGTGACCTCCATGGTGGAGAAGCCCAGTCCGGAGGAGGCACCATCCAATCTGGCCGTGGTCGGGCGTTATATTCTGACTCCGGCCATCTTCACCAAGCTGGCGCAAACACAACGTGGTGCGGGAGGCGAGATTCAGCTTACCGATGCCATAGCCGCGCTGCTGCAGGACGAGCCTGTCATCGCCTATCCGTTCCGCGGCAAGCGCTATGATTGCGGCAGCAAACTCGGATATCTGGAGGCTACGGTTGAGATGGCCCTGTCCCATGACGAGCTGGGGAAGGACTTTGCAGCCTATCTAAAGCAACTGGCCTGTAATCCCAACTTTTCCAAATAAGCCTGAATCAGGGCGCGGCCTCGAAATGCCGCGCCCATACCTCGAAGTCCGTACCATCTCCTTCGAGGATTTCAATGCCGACTTCATAGCCTGCGAATTCCTCGTTGTATCGGCACCAACGGGTCTCGCCGGTCAGGAGAAAACGTTTGGGCTCATCCGCCAAGTCTACACATACGTCGTAAATATGTCTTGGTTCCAGGGGTTTGGGCAGCAGCAGCCGGAAGCCGTGTATGGACACGTCCAGAGTGATGCTGGTGGCCACCTCCGGCCGGCAAGTGCCGTCTTCGCAGGGAAATACCAATTGAATGGATGCCGGTTCCTTACGTGGGAGGCGCCTTGAATCGCGCCGGTCTACGGGCTCATTGGGAGTCATTGCTCTTTATTTTCTCGCTGCGCTGGGTTACCAGGCTGGCCAGGGTTTCATCGAAGGCGACCCCGTAGTCCATAATGGAGGCGCTCCCGTCAACAATGCGTTCGGCAAGTTCCAGGCAATGAAACTCGGCCACCTTTCTGCCCAGGCTGTCGACAAATATTAGCTTATCCGTGGATTTGATCCTCAGTCCCAATTTGCAGGCAATGCGCTGATCATCATTGCCAATGAGTTCCAGCCATCCGCCGGGTTGCAGGCGGGCGAGCATGGACAGGTTTTGTTGCAACAGGCGTTGACGGGCGATGCGCTCCACTTTCGCTTGTGCTTCCGCCTCTTGTTTCAGCCGCGCTTCTTCCTGGCGCTGTTGTTTTTGATGAATCTCCTCTTCCCGTATGCGACGCCGCTCCTCCTCCGCACGCAATAGGGCTTGCGCTTGTTCGACGCGTTTACGCCGCCGGGTGGCCTGCCAGAGGCGTTCCGCCTCTGCGGATTGCTGTTCCAATCCAGGCAGTTGTTTTGCGAGTTCCGTGCAACTGTAGCGC
>RRYU01000059.1_pt1 | contig 13976 bp, 7 predicted proteins | sample 2162651 | NCBI WGS metagenome assembly RRYU01 (sample SAMN10267283, study PRJNA491782) | microbial mat metagenome | isolation source: biomat in the production well | place: Japan: Minami-Kanto gas field, natural gas well KTG3 | collected 2017-06 | reverse complement strand
GGGGGGGGGCCTGTTATGGACCGCTTCGGTTGCTGCCGAAGTCGCCCAGCTTGCGCCGCTGGTGGTGACTGCGACCAGGGTTGCCGCACCGCTGGGCGAGGTGGGCAGTTCCGTGACGCTGATCCATCGGGAAGAGATCGCAAGCCGTCAGGCCAGCCACGTGCTCGAAGTGCTGCGCAGCGTGCCCGGCCTGGATGTGGTCCGCCAGGGAGGCCCCGGCCAGCAGGCCTCAGTATTCCTGCGTGGCGCCAACTCGGCCCATACCCTGGTGCTGATTGACGGCATCCAGGTCAATGACCCGAGTAATCCCGGCCGGGCCTTCGACTTTGCCGGACTGTCGAGCGAGCACATCGAGCGTATCGAAATCGTGCGTGGCCCGGGCAGCACGCTCTATGGTTCGGATGCCATGGGTGGCGTGATTCATATCATCACCCGGAAAGGTGCCGGCAAACCGCAGACGACGCTGACAGTGGAAGGTGGCAGTTTCAAAACGCATCAGGAGACCTTCTCCCTGAGCGGCAGCACGGACCGCGTCAGCTACTCTCTCGCCGGAGCGTATCGCTCATCAGAGGGCATTTCTGCGGCCAGTGAGGAGTATGGCAACCGGGAACCCGACGGCTATGAGCGCAAAACGCTGGCGGCACGCCTGGGGGCGACACTCACAGAAAACCTGGAGATCGATCTTTTCTATCGCTACCTGGATGCCGAGACGGATCTGGATACCTTTGCCGGACCGTATGGGGACGACCCGAACAACACATATAATTCCCGGTCCGCCATCTTCCGGACCCAGGCGCACCTGGTTTTGTTTGATCGATTCTGGGAGCAAACGCTGGGTTTTTCATTGTCTGACCATGAACGCGCAAATCGGGATGACCCGGATAGCGACCACCCCCACGATGCGATCCGCACGCGTTACGACAGCCGGCTGGCCAAACTGGATTGGCAGCATAACCTGGCCATTCATCAGGCCCATATGCTCACCCTGGGTGCGGAATACCAGGAAGAGACGGCGGAGAGCAGTGATTATCGCCGCTTTCTCGACTATTTTTCCGGATTGCCGTCGTCTTCATTGAACGAGTTTCCCGAAAAGTCCGCGCGCACCGCGGCGTATTACCTGCAGGACCAGCTGCAGTTGGGGGACAGTTTTGTTGCGACCGCCGGTTTGCGCAGCGATGACCATTCGCGGTTCGGGTCTCATGAAACCTGGCGGCTGACCGCCAGCTATCAGGTCCAGGCGACCGGCACCCGCTTCAAGGCGACCTACGGTACAGCCTTCAAGGCTCCGACGCTTGCCCAACTGTATGAGAATTCGGCATGGGTCAGTGGTAATCCGGACCTCGATCCCGAGAAAAGCCGGGGCTGGGATGCCGGGGTTGAGCAGACCCTGTGCCAGGAACGGGTAACGCTTGGCGCGACCTGGTTTGAAAATCGTTTCGAGAAGCTGATCAATACTCTCTGGAATCCGGCGACTTTCAAATACGAGTATGAGAATATCGATGAGGCCAGAACCAGGGGGCTGGAGTTGACCTTAACCTTGCGGCCGCTTGACCACCTGACCCTTTCGGCGGCCTATACCTATACGGAGGCGGAAAACCGCGCAACGGGTGAAGACCTGCTGCGGCGGCCGCGCGACAAGTACAATATTGCCTTGCATTACCTGCTGCCAGGCGGCGGCGACATCCGTCTTGACCTGATCCATATCGGCAAGCGCGACGATCTTGACAGTGAGGACTGGAGCAGGATCAAAAGCCTGGCGGCTTATACGCTGGTTAACCTGGCGGCATCCCGGGAGGTTGGTGAAAATCTCCGGCTGCACGGCCGGATTGAAAATCTGTTCGACGAGGATTATGAAGAAGTGAGTGGTTTCGGTACGCCCGGCATTGCCGGCTACCTGGGTGCGAGCCTGAGCTTCTAGGACTGTGGGGGCATGGTGCGGGTAACGAGCATCATCTTGTGGATCATATGTGTGACCTGGCCGGGCACGCCCGGGGCGGCTGTCTGGACCGATGCCATGGGCCGCGCCGTGGAGGTTGTGGAGCCGCCGCAGCGGATTGTCTCGCTGGTGCCGAGCGTGACCGAGATCCTCTACGAGCTGGGGGTCGAGGACCGACTGGTCGGCGTGACCCGGTTCTGCACCTATCCTCCCCGGGTGGCGGACAAGGCGCAGGTCGGCGATTACGGCGCCCCCAATCTCGAAGCTGTGGCCGCTCTTGATCCCGACCTGGTGATTCTGGCCGCCGACGCGGCAAGTCCGGCACTGCTGACGCGGATTGAGGCCCTGGGAATCGCCGCTTATGTCGTTTATCCGAAAGGGGTCTTTGCCACGATTGCCACAATCCGGGCTTTGGGCCAGGTGGTCGGTGCGGAACCCGCCGGCGAACAGGTGGCGCAGCGGCTGCACACCGCCATTGAGAAAATCCGCGCCTTTGCGGTCAGTCACAACCGGCCGCGGGTGATCTTCTGCGTCATGACCCAACCCCTGGTGGTTGCCGGTCCCGGCACACTGATCGATGATCTGATTCGGCTTGCCGGCGGGCAAAACCTGGTCCCGCCCGGGCTGAATCGTTATCCCACCTGGGGCCCGGAGTCCCTGCTGATGGCTGACCCTGATGTGATCATTGTCTCCACACACCTCGGCAAGACCGAGTCGGCACAGCTGTTCGCCGGCTGGCCCGAACTCTGGGCGGTTCGCAACCAGCAGATCGTAAGCATAGAGCCCGACTGGGTCAGTCGGCCCGGCCCGCGGCTGGCGCTGGGTGCGGCGGCCCTGGCCGAAGTTTTCAGGCAGGTCGCAACCCGGCCTGCTGCAACAGCAGACCGCCGATGAGCCGCCACAAACCGTTGACCTGGGTGCTGATCCTCTGCGCGGCTTTCCTTTTGAGCCTGCTGTTTTCGCTCTGGGCGGGCAGTCTGCCGCTGTCTTTTGGCGAGCTGCTTGCTGTGCTGACCGGGCAGTCAGCCTCGCCGACGCAGAGCGCTGTCGTCCTGAAGATCCGCCTGCCCAGGAGTCTGCTGGCCGCACTGGTCGGAGCCGCGCTCGGTGCTTCCGGCGGTGCCTTCCAGGCGGTCTTGCGCAACCCGCTGGCCGATCCGTACATCCTTGGCGTTTCGGGCGGCGCCGCCCTGGGTGCCGCCGCCGCGCTCGCCGCCGGGGTGGCGTCGCCGCTGGCCTTGCCCTTCGCGGCTTTTGCCGGAGCCCTCGGCGCTCTCGCTCTGGTCTACTGGGTGGCCCGGGCACACCAGAGTTCCCCCCATACCCTGATCCTTTCCGGGGTCATGGTCGGCAGCCTGGCTTCGGCGCTGCTCCTGTTTCTGCTCTGGCTGACCCCCAGTGACCCGCTGCGGACCGCTATCTTCTGGCTGGCTGGCAACCTTGGCCTGGCTGACCCGGCCTGGCTGCCCTGGCTGACCCTCTGGTCGTTGACAGCCTTCCTGGTCCTCTGGAGTCAGGCGCGCGCGCTGGACCTTTTCACCCAGGGCGAAGAGGTTGCCGCTGACCTTGGCCTCGACATCGGCCGGGCACGCCTGATCGTGTTCGCCGCGGCGGGCGCTTTGACCGCGGCGGCGGTGGCACAGGCCGGGCTGGTCGGCTTCGTCGGGCTGACCGTGCCGCACGTGGTGCGTTTGGTCTGGGGGCCGATCCATCGTCGTTTGCTGCCGGCAGCCGCACTCAGCGGCGCGATTTTTTTGATGCTAGCCGACGCCGTGGCGCGCACGATTCTCGCCCCGGCGGAAATTCCGGTGGGCGTGGTGACGGCATTGATCGGCGCGCCCTTTTTCCTGTATCTGCTGCACCGGCGCGAGGGGAGATGATGATCAGGGTCGAGAACCTCAGTTATGGCTATACGGCGCAGCCGGTATTGCGGGACGTCAGCTTCGAGGTTCGGCGCGGAGAAATTCTCGGCGTGCTGGGGCCGAACGGCTGTGGCAAGTCAACCCTGCTCAAGCTGTTGCGGGGGACACTGGTGGCGAACCGGGGGCATGTTCTCTGGGAAGGTCGCCACGCAGACCGATGGGCCAGGCGGGACATGGCGCGCCGGGTTGCGGTTGTTCCCCAGTCCCAGGCGCTGCCCTTTCCCTATCCCGCCAGAGAAATGGTCATGATGGGGCGTTTTGCCCATGGCCGCGGCCTGGCGGGCCCCGTGAGCGCCGATCACCGGGCTGTCGAACGCGCGATGGCGGTTACCGACACCCTGCATCTGGGCGATCGGCCGGTCACTGACCTGAGTGGTGGTGAACTGCAGCGGGTGCTGCTGGCCAGAGCCCTGGCCCAGCAGACGCCGGTGCTGTTGCTCGATGAAGCAACCAGTCATCTTGACCTGGACCATCGCATGGACATTGCCGAATTGCTGATGCGGCTGAATCGCGACACGCAGCTGACGATTGTGCAGGTGTCCCATGATCTCGATCTGGCGGCGGAGACTTCGGAACGGATTCTGCTGCTGCACGCGGATGGCCGGCCGGCGATCATCGGCAATCCTAACGAGGTTATGACCGCCGACCACCTGCGCGAGGTCTTCCGGGTCGAGGTCAAGGTCGAAACCAACCCCTACACCGGAGCACCCCATGTCTACCCGGTCGGCAGGCTCGCCGGGGTCTGGTCGAAACAGCCGCCGAGGGTCCATGTGATCTGCGGCGGCGGCAGTGGCGGCGAACTGCTCAGGCGGCTGCATGTGGCCGGTTGCCTGGTCACGGCAGGTCCGCTCAACCGCGGCGACAGCGACCAGCTGCTGGCCAGTGCGCTCGGGATCGACACGGCTCTGGAAGAGCCGTTTTGCGCCATGTCGCCGATGGCTCTGGCGGCAGCCCGCGGGTTTTGTGAAGTTTGCGACCTGTTGGTGGTTGCGCCGACCCTGTGGGGCAGCGGCAACCTGGCCAACCTGGAGCTGGTCAGTGAAGTTCTCGACCACGGTAGGCATGTGCTGCTGGTTGCACCCTCCGCGGAGCATGATTTCGTTCAGGGCAGGGCCTGGCAAAAGATCGAAACGATCCTTAGAACGGGTGGCAAGCTCGTCCAGCATACCGACGCGGTTTGTGAATTCCTCAAACAAAGCGTATGCCGTTGACCTGCCGGTCGGCGGCCGAAAACGCTTACTCCTGCGGCGCGGCTCACGGAACGATCTCTGCTGTTTTATCCTGGAAACCCCCCGGACACGGATTGTATTCACCGAGTTTTCAACTAGGCTTTAAGCAGGCAGAGTGGGCGCCCGGCAGCGCCTTGATCGTCCGGTGATCAGCCGAAAGGAATGGTATGCTGAACTTTGCGCACAACCCGCTGGTCACGGCCATGCAAAAACCGGACTTTTATGATCATGCCGTAGACCGGGTTGATCTGCTTGAAACGCATATTTCCTGGGTTTTTCTGGCCGGCGATTTTGTCTACAAGCTGAAAAAACCCCTGGATCTGGGATTCCTCGATTTCTCGACCCTGGCGCGTCGCCGCCACTTCTGTGAGGAAGAGCTGCGGCTGAACCGCCGGTTCGCGCCTCAGCTCTATCTGGATGTGGTTGCCCTCGGTGGTCCAGCGGGGTCGCTCCGCCTGCATGGTGAACCGGTATATGACTATGCCGTAAAGATGAAGCGTTTTCCGACCCGCCAGCAACTTGACCGGATGCAGGCCGAAGGGCGCCTGACTGCTGACCACATAGAGCGATTCGCCACCTTGATGGCTCGCCTGCATGGGCAGGCTCCCGTGGCCGGTCCGGACCAGGATTTCGGTGCGCCGGAGTTGGTCAGCGCACCGATTCTGCAGAATTTCACCCAGTTGAAGCGGCTGCTGCCGGCCACCATGCAACGCCGCCTGGCCGAACTGGAGGACTGGAGCCGGGCCGCCTGCGAGCGGCTGCGCGGGGACCTGCAGCAACGCAAGCAGCAAGGCTTCATCCGGGAATGTCACGGTGATGTCCATTTGGCCAATATGGCCTGGTTCGAAGGACAGCCGTTGCTCTTCGACTGCATCGAGTTCAGCGAAAACCTGCGCTGGATCGACCCGATCAATGATCTGGCCTTTCTGGTGATGGATCTGGATGACCGCGGCGAGCAGATCCTCGGCTGGCACTTTCTGAACCGGTACCTGCAGGAAAGTGCGGATTTTTCAGGGATGGGCCTGCTAGGTTTCTACAAGATCTACCGGGCGATGGTGCGGGCCAAGGTGGTCGCCTTGCGGCTCAGCCAAGCCGACCTGCCGGCTGCGCAGCGTGTTGCTGACCAGCGCCTGGTCCAGAGCTACCTGGACCTTGCCGCCAACGACATGGCCGCGCCGCGCCCGTTGCTGATCCTTACCCACGGGCTGTCCGGCGCGGGGAAAACCACCCTGGCCAACCAGCTGGCCCCACACTGCGGCGCGCTCTGCATCCATTCAGACGTGGAGCGTAAACGTCTGCACGGCCTGGCCTCGGCCGAAGCCAGCGGTTCTGCCGTTGGATCGGGCATCTACAGCGAAGGGGCGTCAGCGGCGACCTACCAGCGGCTCCAGGATCTCGCGGAAACCCTGCTGAAGGCTGGGGTGAGCACGATCATCGATGCCACCTTCATCAAACAGCAGGTGCGCAGCAGGATGCGCCGGCTTGCCGATAACCTCAAAGTTCCCATGATCATCCTCGATTTACCCCTCGCGGTGCAGGAACTGGAGCGACGCATCGAGCAGCGGACGCAGCAGGCTGGTCAGATCTCCGAAGCAACCCCCGCGGTCCTGGAAGATCAACGTGCTCACGCGGAGCCCTTTACCGATGAAGAATTGCAAGCGGTGCTCCGGGTTTCCCCGGACCTGACTGCCGCTTGCCTTGCCCGGCGCATTGCCGAACGGGTAAGGCACCAGGTCCGGCGGTAACCTCCCGAACCGCGGCGAAGCGCGCGATCGGCGATTGCAAAGCAAGTGGAATTCTGGGATAAAGAAGAGCGTACTCGAATTGTTCCTGTCTTCAGCAGGTTCGCCCGGAGACGCCCCGGTGCGAAGGACTGCTCGCGAACAAAAGGCTTTGCACGATGATTATGCTTCCCGCACTGCTCGGTCTGCTGCTGTGTCTTTTCAATGCGACCGGCGCCGAAATTTTTTGTGTGACCCAGGGCTGTGCCATCTATGATGGCTATTCCCTGTTCGGCCTGTCCTTCTACCTGCTCGGTGCGGCCGGCTTTGCCGTCATCCTGTTGTTGGCGTTCTTCTCGGGCAAGAGCGAACTCGCCAGGTTTCTGCTGTACTGGACGATCCTCGCCAGCCTGGTTCTGGACATGGCCCTGCTCGCCTGGCAGCTTTTGTACTGGCCCTGTTCGAGCTGTCTGGTCGTCGCGCTGTTGCTTGGCGCAACCGCGCTTGGGTTTTCCTTAAGGTTTGCCCGCTCGCGGCGCCGTCTGCTCAAAGGGGCGCTGCTGATCTGGCTGGTATTGCTGATTCCGTCGACAGTGGCTGTCGGCAAGGAAGTCTTGCTTGATCCCTGGATGATCTACGGCTCACCCGAGGCGGATATCCAGGTGTTCTTTTCCCCCACCTGCCCGGCCTGTTCCACCGAGGTTGCCAGATTGCTGAAAAGCCCCGACCGGGAACGCATGGCGTTTTATCCGATCGCCAAAAATGCCCGGGATGTGCGCCTGGTGGCGACCCTTTTGCAGCAAGGCCTGAGTAATGCTCAGGATCTCAACAGTTTGTTCTCCCTCGTCCCGGACCCCGCTCTCGAACCGCAGTTCGCCTTAAAGTGGCGGCTGGCCAGAAATAAAATGGTATTGGCCGGGCATGGCGCCCAGGGTATCCCGTTTATCACCAGTCCGGGTGTCATCGCGGCGGCCCGCCCGGGACTTGACCTGACAGCACCCCAACCAGACCTGTTTGACGCAATTGCCCCTCAGGGTTGCGATCCTTTTGAGGAGCAGACCCTGTCCTGCGAATGACCTTTTGCGGGGAGGCAGGGAGCGCAGGCAAAACCAGGCAAAAGCAGGTTCCGTATGGGTGACCATCAGCAGCTCACGGTCGGTCGGATCTTTCTGACCTTTCTCAAACTCGGTTTGACCTCTTTCGGTGGACCGGTCGCCCACCTTGGCTATTTTCGCCAAGAATTCGTGATTCGCCGGCGTTGTCTGCAGGAAGCGAGCTATGCTGACCTGGTCGCTCTCTGCCAGTTCCTCCCCGGCCCCGCCAGCAGCCAGGTCGGGATCGGCATCGGCCTCTCGCAAGCCGGCCTGCGCGGCGGGCTGGCCGCCTGGGTCGGCTTTACCCTGCCCTCGGCGCTGGCGCTGATGCTGTTTGCTTACGCAGTCACGGCGCTGCAGGCTTCGGTGGTTGAAATTGGCTGGCTGCACGGCCTCAAGGTGGTGGCGGTCGCGGTCGTGGCCCAGGCGATCTGGGGAATGGCCAGAGCGCTGTGTCCGGATTGGCCACGGCGAACCGTCGCGCTGCTGGCCGCTTTGCTCGCGCTGGCCTGGCCGGGGGTCCCCGGGCAATTGGCCGCAATCGGAGGGGGCGCCCTGCTGGGGCTCTGTTGCTTGCGTTCCGCAGGGCCGACCAGCCATGAGGGCCCCCTGTTCACACTCAGCAGAAAATGCGCGCTGATCAGCCTCTCGCTCTTTTTTGTCTTGCTGCTGGTTCTGCCGTTGCTTGCCCGGCAAGGCTCGCCGGCGCTGGTTCTGGTTGACAGCTTCTATCGATCCGGGGCCCTGGTGTTCGGCGGCGGGCATGTGGTGCTGCCACTGCTGCAGGCCGAGGTCGTCAATTCGGGCTGGATCAGCAAGGATCTGTTCCTCGCCGGCTACGGTGCCGCCCAAGCCGTGCCGGGGCCGCTCTTCACTTTTTCTGCCTACCTGGGGACCGCCCTGCAGGGGGGGGCTAACGGCTGGTTCGGCGGGCTGCTCTGTCTGTTGGCGATCTTTCTGCCATCTTTCCTGCTGCTGGTGGGTGTGCTGCCTTTTTGGCAGGCGTTGCGCAAGAACCGGCGTGTCCGCGCCGCCCTGGTCGGTGTCAATGCCGCCGTGGTCGGCCTGCTGCTGGCCGCATTCTATGACCCGGTCTGGAGCAGCGGCATCCTTTCGCCGGGAGATTTCCTGCTGGCCCTGGTGGCCTTCGCTCTGTTGACCCTTTCCAAGCTGCCGGTCTGGATGGTGGTCGGCACAAGCGCGCTTGGCGGCGCCTTGCTTGCCCTGGTCTAGGGACCTTACGGCCAGCGGGGGAAAGGGCCGCATACCCTCGCGGCCCTCGCTTTTTGATGCATCAGGGTTTTCCGGCACGGCTGGGTCTGCCAGCGGGACAGGCATTCCGCTTAGCCGTGAATCTCTTCGGTGCTGGTCGGCTCCATCGACTTGTCGAGCCCGATGCTGCGCCAGAGGAAGAAGATGACGGGCATGACCAGCATGATCACCAGCAATGAGGTGACGGCACCCCCCACCATGGGGGCGGCAATCCTTTTCATGACGTCGGCGCCCGCCCCGGTGCTCCACATGATGGGCAGCAGGCCAACGATGATGGTCAGCACGGTCATGGCCTTGGGGCGGATCCGCTGGACCGCTCCGTACTGGACGGCCTGATGCAGGTCGCCCCGGGTCAGCATGCGGCCGGATTCCTTCCATCTCTCGTAGGCCAGATCAAGATAGAGCAGCATCACCACCCCGGTTTCGGCCGAGAGCCCGGCCAGGGCGATCAGGCCGACGGCAACCCCGATCGACATGTTGTAGCCGAGCAGGTACATGAGCCAGTAGGCGCCGACCAGTGCAAAGGGGATGGCCAGGAAAATGATGCCGGTCTTGACGGTCGACTGGGTGCTGATGTAGAGCAGCACAAAGATGATCAGCACGGTCATGGGGATGATGACCATGAGGCGGGCCCGTGTCGATTCGATATACTCGTACTGGCCGCTCCAGACGATGTTGTACCCCGCCGGCAGCTCAATCTGTTCGGCAATCGCCTGGCGGGCGTGTTTCACGTAAGTGCCGACGTCGATGCCGCGCAGATCGACATAGACCCAGGCGGTGCGCCGCGCATTTTCGCTCTTGATCGAGGGCGCACCCTTCTTGATCCGGATGTCGGCGACCTGGGAGATCGGGATGTGACTGCCGTTCTTGAGGGGGATCAGCACGCGGTTGAGGGCAGGCAGGTCGTTGCGGTAGTCACGCATGTAGCGGATGTTGACCGGATAGCGCTCCAGCCCTTCGACGGTCTGGGTAACGTTCATGCCGCCTATGGCGCTCTGGATGATGTCCTGGATATCGCCCACGGTCAGGCCGTAACGGGCCGCCTCGGCGCGGTTGATTTCGAAATCGAGATAATTGCCGCCGGTGACGCGCTCGGAAAAGGCAGAGAGCGTCCCGGGCAGGGTGCGCACCAGGGACTCGACCTTTTCGCCGATATCGGAGAGGGTTTGCAGGTCATCGCCCATGATCTTGATACCGACCGGGGTCTTGATACCGGTGGAGAGCATGTCGATGCGGGTCTTGATCGGCATGGTCCAGGCATTGGTCAGGCCGGGAAACTGGATGGCATTGTTCAACTCCTCGGTCAGCTGGTCCACGCTGATCGTTTTCTCTTCCGGCAGCACCAGGCGCAGTGGTTTCTTGAACCACTCACTCCAGTCCGGCCAGCCGGTGTAGAAGCGCTGAGCCGGTAAGGTCCGCCATTCGTCCTCAGGCTTGAGCATGATGGTCGTTTCGATCATTGAGAGTGGCGCCGGATCGGTCGCCGTTTCGGCACGACCGACCTTGCCAAACACGCGCTGCACCTCGGGGAACTGGCGGATAATGCGATCGGTCTGCTGCAAAAGCTCCTTCGCCTTGGTGATCGAGATCCCCGGTAAAGTGGTCGGCATATAGAGCAGGTCGCCCTCGTAGAGGGGCGGCATGAATTCCGTACCCATCTTGCTGATCGGCCAGGCAATCGAGAGGGTCAGCGCGAGCGCCACCAGCAGGGTCAGCTTGCGCCAGCGCAGAACGAAATCGACCACCGGCCGGTAGCTCGCGATCAGGATGCGATTGATGGGGTTTTCCGCTTCCCTGCGGACCCGGCCGCGAATGAACCAGGTCATCAAGACCGGTATCAGGGTAATGGCCAGAATCGCCGCGGTCGCCATCGCGTAGGTCTTGGTGAAGGCCAGCGGCTTGAACATCCGCCCGGCCTGCTCCTGCAGCGTGAACACCGGGGCAAAGGAGACGGTGATCACCAGCAGGGCAAAGAAGATGGTGGGGCCAACCTCCTTGGCCGCCGCGATGATTACCTCGGTGCGTGGTTTGTCCGGTTCCCGTTCCAGGCGCTTGTGGGCATTCTCCACCATGATGATCCCGGAATCGACCATGGTGCCGATGGCGATGGCGATGCCGCCCAGGCTCATGATGTTGACGTTGAGTCCTTGTGCATACATGATGATGAATGACATCAGGATGCCGACGGGCAGCGCCAGGATGACCACGGCGGCACTCGGCAGGTGAAACAGGAAGAGGATGATCACCAGGGCGACGATGAGGCTCTCTTCCAGCAGTTTTTCCTTGAGGTTGGCAACGGCACGTTCGATGAGACCGGAGCGGTCATAAACGGTCTTGATGGTCACGCCTGCGGGGAGGCCGGGTTTGAGCTCTTCGAGCTTGCTCTCCACGCGTGCGATGACCGCCCGGGCGTTTTCTCCATAACGCATGACGATGATGCCGCCGACCACCTCGCCTTCCCCGTCAAGCTCGGCCAGACCGCGGCGCAGTTCCGGGCCGAGGTTGACCTCGGCCAGATCCCGGAGCAGGATCGGCGTGCCGCGGGTGTCCGTGCCGACCACGATCTGTTCGAGATCCTGCGGCGACTGGATGTAGCCCCGGCCGCGCACCATGAATTCGGTCTCGGCCATCTCGATGACCCGTCCGCCGACATCATTGTTGCTGCGCTGGATGGCCTGACGGATCTGGGGGATGGTGATGTGGTAAGCCAGCAGCCGGTCCGGATCGACTGCCACCTGGTACTGCTTGACGTAGCCGCCGATGGAAGCGACCTCGGAAACCCCGTCGACCGCCGCCAGCTCGTAGCGCAGGAACCAGTCCTGGATCGAGCGCAGTTGCTGCAGGTCGTGCCGGTCGCTTTCCAGCGAATACTGGTAGACCCAGCCGACCCCGGTCGCGTCAGGGCCGAGCGACGGCGCGACGTTCGCCGGCAAGCGCCCCGCAGCGTAATTCAGGTACTCGAGAACCCGTGACCGCGCCCAGTAGATGTCGGTGCCGTCTTCGAAGATGATGTAGACGAAGGAGAGGCCGAAAAAGGAATAGCCGCGCACGTCTTTGGCATAAGGGACGGCGAGCATCTGCGTGGTCAGCGGATAGGTGACCTGGTCCTCCACCACCTGCGGCGCTTGTCCCGGATACTCGGTAAAGATGATGACCTGCACATCGGAGAGATCCGGGATGGCGTCGATCGGAATATTGCGCAGCGCATAAACCCCGCCCACGATAATGAACAGCGTGGCCAGGATGACCATGAAACGGTTGCGACTGGACCATTCAATGATTTTTTCAAGCATGGGGTGAAAACCGTCCGTTCTCAGTTGTCAGTGGTTGGCCGTCGGTTGGCGGGCGGCATCAATTGAACGAGTCTTCCTGACCCTTACTGAAACAAGGCTTCGAGATCCTCGCTCTCTGCCCCCTCATCGCCGAAGAGATCGTCCAGGGATTCCTCCTGCCGGGCGGCCGGCTCCGCCGGTTCCGGCTCAAGCATCTTGCGGATCGACTCGCGCAGCCGGCTCTCGGAATCGAGCAGGAACTGGGCGGAGACCACGACCTGCTCCCCTTCCAGCAGGCCCTGGTCGACCTGAACATGGCCGGCATCGCTCTGCATGCCCGTGCGGATCTGGCGGGGCTCGAATTTACCGGCCTGCAGGGCGACGAAGACCGTCTGCTTCTCGCCGCTGCGCAAGATCGCTTCAGAGGGGACGGCCAGCACGTCCCGGACCGGGCTGGACTGTAGCCGGACGTTGACGTACATCTCGGGCTTGAGCTCGTACCGGGGGTTTTCGATAACCAGCCTGGCTTTGACGGTGCGGGTCTTCGCTTCGACGTAGGGATAGATATAGTCGATCGTCGCGGGCAGCGTCTTGCCGCCCACATAGGGCAGGATGATCTCGGCCTGCTGGCCCACATGCACCCAGGGAAGCTCATATTCATAAATGTCGGCGTTCACCCAGACGCGGGAGATGTCCGAGATCTGGAAAAGCTCCATGCCGGCCTTGGCGAACATCCCTTCGTTGACCATTTTCATGCTGACGATCCCGCTGTAGGGGGCGGTCAGGGTCATGGTTTTCGCCACCTTGCCGGCCTTTTCCAGCTGCGCGATCTGCCGGTCGGAAATGTCCCATAGTTTGAGCCGGTTTCGCGAGGACGCATACAGCCGGTCGGCGTTTTCCACGATGGCCGTAAAGCGGCTTTCCGCCAGTCTGGTCCTGTTGTTGAGTGCCAGCAGGAATTCCTCCTGGGCGGTTACCAGCTCGGGGCTGTAGATTTCCAGCAGTGGGGCGCCCCGTTTGACGAATTGGCCGGTTTCGTTGACGTGGAGCTTCTCTATCCAGCCGTTGATCTTGCTGTTGACGGAAAACTGGCGCGGCTCGTCATAGCCGACCAGACCGACGGTACGAATGGTCCGGCTCAGGTCCATACGGACCACAGGCGCTGTGCGGACCCCCATGTTTTGAGCGGTAACCGGGTCGATGCTGATGATCGATCCGCCGGGCGCCTCATCCTCGTAGACCGGAATCAGATCCATGCCCATGGGCGATTTGCCGGGTTCGTCACGGATATAGGTCGGATCCATGGGCGCCTGCCAGTACTTGATCTTGCGCTCGCCCCCGGGGGCGTGTTCCTCGCCGCCGGTGCCGGCCTTCAGGGGGGTGAGCGCCATGCCGCAGATGGGGCAGGAGCCGGGCTCATCAACGATGATCATCGGATGCATGCCGCAGGTGTATTTGATGTCTTCGGCATGAACGGCTGCCGGACCATGTGCCGTCAGGCCTGAGCCGATGAAGTGGAGGCCCCCCCCC
>RRYU01021893.1_pt1 | contig 13978 bp, 10 predicted proteins | sample 2162651 | NCBI WGS metagenome assembly RRYU01 (sample SAMN10267283, study PRJNA491782) | microbial mat metagenome | isolation source: biomat in the production well | place: Japan: Minami-Kanto gas field, natural gas well KTG3 | collected 2017-06 | reverse complement strand
GCAAAGCGTACCGGATGAGAAGAAGATCAAAGTATATATCGAAACGATCTCGCAATTAAAAGATAACGAGGGTCGTTTCGTGCGCTGGACGGATATACGCTTGTTAAGACGCATGGTACGCGATAGCGCCTCGCGCGGATACGATATGCGACAGACGGTTGGTCATTGGCATTACGTAAGACGGAGTGAGCTCAAACACATCATTCCCTTCCAAGGTGATACGGATTTTATTGTGAATGGGTCAATCCCATTTGAATTACCTTATCTAAAAAAGTTTACCTATGATAAATTACCCGGTTTCATTAAAGAATGGCAGGATGATCCCAAACGCCGTGATGCATTAATTCGGACCGAACGTATCTATAAAATGCTCTCGCAGGTGGAGGACTTCTACGATGAAAATATAATTCCGTGGGATTCTTTATTGAGAGAGTTTATTGGCGGAAGTGTGTTGAAGTTGCATTGATTTGGAGCTTACCCTTAATCCCTCTCCAAAAAGAGAGGGAAACTCCCATTCTCTCTTGAGAGAAGGGGTTGGGGGATGAGTGGTAGGTAAACAAATGGAAATATCAATAATAGAAATTTGCAGAGAATTAAGAAAAAACAGCACACCCGCTGAAAAACTGTTTTGGCAAACTGTACGCAATCGTCAAGTCAAGGGTTATAAGTTTAATCGTCAATCCCCGATTATTTTTGAGATTGATAATATTAAACGGTTTTTTGTTGCAGATTTCTATTGCCATCAATTACAATTAGTTATTGAAATTGATGGGGGAATTCACGAAAAGCAAAAAGATTATGATAAATTGCGAACTTCAGTAATAAAGGTGCTTGGTATGAACATAGTTCGTTTTACCAACCAAGAGGTGTTAAATAATATTGATGATGTAGTTGAGAAGCTGGAAAATATTATTGATCAACTTTCATAACTTAACTCACCCTAACCCTCTCTTAAAAGAGAGGGAAATATCCTTTCTTTTTGGAAAGAAAAAGATGGAGATAGAGTGGGTATTGGTGGCAGTGTGCTGAAATTGCATTAATTAAATACTTAGTATAAACCATTTTTTGCGAACCGATCAATTAATTTTAGCATACATGGCACACAAGCTGCCATAATGGCACACCGTTAACTTTTAACATACTTTTTTGACGTATATATATCCTTGGCACGCTTACTGCTTGATTCTTATTGAGTTATATTTATTTATGAGGTGAAAAATTTATGAATCAAGCACAGCAAATGAATCCCGAACAGGGTATAAACGCCATTGAAAAATATGGTGTAAATCTTACGCAACTCGCAAAAGAGGGCAAAATTGATCCGGTTATCGGCAGGGAAGACGAGATTCGCCGTATTATCCAAATATTGTCGCGCCGGACCAAGAATAATCCCGTGCTGATTGGTGAGCCCGGCACTGGTAAAACCACCGTTGTGGAGGGTCTTGCCAAGCGGATTGTTGAAGGCGATGTTCCTGAGAATATCAAGAATAAAGAATTAGTTGCACTCGACCTGAGTGCGATGGTTGCCGGAGCTATGTACCGCGGACAGTTTGAGGATCGACTCAAGAATTTTGTAAAACAGGTTGTAGAAGCTAACGGGGAGATAATCGTTTTTATTGATGAATTACACATGATTGTCGGTGCCGGCGGACAGGAGGGGCAGATGGATGTGTCAAATATGATCAAACCCGAATTGGCACGCGGACGAATGAAAGTTGTTGGTGCAACCACACTTGGCGAATATCAGAAATATATTGAAAAAGACGCTGCTTTGGAACGAAGATTTCAGCAAGTTTATATCGGTGAACCAAGTGTTGAAGATACTATCACAATTTTACGCGGAATTAAGGATAAGTATGATGTACATCATGGTCTGCACATCCGCGATTCGGCACTCATCGCTGCGGCGACATTATCCGACCGTTATATTACAGGGAGATTCCTGCCGGATAAAGCAGTAGATTTGATGGATGAAGCAGCGGCTAAGATCCGCATGGAGATGAATTCTGCTCCAGTTGAAATAGATGATGCAAAGCGCAAATTATTGCAATTAGAAATTGAACGGGAAGCTTTAAAAAAGGAAAAAGATAAACGTTCCAAAGAACGATTAGAGGAAGTAAAAACCGAAATCCAAGGTCTGAAAAAACAGCTTTCCGATTTGACTAAAATATGGGAAGACGAAAAAGCGGTTGTCAGCGAAATTCAATCCCTAAAGGAGAAAATGGATTCCTTGGTAACCAAAGCCGAAGCATCGCAACGGGAAGGTGATTATTCTACGGCAGCAAAAATTCAATATAGTGAGATTCCAGCAATTAATAAAGAATTGGAGACCAAAAATAGTATATTAGAAAATAGCAAGTTCTTAAAATTGGAAGTTGGAACAGAGGATATTGCTGAAATTGTATCGAAATGGACAGGTATTCCCGTTACAAAAATGCTTTCAGGGGAAAAAGAAAAATTACTGCACCTTGAGGATGAATTGCAGAAGCGTGTAGTTGGACAGAAAGTTGCAGTTCAGAGAGTTGCGGATGTGATCCGTATGTCGAAACTTGGTGTTACTGACAAAAATCGTCCGCTTGGTTCATTTTTGTTTATGGGAAATACCGGTGTTGGTAAGACTGAGCTTGGCAAAACTCTAGCCGAGGCACTTTTCGATGATGAAAACGCCATCGTTCGTATTGATATGAGTGAATATATGGAACAGCATTCGATTGCCAAACTAATCGGTTCACCACCGGGCTACATCGGTTATGACGAAGGCGGACAATTGACGGAGAAAATCCGCAGGCGTCCATATTCAGTGTTATTATTTGATGAAATTGAAAAAGCTCATCCTAATGTATTAAATATTTTATTACAAATTTTGGATGATGGACGCTTGACCGATACCAAAGGTCGGACAGTCAATTTTAAAAATACTATAATAATTATGACATCGAATATGGCGCAGGAAGATGTGAAAAAATATCTACGACCCGAGTTCATTAACCGTATTGATGAAATAATAACTTTCAATGATTTGGACGAAGAAGTGATCCGTAAAATCGTTGATATTCAACTAAATAGAGTAAATAAACGTTTAGCTGAACAAAATATTACATTAGAGATTGACCAAAGCGTTAAGGATTATCTAGTGAAAAACGGTTATGTCCCTGAGTATGGAGCACGACCAATTAACCGTATAATCAAACGTGAGATATTAGCGGAATTATCTAAATTTATTTTAGAAAATCCTGAGAAGAATAAGGTGAGAGCGATTATTGAAAACGGAGAGATTGTAATTAAGTAATCAATATTGAATAGTTCGTAAAAAATGGTTTATGCGAATATTATTTAGAGGGGACATATATTAATGTAACTTCTTTAGTAATATTCGAGACTATTATGAACGTAAAATATTTCGTAATCATATTATTTATTATTTCTTTTTCTTATTCACAAAACCTCACCAATGATGATTTTGATTATAAATATAACCAATGTCTGAAAACCGGACGTATACTAAGTACAGTTGCAGGTAGCACTATGGGAATTGCTCAGATATATTGGAGCGCCACTAAAATGTCCGGTGTACACGGACCGTTATGGAAAAATGTCATAACTGGTATTCCATCATCGATAATCGGTGGTTAAGTTGGCTATAGTACATCAGAATGGATTACAAAACAATTTTTAAACGATAACCCAAAACCGGGAACGGCAATTTTGAAGGGCGCCTTGTATGGTGCTATGCATGGTACTGTTGTACTTACTGCTAGTATGGTACCTTTACTTGTAATTGGTCATTACATGGAAACAATACAATTTAATTTTGATGGTGACGATATATTATTGAAAGTTATTGGAGCTGCTGTTTTAGGAGGAATAGGTTACGGTGGGACGTTTGGAGCAACTATTGGTATTATTTACGGTCCAAGCCTTTCAATTTATATGAAATTCTGATTTGTTGAGTTAGAAGTGCAGGGATGTATACACTAAAGTTCATAAAATAGTATTCTGCGAATATTATTCTTAGACAACAGTTTTATCAACGGAATTTCAAAACCCAGTGTTTTAATTAGATCGCTTGTTTTGTAACACGTATTTGGGACAAATTGCTAGTGTGAGTATACAGAAAGTGTATTTAGAATGTGGTATTATTTTACAAATAAGCATAAAAATTCATCGATTGTCTTTTGTAAGTTATAGAGTCTATTGAATCAATGAGGCGTATAAAAAGTTATATATACGCAATATACACAATGCATGTGTTGGGGAGTTGGAAGTAATATTTGAGAAGACGATGAAAAAAAAATTAATTATTTCCCTCATTTTGTTATTAAGCACTAATCTTTTCGGGCAGCATTCAAAACCTGATACCCTGACAGCAATGTTTTACGAAGAACAAATTAAACTTGATGGGCAGTTAAATGAACCCTGCTGGTTGAATGCATCTGCTATTGAAAATTTTACCCAAAGAGAACAAAATGAAGGGGTATCCGCAACAGAAAAAACACGAATTGCTGTAGTATATAATACTAATGAAATCTTTTTTGGTATTTGGTGTTTTGACAAAGAACCCGACAAAATTTCAGCTCAACAGATGGCCCGCGATTTTGACTGGAGTAGTGATGACAACATAGAAATAATGATAAGCACGTTCAATGACAATAGAAACGGATATTTGTTTGTAACAAATCCGAACGCAGCAATGGCTGATGTTTGGGTTGGTGATGAAGGCTATAACTTTAATAAAGACTGGAATAGTGTGTGGGATGTGGCGGTAGATATAAATGAAAATGGCTGGTTCGCTGAAATAGTTATTCCTTTTAGTACCTTGAAATTTAAAAAAGACAGTACACAAGTTTGGGGTATTAACTTTGAAAGAAATATTCGAAGAAAAAAAGAACAATTGCTGTGGCAGGGGTGGTCAAGGTTGTATGATGTGGGGAAAATATCTCAGGGCGGTAAACTGATAGGTATCAATAACATCAAGCAAGGAACTAAAATTGAAATCAAGCCTCATGTGCTTGGCGGTTTTGAATTTTCGGAAGAGAAAATTAATAATACGGGCAAAATAGGTGGTGAAATAAATTTTGATATAACCCCTACACTAAAATTAAATTTTACCGCAAACACAGATTTCGCTCAAATTGAATCAGACCGGAAACAGATAAACCTTACAAGATTTTCTTTATATTATCCTGAGAAAAGACAATTTTTTCTGGAAGGAAGTAACTATTATGACATGAATGTCGATAAAGTCAATCTGTTTTATAGTCGAAGAATAGGTATTGACCAAAATACAGAAGTGCCAATAATTGGTGGCATGAGACTTTTCGGAAAACTGAATAAAACTAACATCGGAATAATGTCAATACAGACCGATGCAAATAACAGTATTCCAAAAATCAATTATTCCGTCATTAAGGTAAACCAAGACATTTTTAAGCAATCGTACATAAGCATGATTGCTACTCAAAAATACTCAAAAAATCACTATAACAGGGTTTACGGTACATCCTTTGTCTATTCTACATCTGAACTTTTTGAAGAAAAAAACTTTACTGGCGGAGGGACATTTGCAGTTTCTGAAACAAAAATATTTGGAGAAACTGAAGAGTCGAATAGGAACAATCTTTCTTATGATGTGTTTTTGGTTTATCCGAACGATGTAATAGAATACATTTTAGGTTTCACAACTGTAGAATCGGATTTTAATCCTGAGATGGGTTATATCAAACGTAAAAACTACCGGATGTTATACACCGCGCTACAGTTCAATCCCCGGTTCAAAAACATGCCATTTTTTAGAAACCTAATCTTCAAACCAATTGACCTTAATTATTATATCAATGATGAAACCAAAGAAACCGAATCTATTTTTTATGAATGGAGTCCTTTTGGTTTCGTTTCAAAGAGTGGTGAGTCTTTTGAATTTAATATTCAACATATTTTTGACAAACCAAGTGAGGATTTTGAGATTGTTGACAGCGTTTTTATTCCTGCCTGTAGTTATTGGGACAATCGTTCAGAAATCAAGTTTAATTCATTCAAAGGAAGAAAAATAGCAGTAGAATCTACAATTAATGTAGGTGAATTCTATACGGGACACCGGCAGGAATATGAGTTATATACTTATATTAATTTTAATCGTCACTTAAACATAGGTTTCGACTGGCAAAGAAATAACGTACAACTTCCTCAAAAGTCTTTTACAACTGATGCATTGGGAGGACGTATCGACTACGCATTTAACCCGAAATTACAAACCAGCCTATTTACTCAATGGAATAATGAAGACAAAAATATCATACTTAATTACAGAATAAACTGGATCCCCAAAATTGGGAGTTATTTTTACTTTGTAATTAATCAGGAATTAAATACAAATAATGGTATAAAGGTAGAGCAGACTACTATTATTGGAAAACTAATCTGGCGATTTGCATTATGAAAAAACTGTTGCCAACAAAGGCTCCAAAGCAATGCGGGTCAATTGCTCAGTATAAATGGTTTAATTATAAATAACACGGTAGGCTAAAAGTAAAGTGCGTTCAAAACCCACTGTTTTTGGTACTTTATTGGAAATTACTAATTATTGTAATATTTTCTCAAAAAACAGTACCAAAACCAATACCAAAATCAAAGTACCAGAATTAAAACATTTTAATACTTTTGACATTCATGAATTCAAAGTTCTATTGCATAAGAACTATGTATTAAATGAAAAACCCTAATAAATAGTTCGCAAAAAAAGGATTATACGAACTAATTAATATTTTCAATAAAAACTAAAATATATTTATTGCTTGTTATAGGCTGTATTTTCTAAAGAAATTTCCCTCCACTTATGAGCAAAACAGGAATCATATTCGATATAAAAAGATACGCCATTCACGATGGTCCGGGTATTCGTACTACAATCTTTTTCAAAGGTTGTTCTATGGGCTGCCAATGGTGTCATAATCCGGAAAGCAAAAATATTGGCATCGAAAATTTCAAGGTAAAAGACCGATTGAAAAAATCCACAAGAAATATGACAGTCGGATATGAAATTTCCATTGCTGAAGTAATGAATATCGTCAAAAAAGATAAGGTATTTTATGATGAATCGGGCGGCGGGGTAACATTCTCAGGGGGGGAACCGCTTGTGCAATCAGAATTTCTATTGGAACTTTTAAAGGAATGTAAAAAAGCCAAGGTCCACACAACTGTAGACACATCTGGTGAAGCAAATTGGCAGGATTTTGAGCTGATTCAAAAATATGTAGATCTATTCCTATATGATATCAAGTTAATTGATGATGATTTGCATAAGAGATACACCGGAATTTCCAATTTAAGGGTACATAAAAATCTTATAAAATTAATTGACAATGGTCATAAAGTTGAATTACGAATCCCATTAATTCCTAACATCACCGATACAGACAAAAACCTCAGTGAACTCATTCAATTTATAAAGTCCTTAAAAACTCGTCCATCAGTAACTTTATTACCGTATAATCCGCTAAATCGCGATAAATTGGATAGATTCGGTTTGGAAAACAAATTAGGAAAACTTAAAGTTCAAACTAGTAAAAAATTATTCGCAATTAAACAAAAATTTGTTGTAAGCAGTATTGATGCGGTAATCGGTGAGTAAAAATGAACGAAAGAATTAAAAAATTACGCCAAAATAGCTTGGATGCGGTTCCGACGATCTCGTTGGAAAGAGCTGAGTTGTTGACCAAATTTTACAAAAGTGGAATTGCTGATACTCTAGCGGTACCGGTCGCCCGAGCGATGGCGTTCAAGTATGTTTTAGATAATAAAAAATTGTACATTGGCGATGGAGAGATTATAGTCGGCGAACGCGGTCCGGCTCCCAAAGCAACACCAACTTATCCTGAAATTTGCACGCATACGATTCAAGATTTTAAAATATTAAATGATCGTAAGAAAGTGTCATTTAAAGTGGATGCAAATTCTTTCAAAGTTCAAGAAGAAAATATTCAGCCGTTTTGGACTGGCCGTTCAATACGTGACAATATCTTTAAAGCAGTTGACGAGGATTGGCTGAATGCCTACCACGCAGGAATTTTTACCGAGTTTATGGAACAACGCGCCCCCGGTCATACCGTCATGGATGATAAAATTTTTAAAAAGGGATTTATTGATTTTAAAACTGACATCAAAAAGTCAATTGCCAAACTAGATATATTAAATGACCCACAAGCACCAGGTAAAAAAGAAGAATTAACAGCTATCGAAATTGCTGCTGATGCTCTGATAAATTTTGCAAGTCGTTATTCGGAATATGCCAAAAGTCTTGCGGGTGATGAAAATGATAAAAAACGGAAATCCGAACTGCAAGAAATTGCTCGAATTTGTAAAAAAGTCCCTAAACATGCTCCCGAAACATTCCATGAAGCTTTGCAGTATTACTGGTTTGTGCATCTTGGAGTAATCACTGAATTAAATACTTGGGATTCTTTCAATCCCGGCCGTTTGGATCAACATTTATATCCATTTTATAAAAAAGAGATTGCTGAAGGAACCATGACTGAAGCAAAGGTTAAAGAGTTGCTACAAGCTTTTTGGATAAAATTCAATAATCAACCTGCCCCACCCAAAGTTGGCGTCACTGCACAGGAAAGTAATACTTATACCGATTTCTGCTTAATTAATACTGGTGGCCTCACAGAAAATGGCGAAGATGCGGTAAATGAATTATCTTTTATTATTTTAGATGTAATTGAAGAAATGCGCTTGCTGCAGCCAAGCTCAATGGTACAAATCAGTAAAAAGAATCCGGAGGAATTTCTACTGAGGGCACTTAAAATTATCAGAACCGGATTTGGTCAACCCTCTGTTTTCAATACTGATGCTATTGTTAGTGAGCTAACAAGACAAGGTAAATCTTTAATCGATGCACGCAATGGTGGTGCAAGCGGTTGTGTTGAGGCGGGAGCATTTGGTAAAGAAAGTTACATTTTAACCGGTTATTTTAATATACCAAAAGTATTAGAAATAACATTGAATAATGGATTTGATCCACGCACAAAGAAGCTAATTGGATTAAAAACCGGTGATCCAACTAAATTCAAAACCTTTGATGAATTGTTGATCGCATTTGAAAATCAATTGAATCATTTCATCGATATCAAAATCCGCGGTAATCGAATTATTGAACAATTGTGGGCAACAATGTTGCCATCGCCATTTATGTCATTATTGATTGATGACTGCATTGTTAAAGGAATTGATTATAATGCCGGTGGCGCACGCTACAATTCTTCTTACGTTCAAGGTGTAGGAATGGGTAGCATTACGGATTCACTTTCTGCCATAAAAACTCTTGTTTATGATGACAATATTATTTCAATGAAAGAATTTTTAGTGGCCCTAAAACAGAATTTTGAAGGATTCACAGATTTAAGTGAAAAATTATTGAATGATGTTCCCAAATATGGGAATGATGATGACGCAGCTGATGAGATATTGCAAGGAGTATTCGAGATATATTTCCAAGCAATCGACGGAAAACCCAATACAAAAGGCGGGGAATATCGAGTAAATTTATTACCAACTACCAGCCATGTTTATTTTGGCAGTGTTATTGGTGCCTTGCCTGACGGACGCAAAGCCGGAGTTCCGCTTTCCGAAGGAATTTCACCCGTACAAGGTGCTGATAGACACGGACCAACCGCTGTCCTGAAATCTGCTGCAAAGATCGATCATTTACAAACAGGTGGCACATTGCTTAATCAAAAATTCACACCACAAGTACTAAAAAGTGATGCAAGTCTGAAAAAATTAGGTCATTTAATCCGTTCCTATTTTACAATGAACGGACACCATATTCAGTTCAATGTGGTTACTGCAGAAACACTAAGAAAAGCACAAAAGAATCCCGAAAAATATCGAGATTTAATCGTAAGAGTAGCAGGCTACAGTGATTATTTTGTAGATCTTAGAGCTGACCTGCAAAATGAAATTATTGAGCGTTCGGAACAAAAGATATAGTCTATATACGACTGCTACCTCATATATTGCATTTTCTTATTAGCACTATATACCTTTCCACTCTTTAGCGCAATAGCCTCTAGTTTATATATATAAATTCCTGAAGCAACACTCTCTCCGTTATATTTTTCTCCATTCCATCGTAATTGATGCCTGCCGGATGCTAAATCATCTAAAAATATTTGATCAATTTTATTCCCCATAATATCATATACTGTCAGATTAACATTACATGGTTCAGGTAATGCAAACGAAATAGTTGTCGAAGGATTAAATGGATTTGGTGAATTTTGAAATAACTCAAACTGCATGGGCTCTATTACATTTGCTAATGTAGTTTTATTACTTTTGTCACTTTCATCAACTTTATAAAGTACGTAATTATATCTAACCATTTCAACATGTGTAAAACCGGAAAATAAATTACCCCAATCACGAGCTTTTAATTTATAATTAGCGTATTTAGTATTTTTCCCAGTGATAACTACACTATAATCAGTATATGAAGTAGTAGGATGGTCTAAATTAGCTTTAACTAGCCAACTTCCACCATCTAGCCTCCGCCAAAGTTGATAACCATCAATATCTCGTTCTTCGTTTAAATTCCACGTTAATTTTGGGCTATATGTTCCTGGACCTGTGCTTACTATCTGAGAATTAAAATTACTTGGGATTGCCGGGCTGCCAAAGGGTCCCGTTCCACCATTTGGTCCAGTTTTCCTATCGTCAGCCCAAATTTTGACAACATAACCGTTAGGTATACTATAGCTGTCCCCACCGTGCGGTTCATTTTCGAATGAATGGTCGCTTGGATCAAATCTTACTACTATATCAGGATTAACATAGTTTGTACCATATAGACCAACATGGTCACCATAATGATGATCATTAAAATCAAGAAAAATATAATAATTATTATCTACAGTTAATTTATATTTCCCATAATAAATTCCTCTATTACATCCCTCTAGCATACTTGCAAAATCGAAGCAAAAATAATTTGTATAAGCTGAGTAATTATAGTTACTGCTATTTAATAATGGATATCCATCATTAATATCACCATAGACAGAAGTAACAGGTGCAAGAGAAATATTACGATTAGTACCACCTATTATTTCTAAATAACTTTCTCCTGGAATGCGGCTCTGTTGACAATATATATTCCCAAATAATAATATCACCAATGAAACAATTGTGTTCCTAATAACATACTCCTTTTATTTTAACTTAAAAAATCCATTTGGTGAACCTGCGTCAGAACCCACATATATAATGTTGGTTTGTGAAATACAAGGTGTGGAATCAATATCGGGTACATGGTTAATATTCAATAAAATAGCGTACCTTATTAAACCCATATTATCAAATGAAACAAAATTTGTATGATCATCTGTGATATATCCTATTCCGCGAGTGGTGCCAAGATATAAATTGCCTGATTTATCTATTACCAGTTTGGCAAATAATAATCCAGTTTGTCTGTTCCAAGCGAGATATCCGTTATAATAAAATGCAAATACAGAACTACCTGATGTTGTATAAATCATACCATCAGGTCCAATTGATACTCCTGAATGTAAAGTTGGGCTTATAAAGGTTCCTTGTTCATTCTTCCATCTAATGAATCCATGTGGACTAATAGAAATCATTTTTGTATGAGAACTAAGATAGATATTTCCATCAGTATCTATAGTGGGGGGTGATATAATTGCTGTATAAGTAGTATCCCCCATTGTATATACCCAAGTTTGTGTAGTGTCAAGTTTAACAGACCAGATTTCCTCACCAAATGTATTAATTGAAATTAAATTATTCCTATTTGTTATAACATAGATAGATTCCCCGTCAGGAGATATTGATACCTCTCCAGTTATAACTTCTTGTTTTTTTAAGAATTTCCAATCAATGTTTCCGTTTGAGTTTATTGCTATTAATGATGAATCAATACCACAAACATAAATTGTTTCACCATCGATTGATATGTTTGGAGAAAAAGTGCCTTTATTCCACCGATTTATTCTGCCCAAATCATATTTCCAAATTATATTTCCGTTCAAGTCTAACTTTACAAGATATAGAGTTCTTGAACCATCTTGTTCGGAATGACAAACATAAATATGATTATCCGCGGAAATTAGTGGTGATGAATCGATGTGCCCTCCAAACTCCACAGTCCAATTAACAGCTCCATCAGGTGTAATAGATTGCAATTTTTGGTGACCGCCTAAGTCTAACCTGCTGCTTACAAGTATGTTTCCATTAGGATCTATAACCGGATTTGAGAATACTTCCGCAGTTTCAGTTATTGCCCATTCCACTTCGCCTAATTCAGGTCCATCATATTGGCTTCTGCCGGTATGTTGTGGATCATGCATATACATAGGCCAAGGAGTATCAGCTAATCCAGGCCATGGAGCATGAGTTTGTGTCATTGTAGCCGGTATTTCATCGGGACAGCAGGTTAAAGTGTCAGCATCACTATCGCAGGGGTGGTAACCTTCGGGACATTCAATAGTTGGTTCGGTTTTTTCTTCAGTACAGAATAACTTACAAGAAGAATTAAATAGCCCTAATGTGACTATTAAAATAAATAAATAAAAATAATTATTGCGTAAAACGTTCATAAATGGACTCCTTACTAATATTAAATTAATTTGCAAAAAAAATAAATAAATGCAATAGAATTTAGAATTATTTACTCCTATTATCTTTTATAATATTTGAAGAAAAATATGAATAAATTATAAGAACGATTATTAAGGATTTTAAAATGTTCAAATCAAAAGTATATGTAAAAAGACGTAAAGAATTAATAGAAAATGTTGGAAGCGGTATTTTACTATTTGTAGGAAATGATGGATCACAAATTTTAGTACGTGATACGGTACATAAATTTCGTCAGAATTCTAACTTTTTATATTATTGGGGACTAAACGAACCAGGCCTGGCAGCTGTGATCGATATTGACAAAAATGAGGAGATTCTATTCGGACATGATTTCACCACTGAAGAAATTGTGTGGGAAGGCGAACAACAAAAACTTGCTGATAAAGCAAAATTGATTGGTGTAAAACAGACAGTCGAAATATCGACATTGAAAGATGTATTATTAAATTTTAAAAAGGGAAAAAGACAGATACATTATCTTCCACAGCATCTAGACACTAATATCAATAAAATTTGCGATTTATTGAATAGGACCAAAGTACAAGTAAAACAGGATCACTCCGTTGAATTTACTAAAGCAGTAATAAATCAGAGATTAATTAAATCCAAGCATGAGATTTCAGAAATTGAAAAAGCTTTAGGAATAACACATAAAATTCATGTGACCGCAATGAAAAAGACCGAACCTGGAAAGTATGAATCTCAAATTGTGAAAAAAATGGAGAAAATACTTATCTCAGAAGATAGCAGATGGGCTTATTTACCGATATTCACGATTAATGGTGAGCGATTGCATAATCATCATTATAATAACAAAATGCAAAGAGGTGAATTGGTAATCAATGATACTGGGGCAGAATCTCCTATTGGACTGTATTCAAGTGATATTACACGTACATTTCCTGTGAGTGGAAAATTCACAACGAAACAGAAGGAAATATATGAGATCGTTCTAAAAGCACAGTTAGCTGCGATTAAAGCAATCAAGCCGGGGGCAAAATATCTTGATATACATATATTGTCAGCTAAGGTTATTGCAGAAGGTCTAAAAAACATCGGGATTATGAAAGGTGATGTTGAGAGCGCAGTTAAGGCCGGTGCACACGCTTTATTTTTTCCACATGGTTTAGGACACATGATGGGATTAGATGTGCATGACATGGAAGATCTTGGTGAAGATTACATCGCTTATGATGAAAATGTAAAAAGGAGTGATCAGTTCGGCTTGGCGTATTTGCGATTTGCAAAGGAATTAGAACCGGGACATGTATTGACAGTTGAGCCGGGTATCTATTTTATTCCACAATTGATTAAAAAA
>RRYU01004191.1_pt1 | contig 14001 bp, 13 predicted proteins | sample 2162651 | NCBI WGS metagenome assembly RRYU01 (sample SAMN10267283, study PRJNA491782) | microbial mat metagenome | isolation source: biomat in the production well | place: Japan: Minami-Kanto gas field, natural gas well KTG3 | collected 2017-06 | reverse complement strand
AATCAGTTACAGTTACTTTAGTTAGGTTTTACCGGACACTAGTGATATCTAACATTTTGTAAATAGGCGCTAGGACTGAGAGTCCTTCACATCAAAGGAGTGATTACTTTGCCGAAAGCCATAACAAAAATTAAGCTGCTTAATTTCCGCCGATTTAAGAGCCTTGCTCTAAATTTCCAACAAGGACGGAATCTCCTAATTGGCGATAATGAGTCAGGTAAGTCCTCAATTCTTCAGGCTATTGATCTTGTCTTGAGTGCAAGTCGGAGTAAGGTTGAAACATTGGGGCTTGAGAGACTCATGAACATTGATGCTGTGTCCGAGTTTTTAGAGGGGAAGAGGGATTACAGTGAGATGCCGGTTCTTTCTGTTGAAATATTTCTAAATGAGCAAAGGAATTCGGATTTAAATGGGCGAAATAATAGTGATGGAGTTCTATGTGACGGATTAAGTTTAATTTGCTCACCCGTAGATGAATATTCAGCAGACATCCAAGCTATTCTTGCAGACCCCGAAGCATCTTTTCCTTTTGAGTATTACACAATCAATTACCGTACCTTTGCTGGAATGCCTTTTTTGGGGAATCGTAAAAACATACGCCATCTGCTCCTAGATAGTTCTCAAATAAATAACGAGTATGCAACTCGTGAGTACGTAAAGAATGTATACAGAGTTAATTCAGAGGACAGAGAGCGATACAAGCAACAAAATGAGTACAGAAAGCATAAAGCAAATTTTAGAGAGACTGTATTAAGCGACCTGAATGCGGGTTTAGATACCTATCAGTTCTCCATTGCTAATACTACAAAATCCAATTTAGAAGCTGACCTTAGTATTACTGAAGGTGATATCTCCATTGAGAACAAGGGTAAAGGTCGACAATGCTTCATTAAAACTAAGTTTGCTCTTCAGAAAAAGTCGGCCCACCCTTTAGATATTTTGTTACTTGAAGAACCTGAAAACCACCTCAGCCATACAAACATGAAGCGACTTGTTTCTACTATTGTCAACGCTGAGGACCAACAGTTAATTGTGACGACACATAACAGTCTTATAAGTTCGCGCCTTGGGCTTAGGAACGCTATTTTGTTGAGTGGTTCATGCCCTTATGCCATGACTCTTCAGGATATTCCTACTGACACAGCGAATTTTTTTATGAAGGCGCCGGATAATAACGTTTTGGAATTTGTATTGTCAGGTAAGGTGCTATTAGTTGAAGGCGATGCTGAATATATTCTGATGGAGGCGTTGTTCAAAAAAATAACAGATATTGAACTTGATGAGACTAATATTCATTTTATGAGAGCGGCTGCGTAGCAGCAGAACACCACGGGTTTACCCGTGGATGAATGAGCCCGACGCCTGTACTCTTACACTATGGAAGTTTACAAGTGTGCGCACGGTATCTATCGACTGCAGTACCACGTAGTCTGGGTTACTAAGTACAGGCGGCGGATCCTGAAGCCTTTCGTCAAGAACTACCTAGAAAAGGTCTTGCCGAAGCTGCTGAGAAGTATGCCCGGCGTAAAGATAGAGACGATTGGCATAGATATAGACCATTTACACATGGTTATGGTTATTCCTCCGCGCTATTCGATATCGGAGGTGATGGGAAGGCTGAAAGGCCAATCGTCGTCGCATATGCGCAAAACCTTTAAATGGTTATCGAAGGTGTATTGGAAGGAAAGCATAGTGTGGTCACCGGGCTACTTCGTGAGCAGCGTAGGCATAGATGAGAATGTAATCCGGCGCTATGTAGAGCATCAGGGACGAAAGGATTCAGATCAGCTCCGAATGGAGCTGTAACAGAAAGAACCCCGGCTTTAGCCGGGGGAATCTATTTCCGTTGGAGGAACAAGTTTCAAACGTTATCTCGAGATGGCTATAAAGCTTGGAATTAAAACAGCTATTTTGCGAGACAATGACGGTGATTTTGAGCGAAATTGCCAGGAAAACTACAAGGAGTATATTTCTAAGGATATCCAAGTTTTTTCAGAAACAGATAATGATCTGAGCACGTTTGAAATATCTATTTATCAGAACAACAAATTATTATGTGATGAAGTATTTTCAGGTGGAGGGATAAGGCTTGATCCCCAAGAGTACATGCTAAAAAATAAAGCGTCTGTTGCCTTGCGCTTATTGGATGAAAAAATAGATCAATTAGTTGTGCCAGAATATATCAAGGATGCAATAGAGTGGATCAACGGATAATCTTAGCTGTAGCGGGTTCAGGGAAGACATCTTATATAGTAGATTCTATAAGTCCTGAGAGTGCAAATCTTGTTATAACTTTTACGCACAACAATTACAAAAATCTATTGAGTCGCGTTGTAAGTCGGTTTGAGGGAATCCCTCCGGGCAGCCGCATTTACAAATACTTTTCTTTTTTGTATTCGTTTTGTCTGAGGCCCCTCTGTGGCGATAAATATGATGTTAGAGGAGTTAGCTTAGACATTCCTCCTGAATATACTAGGCGGATTAGGCGAGATGATCTGCGCCACTATACAGACTCAAGTAGGCGCATTTATGTTTCTCGCATTGCAAGTTTTCTCATTAACTTTGGTCTGGTTGATGAAGTGCGTGAGCGGATTGTAAAATATTTTGACAAAATTTACGTAGATGAAGTGCAGGACTTCGCTGCATATGACTTCAATTTGTTGCTGGATATGGCATCTGAAAATATTGATTCTGTATTTGTAGGCGACTTTTTTCAGCACACTTATGATACGAGTCGTGATGGAAATGTGAATCAAGGACTGCATAAATATTATTCTAAGTACTGTGAAACTTTTGAAAATAGAGGGTTTGAAATTGACAATGCTGTATTAAGTAATAGCTATCGGTGCAGCCATACTACTTGTAAATATGTGTCTGAAAACCTTGGAATTGCAATAAATAGTCATCAGATAGAAGAGACAGTATTGGAATTTGTAGATGATGAAGAATGGGCTGAAGCAATATTCCATCAAGATCATATTGTAAAGCTATTTTATCAATCCCATCATCGCTTTCCTTGTTTCTCTGATAATTGGGGCGCATCTAAGGGAGTAGATGATTATGATTCTGTATGCGTGGTGTTGAATAAAAAATCAGAATCGCTCTTTAGAGAAAGTAAGATGCACGAACTACCGCCAACTACAAAAAACAAGCTGTATGTTGCCTGTACGCGTGCAAGATCAGAATTATTTTTTGTCCCCGAGCGATTTTATTCAAAGTACAAGCAATAATTTTTTCTACTACTCACACTAGAAGAGTATTTCCCTCAAGTTCAATATTATTTCAGCAGGCGCATTAACAAAGATAGTTTGTGTTGTGAATGAAACTGACCTTTCCCCTGCTTTAGTACCAAGGAGTGGATGAGATTCTGCTCACTTTGAGGTTACAAAACATTAGGAGTCTATTTGGGCTTCACATGCTTTGTTCTGATGTTTATGGGTCTTTGGGCTAAGAGATAAACTATTATATGAAGGAATACGTAAGATATTATAGTAATGTCGTTTATTATCGATCATTTTCTTTTTGTTAATTACATGACGATAGCAGGATATTTTCCATGGTAAAAACCAGCAGCCCTCTACTAGGTTGGGCCTTTAATGACGTTCTTAATGAATTGCACCAACTAACTTTTGAGGGTGTGCCGGGCGAGTCTGAGCCGTTTGAGCTTACGATTCTTGAGCGTGAATATATTGCTTATGTGCTTGCCTGTTATTATCAGTGTAATCGCTGCCTGACGTTTCACGAACGCGCGGTCAAGTTGGCGAGAAAAAAAGAGAATTCACCGAAATGGGGCTGGCAGGATCAACTGATCAGTGCCACGCTGTATTTGCATCTTGACGGACGAAGACTTTCAAGCATTCAGTGGGAGCGCTGGTTGAAGACATGGGGAGATTTTGCGCGCCGCATAGATTTTCATCATCCCTGTCTGGCCAGTTATCTAGCCTATGCGGTTGGTATAGCAAGAAATGATAAGGCCCTGATGGAGCATGCCTTTGCTTCTATAAGTGCATATATCGAGGATAATGATCGGCTGAAGGGAGTAATTCGCGATATCGATGGCGTGGTGGTTTTTATGAAAGCTGCAACCTCCAAAAACAGAAGTGATCCGACTATTATCGAAAACCTAAGATCGCGCGGTCTCGAAGATATTTAATAAGTTAGGAGGTGGCGTCAGGTCAGTGTTTGATAGCTGCAACTAAAGGTAGAAGGCGGAGTTATCGGGTTCTTTGTGGTTCTATTGTCGCTTTTTTCTTCACGTGTCTTGACCAAAAATTATGAGGATTAATCTTTGTTCTCTATTCCATAGGCAATTCAGGGGGCTTTTTATTGTGTCTGTTTCTGGGTAAGATCTGTGATTGAAGTTGCTGTAAGAGCACCGTGCCAGACTGATTTAAGTAAGAATATCTCTGATCTCATGATAGGATGCTTTTACAATGAATCAACAAGTTACATTCAATACGAGCAATAAATCTATCGTGCCGCCACACACGTCAGCCCCAGGGCAAAATGCCGAGAAAATAGAATATACCAACCCGCAGACCGATGCGGTTATACGGACAGTCGCCGGCATGGTGCTTTGTCTGGCTATTACTGGTTGTTCAACTTCGATGACTCCTCCGCCAGAAAATGTGGAGAACATCTGTTCCATATTTCAGGAGAAAGATGGTTGGTATCAGCACGTTCTTGATTCAGAACGAAAGTGGGGGGCTCCGGCCCATGTGCTGATGGCTATCGTCCGGCATGAGTCGCGGTTTGTAGACGACGCCAGACCACCTATGAAGAAGTTTCTAGGTATTATTCCTACGGGTAGACCAACCTCCGCCTACGGCTATTGCCAAGCGGTTAATGGAACCTGGGAGGACTATCTGGAAGAGACTGGGAACAGCGATGCTGAGCGGGTCAATTTTGATGATGCCATCGATTTTGTGGGCTGGTATACCAATGTCAGTTTCAAAAAGTTGGGTATATCCAAGTGGGATGGCTATAACCAGTATCTTGCATACCATGAGGGTCATGTCGGCTACAGTCAGCGGAGCTATAACAAAAAGGCATGGCTGCTGCGGGTGGCTAAAAAAGTTCAGTCCACTTCTGAACTTTATGCTTTCCAATTAAATGAATGCCGGGAGCAGCTGGAGCTGAATCAGGCTAAAAAGATATCAGCTAAGATCGTGGATTAACACAGTACCAAGACTGCGACATTTCCCTTCAAAACTCCCTGCCCATATGAGTACAGGTTGTATGGGGTGACTGTGTAAAAGGTTATTTGCATGAATGAAAAAGAGTCTGCGAGATTTGAGTGTTACTCGGATAACTGTCCCGATTGTGGTGGCACAGGGGAATTTGAACGCTTCTATGGTGGTGGCGTCTATCCGTCCACCATAGATTGTGAGAGATGTTACGGAAAGGGCAGGCTTGGTAATTGCTCAAACTGTAATGGAACCGGGGTCATCAAGAGTAATGGCATCCCCGCAACTGAGGAACAGTGCCCGAGCTGTGTCGGGGTCGGAGCGGTTGGGGATTGTTCCGAATGTGGTGGTACCGGGTTGATCTCAGATCAATCTAGCTCGCAGTGTCCTAAATGTGACGGTTTTGGATTCAGCCGCTCTAAATAAGATTAATCACCCACTTCTGAACTATCTGTAACGACTCCTTCTGGAGTCGTTTCTATTTGCACCATGCTCGCCGAAAGAGAAGACTGACTATTGCAGATTAGCGGTAACTAGCTGATGTGACGCGAAGTTTTTTACCATTGATAGTAATCAATGCCCCTGCAAACCGCCCTGTGCTAAAGTTTACCTTATTACTTGGTTATTTCCGGATGGATATTTATTGTTCCCGGATAAGGCTATAGCAAGGGCACTGGGAGTATGGAAAAAACAGACCAAATTGCAGGTATCAGTGTATCAGCCGAGGAGCTGAGGCAGCTGCGCATGGGGCTGCTTAATGTGGATCACAATATTAACCATATTAACGAACCTGGTAGATTAGATCATACCCTTAATGCATACCTCGGATATCTGCATAATGAATTATTAAACGCCAGCGATGAGGTTAATCTTGATCAGGCTAAAGATATGCTGAGGGAGATTGCCTTCGTGGTAGAGACGGGAAATGTGAAAGCCTGGGGCGCAGAGTTTGGTAGATTTACCGATGGATTGGTTGCTATTTATCACAAAGGTTTTGCGCAAGATGGCATGAGTAATTATCTAGAAACAGTTGACAGTTATGCTGGTGTCATCGAGTCTATAAGCCGGGAGTTCCCCCTAAATAATTATGATGAGGCGCTGCAATCTCTTTTATTTTGTATGAGCCAGTTGTTTAGACGGCAACAGAAAGGCTGGGTGAAAATTTATGGACGCCTCGCTGCTATGCCAGAGTTGATTGGGTTGGTGCAGCAGACAAAACAGAAATACTTTTTCGATATTGCCGAATGGGTTGAGGGTGGCGCGCAAAATCTGTTTGAGATTCGAAATGATTACGCATCCGCAGAGCGTAAATTGCACTTGCGGGAGCAACTAGTAACACAGCAGATCGCTCGCATACAGCGGTTGTACCAGCAAACAGACCGGGTCGGAAATGTTATTGAGTTGAGACAGGGAAAGAGAGCTGGGGCATTGTCTGTGTTGCGCCGAAAAAATGCCAGAATACATAATGAAATTCTTGAGAAGAAACGCCTGATAGAGCTAATAGATTTGAACATCAAGGAGTTTCAGGATCTTATGGCTGTAGCCAGACGCTCTTTGTTTATACGGTCAGTGCCGAAACAAACTGCAATCAATTCACTGCAGACTCAGAACAGGTCGATATCGCCGTGTTCAATCACCGGGTCTGCCTCCAACATGCCGTCCCTTATCAGATCTTCGTAGACACAGGTTAAATTTCTGCCGTTGTCTTTGGCGTAGTACAAAGCCTTGTCAGCGGCAGAGATTACATCCGAACTTCCGTCCTGTGCGTCTATTTCAACTACGCCAATGCTTACAGTCAGTTCTCCTGTCTGTGGAAAGGCGTGTTTAGCAATGGTTTTGCGTAGGCGTTCAAATACACTGAAAGCATCGGCTTTGTTTAGTACCTTAATCAGCACTACGAACTCTTCGCCGCCGTAGCGAAAAATAAGGTCACCATCTCGGAAAACTTCGGTCATAAAGCCTGCCATAAGGATCAGCACTTCGTCGCCGAACAAGTGTCCGAACTTATCGTTTATTACCTTGAAATGATCAACATCAATAACTCCAAGCCAGTGTTCTATTTCGTCAGAGGCGCGCCTGACACGTCGAGTTTTCTCAAGCTTGCGGCGATGGGATTTCTTCATCAGGATTTCTAGTATCTCCTTATTCAGAGTCTCCCTATTCAGCAGGCCGGTAAGTTTGTCGCGTACGTTTTCGTTTAGTAGATTTAGATAGTTGGAATAGATGCGTAGAAGTCCGAAAACAATCCTCTGATCATCAAATCTGACCCTTTCTGTAAATTGCACCAGCACCGCCGAAATGTTTCCATTTTTGTCGAATACCGGAAAGATATTACCCTGATGGTTGTGTTCATCACTCTCAAGGGTAACCACATCCTCGGTTTCAATTGATTGGATGATTGCCTGCTGCAGACTGTCGGTTAGTTCGTGATCTGTCTGAGTTTCGCTTATTACATCCCTGGCGGCGGATTTATAAGTAGAAATCAACAGTTCCAGATTAGGTGGCGGCTGTAGTACTTTGTATAAACGATACTCTTCCGAAGAGACCGTTTCAGCCAAGGTTTCTACAAGGCTTCTTTCTAATATCTCCTTATCCTGATACCGGGTTATTTCTGCCAGGCTATCGATAATCTGAACGGTGGAGATTTTTGTTTTCACATTGATTCCGTATTCGTCTGTTTATTTGAGTATTGTAACCCTTATTATGGTTTTTATGATAAATCTAACTGTTTTGATTCGCACCCCCCTTTTGAGGTATTTCGTCCGCCATAGTAGTTCTATCGGCTGGAGATGGTAAATGTTTAGCTATTCTTCCGATTAGTTGGCTTATGCAAAGAGGAGGATTGATTCCGGTCAGGAAAGCTTGTCGTTTTTTTAGGCCCGCGCCCTGATAGAATGGACCCATGGATGTGTCACATATTTTAGAAGGCCTGAATGAGGCCCAACGCGAGGCGATCACAGCACCCGCTGGAAGCACCTTGGTATTGGCTGGTGCCGGCTCCGGTAAGACTCGGGTGTTAGTTCACCGAATAGCTTGGCTTACAGGCGTAGAGGGTGCTACTCCTTGGAGTATCCTGGCCGTCACCTTCACCAACAAGGCGGCGCGGGAGATGCGTCACCGGATTGAACAGCTTTTGGGACAGCCGGTGGGCGGTATGTGGGTTGGCACCTTTCATGGTTTGGCCCACAGACTATTGCGGGCGCATTGGCAGGATGCGGGTCTGCCCAAGGCGTTTCAGATTCTGGATTCAGATGATCAGCATCGCCTGATTAAACGCATCATCCGGGAGATGAATCTGGACGATGCGAAATGGCCACCGCGACAGGCCCAGTGGTTTATAAATAAGCAAAAGGATGAAGGCCGCAGGGCCCAGCATCTGGATGATGGCGATGACCATCACCTGCGGCAGATGATAGCCATCTATCGCAATTATCAAGAAGCATGTGACCGGGCAGGGGCGGTGGATTTTGCCGAGCTTCTATTAAAGGCCCATGAGTTACTGCGGGATCGTAACGATATTCTGCACCACTATCGCGAACGTTTTTCCCACATCCTGGTGGATGAGTTTCAGGATACCAATTCCATTCAATATGCTTGGCTGCGGCTGTTGTCGGGCGAACGTGACAACCTGTTTGTGGTTGGAGATGATGATCAGTCCATCTATGGATGGCGTGGGGCTAAGGTCGAAAATATCCGTCATTTCCAGCGCGATTACCCCAAAACAAGCTTAGTAAGACTGGAGCAGAATTATCGTTCCACTGGCAACATTCTACAGGCTGCAAATGCCGTCATCTCCAACAACTCATCTCGTCTGGGTAAGAACCTCTGGACCGATGGTCAGGATGGAGATCCAGTTCGGGTCTATGCCGCCTTTAACGAAGTGGACGAGGCGCGCTTTGTAGTTGGACGTATCAACACCGCCATCGACACTGGACACCGACGAACTGAGATCGCAATACTCTACCGAACCTCTGCCCAGTCGCGACTATTTGAAGAGGCATTGTTGCAGATGGGCATCCCGTATCGGGTCTACGGAGGGTTGCGCTTTTTTGAGAGGGCGGAGATTAAGGACGCCCTGGCCTATATGCGGCTGCTCTCCAACCGAGAGAGTGATCCTGCGTTTGAGCGAGCGATAAACCAGCCGCCACGTGGTATTGGCCCTCGCACGTTGGATGCAGTGCGTGCCCATGCGCGTGATTTTGGATGTTCCATGTGGCAGGCAACGGAAGAACTATTACGCGGTGGCAAGATGGCGGCGCGGGCCGCCAATGCCTTGAAAGGTTTTATCGAGTTGATTGAGGAACTATCAATAGCGACCGCCGATATGGAGCTGGCTGATCTTACCGCTGAGGTAATTAACCAGAGTAGGCTGGTAGAACACTTTCAGAAGTCCCGTGATGGTAAGGGGCAGGATCGAATTGAAAACCTGGATGAATTGGTTAACGCTACACGCCAGTTTGAGGATTTTTCCATGGGATCAGATCCAACGGATGCGGTAGTAACTACTCCATCCACAGCAGATCTGGCAGAGGAGATGACCGAGCTGGATGCCTTTCTATCTCATGCGGCGTTGGAAGCGGGAGAGACCCAGGCCGGTGAGCATGAAGAGAGTGTTCAGCTTATGACTCTGCATTCCGCCAAGGGGTTGGAATTTCCTCTGGTCTTTATTGGCGGTGTAGAGGAGGGGCTGTTTCCCCACAGTATGTCGAGTGATGACCCCGAACGTTTAGAAGAAGAGAGACGCCTGTGCTATGTGGGTATGACTCGCGCTATGCAGCAGCTATATCTCAGTCATGCCGAGAGTAGGCGGCTGCACGGATCAGATACCTATCCTATGCCATCTCGATTTCTGCGGGAGATTCCGGTGGATCTGGTGGAGGAGATTCGTTCGCGCCCGGATGTATCCAGACCGGTAGTGACACCTGCTGGTGGATTTAATATGGCAGAGGAGGTTACCGGATTTTGCCTTGGCCAACGAGTGGCCCATCCTAAGTTTGGTGAGGGCGTGGTGCTGAATGCTGAGGGCCAGGGTAGTAGCGCCAGGGTTCAGATAAATTTCGAAACTGCCGGGGCAAAGTGGCTGGTGGTGGCCTATGCCAACCTCCAGACAGTCTAGCGAGCCGTATCGTATGAGCTGCGTGTCAGTAGCGCCACCACTGGCGTTATATATTCACATTCCGTGGTGTCTGCAAAAATGTCCGTACTGTGATTTCAACTCCCATGCAAAAGCTGCCAGTCTGGGTGAATCAGATTATATAAAAGCTCTGTTACATGATCTGGATTCTCAACTACCAATGGTTGCAGACAGAGAGTTGATCAGCATCTTCATTGGCGGCGGGACGCCGAGTCTGTTCTCTGGAGATTCAATTGCCTGGTTGTTGGATGGGATAAGGTCCAGACTGACATGTGTGCCGGATATTGAGGTGACGATTGAGGCCAATCCTGGCGCGGTGGATCAGGAACATTTCAAGGTCTATGGTCAGGCCGGAGTTAATCGTATCTCGATTGGCGTGCAGAGTTTTGTTCCGGAACAGCTTAGGGCGCTGGGGCGAATACATGGGCCAGATGAGGCGATAGCGGCCGTATCCGCCGCGCGAGAAGCCGGGATAGATAATCTAAATCTGGATATCATGCATGGCTTGCCTGGACAGACTCAAGAGCTGGCCCATCAGGATATGGCCACTGCTATCTCTTTGGAACCGGAACACATCTCCTATTATCAACTAACAATAGAACCCAACACCCAGTTCCATACTTCTCCTCCGGTACTGCCGGGCGATGATCAGCTTTGGGAGATTGAAACCATGGGCCATGAACTGCTGGAGGTTGTTGGCTATCGTAAGTACGAGGTGTCAGCTTTTGCAAAGGACGGTTATGAATGCAGGCACAATCGTAACTATTGGGAGTTTGGAGATTACCTGGGTATTGGGGCTGGCGCCCATGGCAAGATCAGTGATTTTTCAAGGAAGCAGGTAAGGCGCACCAGAAGGCCAAAAAGTCCAGAGGCCTATCTCAAGATCGCAGGATTTTCTGATTCATCATCGAACAACAAGTATTTAACAGATCATGATCTGGCTCTGGAATTTATGTTGAATGCACTTAGATTGGAACAGGGATTTTCGCCCAGACTGTTTGAGCAGCGTACAGGACTATCTTTGATTAGTATTCAAAAAGAGCTTAATCAGGCTGAGGCGAGAGGGCTGTTAGTTGTATCTGATGACCTAATCAGCCCCACAATGATTGGCAAACGTTTTCTTAATGAGCTGTTGGATATATTCATGACGGAATGAAAGGATAGATCTAAATAAATCTTTAGCGATCCTTGATGGCGACTCAAAGTAATTGTTTGTATAGAGTCTAAATATTATTTGTATCCGGTCGATATATGTACGAGACGAGAGTTTAAGCTAAATAATTATTGGATTGGTTGGAGGCATCTTAGCTTGTTATGCCTGCATAAAGGATTATTAATCAATGAATATTAATCAAAATTGTTGGACGCAAAACCAAGGTTGGGAACACAAATTAAATACTGAACCTGAGCCCCAACTCGTACTCGGATTTGGAGCACGAAAAATACTAGAAGATCCTAATAGATATCAAGAGCTGAAAGGCTTTTTCCCATCTGCTCAAATTGTCTGTTGTTCCACTGCCGGGGAGATACTAGGAGACAGAGTTCTTGAGGACACTTTTTGTATTACATCAATATCATTCGATAAAGTTAGAGTTGCTTCCGCAGCAGTAAAGGTATCTGGGGCAAGTGACAGCTTTGTTGCCGGGCAGTCTCTGGGAGAGAAACTGGCAAGTGGTGATCTGACCTATGTCCTCGTGCTGTCTGATGGCTTGATGGTCAATGGCAGCGAGTTAGCGAAGGGTTTGGCAGACAAAATTCCTGAGAGAGTTATCGTAACAGGTGGGTTGTCGGGTGATGCCGAATTCTTTAGCAAAACAGTGGTAGGCTTGAACAATCCGCCTGAGAGTCACCAAGTCGCCGCAATTGGTTTTTATGGCGATGGGTTAAAGGTTGCCCATGGCTCGCTTGGCGGCTGGGACCCATTTGGCCCCGACCGTCTGGTTACCAAGTCATCAGGTAATGTCTTGTATGAGTTGGATGGCCAATCCGCACTATCTCTTTATCAGGATTATTTAGGCGAATATGCTGATGATTTACCGGCCAGCGGTCTTCACTTTCCACTATTGTTGCACGGCGAGGGCGAAACTGGCGGGGTAGTTAGAACTATCCTTGGAATCGATAAAGAAAAGCAAAGCATGATCTTCGCGGGCGATGTGCCGGAAGGAAGTTACGCACGTCTTATGAAAGCTAATTTTGATCGTCTGGTAGATGGCGCAATAGGCGCAGCAGATAGAGCGAGGGAGATGTTTGGAGAGTCTGAACTGGCGATATTGATAAGCTGTGTTGGGCGTAAACTTGTTTTACAGCAGCGTATAGAAGAGGAGGTTGAGGCGGTCCATGAAGTGCTCGGCAAAGATACGATAATGACCGGTTTCTATTCATACGGGGAGCTTTCGCCTCTGACGCCAAGCGGTAGTTGCGAATTGCATAATCAGACTATGACGATCACGACCTTGTTTGAGACCTGATATACAAATATGCGCTATGCGTAGATTGAGTAGCGATTGGTGCTCGATGTTCAGATTTACTCAAAGGTAATAAAGGACGCGTAGAGGAAGGTCTGTTTGCAATTATTAATTGAAAAGAAGTTATCGGGGTTCCTGCAACAGGAAGGCCTTCCCATATCCATGTTGGATCTTTTGGACAGCATCTATTTTCCACTGACAGATCATATTGCAGCACTAAAACAAACTGGCATCCCATTGTTTTTGGGTATAAACGGAGGGCAGGGTTCGGGTAAATCAACCACAGCCGCTATCCTTTGTTTGCTGCTGGAGCAGGCGCATGGACTGCGCAGTGCCACTCTGAGTATTGATGATCTTTATCTAACCAAGAGTGAACGCGAAAGGCTTGCACAAGAGGTGCATCCACTATTTATTACCCGCGGTGTTCCCGGTACCCACGACATAGTTTTTGGCAATCAGATATTTGATCAGGTAAGTGCAGGGCGGTCGTTAACACTTCCTGTTTTTGACAAGCAGGACGATGATCGTGTCGATTCTTCAAGATGGCAAAGCCATGAGTCGCTGGATATTTTGATCCTAGAAGGCTGGTGTGTGGGCTGTCTGCCGCAAGATGATGCACAAGAACCTATCAACAAGCTGGAACAGGAAGAGGACCCAGACGGAATTTGGCGCAGCTATGTAAATATATGCCTGCAAAAAGAATATGCAAAATTTTTCTCACGCCTTGATTCACTGATAATGCTCGCAGTTCCATCCATGGAAAAGATATACGAATGGCGCGAATTGCAAGAAGAGAAGTTAGAAAAGAAACAAGGCGGAAGAGGCATGAGTGTTGAAGAGGTGCAGCGCTTTATTATGCACTACGAACGTCTGACACAGTGGATGCTACAAGAGATGCCACAACGGGCGGATATACTGATTCCCATCGGAGACGACCATGCGCCGAAGGAACTTATTTTCAACAAAGCTGGTTAGCTTAGTTTTTTATTAGAGTGAGAACAGGTTTCTCACGATACCATTCTTTGATAGCCGCTATGTCTGCATGGAATAAAAAGAACTAACAGGGAGCGTGCTTTTTAGTACTTCCATAATTGCTATTTCTTAATTCCATAGCAAACTTAATGTGCCGCCGAATTTTGGTGATATATTACGATATCAGTGCTAGCGTGATAATCAACTGTTGAACTAAACCGCTGCGCGGTAGCCTCTCTCCAGC
>RRYU01017193.1_pt1 | contig 14008 bp, 12 predicted proteins | sample 2162651 | NCBI WGS metagenome assembly RRYU01 (sample SAMN10267283, study PRJNA491782) | microbial mat metagenome | isolation source: biomat in the production well | place: Japan: Minami-Kanto gas field, natural gas well KTG3 | collected 2017-06 | reverse complement strand
CTTCCATATTTATTTTCAGGTGCCATCCCTTCAGTTGTCAATGCCTTTTTTGAATCAATGTCTGGATTCACTACCACAGGGTCTTCGATATTGACAGATATTGAATCATTGCCGAAATCAATACTATTTTGGCGCAGTTTGACTCATTGGATCGGAGGTATTGGAATCATTGCCCTCGTTATACTGATCATGCCAAAGCTTCAGATCGGAGGTTATCATTTATTTGTGTTGGAAAGCTCAATGCAAGAAAAGATTCGCCCACGTATAAGATCTGTTGGCAAGCGCTTATTAGTGATATACATCTTCCTAACCTTAGCAGAGGTGGGGCTATTATTTCTTGGTAAGATGAGTTTGTTTGAAAGCTTGTGCCATGCCTTTGGAACAATCGCAACAGGTGGTTTTTCGCCCCGTAATAGCAGTATAGCAGATTATTCACCATATATTCAGTACACTATCATGGGGTTTATGATCCTGGGTGGGACAAATTTCATTATCCATTATTACCTGTTTACAAATAAACTGAAAAAAATTGCTGATAATGAGGAACTGAGATTTTTTATTCTTGCTATTATATTTATCGGAATCACTTTAACATTTGTATTGTTATTTAAAATGAATAAGCCTTTAGAGGAATCATTCAGAGAGAGTTTTTTTCAGGTCATTTCGATAGTTACCTGTACAGGTTATTCAACAGCTGATTATATGCTCTGGCCTGAATTTGCATGGGGCATAATATTTTTCAGTATGTTCATTGGCGGGTGTTCTGGCTCAACTGCAGGAGGTATTAAAGTGGTAAGGCACTTGGTTGCGACTAAGAATATTTTCAGGATATTTCGTCAACTACTAAACCCAAATGCAATAATTCCACTTAAGCTCAATAAGAAATCAATTAGCCTCGACTCTAATAGCTCCATTCTTACATTCATGTCGGTCTATTTGTTACTTTTCATGATCGGAAGCTTATTGATGCTATTGCATGGATTAGATATAAAAACATCCATTAGCTCTATAGCCACCTGCATGGCGGGTATTGGACCTGGAATTGGCTCAATAGGGCCTGCGAATAATTTTGCCCATTTACCTGCTACAGCCAAGGTAATTTTGACAGTTTTTATGCTGGTTGGAAGATTAGAAATATATACTGTTTTAGTATTATTTACCAGAAATTTCTGGAGGGTTTAATAGATTTGCAAATGAAGTGTTAATCTTGCATAAAATAAATGCTGAAGCACATGAGCCATAAATCCCATTTTGCTGCATTCAAGCGCCTAATATTGGGAACTGAATTTGGTCAGTATGGCCTTGCAGTATTCATGATATCCCTTACTGGTTTAATTACCGCTCCACTCGCAAATTATAAGAGTTACCATATTGTCGCATTTATTTTACTCTTTGTTGTTTCAATTATGGCAACTTTTTTAAGGGTAGGACCAATTCTGCTGGCCTCTACCTTAAGCGCATTGGTTTGGAACTTTTTCTTTATTCCGCCTTATCACACTTTTCACATTGATAAAACTGAAGATATTCTGACATTCGGATTATTCTTTATAATCGCCATAGTGAGTGGTGTGCTCATTACAAAGGTACGACGTCAGGAAAAAATAGCGCGCGAAAGAGAAACACGAACAGATGCATTGTTTCAGCTTACCAAGGAACTTTCAAAACTAAGTGGCATTGAGGAAGTTCTGCGGGTAGCAACAACCGAGATCCAGAAATATTTTGCATTGAAATCCTATTTTATTTTACAAGATGGGAATCAATCACTTATTATTGAAGATAGGTCGAATCAAAAAGAAAGTCCGATGCCGGTAGACTACACTGTCGCACAGTGGGTCTTTAGCCATTCCTTAGAAGCTGGGGAATTCACCAACAATACATTGTCAGCCGATCAAACTTATTACCCCTTATTGGGTAATAGGTTGAACCCTGGTATTGTAGTGGTTAAGCAAGATTCGCCTTTTATGGATGAGCAAAAATCATTTTGGGATACATTCCTTGCTCAAATCTCAAATGCTTTGGAACGAGAGTACCTCGATGAGATTGCACAAAAAGCTCGATTCCTTAATGAATCAGATAGGTTGTACAAAACTTTATTTAGTTCTGTTTCCCATGAGCTTAGGATCCCTCTTTCCACAATTATGGGAGCAGCAGATTCGATGCTAAATAGTCCTAAAACTACCGAGGACCAATTCGTTCTTTCCCAGGAGATTTTTACGGCCTCTTTAAGGCTCAACAGAATAATTGATAATTTGTTAAACATAACTAGATTGGAGAGCGGTCATATTTCCTTGAAACTTGAGTGGCACGATATTAACGACCTCTTTTACAAAGTAATCACCGATTTAGAGGATGAGTTGAAACCTTTTTCTCTCCTTATAAATGTGCAAGACGAAATGCCATTGGTCAAGATTGACTTTGGGTTTATGGAACAAGTGCTTTACAACCTGCTTTTAAATGCAACCCAATGTGCTCCTGGTGCATCAAACATCGGACTTAATGCCAGCTATTCCAATTCGGAACTAACCATTTTAGTTTGGGATGAAGGAAGTGGTTTTTCTGAATCAGACTTGCAAAATGTTTTCAAGAAGTTTTTTAGGGTTAATTACAATAGAACTGGAGGTTTAGGACTTGGCTTATCAATCGTCAAAGGGATTGTTGAGGCCCACAATGGAACGATAACTGTCAATAACCAAAAGAAAAGTGGGGTCAAGTTCACAATAACAATACCCAGTCCAACACCTGACATATCAAAAATCCTTACAAGCGATGAACCCAAGTGAGACCATTCTGATCATTGATGATGAACTACAGATCAGAAGATTGTTACAAATTACACTGTCCTCCAGCGGTTTTCAAACAATACAGTCAATAAATGGCAAAGATGGTTTGATTGATGCGGCAACTCGTCATCCATCATTGATTTTACTTGATTTGGGATTGCCAGACATGGATGGACATGATGTGCTTTTAAAACTAAGGGAGTGGTTTCATAAACCCATAATAATCTTATCGGTAAGAAATTCTGAAGATGAAATAATCAAGGCATTGGATAATGGTGCAAATGATTACCTCACGAAACCATTCAGAACAGGTGAACTGCTCGCAAGAATCCGTGCTGCAATAAGGGTTGGTGAAAAGAAAACAGACGAAGTTATTATGGAATTTGGGTCACTCCGTGTGGACCTCTTAAACCATGTTGTAAGTAAAAATAATGAAGTGATCAAGCTAACAGCAACTGAGTTTTTATTGCTTGGGTTGTTAGCAAAAAACAGGGGCAGAGTGCTCACACATCAATATATTCTCAAGGAGGTGTGGGGGGCTGGATATGTTGAACAGGCTCAATACCTGAGGGTCTTTATTGCTCAGCTACGAAAAAAAATAGAGGATGACCCCACTAAGCCAAAACTTCTAATAACTGAATCTGGGATAGGCTATCGATTTGTTGAATAAATCTAATACCATACATCGTTTGTTATTGCAAATGCCCAGAAATACATTACTTACCGGATATTGTTAAGCTTAACTTGCATGATGCTAAAGCAGATAATCAATAAGGTATTGAAACTACAGTTATAATGAATTATGCAATCCTGGACAAGGTACTCATACAAAAAGCCCCCAAATCAATTTATGAGAGCTTTATAATCAGGCCATACATTACTTTGGCCTCTGCAAAATCAAGTTTAGCGGTAATTTTATTCAAATAATTAATTAAGTATGTGTGTTGCCTACCACATTTTTCATACCCGTATTTATGGCATCTTCATTGAGAGGAATAAGTTTGTGATATCTTGCCGGAAGTGAATTTTTTAACCCTTTGATCACATTTTCGAGTTTAACAATGGGCTTCACCTTTAGGTAAGCTCCCAGTACCACCATATTGAATATCTTGGTGTTACCCATCTCAGATGCCAGCCTGGCGCCTTCTATTTGGTATATGTTGATATCCGTTCTTTCGGGATGCCTGGTTATACCATTGGGGTCATAAATGAGTGTTCCTCCTGGTCTTACACTCTTTTCAAATTTATCCATGGATTGCTGGTTCAGGATAATGGCTGTATCAAAAATGGTTAATATGGGGCTGCTGATGCGTTCATCACTCACAATGACAGTTACATTTGCCGTTCCGCCACGCATTTCAGGCCCGTACGATGGCATCCAGCTTACTTCTTGATCTTGCATGATCCCGCTATATGCCAGAATTTTACCCATTGAAAGCACACCCTGTCCTCCAAAACCTGCTATGATTAATTCTTCAGTCATGATTCAATTTTTTAAAGTTACTTAACAAGCTCACCATCTACTTTTATGTCGCCAAGAGGGTAGAAGGGAAACATATTTTCTTCCATCCACTTATTGGCGTCGGTGGGCGTCATTTTCCATCCTGAATTACAGTTCGAAACAATTTCAACAAAACTTACGCCCGGTTTTTTATCCCGTTGGTTTTCGAATGCTTTTCGGATAGCACGTTTGGCTTTGCGAACAGCTGAGGGTGTATGCACTGCTTGACGCGTAACAAAATAGGTGCCGGGTAAATGGGCAACCAATTCGGTCATCTTCAGTGGGTTTCCCATTAGTTTTACATCCCGTCCGTAGGGTGATGTGGATGATTTCATTCCGGGAATGGTAGTGGGTGCCATCTGGCCGCCGGTCATTCCATATATACCATTGTTTATAAATATGATGGTGATATTTTCACCACGGTTGCAGGCGTGGATGGTCTCAGCCGTACCGATGGCTGCCAGGTCACCATCACCCTGGTATGTGAAAACGATCTTATCCGGGTACACGCGCTTGATGCCTGTTGCGACTGCCGGAGCGCGCCCGTGTGCTGCTTGTTGCATGTCAATATTCATAAAATCGTATGCGAGCACTGAACATCCTACCGGAGCAATGCCAATGGTTTGCTCTTGCAGGTCGAGTTCTTCTATGATTTCCATGGCAATACGATGCGCTGTACCATGCCCGCAGCCCGGACAATAGCTGAGCACATTGTCAGTCATGAGTTTTGTTTTCTCGTAAACCAGATTTTCAGGTTTTATGATTTCTTCCAAACTTATGTTGGTCATGATACTAGCCTCCTATAATTTTTTGTTCAAGAGCATTGAGCACTTCTTCCGGTGTGTGGACTACACCACCAAAACGACCAAAGTGAGCCACTTTGGCACATCCTTTTACAGCCAGCATAACATCCTCAACCATTTGCCCTGAACTCATTTCAACTGCTAAAAACCCTTTAACTCCCTGTTTGCACAATTCTTGCATATCAACAGACGGAAAAGGGTAAAGTGTGATCAGCCTGAATAAGCCGACCTTAAGACCTTTTTGACGAGCCAATTGAACTGTTTTTTGAGCAATACGTGCGCTGGAGCCGTAGGCTACGAGAATGTATTCTGCATCATCACAGTTAATGGCTTCGTAACGCACCTCATTTTCCCTGATCGTCTTGTATTTGGCTTGTAATTTCAGGTTATGTGCTTCCATTTCGTGGGCTTGCAAGGCAAGTGAAGTGATGACTCTTCTTTCCGCTCCTTTTTTTCTTCCTGTGGTGGCCCATGGATATTTCTCCTCAATCTCATTGTCGGTCAATCTTGGCACCTGATCGAAAAGTTCAACTTTTTCCATCATTTGCCCGATCACTCCATCGGAAAGGATAAGTACAGGCAAGCGGTACTTAAAAGCCAATTCAAAGCCAAGTTTTACAAAATCAGCCATTTCCTGTACTGAAGCAGGAGCCAGTACGATTTGTCTGTAGTCACCGTGTCCACCACCTTTGGTGCTTTGGAAATAATCAGCCTGTGATGGCTGAATGGTGCCCAGGCCAGGTCCTCCACGTACTACGTTGGCATAAACACAAGGCAATTCTGCACCTGCTATATAAGACAAACCTTCTTGTTTGAGGCTGATTCCGGGGCTGGATGATGAGGTCATCACTTTTTTGCCTGCACCAGCTGCACCATAGATCATATTGATAGCTGCAACCTCGCTTTCGGCCTGCAGCACGACCATACCGGTGCGTTCATGGGGCTTTTCAGCCATTAGATATTCAATCACCTCTGATTGAGGTGTGATGGGGTATCCGAAGTAGGCATCCGCTCCAGCCCTGATTGCGGCTTCGGCCAATGCTTCATTTCCCTTCATTAGTTTCAATTCACCCATTGTTATACATTTTATATTTTACTTGTTACTGTTTAACTTAACCCTATAAACAGTGATTACTCCATCGGGGCATACGATAGCACAGTTTGAACAGCCGGTGCATTCATCCGGATGCTCCATATAAGCATAATGGTATCCCTTACCATTTACCTCCTTGGCCAGTTCAATAACTGATGTCGGACATGCCGGTATGCAAACGCCGCAACCTTTACATTTCTGGACATCAACTACGATGGCCCCTCTTACTTTAGCCATATTTTAAGATTAAAATAGTTAATTATTTCGATTCAACGAAATTACGGAATATTAGGGAAATAAGGGGTGTTAAACACCTAAATTCTACCGGGAAATGTTAATTTATAAACAGTATAAATAAATGCATTACTATGATAATTGTAGATGTAATTATATAGACTATAAGATGAATGATTTACATTGGTTTGAAGGGTAAGAAGCGGTATGTTGGGATATGAAGAAATCAATACCTGATTACATGTGAAATCCCAAAATAAATTTTTAGAGATTAGGTACTATCAATCACCCTTGATGTTTGAACATTCAAATTAGGTTTCGATAGGGTGGTCTATGTGGAAGCGTTTGAGCCGATATTCAAGATCGGGCAACTGGCTGCGCTGAATGAGTGAGGTACAAGCCCTGATCCCTTCGGTGCGTTCACTGCCTGTAATATCAAGTGATATGGCACTGATTCCATAGTAAATCATTTCTTCGAGTAACTCCAGTCCACTGAAACCCGGATAGGAATAGGTAAAATAAAATCCATCAGCAATAGGTTTATCCACATCAGTATCATATACGATCTTAAAGCCATTATCTGTGAACATCTTTTTCATGATTTGAGCTTTTTCGCCGTATTCCTTAACGATTTTGATATAATCAAACTGGCCGTCATTGGCTGCTCTTAGCATGGCCAGCAATGCATATTGTGCCGAGTGAGATGTTCCTGAACTGAGCGGATAAAGTGTGCCAAATATCATCACATAACCAAATATATCTGACTGATAATAACGTTTCAGGTCAGGGTATTTACGAGCAAAGATTCCATCTGATATCACCATCATTCCAATGCGTTCGCCTGCATAGCTGAAAACTTTGGAACTGCTGATGAAGAGTACATAATTATCTGTATAATTGGCTACACTGGGCTGATATGGTGGTTGCCCCGGTTTACTGAAATCTTGCCTGAAGTCCATGCCAAAATAGGCCAGATCTTCCAGGATGACAATATCATATTTATTAGCGAGTTCTCCAATGATCTGTAACTCATTTTCAGTAAAGCAAATCCAGGATGGATTATTGGGGTTTGAATAGATCACTGAATGAATATTCCCTTTACTGAAATATGATTCTAATTTGTCTCGCAGCTTTTCGCCACGAAAGTTATACACATCGAATGTTTCATGTTTGATGCCCAATACTGCATGCTGTTGTTTATGAACAGGAAAGCCCGGATCAATGAAGAGTGTGGTGTCACGGCCCTTATGAATCCTGCTCAATGTAAGGAATGCAGCAAAGCTTCCTTGCATAGAGCCTACCGTAGGAATGCAGCCCTCCATTTTGACATCTATACCCATAAATAGTTTCACGAAACGTGAAATTTCCAATTTAAGTTCTGCAATACCATGTATATCAGGATATATGGCAGCAACTCCCTTTCGGAGTGCCTCAATCTGTCCTTCAATACCTATCTGTGCCGGTGGTAAACCGGGGATGCCCATTTCCATACGAATGAACTTTTCACCACTGGCGACTTCAATCGTATCAACCAGTCTTTTTATTTCACGTATTGAGCCTTTACCAACAGTGCTCAGGCCACTTTCTTTTATCTTTTGCTTCACTATTTCTGCATTGATGGGGGTATTCCTCATGGTGTGATACTTTACTAATCAATCATTTATTTCTCTTATGTCAGGCTTAAGCCTTTCCTTACAAATTTAAGGAATTCAGATTTATCCTGTATGGATAATCGTTGCCGAGTGCCTAATTTATAATGATTTTAAAAGACTTTCTAAAAAGCTTCTGTTGTCTTTCTCTCAATTCTTATGCGGGCATCAACAGCTACCACATGCTTTTCATTACCTAGAAGCGGGTTTAGATCAAGTTCAACAATTTCGGGAGCTGTTTCCACCAGGGCTGAAAGCCGGCGGATGATCTCAATAAAATGTTGTTCGTTGATAGGTTTCTGTCCCCGAACTCCCTTAATAATAGGGTAGCTGCGCAGGGAGGTGACCATTTTTCTGGCTTCCTCAGCACCAATTGGCGAAATTGCACTTGATACATCTTTAAGCACCTCGATAAAAATTCCTCCCAAACCACACAGGATCATGTGCCCAAAACCAGGTTCATATTTAATCCCCGCAAATAGTTCAGTGCCCTTAAGCATGGGTTGCAATAAAATAGCATGTGTATCTTCAATCTGCATCATCCGTTCAAACTCAGTAATGAGCTGTTTTTCTGAATTTACGTTCAAAATAACTCCTCCAACATCCGATTTGTGTATTGGCCCAACCACTTTCATAACCACAGGGTATCCCAATTGTTTCGCCTGGTTCACTGCATCATCAGGATTAGTTACCACTGCTTCTCTTGCCCGGCCTATACCTGCCGCATCAAGCAGTTTCTGAATATGGGTAGGGTTGATGTAACCATGATCTGTTTTGCTGATGATATTCCGGATGGTTTTCACATCTATTTCAGGTAAATCAACGTAAGTGTCAACGGGGGCAGGGGTATTCCATATCTTCGATAAGGCATGGCCCAATTGAACTTCATCCGGGAAATTTGTCCATCCTTTTGCAAGAAATGTTTTCACTTCTTTTTCAGCTGTAAGTATGGAGGGTAATACTGGAAAAATTGGTTTGCGGCTGTTTCTCATTTTATGATCCAGCACTTCATATACATCGTAAATCTCAGTAAGACCGGGTGTGCCAAAGATCACAACCACGGCATCAATATGGTCGAACTGATTATTCACGGCATCGATAATTATTCCAAGCTGTTCGGCAGTACCGGTAGCAAGAAAATCTATGGGATTCTCTACAGAGGATCCGGGGAAAAGCTTCTCTTTAAGTTCACTGGCAGCTATTCCGGAAATAGGAGGTACTTCAAGCCCCCCATTAGCGAGTGCATCGGTAAGCATCACGGCCGGCCCCCCGGCATGGGTGACAATGGCGATATTTTTCCCTTTAAGCTCGGGATAGCTGAATACGGAAGCAACACTGATCAGTTCTTCCCTGCTCTGGCAACGTACAATTCCGGCTTTCCGGAAAAGGGCATCCACAGCGACATCGGAGCTTGCAAGCGCTCCCGTATGTGAAGATGCGGCCCGGCTTCCTGCATCACTGGCACCAGCTTTGATGGCGGCTATGCGACAACCTTTTCTGATCAGTGAAGAAGCATGTTTCAGTAATAACTTTGGTTTTGCAATGTGTTCAATATAAAGCATTTTGATCCTGGAATCTTTCTCAGGGTCAAAGGTTTCATCCATATATTGAAGGATCTCTTCCACGCCCATCTGTGCAGAATTGCCAACGGAATAAACATTTGCAAAGGTCAGGCCCTTGGGAATGCCGGCTTCCATAATAAAACAGGCTGTGGCTCCCGAACCTGATATAAAATCGCAACCTTTTGGATCAAGCTTAGGTATTGGGTAGGTGAAAATACTGTGATGCTGCGGTGTTAATATTCCTACACAGTTAGGACCTATCAATGAACCTCCAACAGCGTTGATGCTTTTAACTATTCTTTCTTCCAAGCGCTTTCCTTCAGCACTTTCTTCGCTGAAACCGGCTGAAAGTATAATGAAAGCCCTGGTTTTCTTCTGTTTTGTGAGTAAATCTACCAGATCAGGTATGAACCTTGCAGCAATGGCGATCACTGCCAGGTCAACATCAGGAAGGCTATTTGGGTCTTGGTAACTCTTGACTCCTTGTACTTCTTCTGCCTTGGGGTTTGAAACATAGAGATCTCCTCTGAAACCACCATCTAATATGTTCTTTAATATTTTACCTCCCGGCTTGGTGATGTCGTTGGAGGCTCCTACAACGACTATGCTTTTAGGATGTGTCAACTGTCTGGTAATCATAGAGTCTTAGTATTGTTTATTTATTAACAATAGTTTGTGATGCAAATATAGGATTTAAAGGCTTTGGCTAAAGTCGTATAGGCGTATTTAGAATCGGTATAAGATATCAGGAATTGCTAACCGAAGAATTCGGAAGACAACTTGTTTACAATATCGGAACAATTATTGAGGTTTTACTCTAACATCACTGACAGCGCAACAACACCCGGTCCTGTATTGGTAACCAATACAGGGGAGGCTTGCTGTATAAAAACAGGTTTTTTACCAACCAGGCTTTCCATTTGCTCAGCAAACCAATTGGCTGTACTTTCATTGTCAGAATAGGATATGGCATAACCCCAGATCTTCTTGCCGGTAACAAAGCGTTCCATTTCTTTCATAACCATCTTCATGCTTGCCTTTTCAGAGAATGGTTTCCCAAACACTTCTGTTTTTCCTTTTTGGTTTACCTCAACAATTGGTTTGATACCCAATAATTTGCCAATCAAGCCTTTGGAGTAACTAACACGTCCGCTTTTTACCATATATTTCATGGTTCTGGAGGTAACGAGGATTCGTGTATCAGTTGACCACTTGTTTATCTTATCTACAATTTCATCATGATTCATACCTGCTTCAATGGCTTCAGCAGCACGAAGCACAATCAGTCCTAAAGCACTGGTAAGCCTTTTGGTATCAATAACTGATATTTTTTTTCCAGTTTCATCAGTCATTTTACGAGCTGCATTTAGGCTGTTTTGCCAGGTGCCGCTCATGCCTGAACTAATGTGGGCACTGATGATGGATTTATAGTGGCTGGCAAGGTAATTATACCTGTTCATGAATTCGGGGAAGGCAGGCTGAGCAGTGGTGGGATAAACAGTTGAGGTCTTTAGTTTGTTAAAAAATTGCTCTGGTTGCATGGTAATTCGATCCAGGTAAAAATCATCTCCAAAATGCACTGTAAGTGGTACTACCTGTATTTGGTGCTTTTTTAGAAGCTCCAAAGGAATATCGCAGGTGGAGTCAGTAACCAGCGCGATATCGTGTTTGCGATTGGATGCCACATCATTTTGGAGCACCATATCATCCACTTTTTTGAAAGCAATGGTGCCCACTGATGAGATGTCTTCAAATAGCCGCCATGGTTCATCTGTGTGTATATGTACACGCATTTTGTTTGGTGAACCAGCAATGACCAATGAGTCGCCATAAGGTGCCATGATCTGGGCCAACTGCTCCCGTTTCAGGTCTTGTGCGTTGATGAGCGCTTCGGTGCAGAAACGGTAACTGACCTCCTCATGGTTGATGGTCTCCAATGACTCCAGAATTTCAATTTTTGAGGTGTCTAATTTAATAACGGCTTCGCCGCTTTTAAAATAATCAAACATTCCTTCTAGAAACACAACAAATCCTTTTGCGCCGGCATCCACCACATTATTTTTTGCCAACACAGCCATCTGCCTGGTGGTTAGGCTGAGTGATTCCATTGCCTTCTTGAGTCCGTCGGCAGTAGCCTGAGGAAATCATCCAGTGTATCCTTGAGATGATAGATGTATTCGGCCCAGTCCTTGATCACTGAGATCATGGTGCCCTCAACCGGATTTGCAATGGCTTCATAGGCGTACTTAACTGCATTTTTCATGTATTCTGCAAAAGCCTTAACTGTAAGCGTCTCCTCTTCCTTGATCTCATTACTGAATCCGTAAAGAAATTGAGCGAAAATAATACCTGAGTTGCCTCTTGCCCCGACCAATGCGGCATCTGCAAGTGCAACAGCAGTGAGTTTAAGGTTCTCATGGGGTTGGGATGCATTGACTATGCTGCGCATGGTTGAAGCAAGGTTGGTGCCGGTGTCAGCATCCGCCACGGGAAACACATTGATTTTGTTCAAGTGTTTCTGGTTTTCAAAAATTCGCTGAGCTCCCGAAATAAAGCTGTTATACAGCTGAATTCCATTAATTTCAGTGATTTTAATATTTTCCAATTTGGCTAAATGTTAGTAAATACTAAGACCAAAATAAGGTACAAAAGTAATAAATTTATATCAATTTATGAATTTAACAAATTTGTGAAAGTATGGTTGCAACTACCAGGTCTTATAATTAAATGTATATCAATCATATACTTTTAGATGTCGCAAAAGAATGTTGATAACTTTTAACACTTCTGCAGGATTTAAATATATGTGAATTATTTAACAATACCATTATCTAAATTTATGATAACATTATATATTAATTGACTCCTATTATAAATATTGCAATTTTACATGCGTTTCAGAAAATGGCAAATGAATGTTATACAGCAGCTTATTGTTAATATGCCATTATAGAAAATGAAAATGACTATTTATGGTATTATATTTTATTTTCACTTTTTCGAATTTAGCAACCAGTATAGTCCTTTTACCCCGATCCTGATATCGTCAAGCAAGAACAAAACAATGATCTTCTCAATATACGCCGCTATACCCCAACCTACAGCTATGAAATACATCCAGCCATAAAACCCAAATACAAACAACACGAAGAAGAAAACACCTTGTATATAACCGGCCGTTACAGCTCCGTAAAGATGTAATCCCGGAATTTTTCCAAAGCGAATAAAAGCAACGATATAGCTAAGTATAAATATTGCCAGGAACATATACAGAAACCACGCATGCGGTTCAATTTCTTCCCACCTGAATTTAAAGATACCCAACAATGCCATGGCATAGGTAAACATATCGGCAAGGTTATCAATAGCTGCCCCAAATCGGGTCTGAAGCTTGAAAAATCGTGCAATGTTTCCATCCAAAATGTCAGTAATGAGGCTTATGCACAAGAAAATAACAAACAAATTTTCCTGAGAACTAAGCGCCAGAAATAGAATAAACGGAGAAATCATCAGCCTATACAAGCTCAGAAGGTTTGGTACATTTAGAATATTTTCACCATTAAAGTTAACTTTCATAATCTTATTTTTTTTGGTTTAGTAAACCGATACTATATTAAAATCTCACTACAGCATTAGTAGCAATACTGCAATGGCGAAAAGAGGGATGCTAAGATTATCTGAACCACGCCAACTGGAAAGTTCAGCTATTGTTGTCGCTAATGCAAGGGTAATGGCTATATAGAAGGTTTTAAGGTCAAAAACAGCACGATTAAAGTATAAGGCTATAATGCTTATTGTAAAGCTGGTAACGAAAAAAGCTGTGGTGCCGATTATGGTTTTTTCGGAATTGATTCCGAAAAAATTTAGCTTTCCATTTGGGATGTTTTCACTCATACCAAGAATGGCAGCCATTGGATCACAAATAGCAAGGATAAGCATGGGCAGAATAAATAATATTTTATTATCTAAAAGATTCGAGACCAGGAAAGAGATATATATGGCAAATGGCAGCAGGTAACTGCCCATGGATTTGCGTTTGATATCATGAATGGATTTGAGAAGTGTGCCGCCTTGGGTAAGCATTAGCACTAAAAAGAAGATCACTGCAAGCATAAGCACATGCCAATGTGAATCAAATATATACGGGAAAGGAATGGTCGCCATGGTAGCTGTAAAATGAGCAAACTTTCTTGTAATTTCTCCTTTTACTCTCATTCTGCGATAATTAAGCTCATTGAAAATTAGTAAAATGGCTATTCCAATCAGGTAAATTATTGCGATTATTATTGAGTTGACCATAGTCTAATTTTATATTAGAAGATACAATATTGTGTATATAAATAAACCCAGGCGCCCGCGGTAATCAGGCTGTCAAAACGATCCAGA
>RRYU01022618.1_pt1 | contig 14009 bp, 13 predicted proteins | sample 2162651 | NCBI WGS metagenome assembly RRYU01 (sample SAMN10267283, study PRJNA491782) | microbial mat metagenome | isolation source: biomat in the production well | place: Japan: Minami-Kanto gas field, natural gas well KTG3 | collected 2017-06 | reverse complement strand
CTCGCCGCCCGTCATCCGGGGAAAAAAGCGTTTTTTTCCGTCCCGAGCGGCAACTACGGCAACCTCACCGGCGGAATCCTCGCAAAAAAAATGGGCTTTCCGATAGAACATTTTATCGCCGGCTCAAACGCCAATGACAGCGTAACCCGTTATCTCGAAGACGGCCGTTACGAACCACACCCGACGGTCGAAACGCGTTCATCGGCAATGGATGTCGGTAATCCAAGCAATTTCGCCCGGTTGAGACATTTTTACCGGGACGACCATCATGCGATGGCGGAAGATATTTCCGGCTACTCGGTCTCCGATACCGAAACGCTCGAAACGATCAGAACGGTATACGACCGTTTCGGTTATATCATGGACCCACACACGGCCGTAGGATTCCGAGCCCTGGAAAAGTTCAGACAAACCAACGGCACTTCAAACGAACCTTCCGCCGTCATGTCAACCGCGCATCCTGCGAAATTCATTGAAGCGATGAAGGAAGCCCTTCAGATGGACATCACTATTCCCGACCGTCTTCAGGAAGTTCTCGACAGGCAAAAATTATCGACTCCGATGAGCACTGACTACAGGGAACTCTCAAGTTTTCTTTCGAAGCTTTGAAACAGTGACGAGTAACGAGCATGAATTCACCGCAATAGCCTGCACGGTTTTGCCTTTTAACCTTTGACTTTTGACTTCAGAATGACTCTCCAGACACTTCTTTTTTTTCTGGTTGTGCTGCCTGTCATGTTTTTCGGGCTTCTGCTTGCACTCATTGTAAATGTTTTCGACCCCGGCGGCGACCGCTTTCACCGTATGGCTGCATGGTGGGGCCGCTTCTGTGCAAGACTTATGGGAATCAGCGTCGAGATAACCGGCGCAAAACATTATAACCCGAATACAAACTATCTGATTGTCAGCAACCATGCGGGTATGGCGGACATTCCGCTCATCCTCGGCTCCATACACCTCAACATGCGTTTCGTCGCCAAGGAGGAACTGGGTAAAATTCCGGTATTCGGTTGGGCAATCAAACAGGCCGGCTACGTCCTGATCAAACGGGGGCAAAACAGGGAAGCGCTGAAAAGCCTGCTCATGGCGTCGGAAGTTCTGAAAAGCGGACGTTCAGTTCACATCTTTCCCGAAGGCACCAGATCGACAACGGGAGAAATACAACCATTCAAACGTGGAGCGTTCATGATCGCCCAGAAAGCGCACGCGCCAATATTACCAGTCACCATTATCGGCAGCAACCGCATAACCCCCAAAAAAAGCCTCAGAATAAGCAAAGCCAGGGTACAGCTCATTATCGGTGAACCTATCGAAACCAGAGGGAAAAACGCCCAGGAACTGCAGGAATCCACCTATGCAACCATCACCGGTAATATGAAACAATACGAAACTGCCGCCTGAACAACCGCGTCCCCCACAGAAAGCTCTCACCCAAAAGCAAGTACCTGCTTTTTCAAACATGAAATTCCGAGTGTTCTCTTTTTATTTTTTGATGTAAAATTTTGTAAATTTCTGTAAAATTGGCAGTAGCCCCCTCTCGCATAACTGCCTCGATCCCGGCCGGATGTATATCGCCTGATAATCATGTTTACGCCTCTTTGCGTGCCATAACTGAAAACAGGTCGCCTCATGCACACACTTGTAGAACACATGCCTTTGCCGTTAAGTACGTTTGACGGTGAGGGACGCCTGTTATCAGCAAATACCGCATTCGCCGACCTCCTCTCAATTCCCAGAAAAACACTTTACGGAAAATCCGTATGGGAGATAATGCCCCGCCGGGAGGCCGCCCTCTTGAAAAAAGGCCTTAAGAGTATCTCCGGAAACAGGAGAAATATCACGCTCAAGGAATTCAGCCCTTCAAACGACAGCAACCGGTTTTACCGGATGATTCTTTTTCCCATTCCGTCTCTCGGAGAAGCAACCAAACTTTTTGGTTTACTGAGTATTGATATCAGCGAACAAAAACTGAGCCGGGAAAAAATCCGTGAAAGCAAGGAACGCGTCGAAGCTATCTTCAATTCAGTGCAGTCGGGTATCATCCTTGTTGACAGAACATCACACAAGATACTCGATGTCAATCCGGCCGCCTGCAAACTCCTCGGGTTTCGGCGCGACGAAATTGTCGGACACACCTGCTGCAACTTTGTCTGCGCTTCCAAAATCGATAACTGCCCTTTCGACAAAAAACATCAGGCCGACAGTGGAAAAGAACTGATGAGCAATTCCGAACAAAAACTGATTCATGCCGATGGAACCATGGTTCCAGTCATCAAGACGGCTAAAGTCATTACTATCGAAGGCAAGGAGTACCTGCTTGAAAGTTTTGTGGATATTTCAGGGCAAAAAAGGCAGCAAACGGAATTGAGAAGAATGTATGCAAAGCTGAAAAAACTCAATACAAACCTCGAGGAAGAAATCGCTTTTGCAAACCGAATGGCAATCGAGGCGGAAACAGCAAACATCGCAAAGTCCGAGTTCCTTGCCAACATGAGCCATGAAATCCGTACCCCCCTGAACGGCATAACCGGCATGGTCAGTCTGCTGCTTGACACTGCATTGAACCACAAGCAAAAAGAATATGCCGATATACTCAGGCAAAGCTCGAATACCCTGCTCGACATCATCAGCAAAGTACTGGAATACACCAGTATTGAAACAGAGCGCGTAAAAACAGGCAAGACCTCGTTTAACCTGAAAGACCTTGTTCAGAAGGTTTCGGAAATCATTAAACTCAAGGCGCAAGAAAAAGAACTTCGCTTCAGTAATGCAATCAGCCCCGATCTCCCTGAATTCATGACCGGTGACCCGGAATACCTGAAGCAGATTCTTGTGAATCTGGGAAACAATGCCATAAAATTCACTGAAAACGGCAGCATATGTCTTACTGTGGCAAGGGCATCGGAAAGAACCGGCAAAAAAACCGTACTGCATTTTTCCCTTCGGGACACCGGCATCGGTATTCCGAAAGAACTGCAAGGCTCTGTCTTCAACGAATTTATCCAGGCTGACTCTTCGTTTAGCCGTAAATACGGAGGACTGGGGCTTGGTCTGACAATTTCAAAGCGGCTGATAGACCGTATGGACGGGGAAATCGGCCTGAGAAGCGAGGCGGAAAAAGGCTCCGAATTCTGGTTCACCATACCGTTTATTGAACCGGAAAACTTGTCTTCCGGCTATCAAAAAACCGAGCGGCAACATGCTACAAGCTTAAACATCGATGCAAAACCGGCTATACTTGTTGCCGAAGACAACCTTATCAACCAGCGTGTTGTCGTTGCACTACTAAAAAAAATGGGGTATACGGCAGATATTGTAACAAACGGTCTTGATGCCATAAAAGCTTTACAAACAAAAGATTACCATCTTGTTTTCATGGACATACAGATGCCGGAAATGGATGGACTCGAAGCAACTCGACAAATCAGATCCTCAAAATCCGGTGATATCGATCCCGATATACCAATAATCGCCATGACCGCTCATGCCCTGGATGAAGATCGTGCAATGTGCATCAAAGCGGGAATGAACGACTTCATAAGCAAGCCGCTCTCTCCTGACGTCCTGTCCGGTCTTTTACCTCGTTGGCTACCGAAAAAAGAGTATCGGGAAAAATCCTAAACCGGGGTCGTTCCCGTCCCATAGATCGACAGCACGGCAAACAGACGCACGAACTTTTTCAGGAAGCACCCCGTTTGACTACACCTGCCGGTAGAGATTGACCATTTCAATTGCCGCAAGGGCTGCGTCGAAACCCTTGTTGCCGGCTTTGGTTCCCGCCCGTTCGATCGCCTGTTCGAGATTGTCGGTAGTCAGTACACCGAAGGTTATGGGAATCATGGTTTCAAGACCGGCCTGGGCAACGCCTTTCGTTGCTTCGGCTGCAATAACGTCATAGTGGGATGTCGCCCCCCTGATAATCGCACCCAGAGTTATAACGGCATCATAGCGGCCGGACAAGGCTGCTTTTTTTGCTGCGGCAGGCAGCTCGAACGCGCCGGGACACTTATAGACTTCGATACTTTCTTCTGTGCCTCCATGACGAAGGATGCAATCAACCGCACCTTCGACAAGTTTCTGGCCGATAAAGTCGTTAAAACGGGAAACCACAAGCGCAAACCTGGTATTTTTTGCGTCGAGCGTCCCCTCTATTGTTTTAATGTTCATATGCTTGGATGTTTAGGCATTAAAAAGTCATTTTATTCGCAATATCCCATGATCCGTTCAATACAGTCTATGATAACGTGTCCGATGGCAATATGACACTCCTGTACGCGGTCTGCCGCTTCTGCATACGGCACGACAACGGAGAGGTCCGCAACGTCCCTGATACATCCGCCGTCTCCACCGAGCAGGGCAAGAGTATGAAGCCCGAATGAACGGCCTTGCTGAAGCGCGTTATACACGCTCATGCTGTTACCACTGGTTGAAATCCCGAGGATCACGTCATCCTCGTTTCCGTAAGCTTCGACCAGACGGGCAAAAACCCGGTCGTAGCCAAGATCATTGGCGCCGGCCGTAAGAGCAGACGTATCCGTTGAAAGCGCAATCGCCGGCAAGGCCCTTCTGGGAACACTGCTTCTGAAGCGAATGGTAAGCTCGGTTGCCAGATGCTGTGCATCGGCAGCACTGCCCCCGTTTCCGCAAAGCAACAGCTTGCCTCCGGTCCTGAAAGAACCGGAAATAACACGGGACATTGCCACAATTGCAGCACTCTGCGTTTCGGCAACCTCCTGCTTGAGACGTGCACTGAACAACAGGGATGCACGTGCAAGGTCTTCCATTGCCTTATCCGTAACGGAAACACTGCCGGGATTAAGGGATTCTCCCTCCATACAATACGGTCGATTCTGATTATATATAGTTACCGGATAATAATATAGTAAAACCCCGGCAAACAGGAATTTCCACCTTTCTTCCGGATGCAAGAGACGCCATAGAGTCAACACGATGTTTTCGATTACGATTACCGCTCCGCTGAAACGGTGACACAAAAACTGAATCTCATTAGTCATTTTCACTTAAGGATCCCGGCTTCTCGCGTCTCTTTCAATGAGTCATGCAGCCCAGGCCCAAAGATGTATTCTTACTCCTGCACACAAAGTGCGCTACTCCTCGCTCGACAACTTGTCACTACCATATATACGCTCCATTTTCTTACCTTTAAAAAAAGAGACATAACCTAGTATTGCCCGCCATGAAAAAGATCCTTGTTCCGACGGATTTCTCCGATCAGGCCTCATATGCTTTCGAAGTAGCTGTCAGCATAGCCCGTAAAAGCAGCAGCGCTGAAGTGCATCTTTACCATGTCATAGAAGTCCCCGACTATCCCGAGATCACCGACATCATTGCATACCGGGCTCTCGGTAGCACAAACGTTCTTGAAGAGATCGAAAATAAGCTTGCAGAGACTGCACAATGCGAACAGTGTAACGATATCGAAGTCACCTATTCGGTGGATTTCGATACACCCTATGAAAAAATCTCCAGGAAAGCCGCTGACGGGCAGTTTGACCTGATTGTCATCGGATCACACGGCAGACAGGGAATAGACAGAATTCTTGTCGGCTCTACGACCGAAAAAGTTATCCGGCAAGCCCATTGCCTTGTCCTTACCATCAAAGAGCCTGTCTCCTACTTCTGTCCTTCAAACATTGTGTTCGGCTCGAATTTCTATGGCGAAATCGCACAAGGATTCAGCTCCCTGCAGGATTTTGCCACACTCTACGACGCCACGTTGCACTTGCTCAAGATCAATACACGGTCGCATTTTGAAACATCGAGGCAAAGCAGACAACTCATGGAAAGGTTTGCCGGAGAGCAAACGCTCAGCAACTATACCATCAACATCTACAACGATGACAGCGAAGAAGAGGGGATATTGCATTTTGCGAGGGATATGCAGGCCGACCTGATCTGTGTTCCGACACATGGAAAAACAGGCTTATCCCACCTTATCGGAGGAAGCATTGCCGAAAGCGTTTCGGAACACGCTTACCGGCCGGTCCTGACGTACAAGATCAAACCGGTGAACATTGAATATGGGGTAATCGGGCCTTTCAGAAAATAGAACACCGGTTTTCATTCAAGCGCTCTGCCACACTCCTTACAGAACCTTGCATCGTTATCATGATCAATGGTTTTGCAGCAGGGGTCAATCTTTGACAAGTCAGCGCGTATCTGCTCGTTCATGGAAGCCATCTCCGCAGATACAATTCCCGTCGGAACGGCAATAATGCTGTAACCGACAATCATCAACATTGCCGCAAGCGCTTTTCCGGGAACCGTCTGGGGAGATATATCACCATACCCTACGGTGGTTATGGTTACGATCGCCCAGTAAACCCCTTCCGGAATGCTGTGGAAACCATGCTCCTCACCCTCGATCAGGTACATAAGCGCTCCTATGATGCTGACCGTGACCAGTACAAAAAAAAGAAAAAACAGAATTTTGCGGCTCGATGCGAGCATTGCGCTCCTGACATACTCCCCTTCCTTGACAAACTTCACAAGCTTGAGCAGCCTGAAAATCCTGAGCACCCGAAAAAACCTGATAACAAGCAGGTACTGTGTGCCAGGAAAAAAAATGCTGAAATAGGTTGGCAGGATCGAGAGCAGATCAATGACTCCGAAAAAACTTCTGACGTAACGGGGCCTGTTGCTTGCAACATAGAGTCGCATGCCGTATTCAACGGTAAAAAGAATGGTGAAAAACCACTCGAGGCCGTAAAAGAATTCCCCGTAAGCAGCGTGAATGCCGGACACACTGTCAAGCATCACAACAACAACACTCACAACAATCGCAGCTATAAGGAAAAGATCGAACATCCGTGCCGGAACGGTATCATAATCGAAAATGATATGCGCGAGCTTTTCCTTGAACGTTTTCGATGGGGCCATGGCAATCAGCGTTTAGACGTTCATAACAACCGGACCATACGTTCCTGAAAATAAATATACGAAAAACAAAGAGTGACGGATATTGCCGGTATAAGGGGCAAAAAAAACTCCGCTTTACGTTTTGGTAAAGCGGAGCCGAGTGAGAAAAAGAACAGAAAAAGCTTAGTGGTACTTGGCACTTTCTTCCTTGACGAAATCAACCAGGCACTTGAGGTTTTCCGGATCGACATCGGGAAGAATACCATGGCCGAGGTTGAAAACATGTCCTGAAGATTCTGTATGCTTTCCGAATCGTTCAAGAATTTTTGCCGCTTCCGCCCTGATCTTGTCGTGAGTACCATACAGTACCGTCGGATCCATATTACCCTGAATCGTTACCCGGTCTTTAAGCTCTGCACGGGCTTTGGCGATGTCCATGTTCCACCCGAGTCCCATTGCGTCACAGCCGGTATCGGCAATATCGGAAAGAATGGTGTTGCAGTCTTTGGAAAACACAATCACCGGCGTATCGGGGTACTTGGTCTTGACCGCCTGAACGCTTTCCTTGATATAGGGAAGAGCAAACTCACGATAGTCATCCTCGGAAAGAGCACTTGCCCATGAGTCGAAAATCTGAACAGCATCGGCACCTGCATCGATCTGCATCAGGAGATACTCGGTAATAACGCTTGAAATTTTGCTGAGCAGCATGTGTGCCATTTTTGGCTCACGATACATCATTTTCTTGGCAAAGGCATAGTTCTTCGAACCTCCACCCTCTACAGCATAGGTAAAAAGCGTCCATGCTGCACCGGAAAACCCGATCAGCGGAACTCTCCCGTCAAGCTCTTTCTTTGTCATTCGAAGGGCGTCCATGACATAACCGAGCTTTTCGTTGATATCGGGTATGATCAGGCGATCGATGTCTACCTGCGAGCGGATAGGAGGAGAAAGCCTGATGCCTTTGGACTCGATGATTTCGACATTCATGCCCATGGCTTCGTTGACCACAAGAATATCCGAGAAAATAATGGCTGCGTCAACGCCAATGATATCAACGGGCTGTATGGTGACTTCCGTTGCAAGTTCTGGTGTCTTACAAAGTGTCAGGAAATCGGTTTTTTCCCTGACTGCGCGGTACTCCGGCAAATAACGCCCTGCCTGACGCATTACCCAGATTGGCGTTCTTGGAACCGGCTGCCGTTTTAACGCCCGAAGAAAAAGATCATTTTTGAGCATGCTGCACTGCAATAGTTAAAAAAGTTATGAAAAACGCTGCTCACCTGCCGCCATCTTTCCCCGGGTGAGAGCAATCAAAGAAAATGCTAAGCTACGCTTTTTTGTACGTTTTTTGAAATAGCCGGACAATCCTGCCATTAACCATTCTCATGTCACGATATGACGCTTGATGCCCAACTGGCGGGGCGTGTATCCCAGTGCGAGCCCGACCATTTCGGAGAGATGAAACACCGGAATGGACTTTTTGATATTCGCCTGCTTCAGGGCTTTTGCCTGGTAGCTGTCAAGCACCGTGTGGCAAAGCGGACAGGGTGTGACAATAAAATCGACTTTCGACTCGATCGCCTCGCCGAGAGCTTCAGCTGCAAGGCTCAGCGACTCCTCCTCGGCCACGAGAAGGGTATGGAAACCGCAACATTTGTTCTTGTGCTCGTAAGGGACGGTTTTTCCGCCCAGCGCCTCGATAAGCTCATCCAGCGACGATGGCTGCAACGGATTGTCTTTACCGAGAATCGTTGATGGACGAAGGATGTGACATCCGTAAAATGGAGCGATTTTATAGTTCGTCAGGGGCACCTTGACTTTTTTCCTGATCGTATCGAGCCCAACATCCTCGTTAAGCACCCAGAGCAAATGCCGAACGTCAGACGTTCCTTTGTACTCAAGCCCCTCCTTTTTCAGGAGACCGTTCACCTCATCACGAAGCGCCTCCGATTCATCGAGCTTCTGCTTTGCGCTTCTGATAGTCAGGAGGCAGGTGTTGCATGATGTCACCAGGTCAAGACCGAGCTTTTCCGCCAACGCTATATTTCTCCCGTTAACAAGCGCAAAATGTTTTGGGCTGACGTAATCGAGGTTGCTTCCTCCGCAGCAGGTGCTTTCGTGCAGCTTGACAAAATCGATATCGAGGTCTTTCTGCCAGAGATCAATAGACTTGTCCACCTCTTTGGTCATGGACTCATTGATGCAGCTGAGATAATATGCATACCGCTTCATACTGCTATTCTCCTGATTTATTTTTTATGATCCTTCTGGTCCTGCATAACATGGTCCGTCATTTCCTGAAACTCCTCACGGAACTTCTTGATACCTTTGGCCGGCTTTACCATGGGAGGGGGCGGCGGAGTCCTGCGCTTCATAATCATCTTGAAAGCCATCGGCAACAGATTTTTCAGCGTCCAGCCCATACCGTTGGTCCTGATCGGCAGGGTTGCCTCGATAAGCTTTCCTTTCTTGGAGATATCCTCCATAAAGGCTTCCGCGTGTTTCGCACCACTTGAATCTTTTACACCGCGGGAAACAAGAGCATCTTCCCGCACACCGTGGATACCGTCCATAATCGGAATGCTTTTGACGCAGGTTTCCTGGCACCGGTAGCAGTGCGTACAATCCCATACACCGTGATCCTTGACCAGCTCGGCAATTCGCATATTGTGCGCCCCGTCCCTGCTGTCAACATTCATCCTGTGCGACTTCAAAAGAACTGCAGGTCCGACATATTCTTTATTCGCCCTTAAAATAGAACACTCGGACATACACGATGCACAAAGAATACAGTCGGTGGCCTTATCATACTCCTGAAACTCTTCTTCAGCGATCAGAAACTCCTTTTCCCCCATCTTCTCTTCCGGCATGATCGACTCGATCCAGTTGGAGTATTTCTTCATCTTGTCAACCATCGGATCCATATCGACAATGAGATCCTTGATCAGCGGCATGTTACGCAAAGGTTCAACCTTGATGACATTGTCAACCTTGCATCTCACCAGCTCATCCCACACCTGGGTCGTACAGGCAAGTTTCGATATTCCGTTGATTCTCATGCCGCATGAGCCGCAAATACCTGCCTGGCAGAATGCCCTGAAACTCACTGTTGCGTCAACATGTTCCTTGATGTAGTTCAAAGCCCTGAGAACGGTAATTCCTTTTTCGACCGGAATGGTATAATCATCAAAGTAGGGCTTGTTGTCAACCTGAGGATTAAACCGGTTGATCCTGAAGGTTATATCCCTCATTTCTTCTTTATGCTCTGCCATAACTCCCGTCCTGCTGAAGGTTGTCCAAGTTGAGTAGCCGCTCCTTCGAAGCCGTTACCCTTTACTTGAAGATTTAATAAGTTCTTTCCTGTAACTCATGCTTACCCATGGTTACCGGCTTTTCACCGATCTCCGGCTTACCGTCTACCCAGGTATAGATTGTATGTTTATGCCATTTTTCATCATCGCGCTTCGGGAAATCGGTTCTGGTATGAGAACCCCGGCTTTCTTCCCTGATAAAGGCTCCGGCAGCAACGGTTTCCGAAAGATCGAGCATATTTTTCAACTCGAGAACCTGCATGAGGTTTGTATTGAATACATCACTGGTGTCAAACACACGGATATGCTTGAAGCGCTCTTTGAGTTCCCCAATATCCGAGATGCCTTTCTGAATTTTGGACGCTTCACGGAAAATACCGACATTCTGTCCAAGGGTGGCACCGAGTTCCTCACGAAGAGCCCCGTAACGCTCGTAGTGCCCAGACGGCTTCATGTACTCTCTGAGTTCTTCCTCTGTTGCCTTAATCTCGGCAGGGGAGATCTCGACCGGCTCGAACTTCTGAGAATCCTCGGCCGCCGTATGGCCGGTAATTCTTCCGAAAACAAGGATATCCAGCAGAGAATTTCCTCCGAGACGGTTCGCCCCGTGCACGGATACACAAGCCGCCTCACCTGCAGCATAGACGCCGTCCATAACCGTTCTCCCTGAAATATCGGTATCGATACCTCCCATCGAATAGTGCGCGGTCGGCCTGATCGGAATCGGCTCGTCTATAGGATCGACACCTTCGAAGTACATGGACATTTCACGTATCTGGGGCAACCTCGACTTGATGAGGTCGGCACCAAGATGTCTCAGGTCAAGATGCATATAGGGGCCGGCCGGACTGTCAAATCCCCTTCCTTCGAGGATTTCGGTTTCAACGGAGCGTGAAACAAGATCACGCGGTCCAAGTTCCATTTTTTCGGGAGCATAGGTGCTCATGAAACGATCACCCTTGTTGTTGACCAGGTAACCTCCTTCACCCCTGGCTCCTTCGGTCACCAGCAAACCGCTTTTTCTCAGACCGGTAGGATGGAACTGGACAAACTCCATATCCTTGAGCGGAATACCCGCCCGATAGGCGAGCGCCTGACCGTCTCCGGTGTTACCTGCAGCGTTACTGGAACGGTTCCAGTACATTTTCGCATAACCACCTGTCGCAAGAATCACCGTCCTTGCGGGAAAAGCTTCGATTTTCCCGGTCTTCATGTTCATTGCAATCAGTCCTTTCGACTTGCTGCCACCGGTTGCGATCTTCAGCACGAAATACTCGTTGAAGAAGAAAACACCTTTCTTGAGACACTGCTCGTAGAGACTCTGCAGAATAGTATGTCCTGTCTTGTCGGCACAGTAACAGCAACGGGGTCTGCCTGCGCCGCCGAAAGGACGCTGCGCAATGGTTTTGTCATCCATTCTCGACCAGGGAGTACCGATGTTATCGAGTTCCCTGATAATTTTTGGAGCTTCCGAGCACAACACATCAACCGCATCCTGATCAGCAAGGTAGTCACTGCCCTTGATAGTATCGAAAATATGCATGTCTACAGTGTCATCCTTCGCCTTGTTCGCCAAGGCAGCGTTCGCTCCACCCTGAGCTGCAGACGTATGCGAACGATTCGGATAGACTTTGGACAGTACGGCAATATTAAGAGAAGGGTTGGTCTTCATGGCTTCCATGGCCGCATACAACCCGGAACCGCCACCGCCGACAACAACTATATCAAATGGCTTCATACAGTTAAATCTCCTTCTGTGAACTGCAGCTGCAGCTTCAGTGGTTATGCGGGCCGGCACTCGCCGGGCCCGTTTTTCTATGAATCACAAATACGTTAAAAAGAAGCTAAATCCAGTAATAACGGCAGGTTATAATGCGATATTATCATCATGTACAGGCAGCTCCTCTACGGCATGGAGGACATCACTCATGTTGAGCACACCGACAACCTTGTCATGGTCCATGACAGTCAAACGGCGAACATTGGTACGCTTCATAAGGCGTAGCGCATACTTGATCCTGAGACTGGGGTTAATGCTGATTATCGGTTTGCTCATGATCTGGAAAACCGGCGTGTTCCATGGATCACGATGAACGTCTTCACCCGGGTCGATAACTTTCTCGAGAATGTCTTTTTCGGTCACGACACCATAGCAGTCATCCTCGTTCCTGGGTTCTACGACAAGTCCGCTCTGGTTGTTTTTTTTCATGAGCTGAATCGCTTCAGCAACAGTACAACTGCCTTTAATAGTATGAAAGTCTTTCTGCATCAATGCAGAAACAGGTTGTGTACGTAATTTTACAAGCTGATCCATATAGGTAAGTCTCTGGTTAATAAGTCTCTATAAGTCCTGGTTATAAATTGTAAGTATATAATTCTATGCTTATATACGAGTACTACAGAAAAGACGGAAAAGGCTCTCCCCCCTTATCAGGCATGAGTAATAAAAGTACAAAAAAAAATCCAAATTGTCCCAATCCGGGAGGAGATAAAATAAGTCTGAGAGCGTGATGGCTTGGCAGCAAAAAAGCAGGCGGCAATTTTCAGTTGGCAATATGCAATTCAACAAATCAACAACATCCAGACAATCCGGCTGTCAAGCCACTTGGCAAATTCTTCTGCCTTACTGAATCCCGTGCGCCTTCTTATACGCCGCCCAGTTCCTTTTCAGGTCAATAAACGCGGCGATGTCGGGTTGAATGAGAAAAGGGTTGGTTTTCTTTTCTTCGCCAATGGTAGAGTGTGGGGATGTGCCGTAATCATGTCCGGGAAAAACTCTTGTGCTTTCAGGAAAAACCATAAGTTTCTCATGAAGAGAGCGGAACTCCTCTTCAGCCTGTAATCCCAGATCTGTGCCGCCGACCTTGCCGACAAAAAGCGTATCACCGGTAAGCAGCGCGTCACCGGCATAAAGGCACATGGAATCCGGAGTATGGCCGGGCGTGTGGATAATCCGTACTTCGAGGTTTCCAAGAGGAAAAACCGCGCTGTCCTCCACCCTTATACCCGTTTCAGGACAAACCGATCCATAGAGCAACGGGATAACTCCGGTCAGCCTGGCGATTTCTTCATTGCCGTTGACATGGTCGTAATGACCGTGGGTACAAAAAACATAACGGATAGTGAATCCCTGCTTACGGGCATCATCGACGACCATCGCAGGATTGTTTGACGGATCGACAACGAATGCCTGTTTGCTCTGTTCGTCGGCGACAAGGTATCCGAAGTTTCGGTCACCTCCAGTTCGGAACTGTTTCAGATACATAGCATCAAACCATTTTCTCTACGTTCATTAAAAATGCTCTCACCGGAAATTCGGGCTCGATCGCGATGGGATTATTCTCGAGTTCCTCCATAATCTGCTCTGCCTTCTCATCCTCGAGAATTGCGAAACAAAGCGAGGAATAAGAGCCGACCCCCTTGTCACCCGGCCATGATGCATGACCGGCAATCCCTTTATCACAATAGCAACCCTTGATAGACATGTTGCTGAACATAAGCACCTCGAACCGTTTGAAAAGGTTCCTGACCTGGGGTCTGGTCTCTTCATGCCCCATAATCGCAAGATATTTCATGCTGTCTCACGGATAAGCGTTATTTGATCGTTTTATTTTTCTTCTCGACGAGATAATACGTAAGCGGTACAACGCCAAGCGTCAGTATTGTAGAAAGCAGCGCTCCCCACATCAGCGCGATCGCGAGACCCTGAAAGATCGGATCGAACAAGATCACTATTGCACCGATAACCACCGTACCTGCGGTCAGGAGAATCGGTCGAGTACGGACAGCCGCCGATTCGATCACGGCTTCTTTCAA
>RRYU01000382.1_pt1 | contig 14015 bp, 16 predicted proteins | sample 2162651 | NCBI WGS metagenome assembly RRYU01 (sample SAMN10267283, study PRJNA491782) | microbial mat metagenome | isolation source: biomat in the production well | place: Japan: Minami-Kanto gas field, natural gas well KTG3 | collected 2017-06 | reverse complement strand
AAAAAAAACAAGTTGATTCTTAGGGAGATTTTCATGTTGGAACTTGACTATCGGGGGCATGCCTGCCCCTACCCGGTTATTGAAACGCGCAAACAGATTCTGGCTAATGTAGCTGACAAGCTGACAGTACTGGTTGATGACGATGTCTGCCGCGACAATGTCACCCGCCTGGCGGAAAAAATGGGTTATCAAACTATCGCAGTGGCCATCCCTGACGGCTATCGCATGGAACTGACGCCGTCAGCAGGTCAAGCTGAAGCCGCCAGCCCGGCTCCACAGACAGCCGCGACCGGAGCTACCGTCATTTATTGTGGAAGCGACCGCATGGGCTCCGGTGACGACGATTTTGGTCGGGTGCTGCTGAAAAACTTCCTAATGACTCAACTCGAAATCGATCCACTACCGGCAGCTATCCTGTTTGTTAACAGCGCTGTCCATCTGGTTTGCAGCGGGTCAGAGGTTCTTGACACCCTGCAGGCGCTCAAGACCGCTGGTGTTGATATTGCCAGTTGTGGTCTGTGCCTCGAGTTCTACAACCGCAAAGACCAGCTCAAAGTCGGTCGCATCACCAATATGCTTGACATCGTTGACATCCAGCATCAGGCCGGGCGGGTCATTTCCCCCTGATCGACATTTGCCGGTTCGCACTTATTAAGGCGAAGCGCAAACGATAAATAATGGATTCATGGGGTTTTTTATGGCAAACAGCCTGATAAAAACATCCCTATCACTTCGCCATATTCAGGGAGTACCATGCTGAAACAACGTCGTAGTGGCATTCTGCTGCACCCCACCTCCCTTGCGGGAGCGCAGCATACCGGTTCTTTAGGGCAGGAAGCACGGGACTTTATCGACTTTCTCGTTGCCGGCGGACAGTCCGTATGGCAGGTCCTGCCCCTCAATCCGACCGGCTACGGCAATTGCCCTTATAGTTGTTTTTCTGCTTTTGCCGGCAACCCCCTGTTGATCAGCCTGGCTGAGCTTGCCCAAACCGATGATCTTGACGTTGCTGATCTACCGCTACCGGCAGCGAAGGCCCCCCATTGTGATTTTGCCGCTGCCTTTACCACCCAGATGCCTCTGCTGCGTAAAGCATGGAAGGCTTTTCTTGAACAGCAACAGACCCAGCGTCACCAGCACTACAGTGACTTCTGCCACGCCCAACATCACTGGCTGGATGATTACAGCCTGTTCGAGGCGGTCCGCTCTCGTCACGACTTTCGTAACTGGCAGGACTGGCCGGAACCACTGCGACGTCGCGATCAAACTGCCCTTGAGAAGTGTCGATCGGAACTGGCCGACGAGATTTCATGGCACAAGTATCTCCAGTTCGTCTTTTTTGAACAATGGTTTGCATTACGCCAGTATGCCCAACAACGCGGCGTACTGATCTTCGGTGATCTGCCGATTTTTGTCGCCGAAAATTCTGCCGATGTCTGGGCTCACCCCCAATTGTTTCATCTTGATGAACAGCAGCGTCCGACATTAGTCGCCGGGGTGCCCCCCGATTATTTCAGTGCCAGCGGTCAACGCTGGGGCAATCCCCTGTACCGCTGGGATCAGCTCAAGGAACAGAACTATCGCTGGTGGCTCCAGCGTTTCGATTGGAATTTCAGCTTATTTGATCTGTTACGGGTCGATCACTTTCGCGGATTTGTCGCCTCCTGGGCCATCCCGGCCCAGGACCCGACCGCAGTTAACGGCCAATGGATGGACACCCCCGGACGAGAATTGTTCGAGCTGCTGGTTGAGCGCTATTCCCACCTGCCGATCATCGCTGAGGATCTTGGCGTAATCACTGCCGAGGTCGAACAACTGCGGGATGATTTTTCCTTTCCCGGCATGAAGATCCTGCAATTTGCTTTCGATTCTGACGCCCTTAACCCCTATCTGCCCCACAATCATCGCCGTAATTCGGTAGTTTATACCGGCACCCACGACAACAACACCTCTCTGGGTTGGTGGAACCAGCTCGACGACAGGGTCAAAAGCCGGGTTAAGGAATATCTGGGCGCACGCGCCACAGATATGCCCTGGCTGCTGGTTGAAACCGCCATGGCCAGTGTCGCCCGGCTTGCCATCACCCCCCTGCAGGACATTCTCTGCCTCGATGAAGGAGCACGGATGAACACCCCCGGCACCGCCACCGGCAACTGGTCGTGGCGCTTCGTCGAAGACGCGCTGGATGAATCACTGCGCCGACGGCTACGCTCGACAACACATCTCTACGGTCGTGATCTGTGCATCAGCACATAAATCTCCTGGAGAACACTCAACTATTGTTGCTGATTTAACAACTGTGCTATGGTTTGCCCGGTTAACGTAATACTATTTTTTAACAGTATGAACACTTAGTTTTGGAGGCTACCTTGAAAAATCGGATTCTCTATATCGTACTGACCCTGACCATGGCACTGCTGGTTGGATGCCAGCAAAGTTCCAACAATCAAAGCGCCGGCACCCAGCCACAAACAGCAGCCCCGACCCCGGCATCATCTCCACAGGCAGCAACCAACAACATCAGTGGCGATGTGGTTGAGACCATGAACGCGCTTGGCTACACCTATGTCCTGGTTGATACCGGCAGTGAACAGGTCTGGGCAGCGACCCCCCAATTTGCCGTCAGCGTTGGCGATCTGGTGGTTATCCCCGATGGCATGGCGATGCACAACTACCACAGCCAAACCCTCGATCGCACTTTTGATGTGGTTTATTTTGTTGAGTCGATTCTCAATGCCAGTTCGGCAACCGCCTCTACCGATACCCCGGCAGCAAGCCAGATGCCGGCCGGACATCCACCTATCTCCGGCATGGGCGGAGCGGCTTCCGCACCGATTACCGTGACCGCCATCGACAAACTGGAAAACGGTCACAATATTGAAGAAATTTATGCTGCCCGTGACAGCCTGTCCGGTCAGGAAATCCAACTGCGTGGCAAGGTAGTAAAATTCAGCCCGCAGATCATGGGTACCAACTGGATCCACCTGCAGGACGGTTCGGGTAGTCCGGAAGCAGGCACCCACGACCTGACCCTGACCAGCAACACCCAACTCAAGGTTGGCGATGTGGTCATTGCCAGTGGCAAGCTCACCGTCGATAAAGATTTCGGTCACGGTTACGCTTATGACCTGATCGTCGAAAATGCTGTCGTCAGCGTTGAGTAACCAATAAATCCATCCCAAAGCTTTACTGCCAGCCCTCCACCCGTCCCCAGGTGGGGGGCTTTTTTGTGCACGAGGTCACAGACCCGGCAAAAAAAGCCTTTCTTCCCCCAAACTTAATTGTGTTGATTTTTCAATGCCTCAACCAGCTGCTGTGCCCGCATGGCAGAAAAGCCGGGAACCTGTTGAATCTCGTCCACTCCTGCTGCGCGCAGGCGCCTGAGACTGCCAAAATACTTCAGCAACGCCTTGCGGCGCGCCGGACCGATACCGGGAATCTGATCGAGGCTGGAACGCAGTCCCTGTCTGCTGCGCAGGGTACGATGGAAGCTGATAGCAAAGCGATGGGCTTCATCACGCAAGCGTTCGAGCAAAAAGGCGGCGGCGGAGCCATGGCGAAAAGTCACGGGATTTTTTCGCCCGGGGAGAAAAAACCGCTCCTCAGAGCGTTCTACCACTTTGCCTTTAACATTTGACAGTACCCGGCTTTTGGCAATCCCGACGACACCGATCTGCCCTGACAACCCCATGTCGGTAATCACGTCGACCAGCACCCCAAGCTGCCCCTTGCCGCCATCGATCAAAATCATGTCCGGCAAACAACCCTCCGCAACCCCACGCTCAACCCGACGCCTCAATACCTCGCTTAATGAGGCATAATCATCAGCGCCGACCACCGTTTTGATATGGTAGCGACGGTATTCCTGCTTTGCCGGTTCACCGTCGATAAACACCACCATACTGCCGACCGCTAACTGCCCTTGCACATTGGAAATATCGAAGCATTCAATCCGGCGGGGAAAGCGCGGAAGCTTCAAGCGCTCCTGCAGTTCAACCAGCAGATTTTTGCGTGCTTGTTTGCGCTGTCCACGCTGGCGATAGGACTCTTCGGCGTTGCGCTGGGCAAGTTCGAGCAGCCGCCGCTTTTCACCGCGCTCAGGGGCCACTAAGCGAACCTTTTTTCCACGTTTTTCGCTCAACCACTCAGCCAGCAGTGCGGTACTTTCCAGGGTAAAGGGAAGAATCAGCTGATCGGGAATAATGACATCGCGGGCATAAAAATCGAGCAGAAATCCGTGCAGTAACTCGGGTAGATCAAGCACCCACTCAAGCAAAAAGCTCCGACGTCCGATCAGTTTGCCATTGCGCACAAACAGCAGGGTAACTTCAACCTCACCGCCATCCTGATGCAGGCCGATCACGTCCTGATCACCACCGCCATGCTCGGTTACTTTCTGTTTTTCGACACTTTGCTGAATCAGCCGAATCTGATCACGTATCAGCGCTGCCTGTTCGTAATCCATGGCCTCAGCAGCGGATTCCATTCGTTGGCGTAAGGACGCAATCACCTCTGATTCACGCCCCTCCAGCAACTGGATCACCCCGTTCACCAGACGCCGGTAATCTGCTCGACTGATTTTGCCGTGACAAGGAGCGCTGCATTGCCCGATCTGGTAAAACAGGCAGGGACGTTGACGCTGTCGACAACGCTCGATCGGGGCATGGCGCAAGGGAAAAATCCGGTAGATCTGTCTTAAGGTCTCGCGGATAGCTGCAGCAGAGGAATAGGGACCGAAATAGTGGGCACCGTCATTTTTTACCTGCCGCACAACCTGCATGACAGGAAACTCTTCGCGCAGGTCGATACGTACAGAAACGTAGGTTTTATCGTCACGCAGTTCAATATTGTAGCGTGGCCGATGCTGCTTGATCAGTGTATTTTCCAGCAGCAGGGCCTCTTTTTCCGTATCGGTGACAATCACCTCAATGCCCTGGACCTTCTTCATCAACAAGGGAATCTGCTGACGACCGTCCCCCTTTGCCGAAAAATAGGAACGCAGGCGCGAGCGCAGGCGCCGCGCTTTACCGATATAGAGAATGGTCCCATCGCCGTCAAGCATCTGATAAATGCCGGGAGCCTGGGGGTAATTTTTCAGATCTGGGGTAAACATCGCTTTTCCCGTTTCCGGCAGCAAAAAACAACGGCAGTACTAATTACTTATAAAAATATTCAGGTCACTATATGACTAATCATATCAGCTGTGTTATTGTTTGTCCTGGACAAAAAAACCTAAGAAGCAACAGGAGCCCAACATGACCCTTAACGAGTACTTCTCGACATCCCAAGGAATCGGTATTTTATCAACCGCCGACAATCAGGGCAATGTCACCAGCGCCATTTATGCCAGACCAAAGGTACTGGCTGACGGCACCATGGTATTTTTGATGCGGGAAAGACTGTCATACAAGAATATTTGCGCCAACCCCCATGCAAGCTACATGTTCATTGAATCGGGTGCCGGCTACCAGGGGGTTCGCTTATATCTGCAAAAAATTGATGAAATAAACGACCCGCAATGGGCCCAGCAGATGACCCGTAATAGCCTGACGCCAGAACAGGACCAGGAAAAAGGTCCGAAGCATCTGGTTCGTTTCAGGGTTGATAAATCACTGGCTCTGATCGGAGGACAAGAACGCCGGTTTGCTGATCCTTAATGACTTTGCTATGAAAAACTCTTAGGTCAATTGCCAACCCGCTACCATGGGGTTATACTTTCAATGTCAAGATAAACCACCCATCAAAGGAGATTTTTATGTCTGAAACTGTATGCCACTGCATGAATGTCGATCGTGACACTATCGTTAAAGCCATCAAGGAACAAAATCTCACCAGTGTTGAAGAGGTCCAGGAAGCCACCAGCGCCGGCACCGGTTGTGGTAGTTGTGTTCCCGACATTGAAGCCCTGCTGGCTGAAAACAAGTAGGCCCCTGCTTCGTCACAATTTTAACGAAAGCCCCTGCCTTGTAGCTTCTCGCAAGTAAGTTGGGGCTTTTGTCTTTTCTAGCCACAGCCGTCACCACCTTTTGCAACCTGTTGAATTCGCATTTTTCTGGAACTGGTACCCGCTGCTGTTATATCATGCCGCTGCACCAGCATCTTATTATTCTTTTTTTCTCATTGCAGCTCCATCACACTCCGGGATGACCCATGAATCAAAACCCTTTCTGGCAAAACATTTTCCGTAATCAGGCCGGCAAGCAAACCCTGGCTTATTTTTTAAGCCAGGTACCGATGTTCACCAAACTCAGTCAGCGGGAACTCAAGTTCCTTGAAAAAATTGTTCATATTCGCAATTTCGAAGCGGATGAAATGGTTTTTTCGGCAGGAGACATCGGTTCGGGGATGTACATTATCCGCTCCGGTCAGGTGCAGATTTTCTCTGTTGACAACAATGGCAAGGAACTTGAGCAGGCGATTCTTGAGCCGGGCGATTTCTTTGGCGAGGTCGCCCTGACCGGGACCCGCCCGCGTACAGCAGGAGCACGGGCGACAACCGCCTCATCCCTGGTAGGTCTGTTCCGTTCCGACATTCTTGAAGCAACCCTGCGCCATCCGGCACCAACCGCAAAAATCCTGTTTGGATTGAACCGCGTTCTTGCCGACCGCCTGCACCAGTGCAGCCAGCAACTGGAACTACTGCAGTCCAGGATCACCACTCCCCAGGAACCGAACCATGAGTGATGCTACCGGTTTCAGACGCGCCCAGGTGGCGGTTATGTACCTGGTTCTGACCACGGCAATTGCCTCGGGAATTGCCATCTATTCGTCCGCTACCACCTTTACCACCCTGCTACAAACAGCGACTGCCGGGTTGTTCCTGCCGATTCTGCTGGCCCTGATCGTCGCCTTTATGCTTGAACCACTGGTCAGCCTGATTGAAAATCGTGGCGTCCACCGCACCCTCGCCATCTTTATCATCTACCTGTTCTTTTCTGCAGCAGTGCTGCTGCTGCTGCTGCTCATCGGCCCACCCAACTGGCGTGGCATGATGCAGGCGCTCAAAGCCGATGTGCCGCGCTATATCAGTTTTGCCATTGTCTATCTGACCGGCTTACTCGAACTGGCGCAACAGCATTTCCCCTTTATCGCCCACTATAACCTGGGCGATCACCTGCGCACTTTCTCCCAGGAGCTGATCGGTGCCATTCTGGTTCAGACCCCGCGCTCGGCCATGCGCATTGGCAGCCTGCTGATTCTGGTACCGCTGTTCTCCTTCTTTTTTCTGCGTGACAGCCGCCGGATCATGCGCGGGCTGATTTCTCTCACTCCCAATCGCTATTTTGAAATGGTGCTGGATATCTATGCCCACGTCAGCTGGCAACTGTCCCATTTTATCCGCGGCAGAGTCATTGAAGCCATTATTGTCGGGCTGGTGGTCTGGGGCGGGCTGTCCCTCACCGATATCCGCTACGCCCCCATTCTTGCAGTGGTTGCCGGGATTACCAACCTGGTTCCCTATGTCGGTCCGATTTTTGGCATGTTGCCGGGAATCACCATCGCCCTGGTTGACCTGGGTGTTGGTCCCCAGTTCTGGTGGATTCTGTGTGTTTATATTCTCATCGCCCAGATTATCGTCGACAATATGATTCTGATTCCGATCCTCATTTCCAAAGTATCCAATCTGCACCCTCTGTGGGTCATTCTGGCGATCATCATGGGAGGCAAACTCTATGGTATTCTGGGGATGATTATCGGTGTCCCTATCGCCAGTATCATTAACATCATCATTCTCGAAATCCGCCAGTATCGACGTACCTTTAATCCCTATAACCGCTACTTTTCCAGCCGCGGAAAAATGCTCTGACGATGATCGACAACCATCTGCTTGAAGCTGTCATCAATCTGTGCCGAACCGTGGGTGACTATCAACTCCACCAGTTCCGCCGGTTAAGCCCGGGCAGCGGCGACGAAAAAGGCGCCCGCGAATTTGTTTCAGATGTCGACATCCATTCCGAAAACATGCTCAAACAGGCGTTAGTTAAACTGTTGCCCGAGGCCGGTTTTTATGGCGAAGAAACCGGGCAGGAGGGCAACGCTGAATTGCGCTGGATTATCGACCCCATCGACGGCACCACCAATTTCCTCAGTGGCCTCGATCAGTTCTGCATCTCCGTCGCCCTTGAAGTCGCAGGGCGCAGTGAGCTTGGTGTCATCTGGCGTCCTGCCTCCGCCGAAGGCTTCAGTGCCATCCGCGGCCAGGGTTTGCTGCATCGCGGCATATTTTGCCGCCAAGCCAGTCCACTATCTCTTGGACAGGCCCTGATCGGTACCGGTTTTCCCTATCGCTCTGCCGATCTGGCAGATCCTTTTTTCGCCTGTGCCCGGGATGTCCTCTACCGCTGCCGCGGCATTCGCCGTTTTGGTTCAGCTGCCCTCGACCTGGCTTACGTCGCGACTGGATTTCTTCAGGGATTCTGGGAGAGCGACCTGAAGCCCTATGATGTAGCGGCCGCATTACTGTTTCTCGATGAAAGTGGCGCTCTGGTCAGCAATGAGCAGGGACTTCCCTATTCCCCTTACCGTGACCGTATCCTGGTCTGCGGCTTTCCCGGCGTGCATGCGGAGCTGCAGCCGCTGATAGGCCGATACTACCGTGCCGATCAATGGGAATAGTGTAGCTTATCGGGATGCAGGAGAAGATGTCCGGGGCAGGGTCAGTGAGAACATTGCCGCAAGAAAGGTGATCAAAGCGGCGAGGAGAAAAGCCGGAGAAAAACTGCCAAAATGTTCTGCCAGCATGCCGGCAGTGGCCGGCCCGCAGACCTGGCCACCGGCAAAAAAGAAGGTCATCAGTGAAAAACCGGAGGCAGCTTTGGCCGCTCCCAGATAATCACCCACCGCCGCCGCCATAATGGCGGGAATCGACCAGGCCGTCGCCCCGTAAAGAACCACCGACAATATCAGTGCAACAGCCCCCACCCCTGATCCAGCAAGCAGATAAGCCGCCGTCTGAATCATAAAAACCAGCAGCAGTCCCAGGTGTCGACCAATGCGATCGGACAGAGCTCCGAACAGGACCCCGGAAAAAAGGCTGAAAAAACCCACCCACGACCAGAATTGCCCGGCTACCTCCTGCTTATAGCCATGTTCTGCAACCAGGCTGGTCACAAAAAAGGTGCCGTACACCATATAGGTCAGGCCAAACGCTAGATACAGCAAGCCCAACAGGAAGAGGGTCCGCCCACTACCGGCAGGATAGCTGCCGCTGATATCGGCTGTCGTTATAACCCGCGGGCGTCCCACCGGCTGCAAACCACATTCCTCCGGGGTATTTCGCACCAGAACATAGGCAATCGCAGCAAAGACAGCAACAATCAAGGCAAACAGGAGCCAACTTAGGCGCCACCCCTCAATACCTTCCAGCTGATTCAGGCGCGGGACCACCCAGCCGGAAAACATAATTGCCAGACCGCTACCCACCACCATTAATCCTGCGGCCCGCCCCCGGCGTTCACGACGAAACCAGAAAGCGATCAGGACCACCCCGGAAATATTAGCTAAGCCACTGCCAAACCCGGTTACCAGGTAAAGCAGCATCAGACTGGTAAAAGTCTGTGCCCAGGACATCGCCGCCAGGGTAATCGCGATCAGACCAAGGGCCGCTCCAAGGGTCAGGCGCGGACGCCAGCGTGCCAGAACACGTGGTGTGACGGCGACCGCCAGCAGATAGCCGACAAAGTTGGCCGTCCCCAGATAACCCATCTGCTCGTAGGACAGATTCAGACCTTGCTGGATTCCCGGCAGCAGCATGGCAAAGGCAAAGCGCGCCAGACCGAAGCAGGAAAAGGTGGTAAGAATGCAGGCAGCAACAATCACCCAGCCATAATGAAAAGGAAGCCTGTTGGTCACAGAAAATTCCTGTAGTCGCGCCGAAGCATTGGCAACAAAACGTTTTCGGTCGGAAACTAATTGCCACCTAGCTCGCGGGAGCGAGCCGCCGATGCTGAAACCGCCTCCATCAGCGTCGTACGTAAGCCATTCTTTTCCAGGGTGCTGACACCGGTAATTGCCGTACCGCCAGGGGAACAGACCTGGTCGCGTAAAATGGCCGGGTGTTCTTTGGTCTCTCGCACCATCAGCGCTGCACCGACAACCGTTTGAACCGCCAGGGCATGCGCCACCTCGCGCCGCAACCCTTCCCGCACGCCACCATCGGCAAGGGCTTCAATCACCGTATAGATATAAGCAGGCCCGGATCCGGACAAACCCGTTGCCGCATCCATCTGACGCTCATCGATCATCTGTACCATACCGACACTTTCAAACAGTTCACGGACAATCTGCAGGTCCTCGTTGGTAGCCCGGGTACCACGGCAAATGGTACTGGCCGCTTCACCGACCAACGCCGGGGTGTTCGGCATAACCCGGACGACCCGCGGCGATCCGGGAAATTTTCTTTCAATACTGGCACAGGTTACCCCGGCAAGAATGGACACCATCAACTTATTGTCGCTCCATATCGAAGCAATCTCAACCAGCACCTCTTCGACAATTTGCGGCTTGATTGCCAGGACAACAATCTCACAGGAAGCTACCAGTTGCAGATTGTCGGCCATCACAGGCACTCCGAAAACCTCCTCTAAATGCTTGCGCCGGTGTTCAAGGGGCTCCGACACCATGAGCTTGTCAGCTGGATAGCTCCCTGCCAAAAGTCCTTTGATCAAAGCTTCTGCCATGTTGCCACCACCAATAAATCCAATTTTATTAACACTTGTCATCACAATTTTCCTTTTTTGTTCCCAGTGGTTGTTTAAAATAATCGATCCTTCTGTTTGCTCTTTGAATACTCCATTGTTTATCATAGTGAATAGAAAAAAGCAGCCAGACAAACAAAGGTCATTATTTGGGGACAGGAGACAAGGATGACGTTAAGCGAACTGAAAAATTTTGATGGGCAAAACGGCACGCCGGCCTATGTTGCGGTAAGTGGCGTGATTTACGATGTCAGCAGCAGCAAACACTGGCAACAGGGGAACCACGAAGGAGCCCATCAGGCCGGTCAGGATTTGACTGAAGATCTGAAGGCCGCCCCCCATGTCCGTTCGGTCATTGAACGCTTTCCCGTAGTCGGACAACTCACAAGCGTAGAAACAACCCGGCGATCAGGAAAAAAGTTGCCGGTGGTTCCTTGGCTTTTAGGTGTGGTAGTTATTTTGGTATTGGCGGTGATGTTATTACGTTGACTAAGCTTTGAAGGGGATATTACCGATCCGGAGCAAAAAGACCAGCAATCGTTGCCGGCAATTTAAAGAAGACATCGGTTTTGGCGAGAACAGCTTTGATGTTGGTTGCACCAATCCCCTCATCCGCCATGGTTAACAGATAACCCGAGCACAGAATAATCGGCAACTGGGGGTCCAGCTTAAACAACTGCTGCGCCAACTCGATACCTGTCATCCCCGGCATCGACTCATCGGTCACAACCAGATCAACCAGTTGCCCATGCTGCTCAAACAATTCAAGAGCCTCACGGGCACTGGACGCACAAACAACGTCGTAACCTTCTTCACCCAGCAGATCTTCTCCCAGAGCCTGTAACGCAGGCTCATCGTCAACAAACAGCACCTTGATGGAAGGGAGTGGTGTCTTCATCTACTACCTTGTTTTTTTTCACGGGGGCACATTGAGACTCAACACATTAAAACAACTAAGTAATAGTCCACTAATTCTACCATAAAAACCTCTCCTCGCAATAAAATTCACCTTTAGTCATTGTAAAAAACGATTTTCTCTGTTTAACCCTTGCCAATCAGAGCGAAAATTAATAGAATTAAATCCTTGATGCATCAGACTGCTACACAGGAGGCATGATCTATGGCAAGAGTAGTTGAAAATCCCGACCTGGCCTTTCGTCTGGCCAGAGCGATTGTTTCCGATATCGCCCTCTACAATCAGGACAAGGTGGCCGAAGGAATCAAAGGTGACAATATTTTTGAACTGATGGATGCCGAACTGGAAGAGGGGCGTGAACATTTCTACTCGCGCGTCTCGGCTGATCTTGCTAATCGTGATCACCTCTATGAGCGTGCCATTGTTGATGTCATGATCAAACAGGCCGGGAAAATCGAGAGCCAGATCTGGTAAATGACCCAGTCCCGGCAGCTGTTGTTCCCCTGTGACGCCCCTGCGCAGCGCCTCGATGCGTTTCTGGCCGAAGCCCTGCCCGATATCAGCCGGGCACAACTCAAAAAACTTATCGACAATCAGCAGGTTACCTGCGATGGCGCAGCGACTAAAGCCGGTGTCAAACTTAAGGGCGGCGAATCCATTGAGGTTCGACTACCACCACCAGAACCAAGCACCGCCCTGGCTGAAGACATTCCCCTGCATATCCTTTATGAAGATCAGGACCTGATTGTTATCAACAAACCCGCCGGCATGGTGGTCCACCCGGCCGCCGGAAACTTTCACGGCACCCTGGTCAATGCCCTGCTTTATCATTGCGACGATCTTGCCGGCATTGGCGGCACCATGCGCCCCGGCATTGTTCACCGCATCGACAAGGATACTTCCGGAGTCCTGGTTGTCACCAAAAATGATCAGACCCATCAGCATCTGGCTGAACAATTCCACCAGCACAGCATCAAACGCGAGTATCTTGCCCTGATCCACGGCCACCTGCCGACCCGCAAGGGTACTATCGATCAGCCTCTGGGGCGCCATCCGGTTCAGCGAAAAAAGTTCAGCACTAAAGCCAGACACAGCAAACGGGCGATCACCCACTGGCGCGTTATCGATAATTTCTCCAACGAACAATTCAGCCTGATCCGTCTGCAACTGGAAACCGGACGCACCCATCAGATTCGTGTTCATTTGAGCGAATCCGGCCATCCCCTGGTAGGAGACCCGCTTTATGGCCGGCGTTCGGAGCTTAACAACATCAAGGATCAACAGTTACGCACCCTGATCCGCCAGCTCCCCGGTCAGGCCCTGCACGCCCATACCCTCGGGTTTATTCACCCACGCACCCGTGAGTATCTCGAATTTAGCAGTGACATCCCGGCGCCGCTGCGTCATATTATCACCTATCTGCAACAGGGTGTGCAAAACCACGAAACCGGCCACCCGATCTGATCTGTTACCATCATTTTGCTATGGAGTTGTTGTAATGAAACTGGTCCGCACCGGGAAAATATCCTATCTGCAACCTGCCGCACCAGCTAGCGGCTTAACCGCCGGCTTCAGCACCCGTAACGGTGGTGTCAGTCGTCCCCCTTACCACTCCCTGAATCTTGGTACCAATACCGACGATATCAAAGCTCATGTCGAAGGAAACCGCTCGACCTTTGTCCGAGCGTTCCACCTTCCCTTACATCAACTGCTCACGGTAAAGCAGGTTCATGGCAATGATCTGTTGCTCATCGACGAACCCAATCTCGATTTGAGTCATTTCGCCCGGGTCGAAGTCGATGCGATAGCGACCAATCAGCCTGGTATCATGATCGGCATTCTTACCGCAGACTGTTACCCCTTACTGCTGTGGAACAAACAACAGACGGCTATTGCTGCCATCCACATCGGCTGGCGCGGGGCGGCCGGCGGCCTGATTAACAAAACCATCAAGGCGATGACGACCCACTTTGACTGCATACCCGCAGAGCTGGTAGCCGCCATTGGCCCCGGTATCGGTGCCGACAGCTATGAAGTTGACCGCCCGGTACGTGATGCTTTTCGTCAGGGGAGCGGTTTCTGGAACGAAATCAGCCGTGAAACGAGCCTGGGGCACTGGCACCTCAACCTCGCCCGCAGTTGCCGTCTGCAACTGGAACAGGCCGGTCTGAGACCTGATGACATCGAAGAGTCAGGACACTGCACCTTGACCCAGGCAGAAATGTTTTTCTCGTACCGCCGCGATCATGGTAAAACCGGTCGCCAGATTGGCTTTATCATGCTGAACCAATAGCGTGATAAGAAGACCGGTACAAAAGGCCAAAACAAGTGGATTTTTATCTGGATATTGATGAACAGCAAATCCGCCGGGAACGCGAAAAAGCGCGGGAACTGCGCAAGCA
>RRYU01002782.1_pt1 | contig 14055 bp, 18 predicted proteins | sample 2162651 | NCBI WGS metagenome assembly RRYU01 (sample SAMN10267283, study PRJNA491782) | microbial mat metagenome | isolation source: biomat in the production well | place: Japan: Minami-Kanto gas field, natural gas well KTG3 | collected 2017-06 | reverse complement strand
CCTTTCGAGGCGCTGAACGAGACCCTCCGGTGCCTGCGCCAGGGCGAAATGACAATGCGCGCCTTGGGCCAGGTATTCCTCTGCTATGGCCATACAGCGCATCAGGTGGCCTGTGCCCATGCCGGCCGAGGCATCGGCCCGGAACAGGATGCCGGTGTTCACCAGGCGGTCCAGCCACCGTCCACCGGCAGGTTGGCGCCGGTGACATAGGAGGATGCCGATGAGGCCAGAAAGACCACCGGTCCCGCCAGCTCATCGGGCCTGCCGATGCGTCGCATAGGGGTCCTGGCGCACAGGCCGGCGTGAAATTCCGGCCTGTCTGCGGCCAGGGAGGGCGGAGGGAAGGGGCCCGGGCTGATGCTGTTGACGCGGATGCCGCGCGTGGCCAGATGCACAGAGAGATAGCGGCTGAGCTGAATCATACCGGCCTTGGCGGCGCCGTAATAGGGTGGGCTGTTCATGCCGGAATCGCCATAGATGGCCGGGTCCGGGCTCACCATGCCGTACATGGAGGCGACGTTGATGATGCTGGCCCCTCCCGGGCGCCGCTGCGCGGCATTCTCCAGCAGGGGCAGCAGCCGCTGGATAAGGTCATGTGGCCCGTATACGGCCAGACGCTGGGCCCGCTCAAAGTCCTGCTCAGTGGCTTGATCGGACCGGCCCGGTCTGCCGCTGTGGGCGTTGTTGACCAGGATGTCCAGGTGGGTGATCCGGTTTGTGATCCCGGCGGCGGCCCGACCGCGGTCCTGAGTATCGCCCAGATCAAAGGCCAGGGCATGCGCTTCGATGCCCATATCCGCCAGATCCCGTGCCAGCGCGTCGAGCTGCGCGGCATCACGGCCGCTGATGATCAGTCGTGTGCCTGCCCTGCCCAGGGCGTGGCACATGGACCGGCCCAGCCGTCCGGCGGCTCCCGTGACCAGGGCGTTGCAGCCCTCCAGCGAAAACAGTGAATGGGTGTCCATATCAGTCTCCCTGATTCGCTTGCACAGGCCAGAGTGCGGGGTTGACCAGGCCCGGGGGGCCGCCCGGCAACTCTTCCTCGATGCGTTGACATTGCGCGGCATTCAGCGGCGGGCGTTGGAACAGGGCGATATTCTCTAGCAGTTGTTCGCGGGTTTCGGCCCCCAGAACTATGCTGTCCAGCCAATCCTTAGCACGCACGTAGGCCAGGCACAAGTCGGCGCGGCTGGTCCGTTGCAGGGTCTCCGCCATCCGGTCTAGTTTGCGGGTGATGGCGGCGGGGTCGGCATCCGCCACATGTGGCCAGCGTTCGGCAGGCAGTACCAGCAGGCCCTGCAATAGGGCGCTGCGTCCATGCACCAGCAGGTCCGGACGGTCCCTCAGGGCGGACTGCACGCCTTCTGTCAGCCAGCGCCGGTCCAGGATGTTGAACGGTAGCTGCAGATGCCTGATGGCCGGTATGGCACAGGCCTCGATGGCTTCTTCCGGGTGATATACGGACACGCCCAGTTCACCGATCACGTCCTCACCCTGCAGTTCCAGCAGGCGTCCCCAGAGCCGCCCTTCCCATTGCCCGTGGTGTGCCCAGCGGTGCAGCAGCAGGACCGGCAGCCGCCGCAGCCGCAATTCCCGGCAGGAGCGGAATACACTGGCATCCACACTGGCGCGGACCTGTTCCGGGCTGGCGTGTTGCGGCAGTCCGGGCAGGGGGGAGAGCTTGGTGATAATACACAGGCGATGGGCGTCGCCCGGCGGGATCAGGGCGCCTATGCGCGATTCCGCCTCGCCGTAGTCCCGTGCCGTGTCCACATGGCTGATGCCGTGATCGATGGCGGTTTGCAGCAGGTCCCGTGCCTGGCTGTCCGTGGGCCGGCCCTGGAGATTGGCAATGCCGTAATCCATACCGATTTGGGCGCTGCCCAGTTGCAGGCGGGACAGATGACGACCCTTGACGAAACGGCCGGGTACGGCCAGTCGCGGGGCATTCGGCAGGGTGGCAAGCCGCTCTACGAGCCGCCACCAGGGAATGGACTGGGCCTGATCCTCCAGGCCGTGAAACACCTGTTGCAGTCGCAGGTAGTCTGAGAAGCTGTCCAGGGTGCAGCGCAACCGGGACAGGTCGCCCATGTCGTCGGCCCGGGGAGATTGGAAACGACCACGGGACCGATGGACAATGATCCAGGGGGTGACATGCTCGTGCTGGTAGGCGTTGTCCGCCTCACGCCCTGCGGCGCGCAGGGCCCCGACACTGAACACCTCGGCGCTCATGCCGTAGGGCAGGCCCGCCTGCCTTGCGCTGGTGGCCAGGTAGTCGACTCCCTGCTCCCGGCAGGCCTCGGCCAGATGATGCACGAATTCCCCGTCCGGAAACATGTTGTCCGCCGTCAGGCGCACCACCATGCCATCGTCGGGCATGTCCCGGGTGGCTGCAAGGAAACGGGCCAGCACATTATTCAACTCGCCGCGAAAACAGGGGATGGCATGCTCGCGCGCCAGGGTTGCGATGCTGTCGTCGCCCGGATCGTCCGAGGTGGCCAGCAGGGTATCGATGCCGGTGTTTTGTGCACGTTTGGCGCACAGGATTACGGAAGGCAGTCCGGCCAGTGGCAGCAGGGCCTTTGCCGGAAGGCGCGAGGATGACAGACGAGACTGGATGACAATGCGCAGGGCAGGGTCAGGGAGGCTGGACATGGCGTGTTTGGTGTTATCCCGGCGGCAGATATCCGCATGATATCAGCCTGTTGGGTTCATGGTTCGGCTTGTATGCCCGGTTGTCGGCGGCAGCGCTATATCCAGTCGATGACAGCCACTGCTATTGGTCGATACCCGCGGTGAAGTGACGCACCCGAATGGCCTCTTCCCGGTCCTGTTCTTCCAGGCTGGAGTCGATTTCGCGCAGTTCGCGCTCCATTGTTTTCCGGTACAGTTGCTCGAAGGATCCTTGCAGGGTGTCGCAGACCGCCAGTTCCTGCAGCAGTTCGCCCGCCAGTATCAGCCGCTGTTCGTCCAGAAAACGGTAACCTTCCCGCATACCAGTGCGCTCTTCCCTTAATTGCAGGTACGCACTACGGGTGGCGATGGTATTCGGCATGGCCTTTTCTCCATATTTAAGTGGCTATCCCGCCCAGATGTTGCTCTATCTGCGTATCGCTCAAACGGTGCAGTTCGCCGCGTGGCAGCCTGTCCAACAGTCGCCAGCCGATAGCCATGCTCTGCTGCAGTGTGCGTGGGCCGTCCTGGTTCAACAGTTCGTTCTCGAAGCGTTCGCCGAAGCGCATGAAGCAGCGGTCCGTGTCGGACAGGCCGTCTTCCCCCACCACGCTGGCCAACACCCGGGACTGGCGGGCATGCGCATAAGCGGCATATAACTGGGCTGACAGGGCCGGGTGGTCGGCATCCGTCATGAGGCGCCGATGCCATCCTTCATCAGCCGGGACAGACTGGGCAATACCAGTACGGGAGGGTAGATGTCGCGCCGGTTCAGATCACGGTCCAGCACTATCTGGCCCTCGGTGATATAACCGCTAAGGTCCGGGATCGGGTGGCTGATGTCATCATTGGGCATGGTGAGTATGGGCAGTTGGGTGAGGGAACCCGGGCGTCCGCGGATACGCCCCGCACGCTCGAACAGGCTGGCCAGATCCGAGTACAGATAGCCCGGATAGCCCTTGCGGCTGGGCACTTCGCCACGGCTGGCGGAGACCTCGCGCAGGGCCTCGCAAATAGTTGGTCATATCGGTCAGCACCACCAGTACCTGTTTGCCCTCATCGAAGGCCAGGTATTCCGTGGCGGTCAGCGCATAGCGCGGCCAGCAGGCGTTGCTGACGATATCCACCGCCATGCGCTCGTGCGGCAGGCCACCGCCGGAGAACAGGGGCAGCTTCTGGCCGCGCACCATACTGTTCATCAGATCGATGCTGCTGAAACCGGTTTCCAGGAACTCCCGTGGGGCCTCCCGTGCCACCGGCTTGATCGGCCGCCCTTCGATCGGCAGTGCTCTGGATGCCGCCAAGGGCGGGCCGCCGTCGATAATCTGGCCGACACCGCCGAACACCCTCCCCAGGATGCCGGGACCGACACGGAAGCGCAGGGGCTCGCCGAGAAAGCGCACCCGGGTATTGGCCAGGTCCAGGCCCGTGGTGTCGTCCAGCACTTCCACAGTGATTTGCTCTTCATCCAGGGCCCAGAGCCGCGCCGATTTCTCCGTATCCAGTACCCGGGAGATGGCGTTGGCATGGGTGGAATGAACCGGGATGGAAGTCGATTATGGGCTGGACTAATAGATTTGCAGGGGATGCCACGGGTGTGGAATGCGTCTATGGTCAGTACATGTAACGCCGCCCGCCTAGGCGGGCGGCGACTGCGGTTTAGACACAGCCGGTGGGTTTGGGTAGCCCCCCGTATTTGGTGATCGGTTTCATGGGGCCGGTCATCCAGAGCTTGAACATGTCCTTTTTGTCCTGACCGCAGTATTTGGCGAATTTACGGATGGGCGGAACCACGGCGTGTTCCTCGAAGAAATCCCGGGCCTTCATGATCTGGTCCCACTTGGTGTCATCGAGTTCATAGCCGTCTTTCTCGGCCATCGCCTGGCCGATTTCACGGGTCCAATTGCTCATATCGGTCAAATAACCATCGCCGTCGCGTTCTGGAAGATCCATTTTCTGCACCTCGTTTTCTATATGTGTGTTGTGGCGGTCAACTGGTGGGTTGACCGATTCACTGAGTGATTTCATGGGTAATTACACAAAAACTCAGTATATTAGTCAAGTATTATTTTCACAATTGATTCCCCTGTTTTTTGTCAGGCTTAGGGCGCATCTGCCATGCTGAGGTTAATATATGATCTGTGATCAGACTGTGGAGGATGGGTGAGTGTGCAATAGAATAATGACCTGCATGTCGGTGTTAGCGCTCCTGCTGTTGCCCTGCGCCAGTCTGGCAGAGTCTCTGCCTCCGTTATGGGGTTATGGCGTGAAGTCCTGTGATGACTATGTCCGTGCCTGGCAGGGCAAAGAGGCGGGACAGGAGGCCGACATCACCGAATTTCGCCGTTATGAGGATTGGCTCACCGGCTATATTTCTGGCCTGAATCTGGCTACCGCGCAGGATGTATTGGTCGGTGTGAACATGGAAGGGGCGATGCGCCGGATCCATCTGTATTGCGACGACCATCGCAAGCATGATTTTTTTACCTCCACCATGGATCTGGTGAGATTGTTGAGTCAGTTGAAGTAGGTTGTTTCAGGACCGGCCTGTAGCTATTGGCACAACGCAAAATCCGATAGTCTGCTTGTCGATCTACGGCTGGAGTGCTCAAGCGGCCTGTGCTAGGGTGCGGCGAGTCAGAGATTGAGTAATCAGGTCCCGTCCGATGCGTATCGTCAGCTTCAACATCAATGGTATCCGTGCTCGCCCGCACCAGTTGAAATACATCCGAGAAACCCTCGATCCGGATGTGCTGGCCCTGCAGGAGACCAAGGTTCAGGACCCCGACTTTCCACGCGAGATGGTCGAGTCGCTGGGCTACCGTGTGCATTATTATGGACAGAAGGCCCATTATGGCGTGGCACTCTTGTCCAAGCGTGAACCGCTGGACATCGCGATGGGGTTACCAGGCGAAGCCGACGATGCCCAGCGAAGATTGATCAGAGCTAAATACGAGACCCCCGGTGGCGGCCGCATCACTGTGGTGAATGGCTACTATCCCCAGGGCGAAAGCCGGGATCATCCGGTGAAGTTTCCCCACAAGCAATCCTTCTATGCAGGTATGGCCGATTTACTGCGGGAACAGTTCAATCCGCAGCAGAATTTGTTGCTGGTGGGTGACATGAACGTGGCTCCGCTGGACATAGACATCGGTATAGGCGCCGAGAATGCCAAACGCTGGTTGCGCAGCGGCAAATGCAGTTTTCTGCCGGAAGAACGGGAATGGTTGAGCAAGCTCTCCGGCTGGGGGCTGGAGGATCTGTTCCGGCGCCTGCATTCAAATGTGAGTGATCGGTACAGCTGGTTTGATTATCGCAGCAAGGGTTTTGATCGCGTGCCGAAGCGGGGTTTGCGCATCGACCTGGTGTTGGGCACGGCCTCTCTTGCGCAGCGTTGTACCGGCGCAGATATTGATTATACAGCACGGGCCATGGAAAAACCCTCGGATCACTGCCCTGTGTGGGTGGATCTGGATGTTTAGACCTTGATATGTGGAGCGCGACGCTGCGCTTCTATGCCGAGCTGAACGATTTTCTTCCTTTATCTCAACGATACGATGACAACCCTGTGGAAGTCCAGCAGGGGGCAAAGGTGCGCCAGCTTATTTTGTTGCTGACCCGTGACCGCGCCCTGTTGATGCGCAGGGAAATAACCCACGGTTGCTATATTCGGTCGCAGAAGCATCAGGAGCAAGTGGCTGTCGTAATGCAGCATTGCGACTTAATGAAATGGTTGAACGCTTGCGGGAACCCGGTTGAACTGGGTAATGTTTTTCCGTAGTCAACGGCTTGAACTCTTGTCTGTGGAAAGCGCGTGTGGTGCGATGACGGATATCCCATGAAATTCAGCAACTGGAAATATGATGCCCAATCGCTATACATGTCGGTGGTCTGGAAGCTGATCATCATCCTGATAGTCTATCTCGCCTTCACGACGATCTCCTTTCAGGGTTATATATTCGAAGCCAACTTTGTCTACAAGAGTTTAACGAACCATCCAGTTTTTCTATTGGGTTTTGCTACTTGGGACGCACAACATTATCTATGCCTGGCCAAGCTCGTGTATACGGAAATGCACGAGTCAAATCTGATGAGCATGGCATGCGGTATTGAATTTAATCTTGCTGAGGTATGTGAACGATAATGGGAAGCGGGAATCCGGAAATTTCAATAGTTGTGCCGATGTATAATGAATCGGAATGCCTTAATGTTTTTTTTTCATCGCTTGTTCCGATATTGGAAAAATGCACAAAAAGCTATGAGATAGTCTGCATCAATGATGGCAGCAGCGATGATACACTCGAAAGATTGCTGCTTCAGCATGCGGACAACAAGAATGTAAAGATTATCGATCTTTCCCGAAATTTTGGCAAGGAACAGGCATTGACCGCAGGATTGGATCTGTGCTCCGGACAAGCGGTTATCCCGATGGATGCAGATCTTCAAGACCCGCCCGAACTGATTCCAAAGCTAATGGAAAGATGGAGGGAAGGATTTGATGTGGTCCTCGCTGTACGTGACGATCGTTCAACCGATGGATTCTTGAAGCGGTTCAGTGCTTCCTGTTTCTATGCAACCATAAGCCGTCTCAGTGAAACACCCGTTCCATCCAATGCGGGAGATTTTCGATTGATGGACCGGCGCGTGGTCGAGGCATTGAAGACTCTGACGGAACGAACCCGTTTCATGAAGGGTATTTTTGGATGGCTCGGATTCCGCCAAACAATCGTTACCTATAAGCGGGAAAAAAGAGCAGCTGGTGCGGCAAAATGGAAACCGCTCCAACTATGGAATTTCGCGCTGGAAGGGATTGTTTCATTCAGTATGACGCCATTGAAAATCTGGACCTATGCAGGTGGAGTGGTTGCTTTATTTGCCATTGGATATATGATGTTAACGATTACCAGGACATTGATATATGGTGTTGACGTGCCGGGCTATGCATCGTTGTTGTCAGTTGTATTGTTTTTCAGTGGCATGAATATGATCGGTCTCGGAATTCTTGGAGAGTATCTCGGGCGCGTGTTTCTGGAAGTCAAACAACGGCCAATCTATTTGGTGCGCAGCCGGTATGGATTTGAACAGGATGATGATGGGAATGCATCCGAATGATGGTTATCATTTTATCGGCTATCGGTAACTATTCATGGCTCAGTTGATTCGCTTTGGAATCATCGGATTGATGGCTACATTGGTACACCTATGCATATTTGTGGCAGCGATAGAGTATGCTGAATTATCAGGAAGCGTATCTAATTTGATTGCGTTTTCTGTCGCAGTCATTGTTTCATTTTCCGGACATTATTTTTACTCTTTCAAGGACCAGCTCGGTATTGCGAATGACGCAAGAGGCCTCATTCATATGCCGGCATTTCTCAAATTCTGTCTGGTATCCACAGGTGCTTTCCTTTTAAATTATCTTATTGCATGGAGTATAGTGGACAGTCTAAAAATGGACTACTGGATAGCGGTCACCATGATGGTCACTGTTACACCGATCACTATTTTTCTCTTGAGTAAGTATTGGGTGTTCAAGCTGGCAGTTGTTGCTGAAACAAAGCGTTAAGATAGGTAGACACACAAATGAACCAGAACCTGTTATTGGAACCTTTGTCGGTCGTCAGTACAATGCTCACCCTGCAAAGGGCTTCCCGCATCCGGCAAATAGGCTGCGCTTATTCGGCTAAACCCGGTCGTTGCGCATGCGCCAGGTCAATGGGTTGTACCTTCTATCGAGCAAAAGGACAAACCGATTAAATCGATGACCCCGCTTTTCCGATTCGTCCTACCGCTGACTTTTCTGTGTATGTTGTCGCCCGCAGCGGCAGTGGCGGCTCAGGCGACCTGCCTGAAGCAGGTCTTTGGGCGCTTTTGTCTCGGTGGTGACATCAACGTCTTGCTGCAGCAGGCGCCGGCACCGTTGTTCACCCAGCGGGATGGTGAACGCCATGCGGCCAAATATGTCGGCATACATGGTCGACGATACGTCATGGCCTTTCGTGGCCGCATATATAAGGTGGTGAAGGAGGACAGGCCTTCGACTGAACTGCACTTCAACGACATGACGACCCTGTTATCCGAAAAGTACGGCCCGCCTGAAGACCATAGCCGCTTCCCGCATTATGCAAAAACCCGGGGTGCGCGCACGGTCTCTATCCGCCGCGGCGAAGGAAAAGCGGCCATGGTGTGGAGACCGCAGGCCGGCTGGCACGTGGAACTGTCCTGGACCCGTGAACTGGGCGTGGCCCTGAGTTATATCGCGGACGAACTGGATGCACAACGACGCCAGGCCATGGAGCAGGGGCTATAGGCTGGCTGAGCATGCCGATCTGTGCAATATGTTTGTCAGGTTTCACGGCGAGGCAAGAGGCGTTTTGCGGCTCTGAGCGGTAACTCAGGCCAAGGCACATGGCATCAGCGGCTTCCCAGCAAGCCCGCGCCGCTCTCCACGGGTTTGTGCAACTGGATGTCCAGGATATGGTTTTCGAAGTTTTCTTCTGTGTTGTCCGGCACCAGGACCTGCAGAAAATTCGGTGTGTACCCGAACCAGTGATCCTCCAGTCCCTCAATGCGCGAGCGGCCCTCCATCAACACGGACATGCGCCTGCCCACATAGGCATGCTGAGTGTCGGACTTCATCCTGTGGGCCAGTTCGCGTAATTGCCGGCCTCGTTGCTTTTTCACCTGATTGTCTATCGGATTTGGCAGTTGCGCTGCCTTGGTTCCGTTGCGTGGAGAAAAAGGGAAGATATGCAGATGACCGAAGCCGATGCGTTCAACATATTCCAGGGTTTCACGCCATTCCCGTTCGGTTTCACCGGGGAAACCAACAATGATGTCCGTGGTGATGTTGAGGTCGGCTACGGCTTCCCGGCCCCGCATCACCAGGTTCTCGAATTCAGCGCTCTTGCAGCGGCGAGCCATGCGCCGCAGCACAGAGTCGGAGCCGCTTTGCAGGGGCAGGTGCAGGTGGGGGAGGAATCGGGAATCGTCGAACAGTCCCCAGAAATCGTCCGGCAAGTCCCAGGGTTCCACCGATCCGATGCGGATGCGCGGCATGTCCGTATCCCTCAATACCGTGGCGATTAATTCATGCAGGGACGTCCCGTTGTCACTGCCGAAGCCGCCTATGTGCACGCCAGCCAATACCACTTCGCGGATGCCTTCGCTATACAACTGATTGATCTGTTCGATCACTTCGGCGATGGGGCGGCTGTGTTCGTCGCCACGCGCCCGGGTAACTATGCAGAAGGTGCACCGGTAGCGGCAGCCGTCCTGTACTTTGATGAAGGCGCGTTGCCGCCCCCTGGCCAACAGGGGGCTGGCATCGGGTTCCGTGGCCATGACAGGCATGGCGTGCAGGTGCAGTTCACGCTCTGCGATTTCCACAAGCCGGTCCTTGTCAGGGTTGGACACCAGCAGATCCACTCCGAGTTCCGAAGCGGCCCGTTCCGGTTCCAATGAGGCATAACAGCCGCTCACCACCAGTTTGGCCAGAGGGTTGGCGCGATGAGTGCGGCGCAGCAGCTTCCGTGACTTGCGAACCGCCTCGCTGGTGACGGCGCAGGTGTTGATTACGACCAGGTCGGCCAGGTCGGCGTCAGCGCAGATCTGGTGCCCGCGCTCGCGGAAGTCCCTGGACCAGGTTTCCAGTTCGGCCTCATTCAATCGGCAGCCCAGGGCCTGCAGGTGTACTTTCATGGCCAGGCATAGAGATCCGGTGGACGTTTCAGCTGATAATCCGCCCACCCATGCCTGGCGGGGGAGGGGCGGGGGAATTCTGGTGCATGATCATGCACCAGCCATCTGGACCCTTACGATAGACATTGGTGGCGTAGACCGGCGGCTGGGCCTGGGTCTGGCCGGTTATTTTTGCGGTTTCCTGGATGTAATGGATAACGACGTCGCCCAGTTCAATCCAGCGAATGTGTGTGACCGCGATGTCCAGGCTGAAATCACTCTGCAACAGGGGTTCCCAGGCTTGACGCAGCTGCTCCCGGCCTTGGGCCAGGGGCTGCATGGGCAGCAGACAGGCAGTATCCTCCGAGTCGTCCCAAACCGCCAGCATGGTTTCCAGATTCTTATCTTCGATGGCGTCGTAGAAGGCGTCCTCGGCATCCTGGGGGGTTTCGAATGGGTGGCTCATGGGGGCTCCGGTCGATGGGTGACGGCGAATGATGACATCAAGTCACCAATGGCTCAAGCCACGGCCGATGCCCCGGGTTTCAGCGCAGCCGCGGTATGCGGATGTGGATGCTGTTCGTTCCGTCTTCTCGCTGCATGGCCGCGCCATCCGCGTCGCGTGGCAGACTGAGGCGCCGTGACTGGTTGCTGGAGCTGTAGGAAAAGCCGCGCTGATAGCCATAACCGTCCGGACCGTCGTTGCTGTAGCTGGATTCGCTGCTCTGGTCGATGCTGATAAGCAGCCAGCGCGTGCCTTCCAGACGTACGTTGACCGCCTGGGCGGTGATTCCGCTCAGGTGGATCGCCAGATGATAGGCATCGGCGTCTGTATTACGTTCCAGGCGCAGGCCTGGAAAAGCGGTTCCCATCCAGGGTGGTTGCATGCCGTAGCCATAAGGCGACCAGCCCAGGGCGGAACCTGGAATCAACAGGACGATCAAGAAGACGGCAAGCCCTAACAGCAGTATCTTGGTGCGCATTTCGGCATCCTCCTCGGCAAGATATGATGAATGCTCTCTATACTTAGATTATAGAATCCTCATGTGCGCAGTTTTCCGGTCGGCCGCTCCTGTGAATCGATCAATCCGTATTTCAGCAACCAATGACGTGCGTCATCCGCATCGTCTTCGAACCAGGCCCGGCTGGAACCCAGGCGAAAGCTGTAGCCCCAGTCGTCCATGTCCCTCAGCATCTGTTCACGGCCCATGCCCGGCAGTTGCTCGCACAGCAGGATCTGCAGATAGCAAACCCCGTTTTCCTCGCCGTATCCACCGCCCGCATCGGTATGCAGTCGCTCCCGCCTGCCGCTGTCCATGCAGATGTAGTGACAGGCTTCATGCAGGGCCGAGTGCACCGGCGTGTCGGCACGCAGATACAGGCGCCGGCCCACCAGACCGGCCTCGGGGTCTCCCCAGTAGCTGCCGGGAATCGGCGTATGCCCGGCGACCAGTTCCGGTTCGAGCTGGTACGGATTCAGCAGGGCTTTTATATCGCTCCAGAAAATATTCTCAATTAATTGCGTATTATTCTTCATGTTATTTATGAAGCTATCGCCGTTGCCAGAAAATAATTTTATAATTGGTTAATACAATTATTCTTAATCAGCGCAAGGCATCATCTCATGCGTCGCTGCAGTCCCATTCACCAGGGAATCGCTCAGAAGGTTGATAGCCGCCATGTCTATACGTTTTGATTATTCTACGGCCTTTTCCCGCAATATCGGATGGGTGACTGAGCGTGAACAAGCCATTCTGCGTGGAAAACGTGTGGCCATTGCCGGCCTGGGCGGTGTTGGCGGCAGCCATCTATTGACCCTTGTCCGCCTGGGAGTGGGTGTTTTCCATATATCGGACTTCGATACCTTCAATCTGGTCAATTTTAACCGCCAGGCCGGTGCGAGCATGAGTCATCTGGGCCGGCCCAAGGTGGATGTGCTGGTGGAGATGGCGCTGGACATCAACCCAGAGCTGGAAATTCGCACCTTCCCCGAGGGGGTCAAGGAAGACAATGTGCAGACGTTCCTCGATGGGATTGACATCTATGTGGACGGCCTGGATTTTTTTGCCGTTGCCGCAAGGCGCATGGTGTTCACCGAGTGCGCCGAACGTGGGATTCCCGCCACTACGGCCGCACCCCTGGGCATGGGGGTATCGGTGCTGAATTTTCTCCCGGGCAAGACCACCTTCGAGCAATACTTCAGGCTGGAGGGGCAACCAGAAAATGAACAGTTGCTGCGTTTTCTGGCCGGACTCTCCCCTGTGAAGATACAAATGGGTGCCCTGGTTGATGACACCAGGCTCAACCTGGAGGAGCACCGTGGTCCCTCCACGCCTATGGGATGTGAGTTGTGTGCCGGTATGGCTGCAACTCAGGCGCTGAAAATCCTGCTGCGTCGCGGGCCGGTGGTTGCCGCGCCTCGCGGTCTGCATTTCGACGCATTCAGCAACCGGAAGAAGATCACCTGGCGCCCAGGCGGCAACGACAACCCGCTGCAGCGCCTGGGCCTGGCCATTGCTCGCAAGCGCATTGCCGCCCGGCCGGAGAGGCAGGTACGCGCGACAGCGGCCAAGGTGGAGACCCATGCGCCTGAGACCCCGATGCAAAGAGTGCTGGACCTGGCGCGCTGGGCCCCCAGTGGAGACAACACTCAGCCCTGGCGCTTCACACTGACGGGGGAACACGCCTGCGTGGTACATGGCAACGACACCCGCGAATGGTGCGTATACGACCTCCAGGGGCGGGCCAGCCAGATCGCCTTGGGTGCATTACTTGAGACCATCGCCGTGGCTGCCAGCGGGGAAGGCATGCGGGCTGAATTCCAGCATTGTCCCGATACCCAGGAAACCGCACCGCAGATCGAGGTGGAGCTGGTGCCGGATTCATCCATCAGCCGCGATGCACTGTGCGGTTTCATCAAGGAGAGGGTCACACAGCGGCGGGCCTTGTCAACGGAGCCATTGGCCACGGTAGATAAGCAGCGGCTACAAGCCAGTCTCCCGGATGGTTTCCGGGTGCAATGGATAGAGGGAGGCGAGAACAAAAAGCGCATGGCGAATCTGCTGTTCCTGAACGCCAAGATCCGTTTGACCATCCCCGAGGCCTATCGGGTACACAAGGAGATCATCGAGTGGAACGCCCGCTACAGCGAAGACCGCATCCCGGACCAGGCGGTGGGCCTGGACCCGGTAGCGCTGAAACTGATGCGTTGGGCGCTGCACAGTTGGAAGCGGGTGAGTTTTCTCAACCGTTACCTGGCCGGAACCTGGATGCCGCGGATTCAACTGGATTTGGTGCCGGGTCTCAGATGTGCCGCCCATTTCGTACTGGTAGCGGACAATCCACCGGAACGGATCGGCGATTACCTGGCGGCCGGCCGCGCTTTGCAGAGATTCTGGCTTACCTGTGCCAGTTGCGGCCTGCAGTTTCAGCCGGAGATGACCCCACTGATCTTCTCGGGCTATCTAGGTGACGGTATACAATTCACCAGGGAGCGCGCCGCACAAAAAGACGCTGAGGTCTTGAAACAGCGTTTGGAATCACTCGCTGGACCCGATGTAGTGGAACATGGAGTGTTTATGGGACGAGTGGGCTATGGTGCGGCACCCAGCAGTCGTTCCATCAGGCTTCCACTGACACAGCTAAATAAGCAGCGGCTACAAGCCAGTCTCCCGGAAACCATCCGGGAGACTGGCTTGTAGC
>RRYU01017477.1_pt1 | contig 14065 bp, 13 predicted proteins | sample 2162651 | NCBI WGS metagenome assembly RRYU01 (sample SAMN10267283, study PRJNA491782) | microbial mat metagenome | isolation source: biomat in the production well | place: Japan: Minami-Kanto gas field, natural gas well KTG3 | collected 2017-06 | reverse complement strand
CGACGACCTGGGACCCTACATCGTCCAGCGTTACAACCTCTACCAGGCGGCTCAGCTCAACGGCCAGGTCGCCCCCGGATTCAGCACCGGGGTAGCGATGGATGCGATCAAGCGCATCGCCTCGGCAACGCTGCCGGACGGCTACGACGTCGCCTGGTCCGGTCTGACCTTCCAGGAATCGCGGACCAGCGGGAGCGAAGTGGTGATCTTCGGCATGGCCCTTCTCTTCGCGTACCTTTTCCTCGTCGCGCTCTACGAGAGCTGGATGCTGCCGGTGGCAATCATCCTGTCGCTCGGCACGGCGGCGTTTGGCGCGCTGCTCGCGGTGTTCCTGCTGGGCATGCCAACAAGCCTGTATGTCCAGATCGGTCTTGTGCTGTTGATAGGTCTTGCAGCAAAAAATGCGATCCTGGTCGTGGAATTTGCCAGGGAGCGCTCGGAAGAGGGCCAGTCACCGCGCGAGGCGGCTGCAACCGGGGCCAGAGCGAGGTTCCGTGCGGTTCTGATGACCGCGCTCTCATTCATCTCCGGCGTATTGCCACTTACCCTTTCCACCGGGGCGGGGGCCGGTGCACAGAATGCCATCGGCGTGACCGTCATCGGCGGCATGATCGGCGCGACGGTGATCGGCCTTTTTGTTATCCCCGCGCTCTACTATGTCATTCAGTCGATGCGGGAATGGTTTCACGCTAGGTGATCCGGACGGACTCCGTGCTTTTCGCAGCCACATCAAGCGAGCAATTAAAACGAAGATGCACCACTGGACAACAAGCACCATATGAACGGTGAATTCACACCCAAGTTATATTCCCTGATTAAAGCCGGTATTCCGCGCGACACGATACTCAAGGATGTGATGTCCGGAGTGATTGTGGGGATTGTGGCCTTGCCGTTGGCGATTGCTTTTGCCATCGCTTCGGGGGTGTCACCGGAGAAGGGGTTACTGACGGCGATTGTGGCCGGTATTATTATTTCGGTGTTTGGTGGTAGTCGGGTGCAAATCGGCGGGCCCACCGGCGCTTTTATTGTCATTGTGTACGGCATTGTCCAGACCCACGGTGTGGACGGTTTAATCATCGCCACATTTATGGCCGGCTTTATCATGATGGCGTTTGGCCTGGCCCGATTTGGCAACTTTTTGAAATTTATTCCCTATTCGTTGATTGTGGGTTTCACCAGCGGCATTGCTGTGATTATTTTTTCATCGCAGATTAATGACTTTCTGGGTTTGCAGATTGCCGATGTGCCCGCTGATTTCTTCGCAAAGTGGTCACTCTATTTGTCTCATTTGGATCAAGTTAATGTCTACGCAGTGGTTATTGCGGTGACCACGGTGCTGGTAACGCTTTATTTGCAAAAGTTTATTAAGCTGATTCCGGGATCGGTTGTGGCGATTGTGCTGGCAACCCTGATTGTGCACTTTTTTAATATTCCGGTGGAGACCATTTATAGCCAATTTGGGGAGATTCCCAACGCCTTGAGCATGCCGAACTTGCCGGCGATGGATTTTAGCACCATTAAATCGCTGATTCAGCCGGCCTTTGCGATTGCATTACTGGGTTCGATAGAGTCCTTGCTGTCGGCGGTGGTGGCCGATTCCATGATCGGCGGCAAACACCGGTCTAATGTGGAACTGGTGGCACAAGGTGCGGCCAATTCCGTCTCGGCGTTGTTTGGTGGTATTCCCGCCACCGGCGCCATTGCCCGCACCGCCACCAATGTCAATAATGGCGGTCGCACCCCGATTGCCGGGATTGTTCATGGTGTGGTTTTGTTATTGATTATGCTGTTATTTGCGCCATTAGCAAAACTGATTCCGTTGGCCTGTTTGGCCGGAATTTTAGTGGTTGTGGCTTATCATATGAGCGAATGGCGGCAGTTTAAGTCCATTTTAAAAGGTGACAAAATGGACGTCATAATTTTACTCCCCACATTTTTCCTGACGGTGTTTTTTGATTTGGTGATTGCCATTCAAGTCGGTGTTGTGCTGTCGAGCTTTATGTTTATGAATCGAATGAGCCAATCCGTGCAAGTTAATAACATCAATATTAATCAAGAACGGGAGGAGTGCCTGTTTGAGGAAGAGGCCTTGGATGTGCCGGAAGGCGTGGTGTTATATGAAATCAACGGGCCGTTATTCTTTGGTGCGGCTCGGCAGTTTCAACACACCCTCACCAGCATTCCCTCATCGGCTCGGGTGATTATTTTACGGATGCGCTATGTGCCCTTGATTGACGCCACCGGTTATCAGACTTTAAAGGAGATTATCAGGAATTTTCACAAACAGGGCATTCAGGTTATCTTATCGGGCGTTCGCGACGAGCTGGCGAAAGATTTTGAACGCCACAGTGTCTACCAGGTGCTCGATCGGCAATGGGTAGTGAAAGACATTAAGCAGGCTTTGAGCCTGGTTCATCAATCAAATCCATTGTTAAAGATCAAGTCGTTATAATGACTGTTTTTATAGCCATTCATAACCAGGTCATCTATCAACCCGTCACCGGCATCTTGCGAATAGCTGGGTCCGATGATTGCCGTATGTACGAGCCTGGGAAAGCTGCAACTGAACAGCAATTTGCCGTGCTTGACACGGACAGTCTGGCCCCTGCGAAAAAGGGCACGATATGATATGGCTTCTGGAAGTGCTGGCGGTGCTGTTAACCGTGGCCGCATTCGCAATCATTCTAGCGCGGATCGTTTTCACCCTCCCGGTCGTCGAGGGTCGGGTTGACGATGCTGCCCTGCCACCCCCGGAAGACGGACCGCTGGCCGATCGGGCTGCGTGGAACCGCCCCGGCCTGACCGGCGTCACACCCCTTGGAAGTGGCGCGGACGCTTTCGCCGCGCGTATCCTGCTGGCGGATACCGCCGTCTCCTCAATTGACGCGCAATACTACATCTGGCACGGCGATCTGACAGGCTCACTCTTGCTCGACGCCCTGCGCCGCGCGGCGGATCGTGGCGTGCGCGTGCGACTGCTGCTGGATGATCACGGCACCTCCGGTCTCGATACGGAAATCGCACAGCTCGATGCGCACGAGAACGCCGAGGTCCGGCTCTACAACCCGTTCAACCTGCGCCGCTTGAAGATGCTCAGCTATGGTTTCGACTTCTTCCGGCTCAATCGGCGGATGCATAACAAGTCTTTCACCGCCGACGGACTCGCCACGATTGTCGGCGGGCGCAATATCGGTGACGAGTACTTCGGAATCGGCCCCACACCGCTGTTCGTCGATCTGGACGTACTGGCAGTAAGCGAGATCGTGCCCGAGGTGGCGGCCGACTTCGACCGCTACTGGGCCAGTCCCTCGGTCCATCCGGCCGGCGCTATCGTGGAGGCGACGGGCGGCGACCCAATTTCCGACCGGTTGGCGTGCTGGCATGATGATCCCCAGTTCTATGAATACAAGGTGATCCTGAAGGCTTCGGACATCATCGCGCCCCTGTGCAGGGGCACCCTTGATCTGGAGTGGACCGACGCAGTACTGGTCAGTGATGACCCGGTAAAAGGACAGGGGGCTGTTCCGCGTGAGGATCTTCTGACCGGCCAGTTGACCCGCACGGTCGGTACCATCAAGAGGCGCTTCGACGGCGTCACGCCTTACTTCGTCCCTGGCAAGGCGGGCGTCGAAGCCTTCGCCACGCTGGAAGCCCGGGGCGTGGAAGTCCGCATGCTGACCAACTCACTGGAGGCCACGGACGTCCTGCCGGTCCATTCGGGTTACGCCAAGCGGCGAGAGGCGATGCTCGCATCCGGCGTCGCCCTGTTCGAGCTTCGCCGCCTGGCCACGCCGGACACCCCCGATGACCTGGGCATCTTCGGCTCTTCGGGGGCAAGCCTGCACGCCAAGACCTTCGCCGTCGACGGCGCGCGAATATTCATCGGCTCGTTCAACTTCGATCCACGCTCGATGCAGCTTAACACCGAGATGGGTCTGCTGATCGACAGCAAGGCCCTCGCGAACGGGCTGCATGCGGCCTTTGATGGCGCGTTTAGTGGTCTCGCCTGGCGGGTCGAGGCGCAGAATGGCGAGCTTGCATGGGTCGATCCGGCGGCCGGTACGCTCACCACGGAGGAACCGGGGTCGAGCACGTTCCGAAGCCTCGCGTTGAAGGTGGTCGGGTGGCTGCCGGTAGAGTGGCTCCTCTAGCCCGCATATTGCACCAGTCGGCCCGAATTGGAAGAAAGCCCAATGGGACCGATGCGCGGGCGTCTTGCCAGACACTGTGATCGGTCGGGGTGATCGGGCTGCGCTGGAGTGCGCTACAAAATCATCACCGATGGCGAACCCGGGTCCAATCACCACCGCATTACCCAGGGCAATAGCCGGCGCCACAGAACGTTGAGATTGGCATCCTACTCACTTTTTTCAAAGCGCAGTGCGCGGCGTCTTTGGATGGATTTGGCTTGTGATCCGCGTTACTCTGTTTCATCTGTTCGCTGATTATATGCCCCAGTCTGGGAGTGATAAGTAGAGGCGCCCAGTAAAGGGCGTTCCTACCTTGAGATGCGAAATAAATTTTTCACTACGAGGAAACAGAAATGCCTAAAAGCATCAAAGGTACACAAACAGAGAAGAATTTGCTCATCGCGTTTTCCGGTGAATCACAGGCAAGAAACCGATATACATATTTTGCCGGAGTTGCGAAGAAGGAAGGTTTAGTCCAAATAGCGGACATATTTGAAGAAACTGCAAATCAAGAAAAAGAACACGCTAAAATGTTCTTTAAATTTCTCGAAGGTGGTGATGTTCAAATAACAGAAACATTCCCGGCAGGGAAAATAGGAACAACGCTGGAAAATCTGCGAGCTGCCGCTGCTGGTGAAGAGTATGAATGGACTGAAATGTACCCTAATTTCGCAAAGGTAGCGAGAGAAGAAGGCTTTAATCACATAGCCAAGGCGTTTGACGCCATTTCAATTTCAGAAAAACAGCATGAAAAACGATATAGAGACCTTGCGGATAATATTGAATCGGGAAAAGTCTTTAAAAGAAACGGAAAGGTTGTTTGGCGCTGTAGAAATTGTGGGTATCTTCATGAAGCAGAAGATGCCCCAAAAGTATGTCCCGCTTGCTTACACCCGCAAGCGCATTTTGAATTATTGGGGGAAAACTGGTAGTCAATGTAATAAAATGGCTTAAAGAATATAATTCGTTCTGGCCTAAGCGAGCCACGATCTGAACCGTTTGTTGGGCAGACCCGGTGGTTAAAGAAAAGGAAGCTGGCGGTTAGGGCATGGATGCCGTAATCAAGCCCCAATGGAGGGGTTCACGGCGTCCCGTGGAGCGGATGCCTTGGGACTCAAGCACCTAACTTGATGGCATTGCACAAGCGCGAGGTAACGCATGTGGTAGCCGTGTGCAGCTAGGCGGTATTTTTTCGAGATATGTGTTGACAGGGATCAAGGCACGCTGAACCCCTTCTGGTTGATTATGTGCGATCGGCTGGAGATCCAAGCCCGATACCAGGGGGCCAAGCGATCACCGGCGTGGACCGGGTTCAGTTATTTCAAACCAAGCTATGCAACTGGCTAATCAGACAGGCGAACTGTTATGAAAATAATCAAGCGTATTCTTTTAGCCGTTGACGGTACCTATGACAGACAGGCATTTATTGGCGAGGCTGCCACTGTCGCAATAGATGCAGGTGCGCAGGTCACATTATTGAGTGTTTTGGATGCGCCGTCAGGTAACCAGAAGATGAGTACAGAAACAGCTGAGCTGCTACAGTGGATGAAGGAAGATAGTCTGGAACAGATGAAGGATATTTCATCTGAACTCGAGAAGAGAGAAATCAAGGTAACGATAAAGCAATCCAACGGAAAACACTACCTGGAAATTATTCGGGAAGCGAAAAACGGTGGTTATGATCTGGTAATGAAACCAGCGAAGAGCAATACCACCGCAAAAGACATTATATTTGGCACCACGGATATGGAGCTTTTCCGCATGTGTCCCTGTCCGGTGTGGATATTTAAACCGACACGTAACACTGAATTGAGAAAAATAATGATCGCCGTCGATTTACTTCCAGGAGATCAGGAAAAATCCGGGCTTGCCGACATGGTTCTTCAATGGGGCAAACACGTTGCCGATCTGGTCAATGCCGAGCTTCACGTGATTCATGTATGGAATCTCTATGGGGAAGCGACGTTACGAGGTAGATCAGGTTTGGCATATAGTGTCGATAAAATGGTGCAAGATGAGGAAAAAAATCATCGCCTATGGTTGAACGAAGCATTGGCAAAAAACGGAGTAGCACAAAAAGAGATAAAGATACATTTTTATAGAGGTGATGCGAATAATTTGATACCTGAAAAAGCGAATGCCCTGCAAATAGACTTGCTGGTCATGGGAACGGTGGGTCGAGGGGGGGTACCCGGCTTTTCCATTGGGAATACGGCCGATTCGGTCGTGCGCCAAGCGGGCTGTTCTGTTCTTGCAATCAAGCCAGAAGATTTTTTGACTCCTGTCAAGGTGGATTAATAACGCTGCCTTCGATGCCACTGCTGTCCCACTTACGCGAACCTCAGTGAAAATGCTGTCTGAGGTGGCGGTGGATCAGCCTTCCATTTGTGCAGCAGCTGAGCAATTTGAAGAACAGCTTATCCTCCCGACGCGACTTATAGACAGAACCTACCTGGTTGATCAGGCCCCCTCGACGTAAGTATTGAGTGCTCTTTACTAGGCGCAGGTAATATACCGAGCTGCAAACGGATAATCCGACGGAATCACTGCTGTCTCACTGAGGCGAGCGTCCGGTCACAGCCGTCTTGACAGTTTAGCCGTTGATCCCGCCCTCGACGGCTTTTTTCGATGACCTCATCGAGACGATCAAGCAGCGTGATCAGGTCTTCATTGTGTCAGTCTCGGCAGCGCAGTGCCGAGAGCACGCTGCGCCCTCCCCTGGTCATGGCGTGGTTCTATGGGTACGATGGTGATCGTCTGCAGGCGGTAATTCGAGATGATCGGTATTCGATACAGGAGTCCGGTATGGCTGGCGGCTGGTCCCGTGACGGGGCGGTGCAGGATCAAATTGATGCAAGCGTGGAAGATGCGATCCAGCAGGTAAGGAGCCGGCTGCCTGCAGGTGAAGGCCTGAGTCGGTGCGAGGCGTGCGACACACAGATTCCCGAGGCGCGGCGCAAAGCGGTGCCCGGGGTGCGTTTGTGCATTACATGCCAGGCCCAGGCCGATAAACGGCATACAGCCTTTGCCGGCATCAATCGGCGGGCGAGTAAGGACAGCCAGCTGAGATAAAGATCAAGTCGATCCTCAAAAGCAATGGAGGCCAACTACCCGAAGGAGTCCCCGGCCATGATGAAGTGCGATCCCGTCACAGGCGCCTGCCTGCTGCCCGACCTGGACAAGGTCGTCGATGCCGCCGCGCCTGCTACGAGCCACGGTTGGGCCGTCCGCTATATTGGCGATCCGATGTGCTCCTGGTGCTGGGGCATCTCGCCCACCGTCGGCGCGGTAGAGACTTTCTGCGCAGCGGAAGGCATTGAATTCTCGATCACCATGGGTGGGCTGCGCACGGGCGGCGGCGACCCGTGGAATGCGGCGTTCAAGGACTTTCTGCGCAACGAATGGCGCCACATCGCCCGGACCACCGGACAGCCTTTCGGCTTCACGCTGCTGGAGGCGCCGCATTTCGACTATGACACCGAACCCGCCTGCCGCGCCGTGGCGACCGTCAAGCTGCTCCAGGCACGAAACCACCTTCCGGTCTCGACCGTGTTGAAATTCTTCTCGGCGGTCCAGCACAAGTTCTATGTAGGGGGACAAGACCCCAAAGCGGTGGATTTCTACGCCGGCATCTGCGCCGGCCTGGCACTGGATTTCGATGAATTCCGTGCCCTGTTCGATTCGCCGCAAGCCCTGCAGGCGGTACAGCAGGAATTCGTTCGCTGCCGGCAATGGGGCGTACGCTCCTTTCCGACGCTGCTGCTGGAGCACGCCGGCGAGACAGCGCCGCTGGCCGAGGGGTTTGTCACGGCAGAGCAAGTACTCTCTCGACTGCGGCAAGCGATCGCCGCTTGAGTCGAATCTCTCCACGCCCGAATGCCGCGGGGGCGTGATCGGCGCCGCGAACGCGGTATTTCTGAATAGAGACGGGATTGCCTCATGAGCTACATACTTCAGGTTGATTTTTCCTATGCAGGCCCTTGGGGACAGGCCATGGCCGAAGCCATGGAGGGTCTTGCGCGCTCGATCGCCGAAGAGCCTGGGCTGCTCTGGAAGATATGGACGGAAAACGAGGCTGCCGGCGAAGCGGGCGGCATCTATCTGTTCAAGGATATACCCAGTGCCGAAGCCTATCTGGCAATGCACACGGCGCGCCTCAAAGGCTTCGGGATTCCCCATGTGAATGGAAAGATCTTTGCCGTGAACAAAGCGCTGTCGCAGATGGATCGTGGGCCCGTTTGAACAAGCGCGACCAGCTCGATCAGGTGTTTTTTGGGGGCGACCAAGACGATCGAGTTTCCTTACCACCAGCACATCGCTGGCGCGAAGGTCCGCCAGCAGTGCATTGAGCTGGGGGCGGTCAGTCCGGGCTCCACTGTCATCATGCCGCATAGCCCACGGCAAGAGATACACAGAACCGATTGAAACAATAGTTATTAACGCCTTTACCAATGCACGTCGCCACGACGATTTTCTGGCGCTCAACACCGACCTTCTCGGCCTGTCTATCGACAGCCATTACAGCCAAGTCGCCTGGGTGCGCAATATCAAGGAGAAATTCGGCGTCGATGTGAAGTTCCCGATTATCGCTGACCTGTCGATGGACGTAGCTCGTGCCTATGGCATGATCCATCCTGGCGCGGCCGACACCTCCGCGGTGCGGGCAACCTTCGTCATCGGTCCGGAAGGCGTATTACGTGCAATGGTCTACTATCCGATGAGCAACGGCCGCTCCATCGATGAGTTCCTGCGTCTGATCCAGGCCCTGCAGACCTCCGATGCCAACGGAGTTGCCACGCCAGAAGCTTGGCAGCCGGGCGACAAGGTCATCGTGCCGCCGCCAGCCACTGCCGATGCCGCTGTGGATCATGTACCACCCGCCGAGGACACTGATAGCCGCGGCGCCCAGCATGTTGGCGATGATATCCCCATCACCAGAAAAGCATTCACCCATTGCCCCTCAAGAAACAGCAGGGCCAGTTCCATCGCCATGACGACCTGGAGGACAATCAGAATTCCGCGGTGAATACGCGTCGGTAAATCGGTCACGCTCGGCACCGGCGTTGATGGTAGAGGTCCCCCCGCCACGGGTCTTGCGGTATTCATCCTACCCTGCCGCAGCAGGCCAGCGTCAGGCCCAGCAGAACGAGAACCAGCATCACGGTACGCCAACGGGTGAGTTCGACTTCGATCTGCGTCAACAGCCGCCACCCGTTTGCACCTGAGCCGAGACGCCGCACCCGCGCCAGCCCGGCATCACGCCACAGCGGCAACTGCTGGTTGCCCAGGCGCCGTCCACGCGCAAAGGCCACGGACAGGCGGTTACTGATAGGCGCCAACAGGTCACCCGGAGAAAGCGCGGGGAGGGACAGTCTGAAGCTCAGCCAAGCCACAAGGGCGGCGACAGCTGTCATTAGGCAGTTGATCCAGAAACCGGAAGATGATCGCCCGAGCAGGCTGAACGCCGCAGTCAGCAGGGCTGCCACCGTCAACCCACCCGCCACCAGCAATGTCGTTCTCATGGACACCCGAGCAGGCTGATACGCGACTGTTAACGCCAGGCTCAGCGCCGGCGCACTGCGGCTGACCGCACCCGCCGGCATCAGGCCGCGGACTGCAAGCAACACGGTGACCACCGTCACCCCATGCAGCGGCCACGTGGCCAATCCATCGACGTTCCGCAGTACCTCCATGACATTGACGGGGGCCGCTGCCAATGCCCAGATCGCCAGCCACATCAAACTCAGACGAAGAATTCGTGACCCTGCCGGATCGCCGACTGCCGCGTGCCGCTCCAGCAACAGCAAGGCAGTGAGGGCCATTCCCGACTGCAGGGTCGCGGCCATCATGGCTTCGAGCAGTGCGTTCCAGACCTGCGGACTCGCCAGCGCAGCGCCCAACAGCGTCAGCCAAAGGGCGGACAACGCGACCGCAACGTAGGCCAGTGTCGAACGAGCCTGCGTCTGCAGCAGACCTGCAATCATGGCGTACCCAAGGATAATCCAGGCCAGCCACTGCAGCATGTCACCGGCAGCAATCCACTGCACCTGGCCCAACGGCATCAGGCGCAGCCAGCCGAGCAGCCCGGCGCCGAGCATGAAGCTGATCAACGCAGGACGCAGCGCTGGAAAAGCGGCCGTGAAAACCGGTGCGAGCCAAAAGTGTACCCCAGCGACGCCCAGCTTGATGCCGAAGCCGAGGACCAGCAGAGCGAGTAACAGGGCCTGCTGGCCGCTACCCTCGAAGGCCTGGCGCAGGGCCATGAAATCAACACTCCCCGCGGCCAGACTCAGGATCAACAGCAACTCGAACACCACAAGGTCACTGACCACGAGCAGCACCACCAGCACCCTTCCCGCCTGCTGCGCTGCGAGATCGGCATCGCATACCAGCAGGCCGCACAAGGAATAGCCGGCCACGGTGGCTGCGGCATAGAAAGACAAGCCGTCAGCCGCCAGCGACATGGCAAATCCCCCCGCCATTGCCAGCAGAAACAACACGGCGAAGCAACTGCCCCTGGTAGTGCGCAAATGGGCACGCACAAGCAAACCGCTTGCGAGCCAGAGGATAGCACTCAACAGCAGGAACAATCGCCCAGTATCGTCCAGAACCAGTGCGCCGTCGATCATGATACCAGGAAGCGGCGCGTCCCCATTGGCCAGCAATCCCGCCGTCACCAGCGCAGGCAGTGCTGCCCACGGCGCCAGTGGCAAGGCCAGGGCACGCGTGGCACTGAAAACTACGCCCATGGCCAGCAACAGTGGCCAGATCACGACAAGTATCAGCACCATTCCCGCCGTTGTTTCACCCATGTCTGCTAAAACGCCCTGTCTGCGATGAGTTTCGCCCATGCGAGTGGACTGAAGGGCAGCGAGGCGAGCAGCCCCGCACCGAGTGCCATGGCGGCGGTCAGCAACGGCGGGATCAACAGCGCCCAGGCGGTCTCCTTGCCACCAAAGTCGCGCGCCGCAGGCCAGTCAGGAGGTGGCTCCCGAAACCAGGCCGCATGCAGGATGGGCAGGAAATAGGCGGTATTGAGCAGACTGCTCCCTGCCAACACAAAAACCACCCAGCTCTGACCTGCGTCCAGCGCACCCAGACCCAGATACCACTTGGTGACAAAACCGGCAATCGGTGGCGCGCCGATCATGCCGAAGGCGCCGATCGTAAACGCGGCCATGGTCCAGGGCATACGCCGGCCCACACCGTTCATCTCGCTCACCTTATGAATTCCCAGCGTCTCGGCCAGATTGCCGGCACAGAAAAACAAGGTGATCTTCATCAGGCCCTGGTTCACCAGGTGCACCAGGCCACCGACCGTGGCGATCGGTCCGGCTATCGCCACGCCCAGTGTGATGTATGACACCTGACTGACGGTCGAGAAGGCCAGGCGACGCTTCAGGTCATCCTGGAATAGCGCACGCAAAGAACCGTAAATGATGGTGAACGCCGCCAGCCATGCCAGCGGTTGGGTAACCCCCAGCCCCGCCGAAAACTCCACACCGAACACGTCGTAAATCACCCGCACGATGCCAAAGGCGCCAGCCTTCACCACCGCCACCGCATGCAGCAAGGCACTGACCGGCGCAGGTGCGATCATGGCCTGAGGGAGCCAACCATGCAGCGGCACTAACGCCGCCTTGACGCCGAACCCGCCGATCAGCAAGGCAAAGATGATCGTCAGGGCCGGACGATGCTCATTGCCCAGGCCATCGAGAAAACCCTGCGGGGTGAACTCCAGGGTGCCGGTCAAGGTATACAGCCACATGGCACCCAATACCAGGAAGGCACCGCCAATGATCGTGTAGACAAGGTAGGTCTGTCCAGCGCGCCGGGCCGCCTTGGTGCCGCGATGCACGACCAGTGGATAGGTCGCCAGTGTCAATAGTTCATAAAACAGCAGGAAGGTGATCAGGTTGCCGGCCAGGGCGACACCAACGGTGGCGGTCACACACAGGCTGAAAAAGCCGAAAAACCGGCTGCGATAAGGTGAGTCCTCCAGGTAGCCGATGGCATAGACAGTGGTGACCAGCCAGAGCACCGTGGACAGCGTAACGAATAACAGCGACACCGGGCCGGCACGCAGCACCAGCTCCAGATCCGGCAACAACGCCAGGCGCGCTTCGAATTCATGTCCCTGGTAGACACCCCACAACATCCAGGCAACCAGGGCGAATTTCACCAGGGCCCCCCCCATATTGAGCCCAATGCGCAGACCCACCCTGTCTTCTGCCAGTCCAAAGATGACCAGCCCCGGCAGCAAGGAACTCGCAACCACAAGGAGCGGAATCCAGCTGTTCCAGTTCACGGCCCGGTCTCACGGGTGCCGAACGCATTGCCTATGTCCAAAAGCCCCAGTACTGGCAGCGCCAACAACCCCAGCAAGATCGCCCCGATGGCAAGTGATAGCGCCGCCCATTCCATACTGGCGGGTACCGCTCTCGACTCACGCAGTACATCGGCCTGGGTGAAAGCGTAACCCAACACCTTGAAGACATAGATTGCCGCCAACAGGCCGCCGATGACTATGACCACAACAAAGTCCCACCGCCCCTGCGTCACAGCCGCCTCAAGCAAGAGCCACTTGCCGATGAACCCCCCACTCGGTGGCAACCCTGCAATGCTCGCACCGGCGAGCGCGAAGGCACCCGTCGTCAGCGGCAGGCGCTGGACCACGCGATCCAGGTCCACAATCTGGTCATGCCCGCCGAAGTGCATCAGATTGCCGGCCGCCAGAAACATGGCCGCCTTTGCCAGGGCATGAGAAAGCACTAGGTATGCGGCCGCACGCCAGGCCGAAATACCGGCAGTTATTGCAAGAGGAAACGCCAGAAACAGGTAGCCGAGCTGCGCTACGGTGGAATAGGCGATCAGCAGCTTCAGTCGCGTCTGGCGCACGGCGAGTATGGAGCCCCAGAGCACGGCGGCAGCGCCGAGCAGGCCAAGAAGTTCTCCGACAGCACCGCCGGCGCGAGGCGCAAAGATTTCGAGCCACAAACGCAACAGGACATAGAAAGAGGCCTTCACGACCAGCGCCGATAGAATCGCGCTCACGGGCGCCGGGGCGTTCGCATGGGCAGGCGGCAGCCAGAAGTGCAATGGGAACAGTGCCGTCTTGAGCAATAAACCGGCGCATACCAATCCAAGTGCGGCCCAGAGCGCCGGAGTGTCTTCGACCCGTTCCGCCAGAATCTTGATGTCAAGGCTACCAAAGCCGTGATAGAGCAGCACAACGCCCAGCAGGTAGGCGAGCGATCCCAGCAGCGCCGCCAGCAGATAACGCATGGCCCCACCCAACGCATCCCTGCCGCCAGTCAGCGCCGTCAGCCCAACCGCTGAAAGCCCGATCAGTTCCAGGGCGACATAGATATTGAAGATATCAGCTGAAAGAAACAGGGAATTCAGCGCGGACAGCAGGATCAACCAGATTGGCCAGAAGCGGTTCGAATCCTTGCGCTCGAAATAACCCGCCACATAGGCACTCACGCCAAGCCCGACCAGCGCAGTGGCTGCGAGCATTAACAGGCTCAGGCCATCGGCATACAGATCGATACCCAGCGGGGCGCCCCAGCCGCCCACGGCATGATGATAGACACCAGCATCCTGTAGTTGCCAACCCAAGCCAATAACCGACAGGGTTGCAGCCGAAACGCAAAGCAGACCCAGTACCGTCGCTGCGCGTGGCCACAAGAAACAGCCCATTCCGCCCGCCAAAGGCAGGAGGATCAGAATGATGGCCCAGGGGATATCGGAATGCGCGGCGCCCATCGGCGCTACGCTCGTGGTTCTTCGTGAAGCTCGGCGCGCCCGGTCGCCAGCGCCAGCTTCAACATCAGCACCAGCGCCAATGCGGTCGCCGAAACGGCAACCACGAT
>RRYU01009748.1_pt1 | contig 14067 bp, 13 predicted proteins | sample 2162651 | NCBI WGS metagenome assembly RRYU01 (sample SAMN10267283, study PRJNA491782) | microbial mat metagenome | isolation source: biomat in the production well | place: Japan: Minami-Kanto gas field, natural gas well KTG3 | collected 2017-06 | reverse complement strand
TTTCTTTGGAAGATGGATCCCCGGGTAAGACCTGTGAAATGGTTATTCTTGGATTTCACGGGTCAGGCCCGAGGATGACTACATAAAGACTTATTACTGGACCAATGAGACTGCCTCATGAAGATTTCGGTCCCGGCAGGCCGGGATCAGCAAAATCATCAGATCCCGGAATACCTGCATGGGCATATCATGATTCCAATAGTCTGCGCAACCCCTTCAACGCAACCCCAACCCATTCGGGCCGGTTGTTCAGCTCGTAATTCAATTCGTAAATTGCCTTGTCCATAAGGTACGCACGGAGCAGGAGAGCCTGCTGTTGCATGTCTTTAGGGATCAGTCCTTTGCCCTTGATTTCCTGCGCGTAGACCTCATAGAAATGCTGCCCGACATAGAAACTCCACAGTTCAGCCCATTGCTCCAGGTATTCGACGTCTTCCGGCCTGATGGACTTGTCGTTGACAAGCACACTGAAGACCGCGTAATGGAAGGAACGGATCATCCCGGCAAGATCCCTGAAAACCGAACGTTTCAACCTGCGCTCGCTGAGAGACCGTGCCGGTTCTCCCTCGAAATCGATGATGATGAAATCCTTGCCGGTAAAGAGAACCTGACCCAGATGGTAATCTCCGTGAATCCTGATCTTTCCGCTTTCGATTTTCCCCTGCTTTATATGGGAAAGCTGCTGCAAAATGGCGGACTCACTGTCGAGAATCTCCTCGGCAAGCCCCTGATACTCCACTGCGATTTTTTTCTTCTGCTGCTGCAGCATCACCATCCCCCTTTTCACCTGCTCACGCATGGACTGATAGATGGAACGCTGGTAAAGGGTTGTAAAGGGCTCCGGGATAAAATCATCTCCAAGCTTTTTCGATGCAAGGGCTTTGTGCATACCTGCCGTTCGTTCGGCAAGCTTTTCGACCATTTCAAGATAGACCTCTCCGATCAGCTCATGCATGATTCCCGGCATCGGGACCTTCTCTCCTCCGCCAAGCGGCAGCTCGGGTATCGCATCCATAAGATGCTGTTTTGCAAGCACATCTTCGTAGTAACGATGCACGAAGTTCTGGGTCACTTTCCATGCATCACCCTGGTTCGGCACATAATTCTGGAGGACCGCCAGAGAGCACTGATCCCTTCGGCTTTTGGCATAGTTCAGCGCACCGAGATAAAACGGCACGCTCTCGAACCTGGTATTTTCGGTCAGTACGCGGCAGATTTCAACCTCGGGAGAAATTCCGGTAGAGATTTTCCTGTAGAGCTTCAGACAGAGCGAGTCATCGTACATGATAGAGGTATTGCTCTGCTCAGCTCCGAACAATGAAGAATCGATCTCATCAATCGGCGTTCCATCAAGAAATTCATCGAGCTTTGCCCCACGCAGTGACGTGACTTTCCCTGACTTGCCTTTCAGGTCGGACTGGCCGACAATCATTTCAAGCAGTACCTTCCGAAAACCTTCATGCCATGTTGCATCACAGAGGTATCCTTCATCTTCCCCAACTTTTATCTTGACGATAACCTGCTTCGAAAAGTTTTCACCCTCAGGATCGATCTGTTCAGCAGGAACATATGAAACCGGAAGCTGATAGAGTTCGTTTGAACCGCTCGGGTAATGAACCTCGACAATCAGGTAACGGATATTGTCATGTTCCCTGACCTCGATATTTTCGGTTATCGCAACCCTGACTATCTTGCGGGCCTTGCCGCCGAACCACCGGCAGCTGCGGATATACTTGGGCAGAATCCGGGTTTCCAGACGTTCGAGATATTTCCCTCCGAAAAGATCCTGCCAGTGCACTACCTTTGCAAAGGTATGTTCGAGATACGGGCGATCCTCGATTTCCTCATGGCTTTCAACCAGTCTGAACCAGAAATAGCCGTAGGAACCGAGCGTCACGGTATATGGAGTCGATCTGATCCGGGGAAAATGGCTGAGGCTGAACACCTCCTCGGGAATGAAACCGTCATAGTTCGATAGATCGACGCTCACCGCCTGAGGACTTTTCGACAGGTTGATGATACACAACATGGTCTCATCCTCGTGCGTCCTGGTGAATATCAGTGCCTGCTGGTTTTCAGCCTGGATAAACTGCACATCCCCCCTGCTGAACGCTTTGTAACGACGAGCCGTCAAAAGCACATGCCGCATCCACCACAGGAGAGAATTGACGTTGCTTTCCTGAACTTCGACATTGACCGCTTCGTAATGGTATTCGGGATCGATAATAACCGGAAGCTGCAATTGTTGCGGATTCGCCCGTGAAAAACCTGCGTTCCGGTCACTGTTCCACTGCATGGGGGTTCTCACGCCATCCCGGTCACCGAGATAGTAGTTGTCGCCCATACCGATTTCGTCACCGTAGTAAAGCACCGGCGTTCCGGGCAGGGAAAGCAGCATGATATTCATCAGCTCGACCTTGCGGCGGTTGCTTGACATGAGGGGAGCGAGACGACGCCGTATTCCGAGATTGATCCTTGCCCTCGGATCGTTGGCATAGACACGGCGCATATAGTCACGTTCCTCGTCCGTCACCATTTCAAGAGTCAACTCGTCATGGTTGCGAAGAAATGAAGCCCACTGACAGCTTTCAGGGATGTCCGGCGTCTGATCGAGGATGTCGATGATAGGAAAACGATCCTCCATCTCCAGCGCCATGAACATCCTCGGCATAAGTGGGAAGTGAAAATTCATATGACATTCGTCACCCTCACCGAAATATTCCGCAGCATCTTCAGGCCACTGGTTCGCCTCGGCAAGCAACATGCGGTTCGGAAATTTCCGGTCGACATGCTTCCTCAGCTTTTTCAGATAATCATGGGTACGCTGCAGGTTCTCGCAGTTGGTGCCTTCTTCTTCGTAGAGGTAGGGTACTGCATCGAGGCGAAGACCGTCAACCCCCATCTCCAGCCAGTAGTCAAGCACCTTGTAGATCGCTTTTTCAACCGCAGGATTCTCAAAATTCAAATCCGGCTGATGGTGATAGAAACGGTGCCAGTAATACTCTTCGGCAACGGAATCGTAGCTCCAGTTCGAAGCCTCGAAATCCTGAAAAATTATCCGCGCATCCGCATATTTGCTTGGGTCCCTGCTCCAGACATAGTAATTCCTTTCTGCCGATCCGGGTTTGGCTTTGCGGGCACGCTGGAACCATGCGTGCTGGTCCGACGTGTGGTTGATAACCAGCTCTGTAATCACCTTGAGCCCCAGTTCATGAGCCTCATCGAGAAATGTTTTGAAATCTTCGATGGTGCCGTAATCCGGGTTTACCTCCATGTAATCGGCAATATCGTAACCATCGTCTTTCAGCGGCGACGGATAAAAAGGCAACAGCCAGATGGCGGTAATACCGAGGCTTTCCAGATAGGGCAATTTCTGGCGCAACCCTTCGAAATCACCGATGCCGTCATTATTGCTGTCATGAAATGTTTTAACGTGCGCCTCGTAGATAATGGCGTCTTTGTACCAGAGAGGTTCAGGCTGATATGCTTCAGATGCTCGCGGCATGGAATTCGAGGATGATATTGAAGAGAGTAACGGAGCCCTTTCTCCGGAAAAGTCATGACTCCTTGTCAAAAAGTAATTTGTTATGGATGCAGAGAAACCCTGAAAATATGTGCCGGCATATATTCGGGATTCAGCTGGATGTAGTTCCACTCGCTGTCCCACTCATAGGTACGGCCGCTCAGAAGATCCTCCACCCTGAAATGATGCGTATGCGGCAGTTCGAATATTTCAAGCGGAAAACGCAGCCATCCCGCGTGCGTGTTCTGCGGGTCGAGATTGACGACCGTCAGAATGATATTGCTGTCGTCGGGCGAGCGTTTTACATACGCCATCAGCATATCGTGTTCACGACCCTCTCCGGCGTCAACCCTGAGAAATTCTATGTTGCAGGTTTGCTGTAATGCGCTGTTCTCCCTGCGGATACGGTTTACTGTCGTGATTTCGGCCCGGATGTTGCCCGGCCTGTCCATATCCCACGACTTGATCTCGTACTTTTCCGAATCGAGGTACTCCTCCTTGCCTTTCCTGACAGGAATGTGTTCGCAGAGTTCGTATGCCGGACCGTACATCCCGTAGTTCGAAGAAAGCGTAGCCGCAAGCACCATACGGGTAATGAATGTCGAACGATGACCGGACTGCAACTCTTCATGCAGAATGTCGGGTGTATTCGGCCAGAAGTTCGGCCTCATGTACTCCCTCAGTTCCGTCGTGGTCAATTCCGTGAGATACTCCTGGAGATCGTGCTTGGTGTTTCTCCAGGTAAAGTAGGTGTACGACTGATTGAACCCCCCTTTGGCAAGTCTTGCCATAACCTTCGGACGCGTGAACGCTTCGGCAAGAAATACGGCATCCGGGTACTCCTTCTGTATCTCGCTGATAGCCCAGTCCCAGAAAAGAAATGCCTTGGTGTGCGGGTTGTCCACCCGAAATATCCTGACACCCTGCTCCATCCAGAAAAGCATAACGCTTTTCAGCTCAATCCAGAGGTTTTCCCAGTCCCCGGTTTCAAAATCGATCGGGAGGATATCCTCATACTTTTTCGGCGGGTTTTCAGCAAACTGTACCGTTCCGTCGGGACGCCATGTAAACCATTGCGGATGTTCCTTCACATAGGGATGATCGGGAGAACACTGGAACGCGATGTCCAGTGCCACGGAAATACCATGCGTTTCAGCCTCAGCGACAAACTCCCTGAAATCCTCAACAGTACCGAGTTCAGGATGAACCGCCTTGTGCCCGCCATCGGCACTACCGATCGCCCAGCAGCTGCCCGGATCATCGGGCCCGGCAACCAGAGCGTTATTCGGGCCCTTCCGTTTTGTCGAACCGATCGGGTGGATTGGAGGAAGATACACAACATCGAAGCCCATCCGTGCAACAAGAGGCAGTAAACGCTGACACTCCCTGAATGTCCCGTGCCTGCCGGGTTCCTCGGCCCATGAACGCGGGAAAAACTCGTACCAGCTACTGAATCCGGCTTTTTTCTGATCGACTCTCAGCCCAAGCACCTTGTCGTATTGTGTAGCAAACGCCTTGTCAGGATACCGATGCATCAGTCCGTCGAGTTCCTCGCATCGTGCCGCCGACTGTGCAACACCCGCATCCCCCGTTGTCATCACGGATGCCAGTTCCCTCAACCTCACAGCATCTTTTTTCGAAGCGCGAGTTGCAGCACCTTCGACCATCCCCGCACCGGTGCGGAGTTCGAGGGAAACATCCTGTCCTGCTTCGATTTTTTTGACCAGTCCTCTCCGCCAGGTTTCGAAATGGTCAATCCAGGCTTCGACGGTAAACTCGTACTCACCCGGTTCACCGGGCACCAGTTCCCCTTCCCAACGATCATTGACCAGCTGCTTCATGGGAACACGCTTCCATGCCCGAGCCGATGCGGACCGGAAACACAACATGGCGGACATGCAATCCGCTCCATCGGTAAAAATATCCGCTTGAACCACAAACGTTTCACCTGCAAATCTTTTAGCAGGATAACGACCGTCATCGATCTCAGGCGAAACGCCCCCGATAATCACGCGCCTCCTGCCGTCGAATTTCCGGTTGCTGGTTGAAGGTTTTAGCTGGTAAAAGGTATGGCTCATTGGAAAAAGGGTATAACTGTTGTAAACTGATGCAAAATAGGGAAAAGTTGCATTTGCATGATGCGAAAAAATTGATTTTTTGGATTTACCGTCAAGAACCTGAAAAACCGGAACTTTTGGGCGATATCCGCTCATTATTCACTCCATAATACGTACTATTCATTACAGAACACCTCAGTTATAACAGGGAGATAACCATGTTCGAAGGAGAAAAAGAACGCCTGCACGAGATACATCACCGCATTGAACAGTTACGGGGGTATCTTTGACGTCGATGAACGGCTGAAAAAGATCGGTGAACTCGAACAGATCACAACGGAAGAAAACTTCTGGGACAATCAGCAGGATGCCCAGAAGATCCTTGCCGAAATCAACGAGCACAAGGTCTGGACCGACGGCTTTCAGAAACTTGAAAAAGATAGCGGAGAGCTGAAAGAGGAACTGGAAATTGCCGAAGAACTGGGAGAAGAGTCACTTGCAGAGGAAATCGACTCGCGCATCAGCGCCATAGAACAGGAGATCACGGCAATCGAGTTCAGGAACATGCTTTCCGGCAGGGACGATCCCGGCAACGCCCTGCTCACCATCAATGCCGGCGCAGGCGGCACCGAAGCACAGGACTGGGCTGAAATGCTCTACCGCATGTACATGCGATGGGCCGAACGCAAAGGATTCAAGGTCTTTACCGACGACTATCAGGAAGGCGAAGGCGCAGGAATCAAAACCGCAACGCTCGACATCCAGGGGCTTTACGCCTACGGTTACCTGAAAGCCGAAAACGGCGTTCACCGGCTGGTTCGGGTATCGCCGTTCGACTCGAATGCCCGGCGCCACACCTCGTTCGCCAGCGTGTTCACCTACCCGGAAGCACCTCCCGACGCCGAGATCGACATCCGCAAGGAAGACCTGGAACTCTCTACGTTCAGAAGCGGCGGCAAGGGTGGACAGAACGTCAACAAGGTTGAAACCGCAGTGCGTATCAAGCACGTTCCATCAGGGATTGTCGTCTCCTGCCAACAGGAACGTTCACAGTTCCAGAACCGTGAACGCGCCATGAAAATGCTTCGCTCACAGCTCTATCAGAAGCAGCGTGAAGAAGAGGAAGCAAGAAAGCAGGAAGTCGAAGGCAAAAAGAAAAAGATCGAGTGGGGAAGTCAGATTCGCAGCTACGTCATGGATGACCGCAGAATCAAGGATCACAGGACAAATCATGAACGGCACGACATAGAAACCGTTCTTGACGGCGATATAGACGATTTTATGGAAAAGTATCTCTCCGAATTCACCAACTGATCCCCAATGGAAATCACCGTTCACGTGACAGGTCACAGAGCGGGAAAAAACAAGGCAGAGATTGAATAAAAAAGCTACTGTTGAGGGTACCCTGAAGTTTGGAGTCATCACCGACATCCATTTCGGCAACGGCAATCGCACCGAAGAAAAAAGCGATCTTCATACCTGTTTTGATTTCTGGCAAAAGAACAATGCAGCCTTCACCGTTCAGCTTGGCGACCTGATCGACGGCAAAGGTCCCGAGGCCGAGGAAAATCTCATGGAGGCAACCGCTGTTCTCCGGGACTATCCCGGCACGCTCTATCATGTTGCGGGAAACCACTGCCTGGGAGCACCGCTCGACCGTTACCTGGAAAAAACCGGGCTTGCTTCACCCTACTACACCTTCAGCACCAACAACATACGCTTCATCGTGCTGCACGGTATGGATATCAACCCCGAAACAAACCCGAAATCCGATCCAGACCGATCACGAAAAAACCTGCTAATGCGCGATCCCTGGGCAAACCTTTACTGCGGAGCTATCGGGGAAACCCAGATCAACTGGCTTGTAGGGCAACTCGACGATGCCCGGAAAACAGGAGAAAAAGTCATCATATTCTGCCACTTTCCGCTTCTGAAAGAGACCTCTGATGAACCCCACGGGCTCCTGTGGAACCACGATGAAATAACGGCCGTATTGCACGGCTACAAAAACATCATCGCCTGTTTCACCGGCCACCTGCACCGTAGCGCATACTTCAAACGATACGGCATTCACTTCTTGACCATGGCGCCGTTCCTCAAACGCAATGAACCGCCACACTACTCCTGCGGAATGATCGAGCTCGACAATACATTACTCACCGTATATGACGAGAGCCTGAACGCGCTTCACCAACTGAAAATCGGATAAAAAACAATGTTGCGCCACCTGACGCTTTCCGTCATCCTGCTCATTTTCTCCCTGATGAGTCCGCAATCCAAAGCCGCAACAAGCGAAAAACCCGTTCTCACCCTTGACGCGGCAACAAAAGAGCAGGGAACGTTCTTTGTCGCGACGGTTTTCGGGGCGTCTTCCAAACCCGACCTCTGGTTCAACGGCGAAACCTTTACCATGTTCCTGCAAAACGACGGCAGCTACCGAGCACTTGTTCCGGTTGAAAACCTGCTGAAGCCGGGCAGCTATGCCGTCCTTGCCAAAGCCGGCGGATGGAAAGAAAAGATTCCCGTACAGGTCGTCTCGAACAACCTGCCGGTCCAGAAAATCTGGCTCGACAAGAAAACCAACAGTCTCAAAGCCACCCAAGAAGAAAAAAACCAGGTAAAGGCTGCATTGAAAACCGTCAGCGAGAGTAAGCTCTGGTCGGATCTGTTCAGCTATCCGTCAAACGGCAGAAAATCCAGCCCGTTCGGAGTCAAACGATCCTACAATGGTGCACCGGTTTCGAGCTACCATAAAGGCATTGACATCGCCGTCCCTCAGGGAACTCCCGTCCTGAGCCCGGCAAGCGGAAAAATCGTGCTTACCGGCTATGAAACCAACCGGTTTCATGTGCACGGCAACACCGTCATCATCGACCACGGCCAGGGTCTCACCTCCATCTACATGCACCTGCATTCGATAAGCATCAACGAGGGAGATATCGTCAGCAAAGGGTACAAAATAGGCACTGTCGGCAGCACCGGCATCTCCACCGGCGCACACCTCCACTGGGGAGTTTATCTTTATGGGACAAGCGTCGATCCGGAGTTGTTTGTGCAGAAGGTTTATTGAAAAAACCTCTAACCCTTCGACAAAAATTTGTATCTGACAAAACCATACCCCAGAGTCGGATCCGGCGCTGATCGTTCAACCGCAATGAAACCGCTACGCTCATAGAACCTGTGATTTCGACATGCGTAATCCGGAGTTTCAAGTGACCAATGTGAACCTTCCGGATAGAGCCTCATCACTTCACGTAAAAGTTTCCGGCCAATTCCCCTTCCTATAAAGTCCTTGTGAAGAAAAATTCCGAACAATTCATAATAACCCATATGACTTTTCACGATACAGCCGCCGACAATGTCACCACCAATGACACATTTAAAATAATCGTGTGCTCTAATCCATTCCCTATGGGTTTCAATACTATCGTGCCCTGGTGGATCTTCATGCTTGGCTTTTGCAGGCTTGAACTTCTTATTATCCTCAAATGCAGATATGGCAACCAAACACAGTAGCCGGGCGTCTGGTTCCTTTGCTTTTTCAATTACCATCCTGTCTTGCCCTCCCACCATAGAATTGAAGACAGTTTTCTCATTTTAACCCTTGTTCCTCTTTTCCGCACCTTTTTCCGTAACTATTTTATTGAACAGGTATAGTGCCCGTTTTGGCATAAGCCTGCCCAGCAAAAACAAAAAAGCCGCCATTTTTACGTAGATCTCATCTTTTCCTTTGTTGAGCTTCTTCAATGCAATGGCTGCGGCTTTATCCGCTTTAATCGCTGTGACAGGCGCACGCCCTTCCTGGAATGGGGTATCTACCGCAGGATAGAAAATCTCGACGACCTTGAGCCCTTGTTTGGACAATGCAACCCGCATGCTTTGTGTCATCGAATGCAAAGCTGCTTTAGTTGCACAATAATTTGGCTGAATAGATAACGGAATATGGACCAGACCTGAAGTAACATTGACTATGGCTCCCTTATTCCTGGCGAGGATCGGCATCAAGCGATTGCACAGCAAAACCGGCGCCATGAAGTTCGTCTGCCATTCAGCAACGATTCTGCCTTCTATATTTCCAGGTCTGGCAAGATCATAACGTTGAACTATTCCTGCATTATTGATCAACATGTTCAAGCCGTTAAACTCCTGGGTGATCTTGTCACACAATGCGTTCCGGTCTTCCTGTCTGGTGAGATCACATTGTATGGTTACCAGTTGCGGTACATTTCTTTTTGCACCATCAAGCTTTTCTTGTGACCTGCCGCAGACAATTACGGTGGCCTGTTGCGCAACCATCTGTTTTGCCATTGCAAAACCAATACCCGAACTTCCTCCGGTAATTAAAACGATCCTTTCTTTTTGAGTCCCCATGAGTCCCCCTCCCGTTTAAAATCTTCAAATCAAAATTAAACGATCAAGCAGCTCAATATCATTGATCTATATTAATCTCAGGTTTTTTCTTATACGGCTGAGAGCCTCCGGCGTTATTCCGATAAAAGAAGCGATGTGATACTGTTTGACCTTGTTCTCAAGATTTGGATATTCCGCTCTGAAATTCAGGTATCTTGTCGTAGCGTCATCAAGCAAAAATGATTTTTCGCGCATCTCCTTCATTATATAGGCATTCTCCACCAACTTGAAGACAAATAGATACCATCTAATATCCTGTTTCACCATCTCCATCCATTGCTCCCAATCAAACAGGAGCATATCCGTATCAACAAGAGCTTCAATAAAAAAGTACGATGGGCGGTGTTGCACCAGAGCACTATAGGAGAGAATGAACTTCCCTCTATCGGAAAACACCTTGGTCAAATCGTTTCCTTCATCATCGATATAGTAGAAGCGGAATATACCGTTGAGATTAAAACCCGCGTATCGAGGGTAATCTCCCGCCCTTTGAAACAGCTCACCCTTTTTAAAGTGAACCAAGTCACTTTTTTTAAAAAGGCTCTCTATCAATTCCTGGGGAATATCAGATAGTGCTTTTGCTGACCGTATAAAAATCTTTTCCGCTTCACCTCTCTTCAACACAACCACCCATTTAGTTAATCATTGATGCCAATCGGCATATCGGGCAGGCAGCCCGTTATCCGGCATTTTTTTCAGCAACCTTCAAATCGAACTTCTTCCTGTTGATAACAAAACGCTCATGGCGACCCCTTGAAATCAGATCGACACCGTCATGAGCCTCGACAGCAAAAACAAGTTTTCGTCCATCAACACCAATAAGCTCGACTTTTGCCGTAACCTCAAGGCCGGATGGCGTTGCTGCTTCATGACTGATATCGATATACGTTCCAACCGTTTGTTCTTTCGGCCAGTCAAGATGGGGATTGATTGCCTTGATGCAGGCCCACTCTAAAAAACCAACCAGATAGCCTGTGGCAAAGACTTCCGGCATCGCGACGAATTCTTCCGATTCGGGATACAGGAACGGAACCGTTTTCGTCTTCGGCACGATGAATTTGTGCTCGAAAACAATACCTGGTTGTAACGAGTCCTTCATAAAAACCTCCTTTTGTGCATTGCTTCCGACACAACTCGAAAGCACTGCATTTGCCTTGCCGCTACATTACAGCTCCAGGTTGCTATCGCCACCATATATATTTTTACCGGATTATCTGATACATTCCGGGAGCCTTGCTGTCACGCTCTCTGAAACCGAATGATTCACAGTACTTCTCCCGAGACCTTCTGCAGCCATGAGCCCGACAAAAGCGCCGGAACGGGCAGTTTGACAAACGAAATCAGCTCTGTCATCAGCAATTTGCCGCAATCCCTGTGTTGAAACTCAGGATGAATGATCACGTCTTGAATGTAGAAATACAAAACCACATCCTTGATCAATTCGGTATTGAATAACACGGAAACGTGGGCGCAACCCAATACATCCACAATTAAAAGCTTGAACAGCTCAACTCCATTGATCTATATCAATTTCATTTTTTCCCCCGACAACTCGACAGCAAACTTTTCCACCGCTTTTTCGCAACCACCATCTCCTCCGCCTCCTTCTGAAAGCAGCATCTCGCCGTTTGAAACGAGAAATCAATTCTTTCATCGGTTAGAGTGAAGAAGGATGTGCTTTTCGAGGCTCTCACTTGGGCACCAACCTCTACAGCACCAGCGTTAATCCGGAGCTGTTTGTGAGCAATGAGTATTGTAACTAAACCCTTTGCCTTGGAAACCATTCGGAGCGGAGTGGACGGATCGAGGCAATTCTGTCAAAATCAACGTCTTTGTGCAAAAGAAGAGCACTGTTTTCCAAAGCGACCTGCGCTATGCAGCAGTCTACCGAACTCCGCACCGTTATACCTTTTCTTCTCAGTTCAAAAAAAATTCGAGCAGCATCAGGCCAGGTTGTCTCCGTCGCTTCAAGATATAATTGCGTCGAAAGATATTTTTCAAGCAGCTTCCATTCGTCACCGTTTTTTGCTCCCTGCAGTAGCTCCAGCTGCGTAAAACGGCTCAGTACGACTATTTCGCCACAGGTCTTCTTTCGGAAAGATTCGACAACATCGCCTTGCCTGTTCCTCAGGACATCGATCCAGACAGATGTATCGACAAGAATCACTCTCTGATTTGTCTCATTTTTTTGTGGTCGTAATCCTCGTAAAACTCGATATTTCCCGCAAGCTCTGTCAGATCTTTCCGTTTTTTCAAGCGGATCAGCACCTCCAACGCTTCCTCTACGAGCGCCTTTTTAGTTTTCGCGTCACTAACTGAAAAGGCTTCGCTGAGAAGCTTGTCGTCAATAACAATATTCGTTCTCATATCAAATATCCCGACTCATTCTTATCAATTGAAATCAACCATTATGTGTATCCCATACACATAACCTATTCTTTTCAACCGAAAGTTGCAACCGCAGATTCACAATGCTGCGGTAGTCAACAAGTCAGCGCTGCACCTTGAATCCAAAAGCTTTGTTTTTCATGATTGCCGAGCAGGATCGTTGCCTTCTTCATCCGTCATCAATCAACTACATTGCGCCTTATTGGCTCAATATGAATAACTCGTGCAGGATGGCTTTGTTATCTGGTTAAACACGAAAGGATTAACGATGGTTAGTCCCTGAATTTTCTGATGATGCAGGTCTTCCGAATAAAGAACCTCACAATCAGCCTGCAACGCCGCCGCAATAATCAGTGAATCATAATGACCATACCCCCAACGTTCCATGATGTCAAGCGCCTGCTTGTAGAGGTCGATGCTCGTAAAAACCCTGCAAAGCCCTGAAAGAACTGTATCGAGATATTTCCTGCAATCCTGCAGAGACAATGTAACATCAAATTTCTTGGTAGCGACATTGATGAATTCCTGAACAACCTGTGAACTGATCACTCCTTTTCCGTCATGCAAAGCGGTTTTGATCAAACGGACAGCCTCTGTCTGTTTTTCAGGGCTTGAACGATCAAAAGAGTAAACCAGGATGTTGGTGTCCAGGAAATAACTACCGTTCATTCATCTCATCCCTGGTGAACTTTTTTCCTGGCTGAACGTAGCTCAGCGATTGCATCAGATCATCGAAATCCCGAGCTCTTGCTTCGGCGCTCACATAACTCTTAAGCCATTTCCTGAACGAAGCGTTCAGCGTGGTATGCTCGCGTAGCGCCTTTTCCCTTGCTTTCCTTATCAGCGCCTCATCTGCGCTCAAGGTGATGTTTTTCAACATAACCGGTATACTATCGTAATTCGTGTTCAAAGTGTACACTACTCTCGTGTACACTTTGAACACAAATGATCATATACTGTAAGATTGAGTGATGCCGATCCAGCAGCTTTGACCTTCAAGACCGGAAAAACACAGTTCAGGAAGGCTGAACGGAATCGACGTCTTTTTCGGAAGGGTTTGAGAAGTCCGGCATGTCGGGAATGATGTTTTCAATCACACGGACGGCCCCTGCGAACCGCTTTTCGAAATACCTGTTCTCGAGCCGATCTTCGGTAACGCCTCGTGAAAGCGAGGAATGGATGAAGGTCTCATTGCCGACAAAGATACCGACATGGTTGATCCGGCTCCCGCGCATCCGAAAAAAAACCAGATCCCCCGGCCTGAGTTCACTGCGCTCGACCTTCGTTCCGATCGAGGCCATTTGAATAGACGTCCGGGGAAGCGCCATACCGAACACCCGCTCATACATGAACTTCACGAAACCCGAACAGTCAAACCCTTCAGGCGTCTGGCCACCCCAGCGGTACCTGACGCCGAAAAACTGCCTGACGTCATTGAAAAAGCTTCTCATGGAATACGCAGGATTCTCCACCTTCTGCTCTGCGACGGCCTTTTTTGGGGTAATCGAAGCGAATGATTCTGCTGGAATGGCAAGGGAGAAAAAAGAAAAACAAATCAGCAACAACGAAGCATGCATACGGGCCGGTTTACCCGAAACAGTTCCGGTCCGGCAAAAAACATGTCGGTGTTGCATGTACAGGGTCGCTTCTGTTGTCGAATATTGATTTGGCGGAGGCTCCGCCGATAAG
>RRYU01022898.1_pt1 | contig 14071 bp, 11 predicted proteins | sample 2162651 | NCBI WGS metagenome assembly RRYU01 (sample SAMN10267283, study PRJNA491782) | microbial mat metagenome | isolation source: biomat in the production well | place: Japan: Minami-Kanto gas field, natural gas well KTG3 | collected 2017-06 | reverse complement strand
ACCGACGCCCCTTTACTGCAGAGGGTTCCAAGGTTGATCGGATGATCCGGATCCCCTTCGGTGTTGATCACTTCACCACTGCGTGAATGGATGATTATGCCACAACCGACGGCACAATAAGGGCAAATGGTGGTGGTCTCCTTGGCATATTGAATCGCCAGGGGACCGGCCTCTGCGGCTTCGGCTTCAGCAGCTGACAGGCCAATGCCGAGGATTGACCCCGCCACTGCAGACCCGGAAAGCTTGAAAAAGCCACGTCTGTTTAGATGCATCTGATTGACCTCCTTAATCGAGATGACGTGAATTTAAGCGCCTGTAAGACAGGCATGAATTTCATAAGGGCAGCGTCCAGAGACGCACAACAACATAAATCAATAACGCAATATGTATACCAGCGTTATTATTTTGTCTTTAGCCTTTCATTAACAAGGAGTTAGCACGTTTTGCCCTGAAATTCAGCGGACGTCTAAGGTTGAGACATTGTATACATTCTTCCATAGCGCTATGGTTGATGTGTATAAAGTATCCACGTCTAGGATGGCTTAGGAATGCTTTTATAACGCTGTATCGACATAGGAATTGAAAGAAATTTTATGAATGAGCAGATCTATATTTGTGATGATGCCAGCGGGATGCTGCGTTACCTGAAGAAGATGATTGGCAGTTGGGGGGCCGAGGTGGCAACCTTTGAAGACCCCTTAAAGCTGCTTGAGGAATTAAAGAACCAGAAGTTTAAGGTCGATCTGCTCCTGCTCGATATCAAGATGGCCGAACTCGACGGGCTGGAGACTCTACGCCGGGTGCGCAGCTGTCGCCCGGAGCTACCGGTCGTCATGATGACCGGGCATGGCAGCGTTGAATCGGCGGTAGAGGCGATGAAGCTCGGCGCGCAGAACTATCTGACCAAACCCTTCCCCAAGGAACAGCTCCGCGCCGTGGTCGAACAGTGCCTGCAGCGCGATAAACTACTCGCTGAAAATCGCAGTCTGAAACAGCAGCTCAATCAGCAGACTCTGGGAGAACAGATTATTTATAAAAGCGCGGCATTTACAGAGGTCTATGATCTGGCGATGCGGGTGACCGGTGTCGACTCGCCGCTCTTGATTCTGGGGGAGAGCGGCAGCGGCAAAGAACTGATAGCGCGCGCTGTTCATCAGCACAGCCCGCGCAGCCAAGCCCCTTTTCTCGCTTTGAACTGCGCGGCATTGACCGAGACCCTGCTCGAGAGTCAGCTCTTTGGGCATATCAAGGGGGCTTTCACCGGGGCGTCGAGCGCCCAACTGGGGCTGCTGGCCGCCGCCGAAGGGGGGAGTCTGTTTCTTGATGAGGTAGGTGAGTTGAGCGCCGCTCTGCAGGCCAAGTTGCTGCGCGTGCTGCAGCAGGGGGAATATATTCCGGTCGGCTCAACCAGCACAAAGCGCACAAATGTCCGCTTTATAGCCGCTACCAATAAAGATCTCGAGCAGGAGGTTGCCGATGGTCATTTCCGCGAAGACCTATATTACAGGCTCAATGTCATCTGTTTGGAATTGCCCCCCCTGCGTGACCGACCTGAGGATATTGAACCCCTGATCAGCCATTTTTTAAACAAAATGGCTATACGCCTCGGGCAGCCCTGCAAACATCTGAGCCCAAAGCTGTTACAGCTTCTGTGCAGTTACAGTTGGCCGGGGAATGTACGGGAGCTTGAAAATATCATCGAGCGCTGCGTGGTGCTGGCGAACGGACCTAAGCTGACTCCTGATCTTCTTCCCGCTAAGTTCCGCTCCGCCGAGGCCGCTCCGGTCGCAGCGTTTCTCCCCTCTTTCAGCCTGCGTGACGCCGAAGCCCTGCAGGTAAGCCGCGCTCTGGATGAGACCGGCTGGAACAAGAGTCGCGCTGCACAGCTTTTAGGTGTTACCCGCAAAACCCTGGATAAAAAAATTCGCGATTTTGAACTCAGCCAGGAAGTGCCGCCATGAATAAAAATCTCCGGCTCATCTTTGTAGCATACCTCCTCTTTGGCCTGCTGCTGTTAGCCGCCAGCCTTAGCGCCGCTGCTGAAGGGGACAAGGCCGAGATCCGCTTGGGGATGTCAACAGTATTGAGCGGACCAGCTTCTGAACTGGGGCTTGAGATGCAACGCGGCGTGCTAGCCGGGCTTGAACAGGCCAATCTCAACGGAGGCTTTTCAGGGCGCAAACTACGCCTCATCAGCTATGACGATGGTTATGAGCCATCGCGGACCGCACCGAACATGCATCGTTTATTGGATGAAGACCGCGTCATGGCGGTAATCGGCAACGTCGGTACGCCGACCGCTATTGCCTCTTTACCTCTGATTCGCGCCCATCAAACGCTTTTTTTTGCACCTTTCTCTGGTGCTGGTGGTTTGAGACGAATTCCCCCGGATCGTTACGTCATTAATGTGCGGGCCAGTTACGCTGAAGAGATATCAGCGATGGTTGACGGACTGCTGGAGAAAACTGACCTGCGTCTGGAAGAAATCGCCTTCTTCACCCAGCGTGATGGGTATGGTGACGCTGGCTACGTGGGGGGCTTTGCCGCGCTTAAGCGACATGGGTTGCAAGACGAAGCTCGAGTCCTGCATGTCCGTTACCGACGTAATACCCTGGCGGTGGAGAACGCCCTGGCCGATCTGCTTCTGGCAGAACCGGCGCCCCGCGCGGTGATCATGGTTGGCGCCTATGCTCCTTGCGCCAAGTTTATCCGCCTCGCCCGCCAGTCGGGGTTGAACTCGTTGCTGCTCAACGTCTCTTTTGTCGGTAGCGCCGCACTTGCCAATGAGCTGGGTGAAGTGGGGGACGGTGTGGTCATTACCCAGGTTGTCCCTCATCCGCAGGATCTTAGCTTGCCATTGGTTCGTGAATATCAAGATGCTCTGAAACTCTATGATCAGAAACCGCCGAGCTTTATCAGCCTTGAAGGCTACCTGGCGCTGCGGACTCTCCTTGCAGGGATGGATAAAGCGCCGGCAGAGCTGGACCGCGAGAATTTGATCGAAGGATTGGAGCGTCTCGGTGATTTCGACCTGGGGCTGGGGACTCCCCTCCAGCTGAATGCTGCACAGCATCAGGCCAGTCATCATGTGTGGCCGACGCTTCTCGAGAAGGGGCAGATCGTTTCGGCGAATTGGCCCGACATCGCGCGGCGGCTCCCGCCGCGGAGTGCGCCATGAAACCGCTTAAGCCGGGACGTAAAATCACCCTGTTGGTTTGGGTGCTGGTCATGATTGGTATCCTCGCAGGCGCCATTACTAACGGCCTGGTCGGCTGGACTCTGCACAGTCTCAATCTTGAAGGTCAACAACTCTCCCGGCAGGAAGCCCATCTCAGCCGTGGCGCTGAAAAACTTAGACGCCTCAGCCGTCAGGTACAGGCGGCACTGAACAATCAATTGCAACTCGATCTTGGCCCCGAGACCGAGACCTTTCCGGAAAACGAGTTGGCCCAGCTTCAGCAGGAACTTGAATCGACCCCGGGGATTGAAGGGCTTTCTCGAGTCAGTAATGACCTGGGGCAACGCAGATACAATCTCCGCCGTATCTGGCAGCGGGCTCTAACCTGGCGAATCAATTATCAACCAATTTATCTGGATAATCATGACAAGCAGAGTCTGCTCAAGGTGCGGAATCAACTTCAGCAATTGCGAGCCGAGTTAGAAATTTTTGAAGGGCGACAGCGCTTGCAGGAAGCCATGGACATCCGGCGTTGGCGCGAAGCTGATCCGCAGACTGCTCGCCAGTTGTCGACCAAACTGCTCAGTTCTCACAACCAGAGCTGGCGCCGCAGCCTGGATAATATCAATACCGAGCTCGTCGATCTGTCGCGCATGGTTGAGATTCTGGCCGGCGAAGATCGCCTCGATCAGTTGGCAGACATGAAGGACAATCAGTTAAAACCCAGCCTTGAGCGGCTCACTCGGGAGCTCAGGCGACTTCGGACTGGTGATCAGTTAAGTCCCGATGAAATACCACTTGAGCAGATTGAAACACTTAAAACCGAACTCTTCGGTAAGGACTACGCCATCTTCGAGGAGTATCAAACTATTCGGCCCGGACAGGGTGGACTCTATCTGCTGGCTGAGCAGCATCTGGAGTTGCTGTTGCAGCGAGAAAAATTGCAGGCCGAAGCTCAGCGAGAACTGCAGCAGCTCGATGGGCTCTACCCGCCGCTGGCCAGGCTGACCCAGAATCGGAGTCAGGATCTGGTGAAGCAGACCGAACAGAGCCTAAGAAACGGCGCCTTGAATCTGTTTATGCTCAGTTTTTTGACCCTGGGAGGGTTCTTTGGGCTCGGCTATCTGATTATTCGTGTAACCCGCCAGCAGCTCCCAGCGCTGGGCCAGCTACGCCGTCAGACGGAACTGATCCTGGCTTCTGCCGGCGAAGGGGTTCTGGGGGTAGATCGGCACGGCGCTACTATCTTCATCAACCCAGCGGCAACCCGTCAGCTTGGCTGGGGTAATGAGCTGTTAGTGGGCCGCAGCTACCAGGAGGTGCTCGGACAGTGGGTAGACCCGGAAACTCAGTCGAACGACCCCATCTCCAGCGTGCTGCTCAAGGGGGGGAGTTTTCGCAGTGATACTGAACTCTTCAGCCGTCGAGACGGCAGTCAGATGCCGGTGGCTTGCGCGGTGACCCCCTTGCTGAATGAGGAGCAGAAGATTGAAGGTGCAGTGGTCACCTTTATGGATATCAGTGACCGCAAGGCGGCCGAAAAAACCCTACGTCGATATTATGACCGGCTGGCTGAGCAGGAGAAGGCGCTGGCTGAATTGAACAAGGATCTGGAGCAGAAGGTGGTCGAGCGCACTCTGCTGCTTGAAGAGAAGAGCAGCCAGCTGATTGCCGCACGTGAGGAATTGGCCCATGCTGAAAAACTCGCCGCAATCGGTTCACTAGCCGCCGGGGTCGCGCACGAAATCAACAACCCGACGGCGATTATCCGGGGCAATGTTGAGATCTTGCAGGCCAGCTGCCCAGGAAAAAGTAATTCCCAAGAGGAAATCTCAGAAATCCTGCACCAGGTCGATTTGATCGCGATGATCACGGGCAATCTGCTTGCCTTTGCGCGCAAGCAGAATCTGGTAGTCACAAATTTCCCCTTGAATCGGCTTTTAGATGAGATTCTCGACCAGATCAGCCACCAGATATCGACCGAAGGGGTCGAGATCAAACGCAGCTTGGCGGAGACCCTTCCCCCCTGCCCGGGCGACGCTGATCGCCTGCGTCAGGTCTTTATCAACCTGATCCTCAACGCCCTGCAGGCTTTGGCTGGTCGGGGACACTTGGAGGTATCGAGCGCCCTTGAGTCTGGGGAGCTTCAGGTCAGAATCAGCGACGATGGTCCTGGCATCTCTGAAGAGCTGCGCGGTCAGATTTTTCACCCCTTCTTCACCACCAAATCGGACGGCACTGGCCTGGGGTTGGCGGTCTCTTATGGCATCGTCGAGGCTCATGGTGGCAATATAAACGTCGAGAGTGAACCTGGTCGAGGCAGCTGCTTTACGGTTTCTTTACCCTGCGCTCAAAAGCTCATCAGAACGGCTGATAATTCAACAAAGTCCTGACTTGAACTCAATTCTGATGGAATGGATTTGCAAGGAGTAGATTTAGAGGGCCTCACCGTTTTTCAGCGCTGTGAAAGGCCGGGTAAACAAATACCCTCCAAAATCGTTGCCAAGCGTTCCCCCTCTGTTGTCGCCAGGAAAGACTGCGGGTCTGGTCGGTTCAGGCTGAGGCGCAGCTGTGGTTCTCTGATCAACCGGAGCAGTTGGCGTTCAAAATCCTGCGCATCCTCAAACAACAAACCATTCTCCCCGTTTCTGACCAGAGCGCTGTTTCCCGCGATATTGCGCGCCAGGATCGGCCGACCGAGGCTGGCCGCTTCAACCAGCGCATTGGGCAGCCCCTCTGAGAAGGAACAATTCAGGATAAGATCCGCTTGTTGCAAGGAATCCGGAATCGCTGCGCAAGGGATCTCCCCAAGATAGCTGGTCCTTGGCAGCGACTTAACCACGGTGAGAAATTGTGCGGCGTAATCATCATCGAGCAACGGACCACAAAAGGCCAGATGCAGCTTGGGTGTGCGCTTCAACAACCCTCCAGCCATCTGCAGCAGTTCGAGGTTCCCCTTGACCGGGCGGATGCTCGCCGGATGCAGCATCAACAAATCATCGGGTTTCAGGCCCAATCGGTCGCGCAGAGGATACGCCTCTGTACCGAGTTGAATCCCCGGTGGCAGCAGATGCAGCTTGGTGCGCCAGAGGAACGAAGATTCCCGCAGCTGGTTGAAGGTCAGCTCATTCTGCACCAGAACTGCATCGGCGTTGGCCAGCGTCTGGTTAATAACCTCTGCACGCTGAGGATTGGACAAGTCCTGATGCAGATCGGTCCCCGAAAGGAAGACTGCAGTGGGAAGCCCCGCTGGAGGGCCGCTCATCAGCCAGGGCCGACCGCTGCGATAGGTATGAATCAGCAGCACCAGGTCAGTTGGGGACTGTAACGCAGTATGGATTGCGGCCGTATCCTCTTCATCCACCTCAAGGATGCGCACCTGCCAGCCGCGGCTGCTTAAGCTGGTCGCAAAGCGACTGGCGCTGACATGGTTGCCAGTGGTGTGAGGCTGATGAGGGATGATGATCAACAGGTTTATCAAGATAGCTCAAGGCTCTGCCGTGGGCAGGAGGTCAAGCAGTCGCCACAAAGGGTACAGCGCAAAAAATCGACCTCGGCGCGTTTTGCACCCCACCCGCCAGGTTGTTCAGTCTCCAGGGTCAAAGCACTGACCGGACAGGCCGCGAGGCAACCACCACAGCCGGTACAATTGTCCAGCACCTTGAGGGTTGTTTCTCCCCTGTTTATGGCAAAACCTTTTTCCAGGGCTGAATAATGACCTTTTCGAACAAACCGGCTTTAGCATAGGGATCATTTGCGGCAAAGGCTTCAGCTTCAGAGATTTCGGAAAATTCAAGCACCACCAGTGAACCATTCATATTTTCAGCAGCATCAAGTGTCGGCCCAGCTGCCTGTAACTTCTCACCAAAGCTCTTCAGGTACTCGACATGCGCAGGACGATTGTCCATACGAACCTGCAGGTGATCAGATTTATCAAAAGCGTGAATGAGGTACAGCATCTTTAGTTTCTCCCAGACTGAATTAATCTTCCCATAAATAGACATGGCAATTGTCGATGGCGTTCCAATATTTGTCAAGCTGTAGACTTAAACCCTCTAGTGCTATGAACTCTACTAACGCTTTTTACATGATGGTTATTTCGGTTCATGCTAATCTCTATGCTGAAATATTTTGCTATAGCAATGCGGGAGTGAGACCTGTCATGACAAAATATCTATTGCTGCTCTTCCTCTTTGTTTTTCCTGCGGCACTCGGAGCAAGCGAAATCCCCAAGCAACTTCAATTTGCTGACAGTCTGGCCGCCAGCAAAGACCATTATCGTGCCATAACCGAGTATAAGCGCTTCCTTTTTCTGCAACCTGACTCCCCACACGCACCCAAGGCCTGGCTATCAATTGCCACCAGCCTGGTTGCCGGAAAACGTTGGAAGCAGGCCGATGCAAGTCTGGAACAGCTGATGAGCCTCCATCCGCAAAGTGCTGAGGCGATCCAGGGTCGACGCATCTACGCCGATACAGCTTACGAACGGGGAGACTTCGGCTTAGCTCGTGAGCGTTATCGCAGACTTGCTGAAAAACAAACTGACCTGAAAATTCTCAACTACTCAAACTTTCGCATCGGCTGGACATTTCTCGAACAGGATAAGCCTCAAAAAGCGATCTCCAGTTTCAGCCTGCTCCCTGAACAGCACAAAGATCAGCTGCTGAACGATCTGACCGCTTATCAAGCGTTGTCTGAAAAATCTCCAGCACTGGCAGGCAGTCTGTCGGCTCTACTGCCTGGTGCTGGACAAATTTACACCGGACGATTGCGACAAGCCGCGCTCTCTTTTCTACTCAATGGTGCTTTTATTCTGGGCGCGCTTGAAGCATTCAATAATGATAATTACGCCGTCGGCAGTATAATGCTCTTTTTTGAACTCGGTTGGTACGGTGGTAACATTTATAATGCGGTCAACAACGCACACAAGTACAACACCCGAATAAGGCACCGCTACAAAGAGCAGATGCGCTCAAGACTTAACCTGCAATTCAGTATGCTGGAGAAGACACCCGTGGTCGCGCTGAATTATAATTTTTGACATCCGTGGTTGCTATTTACCAGCAGTAGCAGCTTTTTAACTGCTAAATAATCGTATAGGAATCTGGATATGCGAATCGGAATTATCGGCGCAGGAGCACTGGGACTCTATTACGGAGCCATGCTGCAGCACGCCGGAAACGAGGTTCATTTTCTCTTACGCCGTGATTTTGAAGCCATCAGCACAAACGGAATCAAAGTTTTTTCCATCAATGGTGACTTTACCCTGACAAAGGTCAACTGCTACCAAAATGCGGCTGATATCGGTTCGGTTGAACTGATTCTGGTCGGCCTGAAAACCTTTGCCAACCAGTCTCTGATAGAATTGGTCCGCCCTTTAATTGGCGAGGAAACGGCTATTTTGACTTTACAGAATGGATTGGGCAACGAGGATATCCTCGCCACAGAATTCGGGGCTGAGCGGGTGCTCGGCGGAGTTGCATTTTTATGCAGCAATCGCGGCGAACCAGGAGAAGTTCATCACCTCGGCGAAGGCCGTATCCGCTTTGGCGAGGCTACGGGAGGGATAACTGAACGCTGTCAGATTATTGCTGAACTCTTCACTCGTGCAGACATCCCTTGTGAGACAAGTGATGATCTGACCCGTATCCGTTGGGAAAAGCTGGTGTGGAATATCCCTTTCAACGGCCTCTGTGCCTTGACCGGAAAAACCGTAACAGAACTTTTGCAGCATCCGCCAACGCGACAACTAGTGACCAGGATAATGCATGAAGTTATCACTGCTGCAAATCAGCAGAAAACGACATTACAGATTGACCCTGAACCATTCATCGACCGAATGTTGCGCGCAAGCGATGCCATGATCGGCTACCAGCCCAGCATGATGATCGACCGAATGGAAGGTCGACCGCTGGAACTTGAAGCGATCTACGAGATTCCCTTGAAGCGTGCTGAGGAGACAGGTTCTCCCATGAAGCAAGTCGACATGCTCTATCGGCTGTTAAGCGTTGGAGAGCCTGCTCGCGACTGATATTAAACCTTATCGATCAACAGTTCACCACCAACCCCAACCTGCTCACGACTGTTTTCATGCAGAATAACTATGATCTTCTCCTCCGGCAGGCCATAAGCTTTAACCGCAGCGTCGGTCAGCTCGCGAACAAAACTGCGACGGGTCTCAAGATCAACAATCGTGGGGCCTTCAAGGGTAATGATTGGCATAACAACTCTCCTTTACAAGTTAAATGCAGAATAGGGCGCAGCACCAACAAAAGCAACCTACTCCACAATTCTCCCTCGGGACGTTATGTTTGTATGTCTCCATAATTAAGTGCTGACCTCTTCTTTTTCTTTAGCAGAGCGTGCTATAAACGGAATCCGATAAAATTATCATACAAGGAGAACAGAACATGGGCTGGCTGTCAGGAATAATCGGTGGTGGTATCGGGGCGATGATTGCGGGCCCCTTCGGCGCGTTGATTGGTGCGGCTATTGGCGCCAACATGGGCGGAAGTGGCGCTGCCTCGCAGGGAAATCGCATCGGTTTCTCCGACTCACAGCGCAAGCAGGCGCTTTTTTTTACCGCTGCATTTTCAATGGTCGGCAAACTGGCTAAAGCTGATGGCCGCGTCTGTGAAGATGAGATTGCCGCAATAAATCGCATATCACGTGAAGCGCTCGGGCTGGATGCCCAGACACAGAAATATGCGATCAATGTCTTCAATCAGGCAAAAGAGAGTACAGAAACATTCGCCAGCTACGCACAGCAATTTGGTCAAATCTTTGGCCAGGAACCACAACTATGCAACTTCATGATGAGTTTTCTCTTCGAAGTCGCAATGGCTGACGGTCAGCTACATCCCGGTGAAGAACAGATGCTACTCGAAGCCAAACAGGCCTTCAGATTGCACGACAGTGTCTATCAATCGATGCGCAGTCGCTATACCGGAAAAACCAACAGCAGCAGTCAAAGTATGGCAAAGCACTATGAAATTCTGGGAGTGAAAGAGGGCGCAAGCAAGGCTGAAATTAAGAAAGCCTACCGCCAGAAGGTTGCAGAATACCATCCTGACAAAATTGAAGGAAAAGGCTTGCCACCAGAATTTATCAAGTTTGCCAATGACAAGGTTGCCGAAATAAACGGCTCCTACGATGCCGTTATGGCTCAGCTTTAAAGCAGAACAACCCTGCTCCTCATCTGATAGAGGCTAAAACAAGATTTCCAGCCCCTTCCCCCCACGGGAGAAGCTGACCCTGGGTCGGATGAGCGGAGAATTCTGAAAAGACCTGTCAATTCATTCCCCTCTTCCTTGTTGAGGGCAATGAATATCTACTTTTAGCTTTGCTAATTTAAGCTGCAGGTTTTAGCTCCTGGAGCAATTTTTCAGCTTCCAGCACATAAGGATCATCCTTGATTTTCTCTTTCAAGGAGAGCTCATCTTCCTCCTCATCTTCCTCAGCCTTCAGACCGCCATGTGGCGAGCTGCTAACACTGACCTGCAGCTGATGAAGCTCTTCACGCTCTTTGATGATCTGGGCGAGAAGTAGGGATTGCCGACTTTTCTCACGACGCTCGTTCGATTTACTCGCAACCTCGACAACTTCCTGGAACTTATCCAAAGCCTCCACCCTTTTGGCGCTTTTCTTCTTTAACTGTTCAATGTTCGCCGCAGGTTTTGACCAGAGCTTAAAATCGGCACTCTTGATATGATCCCAGGGAAGTGCATTAGGCAGATACTTTTCACCGCTCTTCAGACCATCATAGCGTGAGGGAAGAACAACATCAGGAATTACGCCTCTTTCCTGGGTCGATTCTCCGCTGATACGGTAAAATTTCTGAATGGTGACCTTCATGGCCCCCAGGGGGAGATATTTTTCCATCCCCTGCAGACGAACAGCACGATCCAGGTCAAGCATCGCCTGAACGGTTCCTTTGCCGTGGGTATGTTCGTCGCCAACAATCAAGGCCCGACGGTAATCCTGTAATGCTCCGGCGAAGATTTCAGACGCCGAAGCGCTGAATCGATTGACCAGCACCAGTAAGGGGCCATCATACTCCACCCCGGCCTCGTCATCACTCAGTTCTCTGATTTTTCCACCCCGACTACGAACCTGCACGACCGGCCCTTGATCAATGAAAAGGCCTGTCATATCGACCGCGTCACCGAGTGAGCCGCCGCCATTGTTCCGCAGATCAATTATCAATCCTGTAATATTCTGCTCCGTCAACTTTCGGAGTTCTTTCCGCATGTCAGCAGTACAGTTGCGCCCTGTTTTGCCGCTGTAATCACGATAGAAAGAGGGGACCTTGATATAGCCGATCCGTTTATTGCTCTCCTCATCAATGATCATCTCGCCCTTGACGAAGGTCTCACTTATTTCAACAATATCTCGCACTATCGGTACAACCATCTGCCGTCCGTCCGGCTTTTTAACCGTAAGACGAACCTCTGTCCCTTTTTTACCACGAATCAAAGCGACGGCATCGCGGATACGAGTATCTGTTATATCAACGGGCTCCCCCTTACTCCCTTCACCGACTTTTAAAATAATATCATCCGCTTCAAGGTGCCCTTGGCGATAGGCGGCGCTTCCGGGAATGATGCGCACGACTTTGATGTACCCATCCTCTTCGCGCAAGGTGGCACCGATCCCTTCAAGAGAGCCACTCATGCTGATGTCAAAATCTTCTTTACTGGTCGGTGCCAGATAGTTTGAGTGAGGATCAAACGCGCGAGCAACAGCGTTCAGGTAGCGATCATAATGGTCCTGAGTGGTTTCATCGAGCATCCGTTCGAAGCGACTGAGCTGACTCTTAAACACCTTCTCCCGAGCTTCTGTCAGCAGACGTTGCTTAATTTCAGCACTCACTTTGGCCAAGACGTCCGGCTCTGTCGACTTGAGCTCATCCTCAAGCAAACCAAGGTAACGATTAATCGTCTGATATTTGAGAATCTTGCGCCAGCGTTCTTTTAATTCATCAAGGCTGGCAGCATATTCAATCTTCTCCGTGTCCGTTTCAAAATCCTCAGCGACATCCACCGCGAAATCTTTCGCCAGAATTTCTGAACAAATCTCCTTGATCTGGTTAATCCGCTTATCCAGAATTTTCTGCCCTTGCTGGGGTAGATTGAGACGACCCCCTCGTATCGCATCATCGATCACAAGCTTGGAAGCATCGAGCTCTTTGACATCTGATTTTAGCAGAAAGCGCTTCTGCCCATCCAATTGCTTAAGGTAGAGCTCATATGCTGAGCTCGAAAGTCGGTCATCAAGCTCCTTATTGCTATAGTGGTGTCGATTTAACTGTTGCTGAATCATATGTCCAAGCAGGCGCGCCCGATTGCTGTCAAAGCTCTGTTCTGCAGTTGCAACTGATGCGCCTGCCAGAACAAGCAGAAAAGTAATAAAAATCGAGCATTTCGAAAAAATTTTAAAACTCTGCATGACCCATGAAATCCTTTTGGTAATACGATACGATTCAGCTAAAGAGCAAACTAACGTTGATAAGGACTTAAGCGAATATTACCAACATCGACCAATTTATTCTCTATTGTCGCTACACAACCGGCACGCCCCTCGGCGAGTAAGCCATAGGGCTCTCCCGCAACAGGTTGCCCACGGGTACGAGTACGTGCAGCAAGACAATATCTTCCATCCGTAACATACAGCAGAAAGCGTCCATCAGAACCAACCACCGCCGAAGTATAATCGGGCATACGCCGAAAATCGAGATCAGTGTAGGCTAGCGCAAAAGCACCGGGCAGCGACTCACCATCAGAATCGACCAGACGACCAGTAAACCCTGTTTTCCCCTGGCTAAGACTGCCACTCTTCAACATCACGGGCTGACCTGCCTGTACTCCCTGCAATCGAAAATCGGCTCTAACCACCTGCCCTGCGACAACCTGCACCGGGTTTTTTTCTTGTAAAGCCCAGGCATCACCAGCTCTTGGCGGCCCGGCTTCTCCACCGTCCTGACGCCAGCGAGCGATCAGATAATACCGGCCCTCAACCATGTCGAGAAAGTAGCTGCCTTCAGCATCGGTACGTACTCCAAAATCTGCAGGGCCACGTAAACTGCTGCTGGTGTTCCGATAAGCATAAACCCAGGCATCAGCAACCCCTTGTTCAGACCGATCCGTAACCCGACCGCTAATACCTGTACGCTCTTTAAGTTCTATTGAGACAGACTCCAGCGGGGCCGAACATCCGACAAGAAAAACAAGGAGCATCCATATACTATAAACAAGCTTCATTCTACCACACCATGGAAATAACTAGACAGGACTTCTGTAACAACAATCTTTCAAAAAATATCTGTGCCAGGAGGCAGTCGGCCCTGCCATAGACCTGTTGCAACCTGAGAAATGTCTCAGACTATCCGATTTTGCTCACGCCCCTCAACAAAAGACCGCAGATTTTCGATTGCGATATCGAGCAATCGTTGACGCGCGGCACGAGTGCCCCAGGCAATATGAGGGGTCAACAGACAATTTGGGGCATCAAGCAACGGATGATCCACTTCTGGCGGCTCTACGCCAAGAACGTCAGCAGCATATCCGGCAAGAGAGCTATCCTGAAGGGCCTTTGCGACCGCAGATTCATCAACCAATAGACCTCGAGCGGTATTAACCAGTATCGCCCCCGGCTTCATCTGCGCAATAAATTCGGCATTGACCAGGTTATGAGTCTGCTCATTGAGTGGACAATGCAGTGAAATCAGATCGCAATTAGCTAAAATCTGATCGAGATCGACAAACTGAACCTGTGGCCAGTCTGCGCGATATCTCTCGGCATGCGCGGTAAAAACCAACAGGCACATACCTAATGCCTGTGCAACCTGCGCTACTTCACGTGCAATCTGGCCAAAACCGATTAACCCCAAATTCA